>Ga0222654_1000209_pt1 | contig 47230 bp, 44 predicted proteins | sample AntAcemetagen421_FD_179805 | JGI IMG/M metagenome (GOLD analysis project Ga0222654, IMG submission 179805) | Saline water microbial communities from Ace Lake, Antarctica - #421 | ecosystem: Environmental > Aquatic > Non-marine Saline and Alkaline > Saline | place: Antarctica: Ace Lake...
ATTTGCATTAATTGGGCGAAATCCGCCTTTCGCCTTTCCGGAATCTCTCTTCTAAAATCCATCCTGTTGCGTCGTCGCCAAAATCCGGGTAAACGGGACAGGCTCTATCTATGGTTCCACTACCCCGAAGCCGGCACCTACAACGGTAAATTGGAAACCGGAGGCGCAGAAAATTTCGATCGCTACCATGTAACGGCTCCCAAAGTGGAGGAAGAGGTCACCGCCCATTTCATTTTGCGACTCACCGACAAAGGCTCCCCCGCCTTGACACGCTATAAACGCATCATCGTGACAATCACTCCCTAAACGCACTCTCTTCCGTAAAAAAAGTTGGTCGGCCACCTACCCCTAAGTGACCGACCATTTGTTTTCTGAGTTACCCCAAATGTTCCTGCTAAGCGGGAACGCGCTTAAAGTTGCACTGGAGATGCTGGATGTCAAATCGCATTCATAGGAAAAACTACGTAGTCGTTAATCAAGCTGTTCTGTCGTTTTAGCCACGAGGTTTTTTGGCCCTCCTCGGGTCGCTTTTTACTGCGACGACTGCTCCAATGGAGACCACGCATCCTGCCAACGAATAAACAGGCGATCAGGTCCCAACCGAATCGGTAACCATCCATAGCGACCATCGATGGCATTCTTCGGGCGCCAGATGTCGAACATCGCCATGAATCTTCGGTCTGCACCATCACCGATCGCCTACCCCGTGGGCATTGATGTGGGTTCCGGTATCATCGAGCCAAAACTCCCTCGAACGAATGTTGGCAACTTTCGGCTCCGCTCCGATCAAGATCGACGCCATGGCCGAAAGCTTCATCGCAAGGACCCATCTGTTTAAAACAGAAAGGGGCAGAACTTGATTCTGGATTCCCGAATCCGGATTTGCAGACAAAATCAAATGCCGGTTTTAGTCAGAAAAATCTCTCAGTCCGGACGAGTAAAAAAAGTTGGCCGGTCACCTACCCCTAAGTGACCGACCATTTGTTTTCTGAGTTACCTCAAATGTTCCTGCTAAGCGGGAACAACCAGAACGTCCCATCACTTCGGTTCATTGTCAAAGCAGAGTGTAAGGAACAATTACGTAGTCCGGTATCCTTTTTATGCGCAATTATGCGCAATTCCCCCCTCTCGGCGGCCTCTGGTCTAGAAACTACGACTTGCGCTTCTTTTTTACCTGAGGAACCGCGGCGGGTTCTCGGGCAAGAAGTGCCTTCATTTGGGCCAAAGCAGCGGGATCCGAATCCGCGATATTCTTGGTCTCGAGCGGGTCTGCCTGGAAGTCGTAAAGTTCGTAAATGGCTTCCGTTGCCGACTTGCCGAAGGGCAGCCACTCGATCAACCGATACCGCGCCGAGCGGATGGCGCGACCGTTCCGATTGCCTCGGTTAAAAGTGTGATAAGCATAGTCGCGGATTGTCTTACCAGGAGTGCTCAAGACCGGTGACAAATCGATCCCATCAATGGGTTGCGAAGTCTGGGGCGCGGGTAGGCCCGCGAGCGATGCGAGGGTGGGGTAGATATCCACAGTCTCCGCCAGTTGGATCGCATTCTTGCCCGCATTGCGTCGATCCGGCGTGCGAATGATGATTGGAATCCGCACGGCTTGTTCGTAATTCGTGTGCTTGGTCCACACCGCATGGTCGCCGAGATGGTAGCCATGATCGCCCCAAAGCACGACAATGGTATTGTCGGCCAATCCGGTTTCTTCCAACGCATCCAAAACCTTGCCGAGCTGAGCGTCCATGTAAGTGACACTGGCATAGTAGCCGTGGATGAGCTTCCGCGTTAAGTCCGACTCGTAAGGCGTTCCATCGGTTCGAGGAATCGGCTTGAAGGCCGCAATCTCGCCATTCTTCTTACCGGCAAATTCGGGCGCACCTTCCGGTGGCTTCTCATATACTGGCATCGGCAAGTTTGCCCGATCATACTTATCCCAATACTGCTTCGGCGCCGAGAATGGCAGATGAGGACGCACAAAACCCACCGCTAAGAAAAACGGTTTGTCTTCATTGCGCTTTAACCATCGCAAACGATCCACCGCCGTCGCCGCGGTGCGGCCGTCCGCATAAGCCTCATCAAGCACATCGGCTGCCTCCCAAGCCGCGCCGCGGGGGCGGAGCTCACCGGTTTCATCTCGAGCCCCCATGTTGGTGAAAAGACCTTCCTCCCGCGTCAGTTCGCGGTGGTTACTTTCGGGTAGCACGTAGTCGATCACTTTGTCGGGGTGATGAGGCACACTCCATGACGCATCGTCGTTAGTGTTGCCGTGGCCGATGTGATAAACCTTTCCCATCGAATGAGCGACGTAACCGTTGTTAATGAAATGCTGAGGCAATGTCACCGCATCGGGATAGACGGTGCGAAACTCGGTGCCGAAACTATAGAATCCCGTCGAAGTCGAGCGACTCCCCAACATCAGATTATAGCGTGAAGCCATGCAAACCGCTTGGTTACAGTAAGCACTCTCGAACCGGACCCCCGTGCGAGCGAGTCGATCTAGGTTCGGCGTGATCGCCACCTCGTCGCCGAACGAACGGATGGTCGGTTTGAGATCATCCACCAGAATGAGGAGCACATTGGGCTTATCCGCCGCTTGAATCAGCGCCGAGGTCAGGCCCAACCAGACGGCGGAAAGAAGTAAGTTTCGTTTGGATACAATCATGTTGGAGAGGAATCTTTATGGATTGGAGAACTTAAATTTATTTCTGGGGCGACTTCACATTTCGAGAAGCGGGCTTGGGATAGACGCCGACTTGCTGCGCCCAATCGGCCCAACGCTTGGCCAATCGCTCCGCCACTTTGGGGCGACTTGCGACTAAATCATGGGTCTCCGTGCGGTCAGTTTCGAGATTATAGAGCTCCCATTTCGAAGCGTCGACTCCACCCGGAACCGAAACTTTCGAGCCCACTAGTTTCCACTTTCCATCCATGATGGCGGCATTATCCTCATGCTCGAAAAACAAGGGTTCCGCCCGCTCCAGCGAACCCCCATTAAACGCTGGCGTGAGTGATCGCCCCGTCAGGGCGTGGATCGAATGACCCTCAAATTCCGCGGGGTAGCTCGCTCCGGCTAATTCGTAAACCGTCGGCGCTAAATCTATCAACGTCGCCGGGGCGCCATACCAATCCGAACGAGGTGGGATGCCCTGCGGCCAGTGCGCGATCAATGGCGACGAAAGTCCTCCCTCGTGCGTAAAATGCTTAAATTTCCGAAACGGCGTATTGGACGCATTGGCCCAAACTTCCCCATAACTCGGCCCCGCGCCGTAAGTGGAATCCCAAGCCTCCAGATCAAATGGATCTGTCTGCCCTCCCAAACGTCCGCCTTCCTGGCAGGCTCCATTGTCCGATAGGAACAAAATGAGCGTGTTCTCGTATTTCCCCTCCGCCTTCAGGTAATCGACCAAACGCCCAATATTCTGGTCCATCCGGTCAATCATCGCGGCATAATTCGCCATCCGGAGATCCATTTCCTGCTGCTTCTGCGGACTCATCTCGTCCCACGACTTGAAGGAGCGATCACTCAGCGCCCAATCCTCATCGATGAGCCCGAGTTCTTGCTGCCGCTTCAACCGCGATTCGCGCAACTTATCCCAACCCATCATATATTTCCCCACATACTTTTGCACTTCCTCCTGATGCGCCTGCAGGGGCCAGTGCGGAGCCGTATAGGCCAAGTAGAGAAAGAAGGGACGGTCGTCCGCCTCCGCTTCCTCGCCGATGAACGACATTGCATAATCCGTAAACGCATCCGTCGTGTAGTAGCGCCGATCAGTCGTGCTCTTTAGGTCGACCACTGCTTCGTTTTGCAGCGTAATTCCACGAGGAGCCTCCGGCACAAAAAAATTGGTCGCACCGGTGACGGCTCCGTAAAACTGATCAAATCCTCGCTGGAGCGGCCACCGACTTTGATCGTGAATTCCCAAATGCCACTTCCCCGCGAGGAAGGTCGCATAACCACTTTCGCGCAGAACCTCCGCCATGGTCAGAGAGTTCCTATTCAAGAAACCTCGGTAGGCCGGGAAATCGGGACCATGGTCCATCTTCTTTTCCTGCGGAGGGTTCGTCATCCACCCAATGCCCGTCTGGTGAGGATGCAGCCCCGTCATCAACGAGGCCCGCGTCGGGCAACAACGCCCGCTGTTGTAGAACCGGGAAAACTTCATGCCCCCAGCGGCCAACGTATCCAGTGTCGGCGTCTCAATCTCACCACCATAAGGCCCGATATCCGAAAACCCCATGTCATCGGCCATGATGAGGATTACATTGGGGCGTTCCACCGCTGCCTGAAGCCCGATGCATAACATCAAGGCAGACACAGCAAGGAGCAGACGTTTTAAGCACGTGAGTAGGGGCATCTCGCAATCTTGAGCTGAGTTCCGCCGAAAGCACAAACCACTAAAAACGAAGAACTCATTACCGTCACATTTGACCACGAGGCGGCAACCCGACATCGATGGACCGGCCGTAAGATTGAACTTTCTGATTCCCGAAACCGACAAAGGCCGCTTTCTTCGCAAACGTCCCCGCTCCCTTCCCCACGATGAGAAAACCTCATCTCGCGAACTCTACCTCTCATCCGACATTGAAAATCACCCCAATCTATCTCGTCTTCCCCCACCTTCGTTCGATCGCGGCCGGAATTTTCACGGTCATCTTTGCTTCATCAATGTTCGGCGCTCCGGGCACCACCTACGCATTGATCGAAAACGTTCCCTACTACGATGAAGTTCGGACCGCCTCCGACGCCTACATCCAGGAACGGTGCGTGCTCGATCTCTACCACCCCGAAAACAGTCCAAGTTTCGCGACCGTGGTCTGGTTTCATGGCGGCGGATTGACGGGCGGCCATAAATCCGTCGCGAAGAGGTTAAAACAACAGGGTATCGCCGTCGTGGCGGTTAACTATCGATTGTCCCCCCGGGTAACTGCTCCCGCCTACCTCGAGGACTCCGCTGCGGCCGTGGCCTGGGTCTTCCAAAATATTGCAAAATTTGGAGGCGATCCGGATAAGATTTTCGTCTCTGGCAGCTCGGCCGGTGGTTACCTCGCCAGCATGCTGGGTCTCGATAAATCCTGGCTCGCTGCGCACAACATCGATGCTGATCGCATTGCTGGGCTCATTCCGCTCGCCGGCCAAACCCTGACTCACTTCACGATCCGAACGGAACGTGGCCTCCCTCGCGAACGCCCCCTAATCGACGCATTGGCGCCTCTGCACCACGTGCGCGCGGATGCACCGCCTATCCTCCTCGTCACCGGCGATCGAGAAATGGAGATGCTCGGTCGCTACGAAGAAAACGCCTACTTCTACCGCATGCTAAGAGTCGCCGGACACCCCGACGTGCGCTTGTTGGAACTCGATGGCTACGGCCATGCCCCCGCAGAACCATTCTACCCACTCCTCCTTGTGGAGATCAAACGAGTGCTCAAGGCCCGCGAATAAAGGAAACCTATTTGGCGGCTAGATCATCCTCCTCGGTATCGATGGGAGGGATGTAGTCAGGATACATCTTACTCGCGCAGTCGCCGCAGATTCCATGCGTAAACTCCGCTCGCGTGTGCCTGCGCAGGTAAGTCTCCACTTGCTCCCAGTAACCCTGGTCATCGCGAATCTTTTTGCACCCCGCACAAATCGGAATGTAGCCGCGCAGTTCTTTGATTTCACTGAGCGCTTCCTGCAGTGAATCCGCCTGTTGCTGGATCCGGCGAGTCATGCGCACGAGTTTCACGATCACAAAAATCATCAGTGCGATCACGACTCCTGCGCCCGCCAGAATTCCATAAAGTCTCGTCAGATCCGGCCCGTCCACCCCTTCCTCATACAAAAATCCGTCCACCGACCAGTCATCCCCCACCATCCCCATCCGATGATACGTCTCAGCGATATGCCTCCATCTCCCCGCGCTTTGATAGCCGATATCAACCACATCGGGCAGCACCAACCGACGAAACGCTTCGGCCTCATACTGCAAGTGTTCGCGGGAGTGACGCTGGCTATACTGCTGGTAAATTAGCTCCACCATCTCTTCCGGATGATCCAACGCATAGCGCCAACCGCGCAATGATGCCTCGCGAAAGCGGGCGACCCGCTCGGGGTAGTTCTTAACCTGATCTCGAGTCGTGAATAGCGTATCGCCGTAAAAATCGATTCCCGTCGAACGCGGCGTAAAAGTCAGAAAAGATAGACCACTTTGCGTGAGCAAGAACGGTTCGTCCGTCACATACGCCGACATCGCCGCGACCTCATCATCAATCAACGCGTCGGGTGAAAACGTATGAGCCACTACCTCAAACTCGTCTTTGGTCACGTCCTCAAATTCTAAATACGCCAACAATTCCTCGGCGTGCGGTTCGAGCATGATCCGCTTTCCCGCCAAATCATGAATGCTTGAAATTCCGCTTTCCGACTTCGCGAGTAGAATCAGCGGCGAGTGCTGCAAAATCGGCGCGAGCACCACCACCGGCTCACCCTGGTCGTGCAACAAAACCAAATCTGATGCCGCCACCCCAAACTCCGCTGATCCGCTCAAAACGTAGTCTGCGGGCTCTTCGTCCCTCACTGCTTCGCGCAGCGTGACCTCCAGACCAACTTCCCGGTAGTAGCCTTGTTCAATCGCCGCGTAGTAACCCGCAAACTGGAATTGGTGCCGCCATTTCAATTGCAGCGTCACTTCATCCAAAGGTTGCGCCACGAGACCCGCTCCACCGATGAGCATCATCCCTCCCCCTAACTTACCCACCCAACGACATAGTTTCCCAAATTTGAATCGCTCTTCGATAGCTAGCTGGAACAGCGATAACATCCCCTCACTTTTGGTATTTCGAGACCAAGCCTCAACTTGCATTAATACTTAGACTAACCCGTCCTCACCTCCCGATTACTACCCATGACCCCTCAACCCTACGGCACCACCTCAGACGGACTCGAGATCATGCGCTATTCCTTGGTGGATCCCACTACCCTCGCCTCGGTGGATATCATCACCCTCGGCGCGATCATCACTGCTATCCGCGTCCCTGATCACCGGGGAAATTTCGCCGACGTCGTCCTCGGGTTCGATTCCCTCGAGGACTATCTCAATCCTCACCCCTACTTTGGGGCCATCGCTGGTCGGGTAGCCGGGCGTATCACCGGCGCACAATTTTCTCTCGACGGACAAATCTACCAACTCGCGCCCAACCATCCGCCCAATCACTTGCACGGCGGGCCCCATGGGTTTGATTGTCACGTCTGGCAGGCTCAGCCCCTCACTCGCGCAGATGGCGCTCCTTCCCTTCGCCTCTCGACGATCAGTCCCGACGGCGATCAGGGCTACCCCGGAACCGTGCATGCCACCGTCACCTACACGTTTACGTCCGAGTTAAACCTGATCGTCGAAATGTCCGCCACCACGGATCGCGCCACCCCGTTCAACCTCACTCAGCACTCCTATTTTAATCTATCCGGCGAAGGCTCTGGCTCCACCCTTGATCATATCATCGAGATCCCGGCTCAACGCTACGCCCCCACCAACGACCACCTGACTCTGCTCGGTCGCAGCGAATCCGCGACCGGTTCCGCCAACGACTTCCGCACCCCACGCCGGATCGGCGATGTTGTAAAGTCTCTGCATCAGCAACACGGCGACCTCTACTTTCTCCGCGCCCCCCTCCCCATGGCTGCTCCTCGCGCACTCTCATGGGTCGCGCGGTTACAGGATCCCGCCAGCGGCCGCGAACTCAATGTCCACTCCGATGAAGATTGTCTGCAATTCTACACTGGTGTCAGTCTCGATAGCTCTACCATCGGCAAATCAGGTCACTCCTATGGTCCCTACACCGGGGTCTGCTTAGAATGCGAAGGCTACCCCGATGGCCCCAATACGCCCGCGCGAGGTGACATCATCCTGCGCCCCGGCCATTTACTTCAGCGGACCACTCACTACATTTTCACCGCCACCTCTCCAGTTTGATTCTTTCGCCTAGCCCGACTCGCCCCTCCGAATTCCAAACCGCTTTCACCTCATGCCCGATCTCCCTTTAATATGAAACTAGGCATCATCAACAGCGCGTTCGGTCAGGCCGGCGTCGATACCGTGACCGGCTTAAAACACATCGCTCGCATCGGGTTCGACTGCGTGGATATCTTCACTGAAGCGATGACCATCACGCCCGCAGAGAAACGCGCCATCCTCACCACCTGCGAGGCGCAAAACCTTCCCATCATTTCCCTTCCCGTGGTCGCCGTAGGCCTTATTGACTTCAACGATCCCGTGCGGGAGTTCCATGTCGCGCGCTGCAAAAAGTTCATCGACCTCGCCGCCGAATTTGGTGCCAAAAACATCTTACTCGTGCTCGGAGAATACCTTTGGCAACGCGAGGTAATCAGCCCCGACGATCAATGGAACTGGGCCGTCGAAACCTGCCGTGAGCTCGGCGACTACGCCGACTCGAAAAGCATCGATATCGCCCTTGAACTCGAACCCTTTCGGCTCAGCCTGCTGAACAATATTTCCGAAATGGGACGTTTTATTAAAGACTGCGATCACGCCCGCGTCCGCGCCAATATCGACATCAGTCACCTCGTCCTCGCCGACAACGGCCCCGAACAGCTCGCCCAGCTTTCCGGCCAAGCCATCCACGTCCACATCAGCGACTGCGACGGCAAAGTCCACGGCGACCTTCCTCCCGGACGAGGCATCGTAAAATTCGCCCCGTATCTTCACGCTATCAAAGACCTCAACATCGACGGCACCGTTGCCATCGAACTCGAATACTCCCCCGACCCCGCCAAAATCGTCGAGTGGGTTGAGGAAGCTTACCGCGAAACCGCCCGCCTAATGGAGCTTACTGGCCTCCGCAGCTGCCGCCCCCCTCAGAACCTTCCATGAGCCACGATCACCATAACACCCTCGCCCGCCCCCCCCAACACCTGGACTACAGTCTCACCGGTGAGAATGCCTCGCGCGCGATCGAACGGGGCTTGGCGGAGGCCGACTGGTATCAATGCCCAATTCCCCGCGCGGACATGCGTAAACTGCTTGAGCGCCGGAACGGCCCCGCCATCCGCGATACCTTGATTTGGTTCGCCCTACTCCTCGGATCCGCCTCGGCGACCATCGCGTGGTGGGGATCGTGGTGGGTGGTGCTTCCTTACCTCATCTACGCCGTCCTTTATGCGTCGACTTCTGACGCTCGCTGGCACGAGTCCAGTCACGGCACTGCCTTCAAGACCGATTGGATGAACAACGCCCTCTACGAAATCGCCTCCTTCATGGTCATGCGTGAGCCCACGCTCTGGCGCTGGAGTCACACCCGCCATCATAGCGACACCATCATCGTTGGCCGCGACCCGGAGATTGCCGCGCCCCGCCCGCCCGACCTCAAAGCCATCGCGTTGGGGTTTTTCAACTTCCGCGGCTACCCCCTCTACTTCGGTAAACTCTTCCGCCACTCCTGCGGCCGCATGTCCGCCGAGGAGAAAACATTCATTCCTACCACCGAGTTCTCGAAGATCTACTTCAAGGCTCGCATTGCGCTTGTAATCTACGCGACCTCCCTCGGTCTCGCCCTCGGCTACGGCACCATGCTGCCCCTTCTCTTGGTCGGTTTACCCAATATTTTCGGCACCTGGTTGCTGCCCCTTTACGGTTATACCCAGCACTCTGGCCTCGCCGAAAACGTGCTCGATCATCGACTCAACTGTCGCACCGTCTACGTCAGCTTCATCCATCGCTTCTTGTATTTGAATATGAACTACCATGTGGAACACCACATGTTTCCTCTCGTGCCCTACCACGCTCTGCCGCGACTGCACGAACTCGTCAAATCCGACATGCCGCCCCCCTATCCGAGCCTGCTCGCCGCGTGGCGCGAAATCATTCCCACCCTCATTCGGCAGGTCAAAGACCCCGCCTTCCATATCAAACGCAAACTTCCGGCTCCCGTGACCCAGAGCACCCCTGCCGTAGCCCGAACCGCCGTAACGCCCGACGCCGACGGGTGGATCGAAATCTGCGCCGCCGCCGATCTCGGACCCGCCGATGTCATTCGGTTCGATCATGGCAAAAAAACCTACGCCCTCGTGCGCGATGAATTCGGCGAACTTCACGCCACCGACGGGATCTGCACCCACGGCAACACCCACCTCGCCAATGGACTGGTAAAGGGCAAAATTATCGAGTGCCCGAAACATAACGGCCGCTTCAATCTCGCCGATGGCTCTCCCGCTCGCGCCCCGGTTTGCCGCGGCCTCGCCACCTACCCGCTCGCAGAACGCCACGGCCGTCTCCATCTCAATATTGCGCAGGCCGGTGGCGACGGCGCTCGCCCCGAGCAGACCTACCCACTCCGGGTGGTCAGCAACCGCAGCGTGGCCACCTTCATTAAAGAGCTCGTATTGGAACCAATCGACCTCGACCAAAAAGTCGCATTCACGCCCGGAGACTATCTCCAGCTCGACATACCGACCTACGAGGAAATCCGCTTCCAAGATTTCGACATTCCATCGCCCTACCGTGAAGTCTGGGCGCAACACCACGTGTTCGATCTCGTCGCCCGCAACCCCGATTCCACCCGCCGCAACAACTACTCCCTCGCCAGTAATCAGCAGACCGAATCCACCCTTCGGTTCAATGTGCGGATCGCCACCCCCCCGCCGGGGCAAGACTGCTCCCCCGGGGTCGGATCAAGCTATGTCTTTAACCTTAAACCCGGCGATGAAGTCACTGCCGTCGGTCCCTTCGGCGATTTTCACCCCAAACCAACCCAACGAGAAATGGTCTACATCGGCGGCGGCGCCGGCATGGCCCCGCTTCGCGCCCACCTCTCCCACCTCTTCGAGACCGAACACACCGCTCGCCGGGTGAGCTATTGGTATGGTGCCCGCTCCGCGCAGGAGATTTTCTACGCCGATACGTTTCAGACCCTCGCGACTGCCCATCCTAATTTCAGTTTCCACCTCGCGCTCTCCTCTCCTCTTTCCGAGGACAACTGGGGCGGACTCCAAGGCTTCATTCACGAAGTCGTGCGGGATAACTATCTCGCTCACCACCCGACCCCCGGCGCCGTCGAGTATTACCTCTGTGGTCCGCCCATGATGATCAAAGCCTGCACGAAGATGCTTTCCGATCTCGGTGTGCCTCCTCATCAGATCGCCTATGACGAATTCTAGCATCAGACCCAGCTCGTTTCTTGGTGGGGGTTTTCTCCCTCGCCCCGAAAACGTCCGGAAGACTGAATTCCTTCGCCCCCGAACAGCCCCACCCAGCCAGCACCAAAACCGCAGCCGAAGCCTACCGTGGATCGCCGATCACGCCCCGGTTTGCTGGCTATCCCGTCAAACGATCGCCCCCAAAATTCCGCGTTTGGTTTGCCCCCAACGACGGCCGCGACGCCGGATAAGGTGAATCAACCCGCCACCGTCTGCGTGCAGGAGGTCGCCAACTCGCGCTTGACCGCAGCAGTGACGTTGGCAAAGCAGCACGAGCCTTGGGGGTTGCGAATTTCGCAGGCGCAGCGAGCCGCCTTCATCTCGGCGGCAATGCGGCGAGGAACGGTGCATTGGCCGGTGGTGCGAATCTCAGAACGGACCATCTCCACGTCAAAACCGAAGCAGTAACACAACTGCGGGTTGGCGCTGGTCTTCCCCGTCGGCACTTGGCGCACGTCGGCTAGGGACAGCCCGGTGCCAGTGCCGTTGAAATAAACCACCTCACATTCCGGCGAGCGGCAAAAGGCAAACGGCCCCGCCTCAACCGCAGTGAGGTGCGCCAGCTTCACCTGATGCTTTAAGGTCAGCAACGAAACGGTTTTGCCGACTCGTCCGCAGTGCGGACAAACCAAACGGACCGAATCGGAACAAGGCACAGTTGCGGAAAGGAGAGACGCGGAACAGCAGTCGGACATGGTGGATTTATTTAACGGTGGAACGATCGGCGGGGAATCCGCTGGCGTCGACAAGGGCGAGCAGTTGGTCACGATTGGTAATGGCCGGATCGTAAACCAAAATTGCCGCCTTGGTATCGAAGTTCACGGCCGCTTGTTTCACTCCCGGTGCTCGGCTGAGTGAGGCCTGAATACCGGTGGCGCAAGCCGGGCAATCCATGGAGGGGATCCGCACGCTGAGCCTGGCATCATCCACCCCGACGGCAGCGGCGTCGATCTGATGATTTGCGGCCGGCAGTGAGGGATAAATGGCAGCACCCAGCGCCACGAGCGTGCCCAGCCACAGGATGATTCGCGCGGCCTTGCCGGGCGGCCGGGCACAGGTACCGTCCGTGCAGTCAGTCTTGGATCGGCGATAGGTCAGCCACCAAGCGAACCCGAGCAGGACGAAGGTCACCGCCAGCAGCACCGGGCGCCATTCGGCGAACCACGCCGAAGCGGCAAAGCTGCCCAGCCCGAGACTCAGCGAGAGCAACGGTCCGATGCAGCAGAGCGACGCGACGAGCCCGGCGAGGACGCCGCCCATTAGAACCCATGGGGAACCATTCTTTTTCATGGCCGCATCCTACACCCTGTAGTAAGGTATAAGGTCAAGCGAAGCCTATGACAATTGGAGAACTGGCCAAAAAGGCCGCCATGAATGTGCAGACCATCCGCTATTATGAGCGGGAAGGGCTGTTGCCCATTGCTCACCGCTGGCCGGATTCGGGCTATCGCGATTTTGACGAAGAGGCCTTGTTAAGGCTCGGTTTTATCCGCTCCTCGAAGGAACTCGGCTTCACGCTGCGTGAGATCAAGGAACTGTTGGACATGCGTATCCTGCCGGGCGAGTCGTGTGCGGAAGTTCAGCAGATGATCAGTGCCAAACTCGCCGACCTCGATCGACGAATGATTGATATGCGCCGATTGCGACGCACCCTAGCGAAGTTGGAGGCATCTTGTGGTCGGCGAGAGCATCCGAAAAGCTGCCCTGCACTCTGGGCCATTGAAAAATAGAATCTGGTCGTTATCGGGTGACCCACTCAATTTTTAGAACCGTAGTTGTGTGAGATGCCCCCGGATAATAGCCATAAAGTATTCGTGTGACATTGTGACGACTTGACCCCGTTGATCTAGCCCAGGTGGAGACATCAAAGCGATGCCGGCCCCCATTTGTGCCCTCCCCGAGCAACAGGAAATTGTCCGACTCCTCGACGAGCAGTTCACGGTGATCGCGCAGAACGAGCGGGAGATCGATGCCGCGCTCAAGCGCAGCGAAGCCCCCCGCCAGTCGATCCTCAAAAAGGCCTTCTCCGGCCAACTCGTCCCCCAAAGATCCCACCAACGATCCCGCCAGCGATCCCGCCAGCGAGTTCCTCGCCCAAATCCGCGCCGAACGCAAAGCCGTCATCTCCAAAGCCAAGCCGAGACGCAGCCGGACATTGATTGCTACTAAGCAATAAAAACTCCCGTTCGGAGCCTGCTTTCGATGGAATCCAAGAACTGGTTCCCACTTTACATATCATTAATCTTTACTAGATCTCACAAAGAACAATACCGTGTCAATCACGTGACCATCGCTGGCCGAACACTCATCGAAAAGTTCATCCGTAAACATGCTAATGCTCGGCCGCCTCTGATCGCGTGGCTCGATGAGGCTGAGAATGCCGAATGGAAAACATCCCAAGAAATTAAGGATCGTTACCGCTCGGCTGACTTCCTCTCGGGTAATCGTGTTATCTTCAACATCGGCGGCAACAATTACCGCCTCATCGTTTTGGTCCGCTACCAAAATGGTGTGCTGCTCATCCAGAAGATTGGCACTCATGCCGAATATTCACGCTGGAAACTGACCTGACTCTCCTACCAATCCCCCCCCCCCATCCCATGAACGCTACCACGCACAAACTGATCAAGACGCCAGCGGACCACGAAGCAGCCCTTCGCCGCTTGGAAGCTCTTATGCAGAGTGATCCCTCGGTCGGGTCGACTGAAGAACAGGAAATCGAGCTGCTGGCATTTCTCATCGAGGACTACGAAAAGCGCACGGCTCAACTGCCCACCACCACGCCTACTGAGGCGATTCGTTTTCGGATGGATCAAGCGGGACTGAAACAAATGGACTTGGTTCCTTTCATTGGCTCCAAAGGTCGAGTCTCCGAGGTGCTGTCAGGCAAGCGTGAGCTCACGCTTGCCATGGTCCGGAAGCTTCATGAGGGATTGGACATCCCGTTGAAGGCTTTGATCCAGAAACCAGACTTCGAGCTGCCACCTAAAGTTGAAACAGGCGCCTATCCCGTGAAAGACATGTTTCTACGCGGATATTTCGCGGCGGCATTCGGAAAGAGTTGGTCCGAGGTTAAAGATCGCGTGGAGGAAATGTTGCAGTCGTTTTTAAGAGACCGGGCATCCGAGGCTATCCCTGCACTCAATCGTCAAACCACTCGAAAGAATTCCAAGATTGATGGAAACGCGGTGCACGTCTGGCGCTGCCGAGTTCTTGATTTGGCAGAAAAGATGGATTTACCGACCTTCGACCCTGAGGCGCTCAATGAGACCTTCGTCGGCAAGTTGGCGGCTTTGAGCACACTCGGGAAAGGGCCACTATTGGCGCAAGAGCGATTGCACGATGTAGGGGTTGCCCTCGTTCTCGAAAAGCACTTTACCGGGACCCATTTGGACGGTGCGGCCATGTGGCATCCACGAGGATTTCCCGTCGTCGCTCTAACCCTCCGCCATGATCGACTCGATAATTTCTGGTTCACCCTGTTCCATGAATTGGGTCATGTGTTGAAGCACTTCAACGGCTCGGGTGATAAGTCTTTCATTGATGCGGACATCGACTCTGCAGCGCAAAACGAGCTTGAACGAGAAGCTGATCGTTTTGCCCTAGACGCGTTCATTCTAGAATCGGAGTGGGATCGACTTGGCGAACTCCATCTTGCAAGCGAGATCAAGCAGGCAGCTCGTCGATTATCCATTCATCCTGCAATTATCGCGGGAAGGTTACGCCGCGAAGCAGGTGACTACCGCAAACATCGCAAACTTATCGGCCAAAGAGAAGTAAAGCGCCTGTTTTGGTCTGAAGTGGCATCAAGCTAACCCTCGTCGCTAATGATTGCGTTTCCAGAGATCTACGGATGCTCCTAATCCGCCCAATCACTCGCCTCTCGCCACCACCTGCCATCTTGACAGGAAGCTGGTTTGCTGGCTTTATGGCCCAATGAAGACGACCCTGGATCTACCGGATGATTTGGTGCTGCAGATCAAAATCCAAGCCGTGCAAAAACGCATGCCGCTCAAACGCTTAGTCGCCGACTTGCTCGTCAAGGGCTTGGCGTCGCCCGGTGCAGTTCATTCGACCGACCCGATCCCCCTGCCCGATGGGCTTGAGATCAACGACAGAGGTTTCCCCGTGTTTCGGTGCGCCCCGGATGCCCCGGCCACCAAAATGACAACCGAAGCGTTACTCGCCCTGGAACAGGAATCCCGACAGGAGGAGGATCTCCAACGTGCCGGGCTTTCTCGTTGATTCCTCCGTGTGGTTGGCGGCGGTATTTCCGCGGCACCCTCACCATGAACTGGCGCAAAAGGAACTGGCAGTTGCGACGCCCCGCGATCCTGCCGTGTTTTGCCGCGCCACCCAACAAAGCTTTCTGCGTCTGTTGACGACTCCACAAATTCTCCGCGCCTATGCGGTGGAGGCCATGACCAATCGAATAGCATGGACGACTTTCGAGCTTCTTCGCTCCCGACCAAGCATCACCCTGCAAGACGAACCGCCTGGTACCGTTGCGCTTTGGCATCAGCTCGCTGCTCTCGACACGGCTTCACCTAAGGTCTGGATGGACGCCTACCTCGCCGCCTTTGCCATCTCGAGTGGCTTGCCTTTGGTGACCCTGGATCGTGACTTCCAATCTTTCGTAAAGAACGGTCTCCAACTCCGCCTCCTTAGGCCTTCGACCACCTCATGACCACCGACAGCATCATTTCTAAAGTTTGGAGTTTCTGCACCACCTTGCGCGATGACGTCGTGGGCTACGGCGACTATCTCTAACAGCTCACCTACCTGATCTTCCTCAAGATGGCCGATGAATACGGTCGCACGCCCTACCACCGCGATGTCGGCGTGCCAACGGACTACGCATGGGCAAAACTCAAGCCGCTCAAGGGCGCAGAGCTCGAAACCCACTATGTCAAAACCCTACGTGAACTCGGCACGGCTCAGGGCATCCTTGGCCAGATCTTCACCAAGGCGCAGAACAAGATCCAGGATCCCGCCAAGCTCATTCGACAAGCCACTTTGTCGGCTACACTCCAGCGTAGCTACGAGGCACGGCAAAAGGAGATAGATGCAAAAGCCCCTTGTTGACCGCGACGTCTGACTTGCCCGGATGAGTCGCCAGATCGGGTCATGTCGTTTGCTTTCCGCTGCCGTATCATCGGAGCCCAACGTGGAATCAATCGGAGAACGCAGTGGAACCGATGGGCAACGAAAACGTGAGGGTCAAATCGGTCTTCCCCTGTTTTTGCGCCGAAAGGGTGTCGCTCAGGAAGTGAGCCCAGCGCTGCCCGCTGGTGTATCCGAAATTGCATTGTAAACTAGTGTTGCCGGCAAACCCGTGCAGCACACCTGCATCCGTTTCGAGATTCAGGGCCTCCGGTCCGACCAAAGCTTCACGATTTACCTGCCCTCTTAATCGCCCTGCCCACGGAGAATACACCGCGCGGCTTGAACAACAACCGCCCGTCTCTTCAAGTCAGCGGGAATAGTGACAATCGCATCATAAAACCAAATTTACCATGAACGAAGAACTGCAAAAAGTTGAAGCGATGGAGGATAAACTGACTCTCTAATTTGTCGAAAACGGAGTGCGTATTGCCATCGCGATCGGTATTGTCGTCCTCGGATTCTGGGTAGGGAAATTCATCGCCGGCTTGATTCTCAAGATCTGTCTTAAGCGCCAAATTGACGTCACCCTCGCCCGCTTTTTCGCCGGCTTCACGCGCCTAGCGATTATCGCTTTCTCGGGTATGATGGCGCTGAGCAAAGCGGACACCGAAATCACCCCGTTCATCGTCCTCGTCGGTGCCAGTGCCTTTGGGTTAAGTTTGGCCATCCAGGGTCCCATCTCGAACTATGGTGCAGGCATTGTGTTGATCATCACCCGACCTTTCAAAGTCGGCGACACCCCCTGCGTCAGCGGGCAAACGGGCCTCATTCAAAGCATCAACTTGGGCAGCACTCGATTGGAAAACGAAGAAGAGGAGATCATCACGATTCCCAATCGCGAAGTGCTCGGCGAGATCTTCGTTAATTCCCCAGCGTTCAAAGTCGTCGAATCAGTGGTCGGCATCGAATACGCCGCCGACCCCGAACAGGCCATGGCTTGCATATCGACCGCGATCAAAGGCATTGCCGGGATCGCGCCCGGACGGGATCCCGATGTCGGCATCGATGAATTCGCGGACTCTGCCATCAACATCGGCTATCGGGTCTGGGTGCCCACCCGAGTGTATCATAATATGCGATACAAAGTGAACTTGGCGATCTATCACGCCCTCAAAGAAGCCAAGATCAACATCCCCTTCCCCCAGCGCGACGTGCACGTCATGCCGGGAAAAATCTGATCGGGCCCTGGGGAAACCGACTGCGCACTTACCCGTCGCGAGATTTCGTTCGCCTCCACACGACGAAACGCTATCGCAACAAAGCGTCTCATGGGCCGTGCGGCTAGATGCCAATCGAATTTTACATTCCACTCCTTACCTTGATTGTCACGCCAGCTCATGGATCAGCCTAAGCAAATTGCCCTGATATTCCTGTCCCAAGTGTTCAACAATGCGGATATCATCAAGGGAATCGCTAGTTATGAGCGGATTCATTGTGATTGGAATTTCTACCTCGACGACCAAGCCATTGCGATCGAAGACCCGGCGTGGCTCTTTCGCGAAAAGTTCGATGGATTGATCTGCCGACACGCCAAGATGGGTTCGTCCCGCTTGCTGCAAGAGTGTATTAAACGGGGCATCCCTTGTGTAAGCCTCGACGTCTTCGACGAAGGGGCGACGGAAGTCCCCTCCGTGACCGCTGACGACTACGCCATCGGTAAAACCGGCGGAGAGTATTTCTTGTCCCGTGGTTATCAAAACTTCGCCTATTGTGGATTCAAGGGACAAGCTTGGGCCCGTCTCCGGAAGGCCGGGTTTCGCGATATCCTAAACCAGGCTCAATTCTCCGTGGCCGAAACCGAATGTGAACTTCCCCTCAAATCGACTCCGGCTTGGGACTTTTCCGAAACGCGACAACTCATTGCATGGATTAAAGCACTGCCGAAGCCCGTCGCTATTATGGCGAGCAATGACCTACGTGCGTTGCAAGCCGTCGGGGCGGCCCGGAAAGCTGGACTTCTGATCCCCGAGGAAGTCGCTGTGCTGGGTTCGGGCAATGACAGCGTGCGCACCGAAGTTTCGCACCCCCCGCTATCTAGCGTATCCCTAAATACCGACAAATGGGGCTACAAAGCGGCCGAAGCCCTGCACCGGTTAATGGAAGGTAAATCCGTCGATAAAACAGTGCTGATCGAACCTCGCGAAATCGTCGTCAGGCGCTCCACCGATGCCGTCGCCATCGAAGACGATACTCTCGCCAAAGCTTTTCGAATTATCAAAGAAGAAAAATCGGCCGCACTCACCGTGGAGGACTTGGCCAAGCGAGTGGGCTTGAGTCGCAGTCTCCTCGAACGACGGTTTCGAAAATATACCCGTAAATCACCCCAAGAGGCGATTCGTTTGGAGAGGATCAACCAGACCAAAGATTTCCTGCTTTCGACCGAAAAAACCCTCGCTGAAATCGCGGAGACCCTCGGATTCACTCATCCGGAATACCTCAGCGTAATGTTCAAGCGATTGACGGGAGAAACCGCCCGCAGTTTCCGCACCCGTCACCGAAAATTGTCTTGAATACCGTTCATCCGCTTCCGTAAAAGCAAAAAAATCCGCCCCACGAATTAATGTGGAGCGGGATAGAGCGTTAGCCCGAACCAACCAAAACCATTCGGTGATCTAGAAGCTAAAGGTGTTCGTCAGCATGAATTCCTTGCTGTTGGGAATTCGATAGGTGCCCGGCGATCCGTCACCCTGCACCGTGATCGGAATGAGGTCATCACTCGCGAAAATGTTCTTAAGATTCAACTGGATGCGCCACCGGATTTTATCGGTAAGTTTCCGATTGTAACCCACCCAGAGATCCACGTTCTCACGAGCTTCACCCCAATAGGGGTTAGCCACATCAAACTTATCCTGGCCATCAGCCGTATCGTTGAAGACCGGATAACCGATCGCGACTTCATCCTCCCAGCGGACGCTGCCGCCCAGGTTAAATCCGTTCAGCAGGCCTTCGCTGAAGCGGTAGTTCGCGATCGCATTAAAACGCCATGGACGTAGTTCCGGCACGTTGGTGCCTTCTTGTTGCAGGGCTAATTGATACTTCGAGTAGAACAGTTGGTTCCATTGCTTGAGGATGGAGCTAGTGCCCCCCCCCCACCACATCCGGATGTCGCCGGCGGGACCGTTCCAGTGATCGTTACGTTCTGCCACGAACTCTTTCAGTGAGCCCGCGATGTTGGTATTCAGCGCCTTCACCTTGGAGGCGTTGAGGATGATGCTCAGATTTTTGGTCGGCTCCAAACTCATCTCAAACTCAATCCCCTCGGAGGAGGTGTCCGCCGTAGAGGTAATTCCGGTGGGTTGGGAACCACCTAACCACCAGTTCTTTTTCCAACCATCCTCGAGATCCATGCCCCACGCTTCGAGGAACGATGCATCGGGCATGTTACCCAGAACCGAATCGACGTGAAGGCGTTGCTCGGTGGTCGCCTCGGCTTGAGTCTGACCATTCTGCGGACGATACCACCAGCCATTAGAGCCAGGATCACCATTAAGATTAGCCTCAAACCGTTTAGCCGCGCGAATGGCACGCGCTTCCTGCGCTCCAATCACCCAGATTCCACCCGGATCGAAACTGGCATCCTTCACATTTGTCTCATACCAGTTCACTTTGAAGTTCACGCGACCATCCATGGTGCTGAGCACGAAACCGTAGTCGGTCGTATCACCACTGACGGCACCCAACGGTTGAGCCAGATGGTTAATGCGACCCGCGATCGGCTGGAAGTTGGAAGACTCGTTGTAGAACAGACTCACCTTGGAATTCCACGGCATTTCTGGGAGAAACCGATCCGTGTGCAGCACGACGCTCCAAGAATTCGAAGAGCCTTCGACCGTATTATTCGGGATGCTCGGGAGCACGTAGGAACCGTCATCAAGATCGATCGCACTAGTGCCCGAGGTTAAGTTGGTCGAAAAGGTTTCTGACTCGTCCTTGCGGTAACCATAGGTGGGCACCAAAGCGCCATCCCATAGAAATGCCTGCCAAACAAAGGCGGTCGAATCGATGGTATCGAGCTGTTTGTTGGCCAATCGGGTGATCCCCTTTGAGCCAGCCTCGGTCTCGGCACTCAGAATCGTGACCGGTCCTTGGGCCCAACCAACGTAGTTACTCGGATTCTCCGACTGAGTCGAACTAGCCCCATCATAAGGACGAGTCCAGAGTGCGGCAGGATCGACCCCCGGTGAATTCCAATTGGAATCGAAGAAGAGGATCGAGGATGCGGCCGGCACTTGGCGGGCGTTGATACGGCTGATGTTGGCTCCAGATGCGGAGTTAGCGTCCAGCAGCGACGGTCCGAGGTAGCTCATGAACGCGAGTTCGTTTTGCACGATATCGAATTCGCTATAACCAACGGACTTGCTGAAGGAATCATCCACCCGGTAGGAGCCGAAAGCTTGGTCGGCTTGCTCGATATCCTGCGTCGAAGTAAACGCCGTCATCACGTGGCGGCCCAGCAATTTGGTGAACCAAGAGCGCTCCATGAAATCATCCGCGCGGATATTGGCGTAGGCCGTGGCCTGCACCACTTCACGGTCGGTCTGGCGGGCCCGGGAACCGAAGGCCGCCCGAGTATAAACGTAAGGACGACCGACATTGGGGTTCGGATCTAGATTCGGCGCGAGGTGGGTATTAATGTCCACCGTGATGGCCGGGCTCCCCTCCAACGGACTGAAGGAACGGTCGCCGTAATCTTGCTGGTCATAGGCAAGTTCGAAACCCAGTCGGTTGGAAAAGAAGGTCTGGGAGAGTTTGAGGTTGATCACATCAAAGTCACGCCACTCCCGCTTGTTGGTACCATCCAACAGGTTATTGCGGTAATCAAAAATCGAGGGATCGGTCAGCGATTTGCGCTTGAACGGAGCCAAGGTGTTGGCGAATGGGAGATTCGCGTTTTGGGCGTAATCTGGGTAATTGGCGATCGCGACCGAGCGCCAAAACGGGGTCATGGCCACGTCCTCGTCGATAGTGCCTGCTGGACCGATACCAAAGAGTTGAGATCCACCGACTTCGCCCCAACGCAAGAATCCGTCCTGCGCGTTGCTGTTGGGATCAGTGAAACGAATCTGTTGTCCGGCAAAGAGCTGATCGATCGCGGGTTGGTAGTTGGGGTCACCTCCGGTATTCGCGCCCGAACCCGGGATCGCGGGGTTCGGGGCGTAAGCTTCGAGCGGATTGTAAACCGTTTTGTTCAGCAGATCGAACCAAGGCGTAATGCGATCCTCGGGGGGAAGGGTGCGAGGACGGTTTGAGGTGATACTGCCGGACTCATAATTGGATGTCAGGGAGGTCGTCATCGAATCAGTTTTCAAAAATGAAGGCTCCCAACGCGCCGCGAAAAAGAGGCGGTCATCTTCTTCAAACGCCGGATCTTGTTGGAATTTTTGCCGTTCCAACAGTCCGGCAACCCGGACCGCCAATTCATCGTCAATGATCTCTTCATTGATATTAAAACTGCCGCGATAGGTGCCAAAGCTGCCGATCCGCACGTCAACTCGCCCGGTATCATTAAAGGCAGCCGTCGACGAAGTGGCATTAATGATACCCGCCGGACTTCCCAATCCAAAAAGGATCGCGTTGGGTCCACGCTGCAAATCGATCCGATCCACCGCATAGGTATCCCACGGTATATCGGTCAGGAAAAAGTCGCGCGTATTATCCGCTCTATTGAGACCCCGCACCCGGTTATTAGTGTTGGGTCGAGCGAGAGCGTTACCTTCGTTGAGGGCCTCCCCGCCTCCGAGGCCGGTGTAGTTACCCTGAATACCGCCGGTTTCGGTGTTGGTGGTGTAAACCAAGAGTGACTCGTTATCGGTCGATCCCGTGTCTTCCAAAAACTGCTTCGTTACCACGCTGATGGCTGAGCCAATATCCTTAAGCTCGGTCCGAATTCGCGTTCCTGCCAAAGTATTGGTCGCTTGGTAACCGCGATCTTCTTCCGCATTAACGGTAAACGGCGAAAGCGCGATGACTTCCTCCGCATCGGTTTCTGCGCCTGCAGCAGACGTTTGTTGTGCCGTGAGTGAGTTTCCAATCAGGGCAAAAGAACCTGTGGCAATAGCCAAGGTTCTGCAGCTTCGCCAAAGAGTCGGGCGGAGCGGAGTTAGGGTCTTAACGGTGTAGTTCATAGGTGATGTTAAACATTAGGGGACAATGATTTGAGCCTACTTTTCTAGAAGTAGAAACTAGGGGAGTTAGGTCTATCGAGCGACTAAATCACAGACAATCATCCTACAGAGAACCGCCCGTGAAGGCCATGAGAACGCCCATACTTAAATTGTGATATATTGCACAATCCCCCCCCCTGCTTCACCCCTGTCGCAGACTTGATTTCTGCCCGAGTCGCCCAGCCAAAAGAACGGCTCCTCCGCCCCAAACCCTTAAACGCCTACCACGAAACCCGCCCGCGAATTGCGAGGAAATCACAACTCCACTACCTGCAACTAATCACTCGATAGATCACTCACCCAGATAGATCAATCGTTTGCCTCGAATCGTTTTTGCTCCCGGTTTTTATGCACGGATCCCGCCCGAAAGAGCTGCCCGTTCATCGCAATGTAAACCCCTGGATCCAGCACCTGCAGTCCGCCCACTGCACAGCCCACATTAAAGAGCGCATCATTCTGCCGAAATCTTGCTGGCAACATTGATCCAGTGAAGACGATGACCTTATTCGGGATTCCCGCCAATGCCGCCGCCGTCGTGGTCATCGTATCGGTGCCGTGCGTGATCAGGATCAATCGCTCCGGCGAAGCCTCCACCCGCGATCTGATCAACGCTCGATCCGCATCGTCGATCTCCAGACTGTCTTTGCGCAATACACTCTCGACCACAAAATCGAACGTCACATTCGCCTCCCGCAACAGCTCTCCAATCGTCGGCTCTCCTATTTCATAGGAGCTCGTTGCATCAAAATAGACCTTATCGATGGTTCCGCCCGTGGTAATCACGCGGACGTGGGGAGTAGTCGTAAGGGCCATAATTTCGCCAACGTGCGACGGCCTGGCCAAAAGATCAACTGGCGTCTGTGCGGCCGCCTAAGCCGAACCAATCAGAACGCTTACAATTTGTGTGTTCTCTCCTCATCACATGCGCCACGGTCGGAACGAGTTTCCCCCTCCTTGCTTTCTATGTTTCGCTCTGCCCCGCTTCCATTCGCTCTTCTCCTCTTGCTGATCACTGGAGCATTCGCCCCCCCACCATCGGGACTGATGGCTGCCTCATCGCATGCAGAACCAGCTTGGGCCAATCAACTTTATCACTGGATCGAATCCCATCACCACCCTGACGGTGGCTACGCTTCGGCGGGACAATCCCGCTCCCACCTCACCCCGACGCACGCCGCGATCGGTAGCCTGCGCCAATTGGGTCGCGGCCTGACTCCTGCACGGCGCGACTCGCTCGTCGATTACATCCGGACCCACCACCCTCACGACCTCAAACCTTTGCAACGTGAAACCCGGCGCTACCTGTTTGATCAGCTCCAATCTCTTTCTTGGCTAGATGCGGATATCACTTCGTTTGAGCCCCAAATCAGCCAGCTCACCGCGCCGGTTTCTTATCCCCGCCACTACGAAAAAAACGGCTCACCTTACCTTCCTTCAGAAGCCGCCGTGCTGCGCTGCCTCGCCTTACTTAAGCGCAAGCTCCCTGAGACCGAAACCGCCTTCAAGCACTACTTCGATGCGCGTCGACGGCCCAACGGCACGTACAACCATACCCTCGCCTCCGACGGTTCCGACGGACACGTGATCAACACTTGGGCGGTGCTCACCGCCTGGCATGAACTCGGCCAATCCACCCCCGCCTCCCCAGGTTTGATCGCGTGGCTCCACGCCTGCCAACTCCCCAACGGGGGGTTCACCTACTCACCCGACGCCCCCCTGGGCGGCGTCGATGATGTCGCTTACACGCATGCTGCTGTGCAAACCTTGGCATTGCTCGGAGCGCAACCACGCGACGTCGAAGCCTGTCGGCGTTACCTCGCTGCCTTGTGGTATCCGAACGGCGGCTTTTCGGATCGCCCCGGCTGGCAGCCCAACTTGCCCGCCACGCGCCTCGCTCTCGAGGCCGCGGAAACCCTTGGAGGCTGGCGTTCATTGCCGATCGAAGAGTCAGTCGCCGCCTCCCCCATTGCCAGCATTCCTCCGGGCCTAAACGTTTTCTCCATTCAGATTGAGGCCCACGGCACCGGCAGCGTCGCCGACGCCGTGGAAATGGCTCGCGCCCTGCGAATCCATCTCTGGGGCGCCAAAAACGCTTCCGCGGAATGGATCGTCCGCGCTCAAGCGCGAGCCGATCGCGAACAAGTCCCCGTAACGTTTTTTAGGGCGAACGAAGAATACGGCACCTGGGTCACCGTGCCGGGTCTGGGCACCTACAGCCACACCAGCGACATCATGTTTCCCGCCGATCAGGACCCCGGACCTAGCCTAGCAGACCAAGGCGTCGTGACCTGGGAAACATTTCGCCGTCAGCGCCTCGAACCACTCCAGGAAGCGACCGGACGACTTTTCTGGCAGTTTGGCGAAAACGAAGAGTTCGTGCGCGCTCTCCTAGATGATTCACTGACGCGAGGCGGATTCGCCGCCATCAGCACTTTCCATTTTGGCAACCCTGATTTCCTCAACAGCGAGTCCTTCATGCTGCGCTATCGGGGCCAAATCCCCTTCATCGCATTACAGGACGCGCACGGACCCGAGCCCTGGTGGTGGTCCGATTCCATGGCCGGTTATCGCACGCTATTTTTAGCTCGGTCTCCCACCTGGGCAGGCTGGCTCGACGCTCTGGATCACAATCGCGTCGCCGCCGTGCGCCATGATCCCGTGAGCCGGCACGAAACCTGGACCTACGCGGCCAACGATACCGTGCAGGCCGCACTCTTCGCTCAGTCCGACCGTTGGCAATGGTGGGGAGAATCGAACCACCCTCGCCCGCTTTTTTCGCTCGTCGTTCTCACCCCCGAAGATCACGACGAAATCGGCCGACCCGAAAACGGCGTCGCCCTCCGCCTTCGCCTCGCCCACTCCAACAACAGTCGCGGTAAACCTCGCGAGCCTCTGGCCGAGCTGGTCAGTCTCGCCCTCGACGATCAGACGCTGTCCACCCGCCAAGTGACCCTCCGGGACCCGAGCACCGGCGACCTCAATGACGTCTATTACCTCAGCTCCATCGAAGATATAACCGGAGATCGGCCTAAAATCACCGTAGTCGTGCGCGATCTAAATTCCGGCGAAACCAAGACCGTCACCCGCTGGATCACCGGGCGATGATTCGTGGCTGCGCCTGACTTTAACCACCCCGGTTTCACTTGCATGGAAGATCCGTCCCCACCCACTCCGGTAACGTATCGGCTCAAGCCGAAAGAGAACTTTGCCCGGGCCAACGATCCAAAGTCCAATGACATCAAATCCCCCGAACCCGATGTCTTCGGTTTACGCCAACTCGGCCGCATCATCGATCACCAGAGCGGGCAAGATGCGGTCACTCCCGTTCGCCGCTCAAATCGCCGAGCCCTCGACTCTGGGATCCTCATTGCTCTCGGTCACCTCATCCTGAGCGTTATCGGATTTTTGGGTCGTGAGAATCTGTTTATTCTCGCCAGTTCCGTCGCCAGAATGGTGCTGTTCACCACCGGTTTAACGTGGATCATGTGGAGCGGTATCATCCGCCGCTACTAAATCGAGTCCCTGTCGTCTGTTCAACATTCTCCATCCGTGAAAGCCCTTGTCTCAGTCGTATCAACGTTTTTAGAAAGCCGGACCAGCCGTCAAAATCTGCTCACGCTTTTCAAGTTACTGCTGATGTTTTTCGCCCTCGTTACGACCTTCAGCGTGCTTTTCCACGTGATCATGGAACGGGAGGGCCAGCACCACAGTTGGATCACTGGCTTTTATTGGACGTTCACGGTCATGTCCACGTTGGGGTTTGGTGACATCACCTTTCACTCGGATCTGGGGCGCTTATTCTCCATCATCGTCTTGGTCACCGGAGTCCTATTCCTTCTCGTGCTGCTCCCGTTCACGTTCATTGAGTTCTTCTATGCCCCTTGGATGCGGGCCCAGGCCATCGCCCAAGCGCCTCGCGAGCTCCCCGCTAAAACGTCCCGGCACGTCATCCTCACGCAACATGGGCCGGTCACTAAAATGCTGATCCGCCTGCTAGAAAAACATCACTACCCTTACTTTGTATTGGTCCCGGTGTTAAGTGAAGCCCTCGAAATGCGTGACCGGGATTTACCTGTCGTCATGGGCGAACTCAGTGATCCTGAGACCTACCGCAAACTGCGGGTCGATCAGGCCGCTATGGTCGTCACCACTCGGGACGATATCATCAACACCAACGTCACGTTCTCGGTTCGAGAAATATCGGAAAACATTCCCATCATCGCTTCCGCCCGCTCCCCCGCCGCGCGCGATGCCCTCGAACTTGCCGGGGTCACCCACATTCTCTCCCTCGAGGAAATGATGGGCCAAGCCCTCTCCCGCCGCGTGATCGGTGGAGATTCTTGCGCTCAAACGATTCACACCATGAACGAATTGGTGATCGCCGAAGCCTCGGCTGGCGGCACCGATCTCGTCGGTCAAACTGTCGCCGCTTGCCAGATCGGTGCCGTCACCGGAGTCACCATCGCGGGGCTCTGGATCAAGGGTAAATTAGTCCCGGCTGAGCCAACCAGCCTGATCACCGAACACACATTTTTCATCATCGCCGGGGCTCGTTCGCAAATCGATGCCTACAATCGCCACTTCGGTAAACCTCCCGCGCCGGATGGGAAGAAGTCCAAAGTCCTCATTATCGGTGGTGGCCGCGTGGGTCGGGCTACCGCCCGTGCCCTCGACGAACAGGAAACCGAGTGGACCATGATTGAGAAACTCGCGGAGCGCGTCCAATTTCCCGCACGCACCATTGTCGGCGATGGATCTGAGTTCGAGTTGCTCGTCAAAGCCGGTCTCCACGATGCCGCCAGTGTCATCATCACCACCCACGACGATGATACCAATATCTTCCTCACCATTTTCTACCGCAAACTTCGGCCCCATACCCAAATCATCAGCCGCTGCACCCACGAAGCCAATGTTGACCGCCTCCACCGGGCCGGCGCCGATCTAGTGCTCTCCTACGCCTCGATGGGCGCTAACACAATTTTCAATTTCCTCAAAGGCCGCAATACCGTGCTACTCGCCGAGGGCGTCACCGTCTTCACCGCGAATGCGCCCAAGCCCATCGTCGGGCAAACCCTCGCCGAAGCCAACCTCCGCGCCAAAACGAGTTGTTCAATCGTGGCCATCGAGCACGACGGCCAACGTAACATCGCCCTCAAACCGAGCACGGTGATTCCCGCCAAAAGTCGTCTCGTACTGATCGGTTCGGCCGAGTCCGAAGAACGCTTCTATCGCGCCTTCCCGGCGATCTAAAGTCGCTGCCGGTAATTCAAACCATTGCGCAGAATCGTATCCAGCAGGGCCTCATACCCCACTCCTGCCGTTTCGACGCCTTCCGCAAAATCTTCCCCGAACGCGAGACACGGATTGGGGTTGGCTTCGAGAATATAGAACTCTCCCGCCGGCGACATCCGGAAATCAAGGCGGGCATACCCACTCAGGAATAGCGCCCGGTATATACGTTTGGATACCGCAACCAAACGTCGAGTTTCCTCGGCAGTCAATTCCGCCGGGCGACTCTCCAGTCCCATCTGCTCTTGGTGCGCGTAATTCCATTTCAGCTTGCTCGTTGCAATATTCGGTGCCCCTTCCGGCAGCTTGTTGAAGATCAATTCCCACGGGGTAAAAGTCTGCAGCCGGTCATTTCCGACCAAGCTCATGTAGAGCTCCCGCCCTTCAATATATTGCTCCGCAATCGCCGGGCTTCCGGCTTGCCGATGCACCAGCTCCACTCGCTCCGCCAGCGACGCGTCGTCGTGCACGACCGACGCCCGCGCGATTCCCACCGACCCTTCGTCGATGAGGGACTTTACCAAAAGCGGAAACTCCAGCCGACGCGGCCGCTTCACTTTTCGACCTTGGCGAAACACCGAGAATCCCGGCACCGGAATCCGATGATGCGCCAGGATCTGTTTGGAGAGCGCCTTGTCATGCGCCAACGTCAGTCCGCGCGGATTACACCCCGTGTAGCGCACCCGATTGAGTTCCAGGTAACTCACCAAATGCTGATCAAAGAGCGGCTGCCCGTTGAACTCCTCCATCATGTTAAAAACGATATCCGGTTGGATTTTCTCCAACGCTTTTCGCAGCACACTCAAGTCCCCGTAAATCCCCACCGGATGCACGTCATGACCCATGGCTTCCAACGTCACCTTGACATCGTATTCCATCTTCCAGGGTTGAATCTGCTTCTCGGTCAGTCCGGTAATATCGTCGGGCGGAACCAGGTCCTCATGCATCAGCGCAAGAATTTTTAGCGGCCTTAAAGGTCTTCTCATATGGCGAGGGGGAAATAACCCGAATGCGCCACCTGCATGGTGTGCACGGTCAACATTAGCAGGACGCGTTCCCGCGTGCGAGTCGGAGATTCGCGCAATCGCAGCCTCATATCGCGGCAGCGCTCGATCATCGTCTTGAGCACATAATCGACGGTGTAAGGAGGCACCCCAGTCGCCTCGGCCACCGTGCGACTCAATTCGCGGCGGTGCCCTCGCAAAAACGAAGACGCCGCCATCCTCGCGTTTGGCCTCACCGATCGCTCAAATACTCTGCTCAAATCCTCATCATAATACGCCGGCCATTCGACTGCGTAAGTTTGGCGTTTCTGCTCCCAATGCTCCCGCAACGTCAGTTTAATTTCTTTGAGCGGTTCGATAAATCGCCTCGTGCGCACCGGCGGCGAAACGCCGATCAGTTCCGTCATTAATTCAGCGACGTATTCCAGTTTCTCCAACGCCGGCCAGCCGGCATACCGCCGCCGCCACGACAGATCCGGCGTCAACCAAACCGCAAAGGTCTCCGCAAAATCTTCCGCCGGGTGCGCTTGCGCATACCATCCATTGATATGCTGCACAAATTTTCGGCTATTGGGCATCGGGCGATAGGAATCCGGATAAGGTTCGCTGAAAGAACCGAATAAATCCTTCCACCGTTTCCGGCGATGCAACCGAAACGCATTGTCGATCGCATGCCCCGCTTCATGTCGCAGGATCCGCATACACGCACCTTCCGCCGCTCCTTCGGCTTCGAGCATAAACCTACGTTCGAGCTGCAAAAGCCGGGGGTGAACCAAGTAAAAAGGCACCGCAATGCCGGGCACTCCGTCCGGTGTAAACCACTCCTGTCCGATCCAAAAGTGGGGATGAAATCGCAAGCCCTTGGCCTCGAGTTCATCGTAAAGTCGACGCTTTCGCGCCTCGATCAGCGTGCCCTCCAACTTCAGGGGCAAATCGCACAACCGCGTGTCGAGCAATCGATCCTCAGAATATTGATACCAGTGACTGGCCATGGGAGCGAATGATCAAACTGGCACCGAATCCATCACGCCTCGAGCGGCGATGATTCGGAGTCAGCCAGGCTATTCCGACACCAAACCAATCACTCCGCCCGCCACTCGGCTGCCCGCCGCGCCCGTAGGCTGGCTGATGAGATCGTCTTCACCGGCATGGATGATGATCGATCGACCCAGAATCGAATAATTGCCGCGCATGAAGACTCCTTTGAATACCGTCTCCATTTTTGCCACCCCGTCCGCATTTGCGACGAGATTACCTAAATCGCCCACATGGCGCATCTTCGACATGGGACCGGCATGGTCATGACCCTTGGGATTGAAATGTCCGCCCGTGGAAGTCAGATCTGACTTCGAAAGATCACCCTTTTGGTGGATATGGAAACCGTGTTTACCCGGAGTCAGCCCCTTGACGTCTGCCACGACTTTAACCCCACCCTTCACTTCCGAAAAAGTCACCGTTCCACTCACCCCAGAATCATTGCCCTCCACCAAAACGACGATCGCGCTCTTGAGCACCTTTTCTGCCTTTTCCTCGTGATGATCCGCCAGTGCGAAGGAGGTTGCGCTGAGTGCAATTGTGAGGGCGGCAATGCGACGAGAAAATAGAGAGAAGGAAGCGAGCATGGTTCGAAACGGGTTGAGCGAGGTGAAAGAAACGAACCCCAAGCCTAACATCGATTGATGGGGCGTCCACTCTTTGCGCATCTTTTCGCCCCCGCTCGCCCCCGCGCTCAAGTTCTACCTCTAGCGCGGAGCGACTGCCTTGTCCCACTGTTGCTGCTTCTTTTCATCAAATTTGTAAGAAATAGCCATACTAACCGGGATCGCGTCTCCTTCTTCGTTGAGGTGGGGAGAGAATTCCAAACTCACCGTGGCCGCTAAGGCCGAAGCGATAAAATGGGGATCATCGCCTTCCAATATCTCGGGATTCACCACGTCGCCATACTCGTCGACGATAAAGCTCACGATCACTTCGCCGCGCTTTCCCGATCCATTGAGTTGCGGCGGATAATAAGGTTCGATCCAAGCCGCCGGTTCGGGCCACGCCCCGAGCGTATCGGCATCAAGCACTCCCGTTGCATCCATCGTCTTAAAAACATTGCGGCCCGCCCATTTGCTCAACGGATCGGTTTCCTTAATCACAAAAACCACTGGCATGCGCACCCGCAGATCTACGGCCCGACCCTTGTTCGTCGCCGGGGCAAACCGCCACTTCTGCACGACCAATTTAACGGCGTCGGCAAATTCTTTGTGGGTGGCGTATCGAACTTCAGCGTCACGCACCGCACCACGGCGATCCACGTTGAAAACCAAATCTACTTGGCCCTCGACGCCCGCGTCCCGCAGCGCCGCGGGGTATTCAGGCTGAACCGGACGAGTCATCCGCGGCGGAATCACATCTTCCTCCGCCGCCTGCACGCCGAGCGCAAGGCCGCTGCTCAGCAGCACCACGGCAGAAAGGGAGGATAGGAGACGATTACTCAATGACGGTGTGACTCTTATTTTTGCCTCCAGATTCATAAATCTTTTTCGCGGCGTCCATCAATTCCCGCATCCGAATCTGACGTTCCGGAAACCCAGGGTGATTCGCTAACCACGTCGCTTGAGTCTGGGCTCCTTGGGAGGCCAGATGATCTTCCATGCGTTGCAGTAAAACCAACGCCTCTTCTGGATTGTAACCCGCCTTGGCCATATAGGTCAGACCGATCTCGTCGGCCTCTAATTCCTTGCCGCGATCAAATCCTGCCTGCGCTAAGGCCGTCACGCCGCCTCCGGCCGAGCTCCCAATGCCGCTCGGCATATAAATTCCCGATCCACCGACGGACGCGCTCAAGCCGACTGAGGTCGCAAGTCCCAAGGGCTTCATCAGCATTCCTTGCGAAAACCGCTCGTGCGTGTGTTTCGCCGCCACGTGAGCAATCTCGTGGGCGATAACCGAGGCCAGTTGGTCCTCGTTTTCGCAAAAATCAATCAGGCCCGAGAACACTCCGACTTTGCCTCCCGGCATAGCAAACGCATTGAGCACCCCTTTAGCGTCAAAGACCACGAACTCCCATTCTGCGTGGGGCACATCCCAAAAAACAACCTGCGAAAGCCGAGACCCAATATCGTTAACCACCTTAATCTGTGCAGGGTTACGCGACAAGCGCTGCATGCTTTTCGTGCGCTCAAATTCCGCGATCGATTTTTTGGTGACATCGGCGTCGTCAACCAAACTCACCGAATTCCGCCCCGTTACCGGGACATTGTAACATCCCGACAATAAAGTGATGGCAGCGAGTGGGAGGACCAGCCGTCGGATAAACGAAAGTAACAAGTCGCGTCTGTGCATGAGAGAAAAAGCCGATGAATGAGGGTAAACGAAGCCGAGAGATCACCCTGACCGGCAGGACGAGACCATTGTTCCACTCGCTCTGCATTGGCAAGTATTCGGAACATTCTCCTTTGGCTGGGACTCTCTCAATTCGTCAACCAGGGTTGAGCATCCGCTCGAAATAGATTTGCTCACGAAATCCCACTTTCCGGCTGAACAAACCTTTTTCCACGCAGTCCTACTTCTTCTTCACGCTTTTATTCTACCACCGCCACCGCCATGTCTGATAAACCACCCCCAAAGCATCGGGTCATCGAATGGGATCCCGCAGCCCATCAAGGCCTCGATTCTGCCAACAAATCAGGTCGCAACAAGTTGCTCGCGGTCATTGCCGTCGTCTCCCTTCTCGTCGCGCTTGTCGCCGTGGGCGTTTCTTGGCGTGCGGTCAACACCCCCGTGGCGACCGATAATGCGGTCGTCGCCCAAGCTAAGGGTGACAAAGAACCTGAATATGTGAGTCGCGGTCGGGCCGAACTCGCCCTCCAGACGGCGACCGAAACCCTCTCCGGGGTGCGTAGTCTCGCTGCCAACCACCCGACTCTCATGCAGGAACTCGCGCTCATCGAAAAAGCGTTCCTCCTCTCCGAAAGCGATATCCAAAAGGGCAACTACGCCGTCGCCGCCACCAGTCTCGAACGCGTGAAGGTGCAGATGGACGAATTCACCGAGACGGTCGAGATGCAGAAAAATGCCAATAAACGCTATGACCGCCTTTATACGCGGCTGCGCCAAGCCGAGCGGGTCAGCTCATTCTCTCCGGAGGCCTACAATCAGGCATTCAATTCCATCGGGGAAGGACGGCTCCTCCTTGAACAGGGCTCATTCCGCGCCGCCTGGCAGGCCTTCGACGATGCCACGACGACCCTCGACGACTTCGAATCGCGGAAGGATTCGTTCGTCCAAGATAATCTTCAACAGGGTCAAATCGCTCTCAAACAAGGAGACGAAGCTGCTGCCGTCGCTGCCTTCCAAGCTGCGCTAAAATACGACAGCGCTAATGAAGCGGGCCTCCGCGGACTCACTCGCGCCGAGACCATTGCCGAAGTTCACGACTTCCTCGTCACCGCGAAACAAGCCGAAACCGACCAAGACTACGATCTCGCCATTGAGTCTTACGACGCAGCCTTCTCCCTCGATGCCCTATCCGCGGTCGCTCAACAAGGCGCGGCTCGCGCCAAAGCCGACCAAAACGAGGCCAAGTTCAATTCCTTAATCGCCGCCGCCGACGCCGCCACCGCCGAGGAAGAATGGGAAACCGTCATCGCGAGCTACGAGGAAGCCCTCGAAGTCTATCCCAAGCGCGATGATATTAATGATTTACTCGATAAAGCTCACGATAGTTACCACGAGGCCAAAGTCTTTAACACCTTGGCCGATGCCTACGATCTGGAACGCGACTTCAAATGGGACCGCTCCCGGATCGCTTACGAAAAACTCCTCGATCTTGAGCCTGAACACGAAGAAGCCATTGAAGGCATCATCCGCGTCGGTCGCACCGTCCGCGCCAAACTCGAATACGAGAAACTCATCGAACTCGCCCAACAGCATATCCAAGCCTCCGACTTCCAGACGGCAATCCGCACCTACAATCAGGCGATGCAGACCAAACCCGGCTATCTGGAGATCAGCCCCGAGATTGCCAATCTCCGCCTCTCTCTCGAGCAAAACAGCAAGCCGATCAACATCACCTTCCTGTCCGACTCCCGCACTTGGGTCAGCATCTCCAACTACCGCATGCTCGGTAAAATCAAGGACGAATCAGTCGCGCTCCCCCCGGGAGACTATGAGGTCATTGGCCGTCGCAAGAAATACCAAGACGTCCTCCTTCTCCTGAAAGTTCGGCCGGGTATGACCACCAATCAAGTCAGCGTCGTGTGTAACGTGCGCGCCGACAACTAAGCCTCTCATGCACTCTCGCCCCGCGACTCATCGGTTCATCGGCGTCCTCGCCCTGCTCTGTCTTTCGGGCACCGCGGCGTCAACTCAGACCTCAGGTCGCACCCTCGAGCGCCCGAAGGAATACGACCTGCCCGCTCTGTCCTCCAGCACGACGCGCAATACCGTCAGCTCTCGCCCCAATTCCAAAATTCCCGACCCTTCGATTTTCGATGGATCAAAATTCCCACCCGAGAAGCGTCCCGAACGTGGTCTGTTAGCGAATAGGGAACGCCCCGGTGAAGAACCGCCTCCCGTGCCTGGACCCGGGCAAGAGGAAGGCGCCGGTGGACAACAACCGGGCGGCGGTGAAGAGCAAATGGCCGGCGGTGGTGGTCAAGGCGGCGGCGGATCTGGAGACGGTGAAGCGGGCGGTGGCGGAGCGCCCAGTGCTCCTGCGGTCGCCGGACTTCCCCCGATCGCGCAAGCCGGCGGCGGACCTGGTGGCGAAGGTGAACAAGAAGGTAAGCCTGGCCAACCCGGTTCCCCCGGTGGGCCCAAAGCACCAGCCGGTGCTCAGGGGCGCCAACTCGACAAACCATCCGCCGTCCAAATCGGCGACCCCAACGCCAGTTTAGCTGAATCTCAAAAACCCACCGCCAGCGCGAACGCCCAACTCGAAAGCGAAAAAGGCGAAGGGCGCATGCAAATCAAAGCTGCCCAAGGTAACCAAGCCGCCAACCGCGGCAAGGGCTCCGAACGCGGCAAAGACATCCCGTCCAACCTGTAATTTACCCTGCCCTGCTCATGAACCGCGCCCGCCGTCTTTGTCACTTTTGGCTCCTTGGCGCCGCCCTCGCTTACCCGACCGCTGCGCTTGCCCACACCATTGTTTTTCCTACCTCCGCCATCGAGGCCGCTTGGGAGCTGGACGCCGAGGAGTTTAAGGAAGAATTTCCCGGGATCGATTACACTGGCCAGGGCCTCACTGACGAAGGCTGGTATGTGCGCTACCGTCACGAGAACCTCACCTACTTCTTCGGCCCCGTTGAAGAAGAAATCAATGTCTACCAGTTCGAGCGCCGCATGCACGAATTACGCAATGACTTGGTCATGAAAGCCCCGGCCTTGGGCAGCAGCATCGTCGATGTCGTCTACTACACCTACGATCCCAGTTCTGCTCCCGCGGGCTACGGCAACGGTGGCGGCCAAGGCATGATCGTCGGCGGCGGTAACGGAACCAGCGACCAAGGTGACCCTTACGGCCAAGGCAACGGTGGTCAGGACCCCAACGGCGCAGGCCAAGGCGGTGACCAAGCTGGCCAGATGGATGGCAACGGTGGCCAAGAGCTCGCTCAACTCACTTCCCTCGGTCAACCCGGTGGGCAGGGTCAGGGGCAAGGTCAACAACCCGGCATGACCGTCAACGGTGGACCACAATCTGGCGGGCAAGGCCAAGGCCAGCAATCCGGCAGCCAACAATCCGGCAGCCAAAGCCAAGGACAAGGGCAGCAAGTCGGACAACAAAGCGGCGGCCAACAGGGCCAAGGACAAAGTCAATCTCAGGGCCAGCAACAGGGTCAATCCGGTCAAGGCCAGTCCGAATCTCAAAGTCAGGGGCAGGAAGGCCAATCGGGCATGAATCAGCCGCCACAACTCGCCCAGCTCGGACAAGCCGGTCAGCCCGGCGGTCAACCGGGCCAGCCGGGACAACCCGGGAGCCCTGGATCGCCCTCATCCAGTCAGTCGTCGTCTTCTTCCAGTTCCCCGAGCTCTTCTAGCTCCAGCTCGAGTTCCTCGTCCTCTTCTTCTTCCAGCTCTTCGTCGTCTAGTTCGAGCCCACCTTCGCAACCCTCGCAGCCGAGCAGCACAAACCTCGTTGATATGCTTCGTCAACTCCTCGGCCTCGGCGGCTGATCAGCGAGTTCCCCCCCCTTGCGCCGTGCTTCACCGGCGTTCCCTGCCTCGCTCCGCCATACCCAAAATCTGCTCTGCTCCGATTTGTAGCCGTGCACCCACTTTATCCGCGGAGCTCCAATTATGCCTCACGTGCGAGAACGGATACTTACAATTCGCCCGACCTCACTAATTAAAATAGGTCGCGTCGTTGATCCACCTCAGCGGCGCAGTTAAACAAACCAACGTCAATCGACCGTGCTGTGAGTTTCACATCCAATACGTCGGAGCTCCCCTTGCCTCTCAGCCCTGGAAACGCCGAGCTCCCGCTCCGCCCCATCCTATCCGCAACGAATAAGCCCACCAGTTCTCACCGAAGGTAATAACGAAGACAAAGCCCCACTCCCGCGGAAATGGCGCAGATTTTAATACCAAAAAAAAAGCCCCCCCCCCTGATTGACTCGATTCCCTTTTCCGCCGCTCCCGTAGCCGCGCTTGAGGCAAAGCCGAAAGGGTGGACTCCCTGCCACTCCGCCCCAGCGGTCCAGCGGTCCGCCACTCCCACCTTTTCACGCCGTTTAAACACGGCCACCTTTCCACAGCTTCCCGTAGCCGCTATCAAAGCCCGTAGAGATTTAACTCCCTTACGGACGGATAAAAATGACCCACCCCCGCGTTTTGAAAAGCGGGGGTTATTTAGTCTTTTGGCGTGAGCCTTCTTTCGAATTGGACTCCCGGTGGAGCAACCGGTCTAGGGCGGCCGAGGCCATGACGGTGTCACCGGCGAAGACGTGACCCCAAAACTCTATCGCCCGTTTTCACTGGTCACCGCGATAAACGCACCATCATGACGGAACGCGACTTCCCTCATCAAGTTGGCGAACTTCATCCCCGTGTGGGCGCCCATCAGCGGATAACGCAGCACCGTCGGAAAGCCCACCGCATTGATCGAAACATGACGTTTCCCATTGTCCTTACGCGGATTCATCGTCTCCAACCGATCCAAAATTGGCTCGGCTTGTCCCGTAAATTCATCCCCAAAAACGAAAATCGCCATTCGCATCTCCGGATTGTCTGGTTGGTAAAGTGACCGGATCGCCCGAAAGATTCCCGGGGTCGGATTTGAGTTACTGAACGTCTGATAAGAGGAAAGCATTCGCAACGCGCCCATTCGCGTCTCTCGCCGGTCATCCAGCCAAATCCCGGGCGTTCCTCGCAGAATAAAACGGCCGTCTGCATCAAGGAACTGCACCCCTTTGATTTCCGGATAACTATCCAACACATTCTGGATTTTTTCGATTACCGCCTCGTAAATCTGATCGGTACGGGTATCCCGCATACTGCCCGAGGTATCGAAGACAAACGCGATGTAATTGCTCTCGATCGGCAGTCCCACCGGTAAATTGATATCGGGCAACTCAAACTCCACTTCGAGTTCCTTCTGCATGGCCGCGATCTCGATCTTTTTCTCGTCCAACTCCACCAACAGGGATTCTCGTCCCGCCGCCAGTTCCGCAATGCGGCGACTGAGGGTCTCCATCATCGAGGACAAACGCTCCGCTTGAGTTTGCGCTTCATTTACCGCAACGGCTGCCACCATCGCACGCTTGGCAACCTGCACGACCTGCGAATCCAATTCTTCAATTTCGGATAGACGTCGTTGCGCCACCATGTCCAAACGATCGCGCAGACTCTCGATGATCTTATTGGCCGAGCCCATCGTGATAACAAACAGCAAGACAATCGCCCCAAAACCACAGCAAATACAGTCAAGGAACGACAAACCGAAGTCCGCGGATTCACGTTTATTGCGAGGTCTCATTTTAGGTGTCGGGCCAGGAAGGCGCGGGGCTGACCAATGCGCCCTTAGTGCGGTCGGCCAGTTGCCAGAATAGGAACGGAGACGCCGGATCGCCGACCAGAGGAAATAGAATCGTGTTGATCGGAATATCCGGTGCCGCGATCTGCGCGGCCGCATTGAAGAAACGCACCCGATCAACATCGGTGACATACTCACCCGACGCGTAGGAATCGCTCTGGGTCGGCAGTCCATCCGTCAACAAGACCAACGAGCTCGGCACCGTCGGCATGGAACGAATAATCCCGAACGCCCGTTCCAGATTAGCCCCACCCTGTGGCACCACTTCGCCCAGTGCCGCGAGCACTTCCTTGACCGCATCGCCATCGTTTCGATCAATCCAATCCACCGCATACCGCTCGAGCAACGGCACCGTATCCTCCGCAAAAAGCATCACCTGAAACGCCGCCTCTGCCGGGAGTGACGAGATCAGCCACTGCACCGAGCGCACGACCCGCTGCCACTTCTTCGACTGACGCTTCACCTCGTCCGATTCGCTCTGCATCGCCACCGCTTCATCGATGTCGTCCGAAACCATACTGCCCGATGCTCGCACTAAAAAGAGCACGTATTGCCCCTCCAGTTTAAAGCCCGTCAAATACTGCCGCCGCTTCACATTGGGAATAGGCACCGGGTCGGGCTTTTCCGCCGTGGCTAATGCTTCTTTCTGCGCCAAAAGCTCCAAATTTTCTTTCCTCAACTCCGCCTCGCTTTGCAGCAGGCGCGCGAGCGTTTGCTCCCGCTGCGAAACCTGAACTTTCTGCACTACATTCTGGGATTCGAGATCTTCTTTTCGTCCTTCATCCTCGATGGCTTGGGCTTCCGTTGTATCGATTCGATCCTCCCGACTCTTCACGTCGAATTCGAACTGACCGAGCACCTCTTGAATCTCCGCGAGCTTCCTTTCCTGAGCATTCTGCTGCTTTCCTGCGACGAGCACGAACAGCAATAACACCCCGCCAAAACCGCAACAAATGCAGTCGAGGAACGAAATGCTGAAAATCTCAGTTTTGCGGCGTTTTCTTGGCATCAATCAGATCTTATTGAACCCGTTTTCTTATCCTTGCCCGGGACGACATTCCGCGACCACCGCCAGTTCCACTTCTGCCCCATCGCTAGCTCGCAATCGAACTCGATCTCCGGGCACCACTTTCACCGGAGAAACCCCAGACTCTGGGACCTCAATCTGCCACTCTCCCGCCGAGCGCGTGAGGAGCACTTTGATCTCTCCTAATCGCGCCAGTGAACCAATCGCCGGCGCTTCATTTGCCACCCCGCTTAATTGCTCTGGTAAGGCATGCAGCGAATAGGCCGCGCCATCAGAGACGAGGTGACTGGCCATCATACCGGGTTTCACCTGCTCCCCGGCCATATGCTGCAATTTCACCGCGCCCACCTCCGCCAGGCTAACCGCAGCGACCGCCACTTCCGTGATAACTGGCACCTCCGAAACGTCTTCGCAGACCTTGAGATCAGCTGCAAATCGAGCGGCTCCCCGCGCGGCGGCGCCTTCACTTATTTTGACAATCTTACTAAACCCGCGGGCCGCCAAAGCGTCATGCAGTCCGGGCAAAATTCGTCCTCGGGAACTCACCGCCACCACCACATCCTTGGGGGCCAAAGCGCCGTCCCGTAAAAATTTCACTGCCGCATCAGCCCACCCGTTTTCAATCGGCAGCAAATCCCGCAACAGCGTCTCCCGCGGAAACGCCGCCTGATGAATTCGAGAAGCCGTCTGAATCGAATAACGAATATCCGTCCCGCGACTCGCATCGAGTAACTGCTCCCGGGTCTGTTCGTAGAATTCTTGGTCGAGGGCGCGCTGGGCCGTCACGTCAAACGCCGTCGCGCGCAGGAATCGATTCGCCATCGCCCGCTGCAGGCCTTGGATCAACGGCACGTAGCCCAACCGCGGCAGCCGCAAGTGACGACGACGATGCATTTTTCCGGCCCCATCGTTTTCCACCAACGACATGACCGCCGAATGCAAATGGAGATCGAGGTAAAGAATCCGATCTGAACCCAATCCCGTAGTCGATTCCGGGTCATTGAGCGTCGCGGTAGAAAGCCCGCCAAGATTGGTCAAGGGGATCCCCAGATCACGCGCCATCGCCAGAATCAATCCCACTCCCGCCCCCGCTTCATTTTCGTCTCCCAAGATCTGCCCCGGCATCGCGAACGAGACCGCATCCGGCTTACCCGCTCTCGCCTGTAAATCGGCCCAGAACTCTTTTAGAAATGCATAGGCCAGTTCCGAGTAGGCCGGAATCTTCGCGGGCCCCTCTAAATCGGAGGGCGCGAGCGACAACAGCTCCCAGAACGTATGACTGGCGGCCCGAGGCTGTAATCGTGATCGGCGTTCGGCATCACGCCCAAAGACTAATTTCTCGCCGTCCCATGCGGCAAACCCCGGCCAATCACCGTCGGACTCCGCCAAAACGACCTTCGGCGGACCACCATCGGTGGCCACTGCCGCGTTAAAACCAAAATCGGAGAACTCAATGCCACATGCGGTTGCCATGATAAAAAAAAGGGAAGCTAGGGGTTAAATAGAGTAACAAATCGCCACGGTCGTCTAAATGAAGGTCGCATCGGCATCATCACGAGCCGGCACCTTCATCGCATCGATGATCCTCGTGCGGCAGTATTCCTGCATGTCTTGGATGAGATGCTCCTGTCGCGCCTGCAGCAAGTGCATCACAAACATCAAAATGATACTCAGCACCAACGCGATCAGGGTGGAGTTGAAGGCCAGACCCAGCGAATTGGTCACCCCTGATAAATCGCCCTCCAAGGCCTCATCCGCCTGAGCCAACGCATCACCAATACCACGCACCGTGCCAATGAAGCCAACGGATGGGATCGCCCACGCAATGTAGCGCACCAACGACAGATCCGAATCGAGCTCATCGGCCGCCAGTTGAGATCGTTCCTGCACCGCCGCCGCCGAATCTTGAATCGAATGCGTCGAATGAAAGCGCTGTAACGCCGAGATCACAAAGGCCGGTAACAACCTCGCCGCCAAACGCCGGTCACTTTCGACCGATGATTGCACTTCCTTCGAATGATCGAGCGCCGCATCAGGCAGAATTCTCTGGCCCACTTCCAAATGCACGAACTCCCGCCCCAGGATATTGTGCTCCCGGGAGACCTGCCACAATTTGAACGAAAGCAGAATAGAGGCCCAAACCATGAGGGTCAGGCACGTCTGCTGCTCGTAGTCCTTTAAAATGACGACAAAATTACGCTGTCCATCGGAAGCATCATCTCTGCCCTGCTGCTCCATTATCCGTCGATTAATTTCAACTTCAGCTGCTTGGGGGCGGATGTATTCGCTATAAAGCAGCCAAACGCCGACTACAGCGATTAACAAACCTACGCTTTGAACAACAAATCCTTGAGTAAAGATGCCGCGCTGTCGGGAAGGGGTCATGAGGGTATAAGAGTGTGAGGTGAAATAAAAGTGCCGTCCAATCTTCAAAAATACTTTGTGAACATTTCGGGGGTCCGGCGTGTCAGACAACCTTCTACGAGTCTCTCTTGCGTCAAACTCGGACTCACTTATCGTTTTATCACCCCTAATCATCCTTCCGTGAAAACCAACCGTCGTCCCAAAATGAGGACCTCAATCCCTCTCCTCCTCACCCTTCTTTCTCTCGGCCTCGTGACCGGTTGTCAGGTTGCTCCCTCAAAAACCGCTAAAGGTGCCGGAGTCGGAGGTGCCGCCGGTGCCCTCGGTGGCGCTGTCATTGGTAATCAGTCCGGTAACGCTGGCCAGGGCGCCCTCATCGGTGGTGCTGCCGGCGCTGCGGTCGGGGCCGCGATCGGCCTTGTTCAAGATATGAAGGAGCGCACTCAGCAGGACCAGCTCGCTCAAGAGCGGGCTTACCAACAGGAAGTCGCCCGCCAGAAACAAGACGAAGCCCGAATCCGCGACCAATTGAATGAAGAATTGGCCATCGCTCAGGGGTTTCGGATCTCGGATGCCGAGCTCAACGACGCCCAGCGTCGGGCGGATGAATCCTCCTCTCGCCTCGCAGAACTCAAATCTGAACGCGAATGGGCCCTGAATCGGAAGAAGCAACTCGACGAAACCGAAACGAAAATCGAGGCCGAACTCGCCGAAATCGCCCGCTTAGAGGCCGAACTCTCTGAACTTCGCGGCACCACCACCGCCGATGGGGGCTAATTCAATCGATTTTCACCTCTTGCGCTGGGAACAAAAATCATCATTCTGACTCTCTAATAGGCTCCCTCTCTTCGACTCGACCGTCCTTCTTCCTATGGCCTCCGCATTACACCCAGTCCGAATCTGCCGCTCTCTGCTTCTCGCCTTCGCTGCATTTTGGTTGGGCGGCTGCGCCACCAATAGTTACGACGTCAAAATCAATGCGATCGCGAACAACGAGAAACCCTCCGGTGAGTCGTATCGTATTATCGCCAAAAACGGCGGAGACCCCCGCACCGACCTTCGCACCAAAGAGGCCGTCGAATACGTCAAAGCGGCGCTTTCAGCCCGAGGACTCTACGAAGCCCCCAATCCTGAAAACGCCGACATGGTCGTCGAAATCGATTACGACGTGGAACCTCCTCGCGTGGAGTTCGAAACGCGCTCGGTGCCAGTATTCGCTCGAATCGATGGTGGCCTACGATCGGTTATCGTTCCCACTCGCTCATCCAACGGCACCGTCTCCTACCGCCGCGTCACCGTGATGGATCCCCCTTCTCAGGAACTGATCGGCTTCGATCAGCAAACCGTGCCCGTCACCGTGTATGAGAAATACCTGCGCGTCTCCGCCCGTGAAAATGTCGCCAGTGGCGACGATTCCCCTCCCGCCCAACTCTGGAGTGTCTACGCCACCAATGAGGCCGAAGATGACGATATTCGCTCCGCGCTCCCCGTCCTCGCTTCTGTCGTGGTCGATTACATCGGCGTCACCACCGAAAAAGACCACAAGGTGAAGGTGAACTCCCAAGACGAAGAGGTCGCTTTCATCAAAAAAGGCATGTAGCTCTTTCCCCGGAACTTTACTCATTTTCAAATTTAAAACCCGACCTTTCCCGGTCGGGTTTTTTGTGCCCCGAACTCATTCTTTTTGTAACGGCAATATGACCTTTACGTGTTAAATCACCGAGATCAGGTTGGCGCCGAGTCTTGAGGGGGAAAACCTGTCCTCTCGCCCGACCACCAAAATCCCCCAGCATGATCGGCTCATTCTTCGAAATTCTCGGTTCCCTTGGCATGTTCCTCTTCGGCATGAAAGTCATGTCGGAAGCCTTGCAGAAACTATCCGGCGACAAACTCCGCTCCATGATGCGGACTATGACCCAAAACCGATTCATGGGTGTCACCACCGGGTTTCTGGTCACGTGTTTGGTTCAATCCTCCTCCGCGTCGACCGTCATGATGGTCAGTTTTGTCAATGCCGGACTGCTCACCGTCGTCGAAGCCATTGGCATGATCATGGGCGCCAACCTCGGCACGACCACGACGTTCTGGATCGTTTCAATTCTCGGTTTCAAGTTCAGTCTATCCGCCATCGCCCTCCCGATCATCGGCGTCGCGATGCCCTTCCTCTTCTCGAGGAAATCGGTGCTCAGGGATACCGGTGAGTTCCTCGTCGGCTTCGGTCTCCTCTTCCTCGGGTTGGTGTTTCTCAAAAACGCCGTGCCCGACATTAAGGGTAATACCGAAGCACTCGAGTTCATCCGTAGCTACACCAACAACGGTATCTGGTCGGTCCTGTTCTTTTTCGCCTTTGGCACGGTCCTCACCATCATCGTCCAATCCTCCTCCGTGGCGGGAGCCATCACCATCACCATGGCAGCGCAAGGCTGGATAGATTTCCCTACTGCTGCGGCCATTATCCTCGGAGAAAACGTCGGCACCACCATCACGGCCAACCTCGCTGCCCTCAGCGCCAACGCCAATGCCAAGCGCGCCGCCCTTGCTCACTTTATTTTTAACATCATCGGGGTGATCTGGGCGATCTTGCTGTTTAAACCGCTCACTCAGCTCGTCGATTACCTGATGCCTGGTGATGCCCTCGACCCCGCCAATATCCCCTTCCACCTCGCGGCATTCCACACCGGCTTCAATCTTCTCAATACCGCCTTGGTGATCGGCTTCGTTGGCTACCTCGGAAAATTCGTCACCGGCTTCATCAAGGATCAAAAGACCAATCTCGGGGATCACGTAAAATTCAGCTCCTCCATCATCCCGAAAACCGGCGAACTGAACCTCGCCGAAGCCGAGGAGCAGGTGCAGAAGATGAACCAACTCACCCACGACCTCGTGAGCGGATTTGTCGAACTCTACGAAAATCCCGGCGAAAAGATGGGCGACCGCGTCAAAGCCCTCAAACAGCTCGAAAAGGACTGTGATCAGATGGCGACCGCCACCACCACCTACCTTTTGCAGTGCTCCGCTGGCAGCGTATCGGATTCGTCCATGGCCAAGATCTCGTCGTTGCTCCGCGTCGTCGCCGAGCTCGAGGACATGTGTGACCGTGCCTACCGACTCGTGCTCCTGGCCGAACGACGCCACCGCAAAAAACGCGAACTCCCCGTCGAAACTCAGCTTCAAGTCCGTCAATTTGGTGATATCGTCCTTCGTTTCGTTGATTTCACCGCGACCTGCCTCCGCCGTGGGGTGAAAACCTCCGACATGGAAACCGCCTACCAATTGGAGAACTTCATCGACCAATTCCGGAAGAATCTCCGCAAAGAATCGATCCAACGCATGCGCCAAAGCGGCGACCTCATTAAAGCTGAGATGCTCTATATCGATATTTTGAACAATATGGAGGCGATCGGAAATCACTTGCTCAACGTGCTCCAAGCGTTGCGCCATCATGACGATTAAGTTCCTCTCGGCGACATCCTGATCCCGCCCTTGTCATCGTCATCTGCCGTGTTTTGGCGCAGCCTGCAACTTCTGCTCGCCGTGCTGGCAATGTCGACCTCGGTGATATTCATCAAGGCCAGCACCGCCCATCCGGTGCTGATCGCCACCTTACGACTCACGGTCGCCGCGTTACTGCTCCTGCCCCTCGAGCGGCGCGACCGCCGACGTTTTGCCGACACTCTGGCCGCCACCGCAGATAAACCCCGCACTTGGATTCCGGGAATCGTGCTCGCCCTCCACTTCATCAGCTGGAACTACGGTGCCAAGATGACCGACTCCGCCCAGGCCTCCCTTATCGTGAATCTCGTGCCCGTCGCGATGCCATTTTTCCTCTGGTTCCTCGCCCGGGAAAAAGTCAATCAACGGGAAATAATCGGCACCACTATCACCATCGCCGGGGTGTTACTTATCACCACCCACGATGCCCTGGCCGCGAACGGGAGTTTCGTCGGCAACATCGTCTGCCTGATCTCTATGTTGCTCTTCGCCGGCTACCTGGCCTTTGGCCGACGCCACCGTCATCTCCCGTCGCTGTGGCTCTATGTCGTGCCCGTCTATCGAGTCGCCGCGATAACCTGTGCCCTGTTCTCCCTTCCCCTTATCTTCACCGGAATGGACTGGGATTCCCCTCGCGAATGGGCCCTCATCATCGCGCTCGCGGTGATCCCCACCATCATCGGCCACTCATTTCTCAATGGTGCGATGCGGCATTTTCGCGGCCAGGCCGTGAGTCTGGCCAACTGCTCCCAGTTCGTAGCCGCCGGGACCTTGGCCTGGCTGATTTTTGGCGAGCACCCCAACCTCATTTTCTATGCCGCCAGCCTCATTGTGGTCACCGGCATCGCCACCGTAATTTTCGCCCCCCGAAAAATCTAAACTCCCTCCCGTGTCCTCCATCTCAGCTCTCGATCAGGCCCGCCCTCCTCGAATCTACCTAACTCTACGACCGAGTCCGCCACCTCCTCACCTCCGGATAGCCCTCCCGGCCTCTAAGAACAAAAAAGCACTTCAGTGCATCAGCCCCAGTGGGGAGTCGTTAGACGAAGCCTTTCGTGTCCAGTTGTGCTTCAATCGCCCATTCTGGGCACCCCTTTGCTCCCTCGCTGCCCGATAGGCACCCGCGTCGGTCACCCGCTCCGGTCACTTCGTTCACTGCGGGGCGAGTCACTCCGGGACTCACTATCTACGCGCAACAGCGATCCGTCATCACCCCTGCGGGGCGGCACCGTTCCTGCGCACCATCTCCGCGCTTTCGCGCTCCGTGTGGTCAGTAAGAATCCTCGGGGCAAGCCCCGGGGTATTTGAACAACCCAACGCCAACCGACCGTGCCGCCTGTTTCAGATCCAATACGTCGGAGCCTGATGGTAAGCAATCCCCTTGCCTCTCCAACCTGGGAACGCCGACGTCCCCGTCGGCCCCATCCTATCGGCAACGAATAAGGCCCCCCTCAGCCTACCATTTCCACCAAAGGAAACGGACGGCAAACAAAGCCCCAACCACCGCCCCCATCGCGGGCCAGCACGGGCCTACCGCAGTCCAAGCCGAAGCAAGCTTCGGGGTATTAGACCCAAGGCAATAAAACAGCAGTGCGTCAGCCCTCCTTCTCATTCAGCCCCCCACTGCCTCCCAGCTTCCTTACCTTCGTTTCCTTCCTTACCTTCGTTTCCTTCTGTAAAAAAAGATGCTGCCCCTCCGCCCCAAAAAACAAGATTCAGTGCGTCAGTCCCCCCCCCCAGTGCGTAGCCGTTAGACGAAGCCATTCGTGTCCATTCGTGGTTAAAAGCCCTGCCCCTCCGCCCAAGTCGCCGCCCGGTTGCTCCATCGCCTCACGAGCAAAGAAATTACGCTCTAAGCAAATTCGTCCTTCATCCCGTCTCCATAGTCCCTAACGCTCCCTTCCCTATGTCTACTCATCAAGGCCTCGGCACCAAAGCCCTCCACGCTGGGCAAACTCCAGATTCCACCACCGGCTCCCGCGCGGTCCCGCTTTACCAGACGACCAGCTACGTGTTTCGCGATACCGAACACGCTGCCAATCTCTTTGCCCTCAAAGAACTCGGCAACATCTACACCCGGATCATGAATCCGACCACCGACGTGCTCGAGCAACGCCTCGCCGCCCTCGAAGGTGGCACCGGCGCCTTGGCTCACGCCTCGGGCCAAGCCGCCATCACCAACACGATCATGAATGTCGCCAACGCTGGCGATCACATCGTCTCCGTTTCGCAGCTCTACGGGGGAACCTATAATCTCTTCCATTACACCCTGCCCAAGCTCGGCATCACCGTCGATTTCGTCGATGCCACCGACCCCGACGCCTTTCGCCGTGCGGTGAAACCCAACACCAAAGCCTTCTACGGTGAGGGGATCGGCAACCCCGCTCTCAATATCTTCCCCATGGAAGAAGTCGCCGCCATCGCCCGCGAGGTCGGCGTCCCTCTCATCATCGATAACACCGCCCTTTCCCCGATGCTCAATCGTCCCTTTGAGTGGGGCGCCAACAT
>Ga0222654_1000210_pt1 | contig 47025 bp, 40 predicted proteins | sample AntAcemetagen421_FD_179805 | JGI IMG/M metagenome (GOLD analysis project Ga0222654, IMG submission 179805) | Saline water microbial communities from Ace Lake, Antarctica - #421 | ecosystem: Environmental > Aquatic > Non-marine Saline and Alkaline > Saline | place: Antarctica: Ace Lake...
CAGCAAAACAACCACCAGCCCTAGCCCCAAAAGGATCCGCCATTTCATTTGCCAACTTTCTTATTCGGTTTTGCCCACTTGACCAGCGCCTGCCCGGTCAAACTTCCTTCCGCTTTATTGATCCCAATCCGGTTTCCGGCGTAGACAATTTCGCCCCCTTCTCGCCCCCCTCCCGGTCCCAAATCAATCACCCAATCCGCCAGATTAATCACATCAAGATTATGCTCGATCACGATCACGGTATTCCCCGCGTCCCGTAACTTGAACAGCAGATCCATCAAATGCTGGATATCCACCCAATGCAGTCCCGTCGTCGGCTCGTCTAAGACATACAGGGTATCTCCTTGGGAACGTTTGGAGAGCTCTAACGACAACTTAAGTCGCTGCGCCTCCCCGCCCGATAACGTCGTCGCAGACTGACCGAGCTGCAGGTAACCGAGCCCCACCGCAGACAACGTTTCGAGTTTGTCCATCACCCGCGGAATGTTACGAAAAAGGTTCATCGCGTCACTCACCGTCATCGCCAAAACATCGGCGATTGAGTGCCCATGAAACTTAACCTCCAGCGTCTCCCGATTGAACCGCTTCCCATTGCAACTCGGGCAAGGCGCATAGGCGTTGGCCATAAACTGCATATCCAGTTTGATCGCACCATCACCTTGGCAACGTTCACAGCGGCCTCCGCGCACATTGAAAGAGAATCGACTCGCTTTATACCCCCGCACTTTCGCCAACGGCACTTTCGAAAAGAGATCCCGCAGTTGATCGAGCAGCTTGGTATAAGTCGCTGGGTTTGAACGCGGACTTCTGCCGATAGGCGATTGATCAACTTGCACCAGTTTCGAGAAAAACTCCAAATGCTCGACATGCCGATGCGCTCCCGCGATGGACTTCGCTCCATTGAGTTTCCTGGCCGCCGTGGCTGCTAAAATATCGTTTACGAGTGTGCTCTTACCGGACCCCGAAACCCCGGTCACACAGGTTAATAATCCCACCGGAAACCGCGCATCCACCCCCTTCAGATTATGCGCTCGAGCCTCCCGCACGGTCAGAAACTCCCCATTAGGTTGCTTCTCCTTGGCCGACTTCTCCACGTGCATCTTCTTCGCCAAAAACGGTCCACTTCTCGAACCCTTACCCCCCCCTTTCATCATCTCCTTCGGCGTGCCTTGGAACACAATCCGACCGCCCTCCGAACCAGCGCCCGGGCCCAGCTCAATCACTTCGTCGGCGATGCGCATCGTATCCTCGTCGTGCTCCACGACCAGCACCGTGTTGCCTCGATCTCGCAGTTCCAGCAGGAGCTTCAACAGTCGACCATTATCCGCCGGATGCAGCCCAATACTGGGCTCATCCAAAACGTAGATCACGCCCATCAATCCCATGCCTAACTGCGTCGCCAACCGCACCCGTTGAGACTCCCCCCCGGACAGCGAACTGTAATCCCGGTCCAAGGTTAAATAGTGGAGCCCGACATCCCCCAAAAATTTTAAACGCTTCTCGATACCAGTCACCACATCACGCAAGGCTTCCTCCCCCGAAAATCGATGCTGTAGCGCCTTCGCCACCGCGTGAGCCGAGCCGACATCCAGGGCGCAAAATTCCGGCAAGTTCAACAACTGCTTTCCTGCTTTCACCACCACCGCTCCACTCCGGGCATTGAGCCTCGACCCCTTGCATTCTGGACAAGCCCCGCTCACCATAAACGTCGTCAACCTTGCCCGAAACCCTTCGCTAGCCGTCAATTTCCAAGAATCATCCAGCTCCGCCAATACCCCTCTGAAGGGCATGGCCTTGGGCACTCGCACCCGCTTCAGCTTGATCGAAAACAACCGATCCCCGGCGCCATGGAGTAAGATTTTCTTCACCTCATCCTCGAGATCCTCCCACGGCATATTCGCATCGAACGGGACCTGTTCAGCCAGTTGCTTGAGTAACGAATTATGGCGAATAATGAGATTTTTCCCGCCCAGCCGCCACGGCTTTAGTGCCCCTCCGCGCACCGATTTCTTCCCGTCAGGCACGATCAACTCTGGCACAAAACGCAACTTGCGCCCTAACCCTCCGCAAGTCGTGCAAGCCCCTTGATTGTGATTAAACGAAAAGTGTTTCGGCGTCAGTTTCTCAAAAACATCCCCGCAAATTTCACACGCCAACGACTGACTCAGCGTAATCTCTCGCCACTCCGACCCCCGACTAGCCTGCGCTAAAATAATCGCCCGGTCAGCTCCTTCCCTAAAAGCCAACTCCAACGAGTCCGCCAGTCGACTACGCTGATCCTCCGAGGCCACGAGTCGGTCCACCACCAGATCCACCTTCAATTCAGTTGAGCCCATCCCGGAAGGCACGAGATCAGTTTCATCGAGAGATTTTACCTCACCTTGAATCCGCACGCGCTGATAGCCTCGCTGCCGCAACCGCGGCAGTTCATCCCTCAGCACACTGGGCTTCGCCACCAAAACCGGTGCCATCACCATGATCCGTTGTCCCGCCGCCTCTGCCAGCACCCGCGCCACATTATCGTCCAGCGAACGTCGCCCAACCTTGCCCCCATCTTTCGGACAATGCGCCTCCCCGTGCAGCGCCCACAACAACCGCGCATAATCAGCGACCTCGGTCACCGTCGCAATCGTGCTCCGGGGTGATTCTCCCGCGACCCGCTGCTCGATCGCGAGAACCGGAGACAGCCCATGCACGTAGTCCACTTCTGGCCGAGGAAGCTGGGACAGAAGCTGACGGGCGGAAGTCGATAACGACTCCATATACTTCCGGTAGCCCTCCGCGTAAATGGTATCAAAAGCCAGTGACGATTTCCCTGACCCCGAGGGACCAGTCACCACAATCAACTTCCCCCGCGGTAACCGGACCTCGAGATTTTGAAGATTATGCTCCCGGGCTCCCTTAACATGAATGTGCGTTTCGGCCTGCATTGCGATATGCCGACAAATTACCCAAATCCACGCTGTCGCAAGTGCCGATTGATTTCGGCACTCTTAATCCCTTTGGGCCAAAATACGCGTGGTTTTACCACTTGTCTATATCACCTAACTGCACAGCGTTTCCCCCACAGAACAACCTCTTAGATCACGTAGCAGTTCCTACAGCCAGTCTTCTCGTATCCATCCCCCCCCACGATGAGTCCGTTCAACCGTCCCAAACCCCTTATGCAAGCGACAAAGTTTTACCGTAGCCTATGGCTGTACGGTCTTTTTGCCACCGCCTCTAGCCTCTCCGCCGTGACTTTCTCGACCGGTGAGTTAGGTGGCAGTTTCGATACAACCCTATCCGTCGGCGGCATCTACCGCCTCAATGACTCGGACCCAGACCTTTATGGCACCACCAACGGCGGTAACGCCAATTCGGTAAACTCCGACGACGGCAACTTAAACTTTGAAAAAGGCTGGGTTTCCAAGGCATTCAAGGTCACCTCCGAACTCGAGGTCACCTACGGAGAACATCTCGGCTTCTTCACACGCTTGTCCTACCTCTACGACGACGAACTCGAAAACGGCAACCGACTCCATCGCGACCTTTCTGATGAAGCCCTCGATCGCGCCGGAAACCGTCTCGATTATTTCGATCTCTACGGCGTCCTCCGCTTCGACGCCGGCAATACTCCCGTTGATATCCGTCTCGGCCGCCAAGTCGTGAGTCTTGGCGAAAGCACGTTCCTGCCTAACGGCAATAACATCGTCAATCCCGTCGATCTCGCCAATCTTCGCGTTCCAGGTGCCGAGCTCCGAGAAGCCTTCCTTCCGGTCAATATGCTCAAGGTGTCTGCGGAACTCACCGAAAACACCTCGATCGAAGCCTTCTGGCTCCTCGAATTCCGCCACACCGAAATCGAGCCCTCCGGCACCTATTTTTCGACCAATGACTTCGCTTCCCGCGGTGGCGACCGGGTCATGCTCGGCTTTGGCGCCCTCGCCGATTCTGGTCCGCTCGGAGCAATCCCTCGTGCGGTCGATGACGAAGCCAACAATTACACCCAGTGGGGCGTTGCCCTTCGTCACCTCGCTCCCGGCCTCAATGACACTGAGTTTGGTTTCTATTTCGCCAATTTCCACAGTCGCCTCCCTCTGATCAACGCGATCACCCCCACTCGGGCGATCAGTGTGGCCGAAATCCAAGGCACCGCCAATGCCCTCGCTCAAGCCAATCTCGTTCCGGCTATGCTCGCCAACGGTGTTCCCGCGCAAGCAATCCCTAGCGTGCTGCCATCCCTGCTCGGCGCCGCTCTCACTGGAGTTCCGGCCGCCGCCATCCCTGGCATTCCTTCCTTAGCTCCCTTCGCCGCCTTTTATCCTGCCGCCCAAAGCATCGCTGGAGGAGCCCGCCAAGTCGGCCTTCTCAACGCCGCCGCCACCGGTCGCTACTTCCTCGAATATCCCGAAGACATCACCATGGTCGGAGCCAGCTTCAATGCCGACCTCGGTCACCTCGGCGTCGCCTGGCAAGGTGAGGTCTCCTACAAGGCCGACGTCCCCCTTCAAATTGATGATGTGGAAGTCCTCTACGCCACTCTTTCCACGCTCAATCCCGCCTTTGGCGCCAACAACCAAATCGGTAACTACCTTGGTCAATACGGTAAGATCATCCGCGGCTTCCGTCGTCACGACGTTTGGACTGCTCAATCCAGCCTCACCAAGATATTCGGCCCCACTCTCGGTGCCAGTTCGCTCACCATCGTCGGTGAAGCCGGCGGTCTCTGGGCTGACATTCCCCCGGCATCGACCCTGCGTTACGAAGTATCGGGCACCAACACCTCTGGTGATCTTTCCGCCATGCTCGGCACCGGCAGTGCGCTTCCGGCCACCCCCGAAAGCTTCTTCGCCGACGACTTCGCTTGGGGCTATCAATTCCTTGCTCGGCTCGAGTATAACAATGTCTTCGCCGGCGTGAACGTCCTGCCCACCATCGCCTACTCGCACAACGTTTCCGGCAATAGCCCCGCCCCCCTCGCCAACTACATTGAAGGCCGCAAGTCTCTCAGCCTCTCGGTCGACTTCGTTTGGCAAAACGCGTGGTCCATGGATATGCGCTACGTCAACTTCTTTGGCGGCGGCGTGCAAAACCTACTCGGCGACCGTGACTACTTCGCCACCACCCTAAAATACTCCTTCTAAGGCAACCTCCCCTTTATCCAGAACGATGAAAACCCTTCTTCAATTCACCGGCGGTTTGCTTTCCGCCACTCTCCTCTCCGCCGGTATCAGCCCCGCCGATCTTGAACGTCTCGGCGCCGACCTCACCCCCCTCGGTGCGGAAAAGGCCGGTAACGCCGACGGTTCTATTCCCGCTTGGACCGGTGGCATCACCACGCCTCCTTCCGGTTATAAAGTCGGCGACCACCATCCCGACCCATTCGTCAACGACCAGCCTCTCGTCACCATCACGGCGGCCAATCTTAATGAATACCGCGACCAGCTCACCCCGGGGCATATCGCGCTACTCGAAGCTTACGATACCTACAAACTCATTGTCTACCCGACCCACCGTAGTGCTTCGGTCCCGCAGCGCATCTACGACGCGACTAAAGAAATCGCCCCGACCGCCGAAGTCGTGAACGACGGCTCGGGCGTAAACGGCGCCGTTCGAGGCATCCCCTTTCCCGTCCCCCAAAGCGGCATCGAGGTCCTGTGGAATCATCTCCTTCGCTACCGGGGTGACGCGGCAACCCGCCGTATCGGCCAAGCAGCTCCTCAACGCAATGGTCGTTACACCATGGTCGAATTTGAAGATGAATTCTGGTTCAACTACGCGCGCCCCGACATCACTCCCGAGGAACTCGAGAATACCATGATTTACTTCAAGCAAGCCGTGCTCGGCCCCGCTCGACTAGCTGGCACCATTCTCTTGGCCCACGAAACCCTCGACCAGATTGTCGAACCACGTCGCGCTTGGGTTTATAACGCCGGCCAACGCCGCGTCCGTCGCGCCCCTCAGGTCGCCTACGATAATCCCGGCACTGCCGCCGACGGCATGCGCACGAGTGATCAGTTCGACATGTTTAATGGCGCTCCCGATCGCTACAATTGGAACCTCGTCGGTAAGCGCGAGATGATCGTCCCCTACAACAGTTACAAGCTGCACAGCGACCAAATCAGCCCCGACGACATCCTCCAACCTCTGCACATCAATCAAGACCTTGCGCGCTACGAAAAGCACCGCGTCTGGGTTGTAGATGCGACGCTCAAATCTGGCACCAGCCACCTCTACACCCGTCGCACCCTCTACGTCGACGAGGACTCCTGGCAGATTCTGGCCGTCGATCAATACGACAGCCGGGGTGAACTTTGGCGCGTCTCCGAAGCCCATTGTATCAACTACTACGAAGTGCCTACCTTCTGGAGCACTCTCGAGGTCCACACCGATCTTGCGGCGGGTCGCTATCTGGCCATTGGCATCGATAACGACCAGTCCATGTACGACTTCAGCATCGAACGAGATGCTCGGGACTATTCGCCCAACTCCCTCCGCAGCTCCGGCATTCGGTGAGGGTACTGGCGGGCAGCCTCCTCGCCGTTGCGGTGACCTTGTGCGCCGTAGCGGCTCCTTCGGGACCGCTGCTACTTGATGCGGCCTCCGTCGGCCAAAACATCGTCGCAGTCGGTGGTCGTGGCTTGATCACCCGCTCGTCCGACGGGGGCACAACTTGGCACCCGCACGAAGCCATCGTTCCCCACACGCTCACCGCGGTTAGTTTCTCCGACGACCGCAACGGCTGGGCGGTCGGTCACGGTGCGGTCATCCTTCGCACCACCGACGGAGGCGATAGCTGGCGCCTGCAATTTGCGGGGCCGGATCCAGAATCACCTTTTCTTGATGTCATGGCGATCAACGCCGGGCATATCATCGCCGTGGGTGCATTTGGTGCTTATTTCGAATCACACGACGCCGGAGCCTCTTGGACCCAGCGTTGGATTCTCGAAGAGGATATGCACCTCAACCGCATTAGTGCCGACCAATCCGGCGTCCTCTACATCGCCGGCGAGTTGGGCACCCTTTTGCGGTCCACCGATCAAGGAGCCAATTGGCAGACTCTCTCCACCGGAGAAGACGGATCACTTTATGGAGTGCTCCCCCTTTCCGATGGCACCCTCCTCACCTACGGCCTCCGTGGGCGAGTCTACCTCAGCTCCGATCAGGGCGAAAACTGGGAATCGATCAAAACTCCCGGCACCGGTTTGCTCATGACCGGCATCGAACTGGCCGCCGCCAACACCGTGATCCTCACCGGGCAAGGTCGCACGTGGTGGATCAGCCAAGATCGCGGGCGCACCTATCAAGCCAGCACCGAAATCACCCCCGCAATTGCTGAACTGCTACTCACCCGCACCGGCCGCTTACTGACCTTCGGCGAAGACGGCGCCCGTCCCGCGCCCCGCCCCCGATGAAGGATAAAATCATCAGCGCCATCGAGGAATTCGTGTTTCGTTTTAGATTCGCGCTCGTGCTCGGCTTCACGGCCTTGACCCTCGTGATGGGTTGGTTTGCCACCCACACCCATGTCGATGCAGGGTTCAAAAAGACCCTTCCGCTCGAGCACCCCTACATCCAGACCTTTACCCAATACGAAAGCGATTTTGGCGGCGCCAATCGCATCGTAATCGCGCTGATGGCGCGCGACGGCACCATCTTTACGCCCGAGTTCTTCGCCGCCCTAGAGAAAGCGACCGACGCCGTATTTTTCCTCCCCGGGGTCGATCGATCGCAAGTTCAGTCACTTTTCACCCCCAATGTGCGTTACGTTGAAGTCGTCGATGCCGGCTTCGCGGGCGGAAACGTCATCCCGGCTGGATTCACTCCGACTCCCAAAAACTTCGAGCTCGTCCGCGAGAACATCATCAAGTCCGGTAAGCTCGGCCAACTCGTCGCCAACGACTTTTCCGGTGCCATTATCAGCGCTCAGCTGCTGGAGGTCGATCCCTCCACTGGTGAGCAACTCGACTACATGAAGGTTTCTCGAGCGCTCGAAGAACAAGTCCGCGGAGAATTTGATGGCTGGGCGCTGGATGTTCATCTCGGGGTCCACATTATCGGGTTTGCCAAGGTCATTGGCGACATCAGTGACGGTGCCGAAAATGTCATTTTCTTCTTTGCCGTCGCCTTCGTAATCACCGGACTACTGGTCCTGTTTTATTCCCAGTCACTCAAACTCACGGCGTTCACGTTAGGCTGCGCCGTCATCGCGGTTGTTTGGCAACTCGGCGTCCTCAACGCCCTCGGTTTCGGACTCGATCCTTATTCAATCTTGGTTCCATTCCTCATCTTCGCCATCGGCGTCAGCCACGGTGTGCAAATGATGCGCGCGTATCGCGCCGAAGCTTTTAGTGGTAAATCTAGCGTCGATGCCGCCCGGGCCGCCTTTCGCCAACTCATCGTTCCGGGTGGGGTTGCCTTAATCACCGATACCCTCGGTTTCGTCACCATGTTGATCATCAAGATCGAGGTCATTCGTGAGCTGGCGATCACCTCGGCCCTCGGTGTGGCCGTGATCATCATCACCAATCTGTTTCTTCTGCCGATTCTTCTCTCCTACGTGAATCTCCCCGATCACTACCGGGAGAAAATCGGGGGCCGCCGCACCCACACTGATGCCGCTTGGCGGAAGGTGGGAATCGTCATGCATCCGACCGTTTCACTGGCCATCATCGCCGGCAGTATCGGCCTTGGTTGGTGGGCATTTAACCAATCCAAACAAGTGCGGATCGGCGATATTCACTCCGGTGTTCCCGAACTTCGTCAGTCCTCTCGCTACAACGAAGATAACCGCGTTATTACCGATAAGTTCTCCATCGGCGTCGATATCCTCTCCGTCCTGGCGGAGGGCGGGCCCGATGCCTGCGTGGATCACGACGTGGTCACCCTTATTGATCAGTTCGAGGGCTCCATGCGGAATATTCCCGGCGTCCAATCGATTATCAGTTTACCTTCCGTCGCCAAGATCATCAACGCCGGCTGGAACGAAGGATCGCTCAAATGGCGGGTCTTGCCGTCGCACCCCCAGGCCCTCGCCCAAGCCGTCTCGCCCATCGAGACATCCACCGGATTACTCAATAGCGACGGGAGCGTGATGAACATCATGATCTTCCTCAGCGACCACCGCGCCGAGACGCTCCGAGGGGTCACCGACGCGGTGAAAAAATTCGCCGCCGCCAACCCGTCCGAGAAAGTGAAATTCCGCCTCGCCAGCGGAAACGCCGGCGTCATGGCCGCGACCAACGAGGTGGTTCAAGCCGCCCAATATCCCATTGTATTTTGGGTCTTCGGCGCGGTCATCACCCTGTGTCTCGTCACCTTCCACTCCATCCGCGCCACCATCTGCATTGTCCTCCCGCTCCTCCTCGTCAGTTACTTGGGCTATGCGTTGATGGTTTATCTGCAGATCGGACTAAAAACCTCCACCCTTCCCGTGGTCGCCCTCGGGGTCGGCATTGGGGTCGACTATGGAATCTATCTATTCTCTCGGCTATCGGAAGCCCTCCGCCGCGGCGACGTGTTTGAAGATGCGATGCATGCGGCATTCACCCAAACCGGCAGCGCCGTTGTCTTCACTGGACTGACCCTCGCGATCGGCGTCAGCACCTGGATCTTTTCCGATCTGAAATTCCAAGCCGACATGGGCGTGCTGCTCACCTTCATGTTCCTGGTCAACATGATCGCCGCCATTGTCATTCTCCCGGCCCTAGCGCGTTGGCTCTACGCCAGCCGCACCCGATAAGATTCCAAGGTCGAGACGGACCGCTGGCCCCCCCTTCGGCTCTGAGCTAGGGGCGTTGCTCGCCAACGCCCGCCCTGCCCCTCAGTCCGGCCACCCGCCCTGCCCCTCGGCCCGTCCCTCGGCCCGTCCGTCCGTCCTGCCCTCGCTCATCATTATCGTCCCCCCTGCAAACACCCAATCCCAAGCCCCAATCACTGATTTTTCACAAAAAGTAACAGAGAAAAAGAGAAAACAGAGCACCCGCCACTCCACGCCGAAACAAGCCCCCCTATTAAAAACTTTGGTTTCCACTCCCCCTAAAAAATCGATTCGGCTAACCCAATCGAAACTGCCCAAAAATTAATCGAGTCATACCCCATTCCGCCTCCACCGACCGCTCCCTTCTCATCGCGAACCTAACCCCGGTCTTGGCCGCAGATCGCTACGTTTTCCTAACCATCGCCGCGGGGACCAAAGCCCCGGATATCCCCGTAATCGGTTCATTTCAAGAGCCCGAGGGCACCACAATAATTTGCGACGAACTCGCCGCCAAGATCAAGGATCTGCCATCATCCACCCCCTTTCGCATGATCACCCTTCAAGTGCACTCTAGTTTGGGCGCCGTCGGTTTTCTTGCCCGAATTTCAACCGCTCTCGCCGCCGCCGCCATCCCCTGCAACGTCATCTCCGCCTTCCACCACGACCATCTCTTTATCCCGGTGGATTCGGCAGAATCAGCGATGAACATTTTGACGAAACTGAGTCAGTATCCAATCACTTGATTTATCGAAAAACCGGAAAGCAGGGGTGGCGGAGAACTGTTGGATTTCAATAGCTCAGCAATAGACTTCCCCCCCTGCTGCGTCGAGTAATCCCAACCACCAAGGGAGTCACTTGAACCGAACATATCTAAGTCGACGCAACGCGATGCCGACGTTGGTTTAAACGTCGGCGGTTCGACGTCGGCGACAACCCGCTAAACCCAGCGCAGCCAAACCGGCCAAGGTAGCCCATGTCGAAGGCTCCGGCACCGCGGATACAATCGAGACGCTTCCGCTACTAGTGAAACTCTCCGGGTCAGTGCCCGTCGTGGAGACAAAGTTACCGGCCGCAAAAGCTAATTCTCCGCTCCCTCCACTCAAAGTCATGATCTCATTGTAGAAGTTTAACCCAGCCGCCGTGTTAGCAGTGATGTAGGCGGTGCCGGTTCCCGTGGCATTAGGATCGAATCGATTTGGGACCGTGATCAAGAACGGGGTGATGTAGCCCGAAAGCCATTCGTCTCCATCGTAATAGAACGTGAGATTTGTGGTAGCGACTCCCCCCATACTATCGTAACGATAATCCTCAAACCCGGCGGTCGCATCACCCGGTGACAGTGTTTCCGAATCCCCCACCCCTATGCCCGTCAAACTCATCGGACCAAAGTTCCAAGTCAGTAGCTCCACGTCCATGGCCCCTCCCCCCGGGGTCAAACAAATCAATTCCAGTTGCCGTCGCACCGGTGGCTCCGCTGTGCCAAAAAAAGGGGTCAGTCCAATGTTTCATGATTATGGTTGAAACGTCGGCTCCAAATAGGGTAAAATAATTTATGCCACGCAAGACCCGCATCGAATACTCCGGGGCGCGATATCATGTCATCAATCGGGGGAACTACCGGGAAGGGATTTTCGACACGCCCGGAGCGCGAGCGAGTTTTTTAGAGTGCTTGAAACTCACCTGTATGGCTCAGGGTTGGGTTCTGCACGCTTGGGTGTTAATGGGGAATCACTATCATCTGTGTTTAGAAACGCCACAGCCCAATCTCATCGAAGGAATGCGTTGGCTACAGTCGACTTTTGCCAATCGTTTTAATCGTTTCCGAAATGCGAACGGCCATGTTTTCCAAGGCCGATACAAGGCGATACTGCTCGATCCAGGGGCACTCGGAGACGTGTGTCACTACATCCATCTTAATCCGGTCAGAGCTGGAATCGTTCCCCGTGACCAACTCGATCACTTCGACGACTCGAGTTTCGCGCAACTTTGGCGTCCGCGACGACGATGGTCGATGTTCGACCCCCAGACCAGTTTGGCTGCGGCTGGCGGTCTGCGCGATACCCCGACCGGACGCCGACTTTACCGTGATTACCTAGGATGGATTGCCACCACCGATTCCGAAAAGAAGCGTCGCGGGTTTGCCCAAATGTGTAGAGGTTGGGCGAAGGGAACTGCTCAGTTCAAACAAGAGGTCGCTCAATCTCTTTCGGTGACTACCTTAGGACGCGTGGTCGAAGCCGAGGCCTCGGAGTTACGGGAAACAGGATGGGAACGCCACCTGAAGGTCGCACTCAAGTTGATTCGGAAGACAAACAAAGCACTGGCGGAGGATCGCAAAGGAGCGCCTTGGAAAGTGGCCGTGGCTCGCCATTTGCGAGAGCGGCACCTCGTGCCAAATACGTGGATTGCGCAGAGATTAAAAATGGGTTGCAGTTCTTCGGTTCAGGCTTGGGTCAGTCGGCACCGGCATAACCATAAACAGACGGACGAAATTTGGGATTGTCTAAAATCATGAAACATTAGACTGACCCCTGCTTTTTCGGTCCTGTGAAGTCTAGCTACATCAACGTAAGCCAAAAAGTCTTTATCGGGCTAAATACCAGAACGACTGGCCAGCCCATTTCGCATCTGGATATTATCAGGTCGGCGCAGGGATTTTAATCACACCATGGCTCATTTTATTCGGACAATCGCGGCCTTAGGTCACTTCTTCGCCAGCATGCTGCTGCTCTTCCTCATTCCAGCATGCTCCTCGATAGAGACTGTCGCTCCAGAGCGGCTGTTTAGCGGTGTGCTCGTCGATAAGGATACAGGAGAGGGCATGTCTCGTCTTGAAGTCCGATTGTTTTGGTTGAAGCCGAAGTTGATCACGATGGGGGCATGGGAACCTGTGGCCGTTACGACCACGGATGCCGAAGGCGCGTTTGCTTTCAAAGTCCATGGCACAGAGACCAAACCGCCGAAGACGTCAGACCAAGCCGAAGACGTCAGGTCTGGACTCTTGACAGAAAAACGTAAGTCGGAGTTTACCAACGTGGTTAACTGTCAGTTTGCAGTTAAAGTGCACCACTAATTTGCGGTTCAAAGTGCACCATTTTCCTGATGTCAAACAGGATCAAAATGGAGCAAAAACAAGCAATAGCGGGATTAAAGAACCAGGGCTGGATTCATCGTAAGATCGCGAAAGGGTTGGGTGTTAAATCGGCGAACGGTGGCGCGTCATGCCGGTTCAAAGTGCACCAAAGTGCAAATCGGCAAAGAGGACAGTCGGAGTCAGTGTGTGAAGTATGATTCACAGATTAGGCAGTGGTATGAATCGGGGTTGAGCATTGAATGCATCCACCAGGATTTGGAACGCGAGCATGCCTTCAAAGGCTCCTATTACAGCGGGCATCGCTTCGTGCTGAGTCTCGATATAGATAAATCGAAACGGATATACCGGATGGAGTGCGAACCCGGGTAGGAAGCTCAGTTCGATTATGTAACGCTCTACCTGCCAGTAGGGGATAACGGATGACTCAAGAAGGTCCATTTCCTGATGGTGGCCCTGAGTCACTCCCGCAAGATCAACGTGGAGGTGGTTTTATCCCAGGACACGGGAAGCTTCCTGCGCAGTCTGGAGAACGCCTTTCGGTATCTTGGCGGCGTGCCTGAGCGGTTCTGTCCGGACAATCTGGCCGCAGCGGTGAAGAAGGCCGACTGGTATGAAGCCGAACTGAACCCGAAGCTGCGGGACTTTGCCCGGCACTACGGGGCGCTAGTTATGCCCGCGCGACCTTACACGCCCACCGACAAGGGCAAGGTCGAGGCCGCCGTAAAGTAGGTCAAAAATAACGCCATAAAGGGCAAAAGCTTTGAGAGCCTGGCAGAGGTAAACGCCCATCTGAGTTAGTGGATGACCCATGTGGCCGACCGGCGCATCCACGGCACAACCAAGCAGCAGGTGGCCCCCATTTTCTCGAAGTCGAAAAATCGGTGTTGCAGCCCTTACCGCCCACCTTGTTCTCCTGCTTTGAAGAAGCGCGTCGCAGCGTCCATCGTGATAGCTACATCGCGGTAAAAGGAGCCTACTACGAGGTGCCCGCCCAGTATATCGGCCAAAGCGTCTGGGTGCGCTGAGATCCAAGGTGGTCCGGATATTTTATCAACAAATGAAACCGGAGGCCACCCATGCCCGGCTCGAACCGGGCAAGCTTACTCAGGTGCTCACAGTGGGCGGCAGTCGGGGCAGCGTCGAACAATCCGTGGGCTATTACTGTCAGCGTGCCTTGGAGCTGGGCCAGTCCATCCTCACTTGGGCCGATGTGAGGATCGCTCAAGATAACGCCGGAGCTCTGCGGCGCTTGCAGGGCCTGTTGGGTTTAAGAAAAAAAACACTCCAAAGCTCAAATCAACCAAGCCGCCCGCAAGGCCAGTATCCACGGCCACCATACCCTGCGGCAACTGCGCCAATGGCTGAACAGTCCGCGTGATCAGGAGGTTTTTACCTTCCTCAATCAGCACGAACTGATCCGTAGTCCTCAATCTTATGACCACATTGCCTGAGCCGGTAATCTATTGGACTAAAGCAACTAAAATAAAATATTTGAACCACTCCAAACTGTATGAGGCCCTCAAACAACTGCGTCTCAGCGGTCTGGCCTCCGGCCTGGACCTACAGCTCCAAGAAACCACCGGTAATAATCTGGCCCACGAAGAGTTCCTCGAACTCCTCGTGCAGGATGAACTGAACCTCTGTGAGCAACGCACCATCCAATAACGAACCAAAATCGCCAGCTTCCGCGATCAACGCACGCTGGAGAGCTTCGATTTTAGCTTTAACCCCAACATCAATCGTCAGCAGATCTATCAACTCGCGACGGGCCTGTTCCTGGAACGATCCAAGGATGTCTTGCTGATCGGCCCCCCCCCGGAGTCGGAATCGTCATCTCGCCCAAGCCATCGGCTCAGCGCTGATAAACTGCGATAAAGTCGTCCTGTATCGTTCGATCTTCGATATCCTTGATGATCTGCGCGATGACGGCTTGGACGCCACCCACGAGCGCAATATTAAGCGCTACACCAAATACGACCTGCTCATCATCGACGACATGGGCATCAAGCAACTGCCGCCCAAATCTGGGGAATACCTCTTTAAGATTCTCATGCGACGCTACGAAGTCAGGTCCACTCTGATGACCTCAAACCGCCCGCTAGAGGACTGGGGAAAACTCATCGGTGATATTCCTGCAGCCACCGCCATCCTCGATCGCTTTCTTCACCACGCCACCGTCATCAAAATCAAAGTAAAGAGCTATCGGCTCAAGGATCACGCTGGACAAATCAATCCTTCAATCTAATCAAAATGACTAATCAGACTGGTGCACTTTAAAGTACCAAAAGGTGGTGCACTTTGAACCGCAAAATGACAATTCGCTTACTTACGCGAAGACCAAATCATCCGCTTCAACGGCCCCAGCGCCTCCAAGGGGTGGCCCGGAGGCATGCGGCGCGTCAGCATCTACGATCACGAATATCACCGACGCATGGCGTTCTGGAGCAATCTGAGAGACGCTCCGACTGCTATGGACGCCGAGACCTATCGGGAGCGTTGGCAGATCGAACTGTTCTTGCGATGGTTTAGCGTATACAAACCTTTTATGGCATCAGTGAGGCGGCTGTTCGCCTGAAACTGTGGGCTTCGGTTTGCATCTAACTGGCAATGGCAATCACACGTAAAAAACTCGGGATTAATAAAAACCTTATGACCTTCGTCCAAGTCCTATCGCTACACGCACTTCCCACAGCTCCTATTTAAGAAGTATAATACAAGAGTGCCTGCTATCGCATTACTTGACCAATTGTCATTCAACGACTTAAAGTGAGATGCGATGGGGGAGGACGCCGTTCTTCGCTCTGGCGATTTAAATAGCCGTTCGGTCGCGGGAAGCATCAATATGATTAGCGCCGTCGACGTGCCGCGCAGCAAGCCAAGGCTAAAACCCCAGCCAAAATACTGTAGGAGCTGGGCTCAGGAACGGCAGAGGTAGTCCATGTGATTTCTCCAAACCCCGCATCAAACGAACCTGTTCCTAAAGACAGGTTAGTACTGCCGAAGCCAAAATCCGCGAGCGAGGTCTCAGCAAACACAAACGACCCCGCGATGGAGGTGCCCGCATTAAAATCGTCCACGGTATAACCAACAGGAAGAAATACTCTAGGCGCAGCAGCACGGTTATTGAACCCGAAAGCTGCACCAGTCACAGACACCGGGTCAGTTATATGTTGGGACCACGGCACATCCGGAACATCCGGTTTCACCTTATATCTAAACTCGACTGCTAGATTGTCGGCCCCGCTCGAAACAAGCAGGCCACCGCCTCTGACTTGATTCACGGGACTTTGCGGAACGCCGGACCCCACTATATCAAAGCCATCTAGGGGTACCAACATATCGTATTCGATCGTAACAGATCCTGCGGTCCCTTCAGCAGGGTTATAAATAAAGTCCAAGGTCAGGGCTGCTTGGGTATGACTGAGAAAGCCAGTCAAAGCGATTACGCCAATGGCGATAATTTTACTGGATAGAATGGTCTGCACGTCGCGTCGTTTCACGTGGTTTCGATTGGACTTTTTAATTTTTTTCGTGAAAGAGTATTAACTGGTCGGGAGACTGCTATGGTCTTAAAAGTGGTTTAAGCGCTTAACGAAAAGCTGTCAAGTCAACGAGTGATTTAGTTCCCCGAATTATTATAACAGCGTGATAACCCGGCGGACTTCATGCAGAATGAACTGATAGGAATTTGCTTTTTGACCACGCGAGCCGCTGGAGTTTCACGATTTACTGCGGGTAGGGCGGTGTGAGGTACTCAGAAAAGAAGGAATACGGGAGTCGAAAAATATCATGCGAAGTTACCGCAACTGCCAGCTTCATGGAAGGTGGCAAAGGTCACGGAAAGCCTGCTCGAGCCGCGGGGGCAGAGTCCCGTAGATTGTTAAAAAAGTGAGGTGGTTTCCGAATCCTCGGCCGACGGGCTGAGGGGGAGAGAAACCAACAGAAAACCACCCCGAATGATTGACAAGAATGAGAGTAAGAACGGCCAAGCGGAAAGCCATCCGCTGGCCCAAATAATGAAGGAGCACTTTCGTAGGGTGGTGCGAGAAGCGCTTTATGATGTGGTTGACGAGTCGTTCCAGCAGTTGTGCCGGACCAAGCAGAATACGTCAGTTCTTGACTTTTGACAGAACAACGTAAGTCGCAGTTTACCAACGTGTTTAATGATGCAAGCGGCACACGCCGCGCCAGCTCTCCGGTCGCGCTGCTCCCTCCGATCTGTCACGTCGTCTGCTTCACTACGTTTCGTTGCGGTGAGTCGTGCCCGCCGAGATCAGACCGGCGGAGACCCCGCTGCGCCCGGCTGGGTGGCAGCCGGTTCTCAACTCCGACAAGTCGGGGGTCGCCCAACAACTCCGGGAGTTGCTTTGGTTTCTGCGTTGGACGAAACAGGAGTGTGGTTCGGGACGCTTCGATTTACCTGACCGGAAAGTCCGAGTGGTCGTGAGCGATTGACGTTTGGCGAATTCGCTTGGTTGATCGCAGGTCGGAACCTGTATCAGTGTGCGAGGGCTGCCCCCGCCACCTTCGGCGTTCAAGCAGTTCTGTGCCTTCGGCTTTTTAAATTCGAAAAACGTGAATCTCATTGATAGACTCACCCGCTTGAGCGGAGACGATCGAAGTCTACATGTCTCTCCGAAACAGGATATATTCCAAAATATTTTCTGTCCTTATGATCGGGCCTGGTTTTGTGGGACACCGTTGCGGGGCGCTAACGGGGTCATATCGTGTTTTGTGTTTTTTTCCTAAACCGCCAAAGGTAACCGCGCGCCGTATCTGCCTTTCCCAACGCGAGGTTCGTAGGCGCCCCGCTTGCGTCGTAATTCGTCAGCCAACGCGACTTTCCATGACCCATTCTTCGGCGAACGTCTCAAGTCGTCTCGTGTTCGCCCCAACTCGGCGAGGCGATCCACCAGCGCCGAATTCCACTTCAGAATCATGATCGCCCTAGGTTCCAACGGCTCCGATCCAGGACCCCTCGAATCGATCTCGACCGGGTGCAAGGTAGGATCTTGCTTCCAAATCTCCGATCCTATCGCCCAACCTCGCGACAATTTATCCTGCTCGTTCGCCCCAGCTGTTTCGTCGTCCAACATCCGCGCTTCGAGACGCCGTTGATAGTCCTTCGACCCATCCGGCGAGTCCTGAATTCCTAAAGTTTCCCGCCAATCCTGAGGCTGTAATCCAGGAAACCGAGGTCCTTTCGTCAACGGCCGCAGACTACTCCATCGGAAGCTCCCCCATTGACTCATCGGCACAATCCCTGCCCGCCCGGGATTGAGATGAATGTAGTCGGCCGCTCTCGCCCAGGCACCGGCGTCCTTTAGGCAAATCGACCGAAATCGTCCTTGAAACAAGTGCCCCTGCTGATTTGCATCCGGTTAAATCGACTGACAAACGTCACCTGCCACCACTGCATCCCGGCCGATAAATTCGGCTCCGGCGTCTGCACCGCCAAATGAAAGTGATTACGCATCACCATGTGGACTCCTACGCGCCATCCAAACCGTTCAGTCGCCTCTTGCAGTGCCTTGAGAAACGCCTCCGCCGCCCCAGCCGATAGCAAAGACATCGCTCCGGTAGTTTTCCCCGATTAATGACGTGATAAATCGCTCCGGGGTATTCTCGTCTCAATCGCCTCACCATCAGTGCTAAACTAGTCAGTTCATCCTGAACCAATCAACCCACAAAACACGACATGACCCCGTCGGACTGCCCATGTGACCCCGTTGAACTGCCCGAAGCGGCTGATTCGTTGTGCCGTAACGTAAATTAGATCATCTTACGTTTGATCACCCGGCGCTCGGGTCCGTTACTCTCGATACGATACGACGCCTATTTTCTTCCCCGCTACCCATGCAAAACCTAGCCAGTCGCACCGACGCCATTTTCCTTAAGCGCGACGGATTCCTCGAAGAACATGCGGATTATTGGGTCATTCGCACCCCCGACAATCCCACGTTCTGGTTCGGAAACTACATCCTCTTCAAACACGCCCCTCGCCCCGGCGACCTCGCTCGTTGGCTTCAAATCCACAACACGGTTTTCGGCAACTCGCTCAACCACATGGTTTTGGGTTGGGACGAACCAGTTCCGGGCGAAATCCAACAATTCGTTGATGCCGGATTCGTCGCTTCCCACGGCATTGTGCTAGCGCTCCACTCCCCGCCGCCGATCACGCCCACTAATCCCGATCTGATTGTTCGTCCCTTGCGCGGCCAAGCGGAATGGGACGCGATGACTCGGCAACAATCCGATGCGGATCGGGAAGACTTTGCCTACCCCGAAGACGGCGGCGTCTTTCGTGCCAGTCAAATGGCCGCCGCCAAACGCATGGCCGAAGATGGCCAAGGCGATTGGTGGGGCGCCTTTCTTGACGGCCAACTCGTGGGGGGCATGGGACTCTTCTTTGATGAAGCAGGCTCCATCGGTCGCTTCCAATACGTCACCACCGCCATCGCTCATCGGCGTCAACGTGTCTGCACCACCATTCTGGATCATGTCGTGCGAGACGCCTTTGATCGCGTCAAACCGGCAGTGTTAGTCATCTGCACCGGCGCTGAAGACGACAATCCCGCCATCCCGACCTACCGTAATTTCGGGTTCCGCGAAGAAATGCGCAGTTATGCATTCAGACTCATAGAGTCCGTTCCCAGCTAATCTAAAAACCGCCGGGACTCACCGTGAACTGGGAGGTAAAATCGGGTGACACAGAAGTTTTTAAACCGATCCCGAGAGAATCTGTCTCCACCGCTTGAGTGAATAAATCTTATCCGTGATCGATTCCGAAATCATAGCTCTGTGAACTCTTTCCTCTACGCTGTGTTCGCTGTGACCAGATCTTACCGCCTAAGATGAGAAGGAGCGTTCTCACGCTCCAGTCATCTCAACAACTGCAGCGCCGGCGCGTAATTCGGGTTCACCACCAAGGCGCGTTGGGCCGCGGCTCTCGCCGCTTCCCGATCACCCATCTGCCAATGCACCGTTGCCGCCGCATAAGGATAGTCCGGCACATTGGGCGCCGCTTTCTCCGCTTTGGCCAACGACTCTAGCCCTTGCGCTTGCTCCCCTTTCTGCACCTGTAACAGACCCAGATTATACCAAGCCCGATCGAGTGAAGCATCACGCCGCACGGCGATCGTAAGCGCATTTTCTGCTTCCTGCGTTCGCTGGGCCTCCGCAAAGGCGAGTCCGGCGCGGAACATCGCGTCTCCGTTTTCTGGTTGTAGCTGCGCTGCCCGGTAAAACGCATTCGCCGCCTCCGGCATGCGCCCTGCCGCTTGCAACACCATCGCCTGCGTTTCGTAGATCCCCGGCGAGTATCGGTCCCATTGCACTGCCGTTTGCAGCGCAGTAGCCGCCGCATCAAAACGGCCTAAATTCGCGAGATACTGGCCCATGCGTAAACGACCTCCGGGTTGGTCCATCGCCTGCGTCAGGTAGGTCTGATATTCCTCATTCAACTTAGCGCTCGCCGCGGGATCTTCAGGCAAGGCCCAACGCGCATCAAACCGCACGAGTCGCGACGGGTCATCAAAAGCCTTCCGCACCAAATGCTCCTTGCCCCTCTGCCCGGCCAATGCCTGCACCGCCGCCGATCTCACCATGGGATCTTCATGCTCCAACGCCTCCTCCACCGCTTGCGCGACTGGGGCATCATGCATGTGCCCGCTCAAGAGTTGCAGATACGTGGCGTGCCACGCGGGGATGTCCTCATCCGCCAAAAGTTCGAGTAAGGCGTCGACCGATTCCTCCGAACCCGTCCGCCCCGCCGCCACGGCCCGGGCCCGTTGCCGCTGGCGCGAATCCAGTTTTTCGCCATACCACGTATCCGAATGCTGGATCGCCCAGTCCACCGACTCATCCGTGTGACAGCGGTTACACGCATTCGGCACGCCCAGCTCCTTCGTCATCAAGGGGTCCGGCTTGAGCCAGCCGTGATCATGCCGTGGCGACCGGATCATGTAGTCTGTCGTCGGCATGTGGCAGGATACACATTGATTGCCCGTTGATCCTGCGAGGTGCCGCGAGTGGGCGGTCGGGTCGATCACGGGAGCCAATATATTTGTTGTCGGCATCACGCGTCCCGGCGTCGAGTGACACTGCATGCACAGCGCGTTGTTCTCCACCGGCAAAATCGTCTTGTTCGTATGCGGGTCGTGGCAATCCATACACGACACCCCCGCGTGATGCATGCGACTGAGCTTAACCGAGGTCCAATTAAAGTCCTCATCCTGCTGCTGCCCGTCCGGCCAGAAAATGTTCTCCTCCGTCGGCAAGGTAAGTCGGAAATGGTCTTCGTAGTCTGCGCCCGGCAGGAATTCCGCCGTGAGTGACTCGTTGCGAGCATGGCAATACGCGCAGGTCTCCTGTGCCACCGCCCGATCGCGGATCCAAGATTCGGGGCTATCCCCTCGGGCCAACGCTGCGGGAGTGCCATGATCTTCGCTCACCGCCCCGTGACACTGCACGCAACTGATCCCTTGCTCGATCCAGGACGACTTATAAACGTCGGTCTCAAGGTCGTAATTCTTCCGGTATCCGGTCATGTGGCAATGCGCACACATCGAATTCCAATTCATACCCCGACCGGTCCAGTGCCCCCACTCGCCTTCCCGGCGATTCTCCTGACCGAACACATTAAACCACTCCTCTTTGGCCGGATCCCATGCGAGATCAGTGGGTTGCAACCGCCCCCCCTCTCCCTCGACCAACATCTGCCGCGATGGTTTGTAGCCCAATACGCCGTGCACCGCGTAGTCGGTCTCTTTGCCGTCTTTCCCCAATCCCACCATGTGAAAATCTTCGCCCCGCTGCTCGAGATTGAAACGCGAACCGCCATCTCCAACTTCGCTTCCTTTCGCAAATACCTCGGCTAAATCCGTCTCCGCAATCGGTCGGTTAGCCAGCGCGTGATCGGTCCCTTCCCATGCCTTGAAAATATCCGAGTGACACTCACGGCAACTTTCCGAGGTTTGATGCGGCACCTGCGAGGGAAACCGATGCATGCCGGCGTGCGCCGTATCTTTCGCCGATACACTTTCCGCTGCCGCGTTCGTCGTGTCTCCACTCCCCGCCGTCTGGTTCTCCTTACTTTTATTACTACAGGCGCTAAATAACAAGACCACTGCGCCCACCACTGACCACAGGCCAAAGCCCCAGCAGAGCGTCCGGCTCCAGCTCGGCGCGCGATGAGTGATTTGATTTACGGGAGACGAATCGAGTTTCAACGAGCCAACCCAAAACCTCCGGTCCAGAAGCGTAAAGCCGCGAAACACCCTCAGCTTCATTAAGCCTAGAAACCGCCATCAATCACCGCGTTCACCGCGGCAAACAGGAGTGGCCCCTAGATTTTTACCGAGGAACATCAGCGCTCTCCCTCGGGTTGAAGAATGCTCAATCTGCAGTCGAATTCACGACTACCACTCGGTGAACTCATTCCTATGCTCTTTGCTCTCTGTGACTCAGTCCGAATGCGGAACTCAATCTAACGCCATGCCTCAACCTTCTCTCCCCCCCAACGTGGGCGCCCAATACTCCGGTTTCCAGGTTTTCAGGCGCGCTTTTTCCTCGGCGAGGACCGGATCATCCGCCCGGTTGGAAAATTCATGCGGATCGTTGGACAGCTCGTAGAGCTCCTCCGTGCCATCTTCGTAACGGATATACCGAAACCGACCATCCGTGACCGAGAACTGATCTTCCTCATAAACCGTGATCCCCGGTCGCCGCCACCCGGAGCTTGGGTTCTCCAAAAGTCCTTTCATTGAAATACCCTCAATTGACTGCCGTGGTGTCGGCAGCCCGCAAAATTCCATAAACGTGGGATAAAGGTCGATCAGTCCAACCGTCGCCTGATTCACCGTGCCCGCATTTGCCCCATCGGGGAGTCGCACCGTAAAGGGAATTCTCGCCGACGCGCTCCAGAGCGTAGACTTCTCGAAATGGTTCTTCTCGCCGAGATGGTATCCGTTGTCGGAAACCAAGACCACCAGCGTGTTATCCGCGTGCTCACTCGCCTCCAACGCATCGAGCACTCGCCCAATGTTGTAATCCGCAAAACTCGTCGCAGCGTAATACCCCCACATAATCTCGCGCCACAACTCCGGATCATTCCCGCCAGTTTCCTCCCAGCGTTCTCCCCAAACACTCGATAAGTGCTTCCCCATCGCCGGCACGTCCTCCATGTCGTCGGCCCGCCAACTCTTGGGTGGGAATGACAGCTTACCCTTATCGTAGAGCTCGAAGAACCGGCGCGGTGCCGTAAATGGCGTATGCGGCCGCCACAGCCCCAACATCAGACAAAATGGTTTTTCCTGATCCTGCTGCAAAAACTCCACCGCCGCAGCCGTATTACGATTATCTGGAAAATCAGAATCGGGGCCTTCCCAGGCCGACGATCCCCACCATTTGCCCCAATTCCCCACCAATCGATCCTCCGGTTTGACGAATGGACCAAAGCCACCGGTCATGGGCTCGTTGTCGAATGCCGCTTCCTTGCGTTCGGGCGTGATCTTCGTGTGAAAGATCTTTCCGCCGCCCCAGACCGTGTAGCCACCCTGCTTGAGCTGCTCCGGCCAGGTATCAACCCGGTCCATCACGGGCTTGGTCCAAGGATCGCTTCCATTGAGGTAAGAACCCGTCGTAAACGGATACTGCCCACTGAACAACGAAGCCCGCGACGGCACGCACGAGGGCGCGTTGCACACTGCGTTCGTAAATGTAACCCCCGAGTCGCGCAATCGATCCATGTTCGGCGTGAGTAGTCCCTCCTCCTGGTGCAAAAATCCAAAGAGATTCATATCGTCGACGATGAGAAAAACGACGTTCGGTCGATCATCATTGGCGGCCGAAGTAAAGGGGCTGAGTCCGACCAACAGGCCAATAATCGTGAGAATTCGTCGAAGTTTCATAACAAAATTAGAATGCAATATAAGTGAGCCCCAGCGCACCGCAGAACAACCCAAACCATAGATCAAACGATTGCCAGATCGGTCGTCCCCCGGCTCCTGTTAAATGACCCGGTCCCTTGCCGAACAACACTTCCAATTAGGCCTCCATGGAAGGCGGCGTCGGCCAGCTCACGCCGGCAGCAGACCACGCCCAGCATCGCGTCAGCCGCACCTCCCATCGTTTCCGTATCTGTGCCCACTGTCACGCCGATGGGAATACCCGCCAGAGACGAGCGGGCTGAGAACAAATTAAACCGCCCAAAAATGGCCAACCCTCTGCTGACGTCACCACTGGGCTGCGGCAGCATACTCGCCCCAAATCCAGCCAGCCAAATATCTGCCGCGCTCCTCGGCCGTCGCACCGCTCCAAAAACTCCGACATCGTGAATAATCGCGACCGAATAGAGATCGGCCCAAAGCACATCGCCGACACCGCCAAAAGCAGACCGCCGATCTGGTCGTTATTCATCGAGGTGAGCCGGATCTCGTGCGCCAAGCCCCCGCACTCATGAACGGAGTGATCGACTTGTTGGTCGCAAACAACGACGCCCCACCGCAAACCACCCGAATGTTCTACCGCCCGGTAAATAGCCTGCCGTCGGGCCGGAATCTTTCCGGTCGTCCCCCTATACCGCAGCCCGTGATTCCGCGTCGCTCGAGCACCACGAGAGTCAGGTCGAACGTTTGACCGGAGGTCAAAGCGAGGGGAGTCAGAGGTTGCTGCCCAAAATGAAAGCCCTCCCGTGATGAACCCTGGCGCGTTTTGTTTCCGTGGACTCAGTGTGACGATCCCGTAATCGCAATGCATCGTGCCCCCCCGTCCACCGACTTGTGGGGTTGCTCCCATCCGCTCGGGTTGTTGCTCATTAACCCATGCCCCCGACCTCCCTGCCCGGTTTGAGCCTACCCGCCTCGCCCATCGCCCTTGGCACCATGCTCTATGGTTCGCGCATCACCACGGCGGATTCGTTCGCATTGATGGAGGAATTCCATGCGCGGGGGGGAAACATACTCGATACCGCCTATGGATACGCCGGATGGCTGCCCGACGGTGCGGGCTGCAGTGAGCGCACCATCGGCGAATGGTTGCGCCGCACCGGACTTCGGGATCAAGTCCTCTTCGCCACGAAAGGAGGTCAGCCCGACTCCCTTACTCGTGAACCCCGCTTTACGCTCAAACACCTCGATCACGATTTAAACACCAGCCTCGACCGACTGCGCTTACCCCAATGCGACCTGTATTGGTTTCACCGCGACGATGTAAATATTCCCGTGGGCGAGCTCATGGATTGGGCCGCTCAAAAAATATCCAGCGGTCTCTTCCTGGCCATTGGTGCCGGTAATTGGACAAATTCCCGCCTGCGTGCAGCGGCTCAATGGTGTCGTGCCCACGATAAACCAAATTTCGTCGCGAGTCAGATCGGTTGGAGCCTGGCGGAGTCGAATCCTACCGCCATTACCGACCCCACTCTCATTCACCTCTCACCACCGGACTACGATGATTTCATGAACGTGGGTCTGCCGATCTTCGCCTATCAAGCGCAAGCCCGCGGTATCTTCGATCCCGTCAAACGGCTACAATCCGAACGTATCGCTCGTTATGATACCCCCATCACTCACCAGCGTTTGCAATCAGTCGACCCCATTGCCCAGACCTACGGAGTAACCCCCAATCAAGTCGCTCTCGCGTGGTTTTGGGACCACCCTGTGCCCGTGCACCCCGTCGTCGGTGCCCGCACCGTGGCCCAACTCAACGATGCGATGGACTCGGTCGATCTAAAGCTCTCTGCGGCGGAGTGGCATGAACTGAGTCGAGTGGTTTTATAGCTTCGTTCGGTTCATGTGACTGTCCTCGCCTTTATCCTTTTGTGACCTCCCATTCCTTTACCCAGCGTCCGACCCCCTTTTCACCCCATGCCCATTAAGATCGCAATGATCGGAGCCGGTTCCATCGGCTTCACTCGCCGCCTCATGCACGACGTTTTGTGCGTGCCCGAACTGGCCGATACTCACTTCGCCCTCCACGACATCTCGAAGCAGAATCTTAGTATGGTCACTGAGCTCTGTCGTCGCGACATCAAGGCCAACAAACTCCCCGCCAAAGTCAGTTCGTCCCTCAATCGGCGAAGGGTTATCGCAGATGCCGACTACGTGCTGTGCATGATCCGACAAGGCGGCCTCGAAGCCTTCCAAAGCGACATCGACGTGCCGCTGCAATACGGCATCGATCAATGTGTTGGCGATACGCTTTGTGCCGGGGGCATCATGTATGCCCAGCGCACCATTCCCGCCCTGCTCGATTTCTGCAAAGACATCCGTGAGGTCGCCAAACCCGACGCCCTCCTCCTGAATTACTCCAACCCGATGGCCATGAATACGTGGGCGTGTAATCAGCACGGTGGCGTCAACACCATCGGTCTCTGTCACGGTGTGCAAGGCGCCCACTGGCAAATCACCCGGTGCATTGAGCGCTACGCTCGACGCCGCAAACTCATCCCAGCCAACGCCTCTCTCCATCGCGACGACGTCAATGTCGCGGCCGCCGGGCTCAATCACCAAACGTGGTTCCTCAAAGCCGAATGGCATGGCATCGATTTCATTCCCAAGCTCCTCGAGATGTTTACCGAGCACCCGGAATACGCGCTGCAGGAGAAGGTCCGTATCGATGTGCTCCGGCGGTTTGGCTACTTCAGCACCGAATCCAACGGCCATCTCTCCGAGTATCTGCCTTGGTATCGTAAACGCCCCCGCGAAACGAAGCAGTGGATCTCCCTCGACAAGTGGATCAATGGCGAGACTGGCGGCTACCTTCGCGTCTGCATCGAGGGGCGCAACTGGTTCACCACCGACTTCCCCAACTGGCTCAAGGAAGCCCCCCCCGCGATCACCCCCGATCAACGCTCCGAAGAACACGGCAGCTACATCATCGAAGCGCTGGAAACCGGCCGCAAATACTCTGGGCATTTCAACGTCATGAACCGCAGGCACATCACGAATTTACCCGACGGTTGCTGTATCGAGATTCCCGGGGTGGCCCGTAAATCCGGCATCAAAATGGCCAAAGTCGGCGCTCTCCCCATGGCTTGCGCCGCCACTTGTGCGGCCTCAGCCCGTGTGCAGGAGATGGGCGTTGAAGCCGCCGTCAACGGCGACGTCACCTTGCTCAAACAGGCCATACTCCACGATCCACTTTCGGGTGCCGTCTGTAATCCCGAGGAGATTTGGCAACTTGCCGACCACCTGCTCGTTGCTCAAGCTCGCTGGCTTCCGCAATACCGGGCAGGCGTGACGGCCGCTCGTCGCCGCCTCAAAGCTCACGTAAAAAATGGCACGCGGGTGAAACTCAAAGGAGACTGGCAAGGTTCCGCCCGACTGAAAGTGAAGACTGTTGATGAGATGTCTCAGAATATCGAAGCAGCGCGGGCCAACGCCTCCGCTACCGATAAGGGCAAGATGACCCTCGCGAAGCCCCTGCAGCAGAATCGCAAAGGCAGCGGTGGATAGGGTGGCTACTCTGTCGCAAACCAACAAATTTGGCTCGGCGACTCCGCCTCGAGCGACTTTAATCGGGGGAACGTGGGTCGATGGTTCGACCGTGCGTGCTCAATCTTAATCGCTCCCCATGTTCACTCCCCGTCTCTTTACCCCACCATTTGGTCTGATAACCAAACTCCTCTTCACCCTCGCCTTCGCTGCGTTTTTATTTCCCGCCTCGGGTCACGCGAAGACTCAGCCCAACATTATCGTCGTCATGGCCGACGACCAGGGTTGGGGCGATCTCGGCGCCCACGGCCACCCTTCGATCCAGACCCCTCATCTCGACAGCTTGGCTGAGGACGGCGCTCAATTCAGTCGATTCTACGTGCAGCCCGTCTGCGCTCCGACTCGGGCCGAATTCTTGACCGGCCGCTACCATCTTCGCGGCGGAGTCACCGGGGTAAGCGAAGGCTTGGAACGCATTGCCCTGCGCGAGGAGACGATCGCCGACGTGCTCGGTTCGGCCGGTTACGCCACGGCGACCTTCGGCAAATGGCACAGCGGCTCCCAATATCCTTACCACCCCAATGGCCGCGGTTTTCAAGAGTTCTACGGCTTCACTTCAGGCCACTGGGGGAGCTATTGGGATGCGATGATGGATCACAATGGCCAGGTGGAAACCGGCCAAGGTTTCATGGCCGATGACATCACTAACCACACCATCAAATTCATGCGCGATAACCACGTGGCCGATCGTCCCTTCTTCACTCTTCTCGCCTTTAACACCCCCCACTCCCCCATGCAGGTGCCCGACGCGTTTTACGATCGTTGGGTCGATAAACCCATCCCTTCGGACCACCGCTTCGCCCGTCGCGAGAACCCCGAACACACTCGCGCCGCCCTCGCGATGGTGGAAAATCTCGATCACAATGTGGGTCGTATTCTCACCGCAATCGACGAGCTTTCGATCGCAGACTCCACCATCGTCGTCTTCCTCACCGATAATGGCCCCAATGGAGCCCGCTGGAATGGTGACTTTAAAGGGCAAAAAGGTTCCACCGATGAAGGCGGGGTGCGTTCGCCCCTCTTCCTGCGTTGGTCCGGTCAAGTTCCCGCCGGTCATGTCATCGCGCCGCGCGGAGCCGTCATCGATCTGCTGCCCACGCTACTCGATCTTGCTCAAATCAAACATGAGCCCAAAAACACCCTCGATGGTCGCAGTTTCGCTTCATCTCTGCGCGGTGAGTCGACTCCGACACCAGAGCGCCTCCTCTTTTCCCATTGGAACGATCGCGTGAGCGTGCGCGGCAGTCGCTGGATGCTCGATCACCAAGGAGAACTTTTCGACCTTTCCGCCGATCCCCGCCAGGAGAGCCCCGTCACGGGTGACTACCCTCAAATCACGAAGGACTTGCAGACCGCCGTCACCAATTGGCGCGCGGATATTGCAGCGACCGGAGCAGATCAACACCCGCCCATGATTGTGGGTCACCCCGGCACCGAGTTCACCCCGCTGCCGGCCCGCGATGCGACTTTACATGGCGACTTGAAGCGTTCGAATCGATTCCCCAACTGCTCCTACGTCCTCAACTGGCAATCCGAAAATGACTATCTCTCCTGGGAAGTGGAGATCCCCGCGGACGGTCGTTTTGAGGTCGTCATCTACTACACGTGTGCCGCTGAAGATGTGGGCACTGAATTCAGCCTCCACTGGCAAAACCATTCCACCGGCGCTCGGATCACTGCAGCGTGGAACCCGCCTGCAACGGGAGCTGAACACGATCGATTCCCCCGCCAAGAGTCCTACGTTAAAGTCTTCCAACCACTCTCCCTTGGCGAGATTGATTTACGTGCCGGCAGCGGCCCCATGACGCTGCGCGTCGATAAAGTGCCCGGTCAAGCAGCCGGTGAATTTCGTCTGCTCACGTTACGTCGCATCCCCTAGAAACCCTGATCGCAGGAGGCAGGTATCACTCCCATCAGGAATGGGCTGATCCCATGTAATACTCTGCTTGTCGCTGCAAAGCGAATGCTTCGGGCGCATCAATAAACTGTGGTTCCACTTCGCCACATGCTGCCATTCGACGTTTTAACCGCTCTCGCATTTCAACCACAATTCCGTCGAACGTTTTCATACCGATAAGGTTCGTCTGCTCCCACGGGTCTGCTTGTAGATCGTAGAGGAAGTCATCCGTATAAACCTCGGCCGTCGCGGCATCGACCGGCAATCCATCGTCACCCTTTTGATCGGCCCGAACGCTGTATTTCCACCGCGCCGTGCGCACGCATCGTCCCGTGTGACTTTCGCTTATTTGCACATAAACATCGTCGGGCCACTCCATCGTGCGGTTCGCCACAAGTTGTTTGATCGAATTCCCCATCATCAGATCAGGCACTTCAATTTCCGCCGCATCGAGCAACGTGGCGGGCAAATCAATCAAACTGCAAAGCTGAGCCAGTCGTCCACCACCATTGAATCCCGGTCCACAGATTGCCGTCGGCACTCGAATCGAGGCTTCATGACATGATCGTTTATACTCGTCGTTTCTGGTTTTAAAATGACACCCATGATCCGACGTGAAAAGGATCACGGTGTTGTCGTCGATATTGAGACTTTTAAGCGTGTCCCTGATCCGACCCAGCGCCTCATCGCAACGTTTGATCATGCCGCAATATCCCGGCCAATGCTGCGGTGCCGTGCCGCAAAGTTTCGCCAGATCGGGTGGCAATGGGGCCTGGGCATATTGCTCCTCGTAACCTTCCGGCGACGGATAATTGTCGCTGTGGTTTTGATGATGCGGTTCGAGGTAGGATAGAAACAGGAAGAATGGATCCTCATCCGCCGCCTTGTCGTCAATGTAACGGATCGCGGCATCCGTTTGCGCATCCACCCGATACCCTGGCAGCACGTGTTCCTGATCATCCTTGTCCCAAAGGTGCGTATCGTAGGGACCTGAGACGAACTCCAACAAGTTCGCCGCTAACCAATAGTCATACCCTCCCCGGCGTGCTTTCGGCACGGGCCCGATACAATCATGCGACATCAAGTGCCACTTGCCAATATAACCCGTTTGGTAACCGGCTTCGCCAAAGTAGGTTCCCAACATTTTGAGATGATCGTGCGGTTGCAGACCGTTACGCCAAACCCCGGTTTGCGAAGCAAAGACTCCCGTCTGTAAACACGACCGAGCCGGACCACAAACCGGCTGACACGTGAAACTATTATAAACATGCGTTCCTCCTCGAGCCATCCGATCAAAATTGGGGGTCAATCCGGACGGATTCCCGTGCGCCCCCGTAGTGTCGGCGCGCTGTTGATCAGTGAAAAAAACAATAATATTCGGACGTTTTTTTGGCATGGTGCGGTTCCTTAAAAACGAAAGCGAACGCTGCTAAGGTCAACCGGTTAAACTAAACCGTCCCCCCTTTGCCCGGAAATCCACCCCTTTGCCATCACCCGGCTTTGCGCCGCCCCCCCGAACACCACTCAACCACCCGCCCCCGCCGTCCGAACAATTGTCACCCTCGTGCTTACAAACTTGAATTCAACCGGAGCGCCTCACGATTAAATCTACGGATAAGGCGTCAACTGCTCGAGTGAATCGAGTTCCGGTGATCCGCCCCGGTTGCCGCTTCCGCCGCAAGTCCACAGCGAATGATTATGCAAAATAATTCCCGCTCCGTGGCGCCCTCGCGCGAACGACGGCAGTGCCGTCCATGCCCCGGTTGCGGGCGTGTAGGCGTCGACATTATTGTGAGCATTTTCCTGTCGGTGGCTCTCGCCTCCCGCCACGATGTAACGCCCTTCGTGGGTTAACGAGAATGTGCCAGCGCGCGGATTCGGTAAGGGATCTGCGGCGGTCGACCACGTGTCTTTCGCGATATCATAAATATCCAGCGCCGGTTCGAGCAGACTAAACGTTTCTTCGGTCTTCGCCGATGATCGACGCCCGCCCCCCGCGTAGATCTTACCATCCAACACCCCCGCTTGGAAGTGATCGCGCAGGTGCGGAGCGTCAGAGAGTTGAGTCCACTCCCCGGTCGTTAGGTCGAACGCATCCAGCCAAGCCACGTGGCCATCCCAGTGGCCGTTGATGATACCAGCCACCATATAGAGCACCCCGTCGGCGATCACCGTTCCGGCGCCACCTCGACGACGGTCTTCCGGGATCACGGCGCCATGGGTCCAGGTGTCCATCCCCGGGTCATAGATCATGAATCGGGGTAACGCGGTTTCCCGGGGATACCTCCCCGTCATCGCACCCGCCAAAATGATGCGGTTGCGCCATACAACGGGCTGAAAATGATGTATTTCGACCGGGGGAGCTTTACCTTCCGACCACGTATTCGTCTCGGGATCGTAAATATCGACCGGTTGAATTCGGCGACCACCGAGCAAATAAAACTTCCCGTCGCACTCCACAAAAGCCGCCTCATGCCGGGCATGGGGACGTCCTTCCGGATCGAGTGTTTCCCATTCCGCCGCTTTCGCGGTAAAGACTGACAAGAGTAAGAAAGTGGCAATGGACAGTTTCTGCATACGGAAGCGGGCGGTTTCAGGAAAGGTTCAGACGGAATCATGCCCGCGTCGATGCGGGCTCTCTCCTATTCGATGACCCCACAACCCTGCGGCCGCAACTGCAGATGCAGAGGGTCTTCTCACGTTCCCCCATCGTCGGGCAACGTCGTCCCGGAGTTAAAACACCTCGCTTAAATCGCCCTCCCCGTTCGGCCACAGCTGCCGGGCCGCGGCTATGCCATCACCTTTGACGAGGCTCTGTGACTCTTGAGCCAATATTTTTGATAAAACCGACAACCACCCGGCCGTCATGTCGAACCCCGGGAACAACCAGCCTACTTAACCCCTTTTTGGCTTCCTTCGTTCTGTCCGTCCCTCGATGTTCAACTCACTCGGTCAAACCGCAGTATCAACCCCACCCTTCCTTATGAGTTTCACCCTCGGACTAGACTATGGCACCAATTCAGCACGCGCTCTTATCGTGCGCTGCGCAGACGGCAAAGAGTTCGGCACTTTTGTCGTCGATTACCCGAGTGGCCACCAAGGCATTCTCCTCGATCCCAAGGATCACAACGTCGCGCGTCAAAGCCCCCTCGACTACCTCGCTTGCCTCGAGCAAGCCACCAAGGGAGCCCTCGCCCAAGCCAGTAAAAAGCGCAAATTCAAAGCCGATCAAATCATCGGCATCGGCGTCGACACCACGGGTTCCAGTCCCATCCCGGTCGACCGGAAAAACCGCCCTCTCATCGCCCAAAAGAAGTGGGCCAAAAACCTTAACGCCCAATGTTGGCTCTGGAAGGATCACACCAGCTGGCGTGAAGCCACGAAGATCACCGCACTCGCCGCCAGGCATCGCCCCGCCTACCTCGCCAAGTGCGGCAACACCTATTCGTCCGAGTGGTTCTGGGCTAAACTCTGGCACTGTCTCAATGTTGACCCCAAAGTCTTCGATGCCGCCTACTCTTGGGTCGAAACCTGCGACTGGCTTCCTGCTGTCCTTGCCGGTGTCACCGATCCCACTGCCGTGAAACGCGGAATCTGCGCCGCCGGGCATAAAGCCTTTTACTGCGACGAATGGGGCGGACTTCCGGATAAAAAATTCCTGCGCAAACTTTCCCCGAAACTCGCCGACCTGCGCGATCGACTCTACACGCAGGCTTACGATGCGAGTGCCTCCGCGGGCAATCTCTGCCCCGAGTGGTCCCAGCGCCTCGGTCTCCCCGCCGGAATCCCCATCGCGATTGGTGAATTCGACGTGCACTACGGCGCCATCGGTTCGGGCGTATCCGAGGGCACCCTCGTCAAAGTCATTGGCACCTCGACCTGCGATGTCGGTGTGGTCTCGGCCGACCGGGAAGTCGCCGATATTCCCGGCATCTGCGGCATCGTTAAGGGCGCCATCCTCCCCGGACACTTTGGCATCGAAGCCGGCCAATCCGCCGTCGGCGACATCTTCAAATGGTGGGTGGAAGTCGTCTGCGCCGGCGACGACCAGACTCACGTCAAATTCACCCAACAAGCCGCTAAACTTGCTCCCGCCGAAAGCGGACTCCTCGCCTTAGATTGGAACAACGGGAACCGTACGATCCTCGTGGATCAACGCCTCACCGGATTGATTCTGGGCACCACCCTTCACACCGGTCCAGCTGAGATCTACCGCGCTTTGATCGAGTCCACCGCCTTTGGCGCTCGCGCCATCATTGAGCGTCTTCGCGAGTATGGCGTACCAATCAAGCGCGTGGTTTGCGCCGGTGGCATCGCCGAAAAGAACCCGATGCTCATGCAAATCTACGCCGACGTGACCGGCTGCACCATGCTGGTCGCGGGCTCCAGTCAGGCCTGCGCACTTGGTTCCGCCATCTCGGCCGCGGTCCTCGCCGGTGCCCATCCCGATTTCGCTACCGCCGAGGAGAAAATGACTTCTCTCAAACCCGTCCAATACAAGCCCAACGCCACTTCCCGTCGCACCTACCAAAAACTCTATCAACTGTATCGGAAATTACACGACAGTTTTGGAGGCCTCAACCGGGCCGCCGATCTGTCCGGCGTCATGAAGGACCTGCTCGTATTAAAAGAGAAGGCCCGTGACGAGTCGGTCGCAAAGTAACGAGCCGAAGGACTCGCCCCTCCCCCCTTCCTCCCTTCCTGCCATGAAGCAACTTCCCTCTCCCGAAATCTGGTTCGTCTGCGGTTCCCAACACCTCTACGGCCCCGGGCCACTCCAGACCGTCGCCGCCAACGCTGCCACGATTGCATTCAAATTGGACGCCTCAAAGCACTTGCCCTTGCGGGTCGTGAGCAAACCGCTTCTGACGACTCCCGCGGAGATCACCAACCTCTGTATCGCGGCCAACGCCGATCCCAATTGCGGTGGACTCATTTTGTGGATGCACACCTTCTCTCCATCCAAAATGTGGATACGAGGACTGGATCTCCTGCGAAAACCCTTTCTGCACTTCCATACTCAGTTCAATCGAGACCTCCCTTGGCGCACCATCGATATGGATTTCATGAACCTCAATCAAGCCGCCCATGGCGACCGCGAGGCCGGGTTCCTTCACACCCGCATGAGGCTGGCCCGCAAAGTGGTCGTCGGCCATTGGAGTGACGCCGAGGCCCAACAACGCATCGGGGCGTGGATGCGCGCCGTGCGCGGTTGGACCGATTGGCAAGGCGCGCGCTTCGTCCGCTTTGGTGATAACATGCGCCAAGTCGCCGTCACTGATGGCGACAAAGTTTCGGCAGAAATGAAACTCGGTTTCTCCGTGAACACTCACGGTGTCGGTGACCTCGTTGCCGTCGTTGATGCCGTGAGTTCGAAAGAGATTTCCGCCCTGTGTGCCGACTACGAGAAAAACTACACCCTCGTCCCTGCTCTCAAAAAAGGAGGCAAACGCCACTCTGACCTCCGCTACTCTGCCCGATTGGAACTAGGCATGGAGAAGTTCCTCTCCGATGGTGGCTTCAAAGGCTTCACCGACACGTTCGAGGACCTTCACGGTCTGCGCCAACTCCCCGGCATGGCCACCCAGCGCCTCATGGCCATGGGCTACGGCTTCGGCGGTGAAGGCGATTGGAAAACCGCTGCGCTCGTTCGTGCGATGAAAGTCATGGGCGCAGGTCTCAAAGGCGGCACGTCATTCATGGAGGACTACACCTACCATATGTCGCCGAAGGGACACTTGGTGCTCGGTTCCCACATGCTGGAAATTTGTCCAAGTATCGCCACCCAGAAACCACGCGTTGAGATCCATCCCCTCGGTATCGGCGGCAAAGAAGATCCCGTCCGTCTTGTCTTCGAGGCCAACACCGGTCCCGCGCTCAATGCCAGTCTGGTTGATCTCGGCAATCGCTTCCGTCTCATCGTCAACGAAGTCGACGCCGTAAAACCACCTAAACTCCCTCACCTTCCCGTTGCCCGTGCCCTCTGGCAATGCCGTCCCGATTTCAAGACCGCCTGCCAAGCATGGATTCTCGCCGGCGGCGCGCATCACACCGGTTACAGTTACACCGTGACCAGTGAGATGCTAGAAGACTTCTCCACCATCGCCGGTATCGAAACGGTCACCATCGACGCGGATACGCGTATGGCCGAACTCAAACAATCGCTGCGCAACAACGAGGTCTACTATCACCTAAATCAAGGCTTCCGCGCCTAAACCTTTTTTGATCGAGTAAGGTCGGTTTCTACTCGCTACTTTTCACCTCATGCTCACCGAACTCAAACGCGAAGCCTACGAAGCAAATATAGCCCTACCGCAACACGGTTTGATCAACCTCACGTTTGGGAACGCATCGGCCATCGATCGCGAAAAGGGGATCTTCGCCATCAAGCCATCCGGCGTCGCTTACGTGGACCTCAAACCCGAAGACATGGTGTTGATCGACCTTGAGGGTAATCAGGTCGAAGGGGCCATGCGCCCGTCCTCCGACACCCCGACCCATCGATGCCTTTTTCTCGCATTTGCGTCCATCGGTGGAGTCGTTCACACTCATTCGTCTCGTGCAACGGCCTTCGCCCAAGCTGGACGCGACATCCCTATCTTTGGCACCACCCACGCCGATTACTTTTTCGGCAATATTCCCGTTACCCGAAAAATGACCTCGGAGGAAATAAGTGGCGGGGCTTACGAATGGGAGACCGGCAATGTCATCGTCGAACGCTTCGCCGCCCTTGATCCCGCCGACTTTCCCGCCGTTTTGGTGAACCGCCACGCTCCCTTCACTTGGGGTGGCTCCGTCGCGAAAGCCGTCGAAGTGGCCGTGGCAGTGGAGTGCATCGCCGACATGGCTTTGATGTCGCTCCAACTCGAACCCAAGTTAGCCGAAATCGAACCCGAATTACTGAACAAGCACTTCAAACGTAAGCACGGCCCCGGGGCCTACTACGGCCAACCCGGATCCTGCTGAAAACCGTAAAACGGGTTTCAGATGATTAGGACAACCGCCCCTCATCCTTCAAATGGAGCTGGCTCTGGCGAACCCGATATTTCTGACTTGATCGATCTACCTCGCGCCCACTTCCCTCCCTCGACCGATCAAACGAAGAGACTGACGTTTACCACAATTCCTGCCCATCTCCGCTTCCTTCCGACGACAACTCCCCCCCCCTGCTTCTCGGCACAAAAAAACACCACCAGTGCGTGAGCCCTCCGTGACCTCATTTCTACTCCGTGCTCTCCGTGACTCAAATTCCGTTCCAGTTCCATCAGTGCGTAGTCGTTAGACGAAGCCATTAGTGTCCATTCGTGGTTAAAAGAAAAACCCTGCCTCCCCGTGAAACCCAACCTCCCCACATCCCTCCTCCTCGTAGCCCTCGCCGCCCTCACCCTATCGGCCCAGTCCACCGCCGTGTCCATCGAAGGCGAAAAATTCCTCATCAACGGCAGCCCCACCTACGAGGGCCGCACGTGGCGCGACCACCACATCGAGGGCCTGCTCATGAACGCCCGTTTCGTTCAAGCCACGTTTGATGACGTCAATCCCGCCACCCGTGAGCGTTGGGCCTACCCTGACACCGGTATCTGGGATGCCGAGCGCAACGTCCGAGAGTTTCTCGCCCACATGCCCACCTTCCGCCGCCACGGCCTCCTCGGGCTCGCCGTCAATTTCCAAGGCGGCTCCCCCGAAGGCTACTCCAAGACCCAACCTTGGGAAAACAACGCCTTCAATCCCGACGGTTCACTCCGCCCCGCTTATGCCGATCGCATGGGCCGCGTCATCGAATTCGCTGACCAACTCGGCATGGTCGTTATCCTTGGCTACTTCTATTTCGGCCAAGATGAACGTCTCGCCGACGAAGCCGCCGTCGTCAACGCGGTCGACTCCGCCACCCATTGGGTCCTCGAAAACGGTTGGACCAACGTGATCGTCGAAATCAACAACGAGTGTGACGTCAAAGCCTACCAACACGATATTCTCAAACCAGATCGCGTCGCCGAACTCATCACCCGCGCCCGCGGCATCACGCACCACGGCCGCCGCCTCCTCGTGAGCACGTCCTTCAAAGGCAACACCGTTCCCTCCGACGAAGTCGTCGCCGCGTCCGACTTTATTCTCGTCCACGGCAACGGCGTTCACGACCCCAAACGGATCGTGGAGATCGTCGAGAAAACCCGCGAACTGCCGAGCTACACGCCCAAACCGATCGTCTTCAACGAGGACGATCACTATGGTTTTGACACGCCCAAGAACAACTTCATCTCCGCCATCTCCGCCGGCGCAAGTTGGGGCTATTTCGACTACCGCATGGGCGGTGAGGGCTACGACGAAGGCCACCAAAGCGTGCCCGTCAACTGGGGCCTTAGCTCCGATCGCAAGCGCGGTTTCTTCAAGCTCCTCGCCAAGATCACCGGTTCCGAGCCTTAGACCGGCCCAGCGCGTCCCTGCCGGTCCGCAGGTGCTCTCCGCTATCCCTGAACCAGACGAGTGACCCCCGTCACTCGTGGCCCGTGCCCCTCACTCGTCGATCGACAAATCAGTCGCGAATAAACCGGCCATGCGACTCGTCGGAGTGCCCGTCGCGCACCTCCACCTCTCCCGATAGCCCACCTGGCCAAGGTTTCACCCGCTATCATCTGATCCTGTTTGTCACCTATTAAGTGACAAACCACGTATCTCTTTCTTCACGTATATTTTATGGGCCTATTTTTGTCTATAGGTGAATCCTGAAAATTTGGGAGAACTTCATCTCACTACGTAACCACCGGCGCTTGGCTTCGTCATTCTAGGCAACTTAACAATCACGCCATGCCCTCTTCTTACTTCACCCCTGCCACCCGTCTCAGCTCAATTGCCCTTCTTGCTAGCTTAGTTGGAATCACCTCTCTCTCCGCCCAAGATCAATCAGCCCGCAACCCCGACGAAGTTCGTCAGCGCCGCGGTCAAGGCGGGAGTGGTGGAGGCGACGAACGTCGCAACTTCGACCCTTCGGTCATGCGCGAACGCATGGCCGGCTTCATGCGCAACATTCTCGAGATCGAGGACGATGAGGAGTGGGCCATCATCGGCGAACGTATCCAAAAGGTCACTCAACTCCGTTCATCTACTACGGAGAACCCCCAAGTTGCCATGCGCATCCTCGCTGCCCTCAGCGCCAACCGTGCCCGCGGTGAAGGCGAAGAGGGGACCGAAAATCGCGGAGAACGCCCCGAGAGAGCTGAACGTCCCGAACGTGGCAACGGCGGTAACCAAGGTGCCCAGGCTCGTCAACGCGGCGGCAACGGGAACTCCGCTATGGGAGGTTTGGTCAACGCCCTGCGCAATGAAGCCTCTGCAGACGAGGTTAGGTCACAATTGGAGACTTTTCGTGCCGCCAAACAAAAAAATACCGATCAACTTTCTCAAGCCCAGGAAGACTTGCTCATGGTTCTGACCCCTCGCCAAGAGGCCATTTTGGTCCTCGCCGGCTTACTCCCCTAAAGAGTCGAACTCAAAATCGTTCGCATCTCTGCCCTCGGAAGCACCGTTGCCGTCACCTATGTCTGAAATTCCCTTGTCGGCCCTGCCGGATCTGCTCGTCCGCATGGTAAAGGACCGCCAAATCAGCGCGACGGATGCTCGCGCCTTTCTCACGGACTCAACCTCTCCCGCCAAATTCGATGAGGCCACGGTTCTGCAATGGCTAGCCGTCGACTACGGTCTCGATTACGCCGACCTGGAGAACGTCGCCCCTCCCCGGGAGCTGCTCGCGCTTTTCCCTGCTCGTCTTCTGCTCCGCGAAGGTCTTTTACCGCTCCACCGTTCCGGAGATGCCGTCGCGATCGCGACGAGCCGTCTCCTCGCCTCGGCCGGGATTGATGGATTAAGAACCCTCACCGGGCTCAAGCTAGAGCCCGTTCTCGCCCCGTCCGCGCTGGTCGAACGGGAGCTCAAAAAACACTTGGGCGTCGGAGCCGATACGATTGATACCCTCGATGGCGAAGCGGGTCTGCAGGTGTTGGATGAAGACTCCGATTCCGATGCCGATCTCGATAATGCCGCCGAAGATGCGTCGATCATCCGGTTCGTTAATCAGGTGCTCAAAGACGCGATCGAACTCCGGTCTTCCGACGTTCACCTCGAACCTTTCGAGAACGAACTCCGTATCCGCTACCGGATCGATGGCGTGCTCCAAGAGGTGCCCGTCCCCGTGCAACTCGCTCGGTTCCAACCCGCCATCGTCGCCCGCGTCAAAATTCTTTCCCATCTTAACATCGCCGAAAAGCGTCTGCCTCAAGACGGCCGCATCAAGGTGCGCATCGAGTCAGCCGAAGTGGATATTCGTGTATCCATCATTCCCATGCTGCACGGCGAGGCCGTCGTGTTACGGTTACTCCGCCAAGACTCAACTCTCCGCGGCGTCAAAGACCTCGGCATGGATGCGCCCGAACGGGCCGGCCTCGAACGGGTCCTGCAACTGCCTCACGGTATCGTGCTCGTCACGGGTCCCACGGGCTCCGGCAAGACCTCCACGCTCTACACTGCCCTGCAGCAAATCAATGATGCGAAGCGGAAGATCATCACCATCGAAGATCCTATCGAGTATCAGCTCAAAGGGGTAAATCAGATTCAAGTCTCCGAGAAATCAGGACTCACCTTTGCTCGCGGCTTGCGATCCATTCTACGTCACGATCCCGACATCTTGCTCATCGGTGAAATTCGTGACGAAGAAACTGCGCGCATCGCGGTCCAAGCCTCTCTCACCGGTCACTTGGTGTTCTCCACCCTTCACACCAACGACGCCGCCGGCGCGGTCACTCGCCTCGTCGATATGGGCGTCGAGCCCTACCTCGTCGCCTCGTCCCTCGAAGCCGTGCTTGCTCAACGTTTGGTGCGACTACTTTGCCCCCGTTGTAAGACCGTGGACCACTCTCCCGCCGCCCACGTATTCCGCCTCCGCCTCGGTCTCTCCGCCGATACCGTCATGTATCAAGCCGTCGGTTGCCGGGAGTGTCGCCAGACCGGATTCCACGGTCGCCGCGCCCTCTTTGAATGGATGGATTCAAGTCCCGAAATTCGTCGGTTAATCCTAAAATCGGGCTCCACCGACGAATTACGCGAAACCGCCCGCCGCGCCGGCATGCGCACTTTGGCCGAGGATGGCCGCAGACTCGTCGCCGAGGGACTCACGACCATCGAAGAGGTCTTGAGCGTCACCACTTCCACCGAGCACGAAACCACCTCAAATTCAGCCCCGGCTTCAGCGATCGGTGAAACCCCTCTTCCCGCCTGATGGCTATTTTTCAATACAAGGCGATGCGGGCTGATGGCACGTTGGTCGAGGAGAGCCTCAATGCGACTGGCCGTCAGGCTGCGTTGTCCCAGATTGAAGCGTTGGGTCTGACGCCCGTTCGGATTGCCGAATCTGGCGTCGTCGCCGTCACGTCAAACCCCACCGCCGCATCACCGCCCCGGCTTGGCCGCCGTGTGGCCCCCAAGCTCCTCGAGAACTTCACCCGACTGCTTTCCAGCTTACTTGCCGCCGGGGTCCCGTTCAGTCGCGCCTTAGTGATTCTACATCGCGAAGCCACCGATCCTACCGCCAAGGCTAAGTGGAAAGAAATCCATGATCACGTGGTGGACGGCAGCTCACTTTCCCACGCGATGGCGCAGTCCCCGGCCACGTTTCCTCGGGTCTATGTGGCGATGGTCGAAGCCGGTGAAGCCGGTGGTTTCTTGGATTTAGTGCTTTCTCAAATCGCTGAATTTCAAGCCCGCGAGAAGGATCTCCGCTCCAAGGTGCTGGCCGCCCTCATTTACCCGAGCGTGCTACTTTTCCTCGCGGTCGCCGTGATCATATTCCTCATGGTGTTTTTCATCCCTCGGTTTCAACTCGTCTTCCAGGGGTTCAATGCCGAGCTCCCCCTGATCACCGAGATCATCGTCGCCACCAGCGAGGGAGTCCGGGATTACGGCATCTTCGTCGCGGTCGCGATTGGTCTCACCGTTTATGCCCTCCGTCGCTGGCTGGGCTCGCCTCTGGGGCGGCGTAAATGGGAAGGCTGGTTGCTCAAACTACCGGCCATCGGCCCATTGGTCGCACACTACGCCATGGCCCGATTCTGCCGCATGCTCGGCACCCTCCTCGGCGCGAGTGTGCCCCTGATCAACGCCCTCAACGTCGCCCGTCGCTCCATTGGCAACCAGATCTTGGTCGATGCCGTTTCCTCTTCCATCGAGGATGTCAAGGGGGGCAAACCCCTCGGCTTAAGTCTGGCCCGCAATCGCGAGCTCTTTCCTTCAGCGGTCGTCGAAATGATCTCCGTGTCCGAAGAGAGCGGCCGACTCGACGAAGAGCTTATTCGCATCGCCGTCGTAACCGAGGGGGATCTCGACCGTCAATTGAAGAGCGTCGTCTCATTCGCTGAACCCATTCTCCTTTTCCTCATCGCCGCCTTCATCGGCACCATTTTTATCGGTATGCTTATTCCCATTTTCTCTCTGCAAGACCACATTCAATGAAAACTTTCGTCTCCTCCTTGCCCGGCGCTCGGTCGCCTCGACGTCATCCTGGTCAATCGGGTTTTACGCTCGTCGAACTGCTCTTGGTCCTCGTGATCCTCGCGACGCTAGCTGCGCTGGTTCTCCCCAAATTCACGGGCCGCACCGAGCAAGCCCGCACCACCGCCGCGCTAACGCAGATTTCTACCTTCGGCACTGCCCTCGATGCCTTCGAGATTGATACCGGCTCCTATCCGTATGGTGGCGATGGTCTGGCCATGCTGGTTATTCCGCCCTCCGACCTCTCCGGCTGGCGCGGCCCCTACCTGAAAAGCGACATTCCTGCCGATCCTTGGGGCAGTCCTTACCGCTACGAATACCCGGGCCGCAACAATCCCACCGGTTACGACCTCAGCTCCCCTGGCCCCGATGGGCAATTGGGCTCCCCCGATGACATCACCAACGCGCCGATTTACTCTCGTTAGTCCGCGCTTTCGCTCCTCCCGCGGCTTTACCCTGATCGAGCTCATTCTCGTCATGGTCATAATGGCCGTGGGTGCCGCCCTCGTCGTCCCCCACTTGACTTCATTTTTTCGCGGCCAGGTAGTCGATCAAGAAGCCCGTCGGATGCTCTCGCTCACTCAATATGCCCGCAGTCGTGCCGTCGCCGAGGGCTTGCCGATGGAGTTTTGGCTCAATCAAGACGATGGACGCTACGGGGTGAACATTCTGACTGGCTTCGCCGCGGGTGACGATCGGGCCCTGAGCTATGCCGTCGATCCCGACGTGTATTTTTCTTTCGAAGCACGCGCAAATGACGATGTCTACGAAGTGACGGATCCGATCGAAACCGCCCCCGATACTCTGATCGTTTTCCTTCCCGATGGCTTGATTCAGACCGGCAGTATTTTACGTATCCACCTCTCGCTGACGGGCGAAAACCCCTCCCTTGCCCTCAACCTTGACCGTCTCGGCACCGGTTACGAACTGCTCCCTTCCGATGAACTCGCGTTCCAATAGAGCATTCACCTTGGCCGAGGTCCTCGCCGCGCTCACCCTTATGGCGATCGTGATTCCCGTCGCCATTGAAGGCATGAGTATGGCCGCCCGCGCGGGTGAACTGGGCCGCCGTAAAGCCATCGCCACGCGCATTGCCGAGCGAGTTTTACACGAGGCCGTAGTCGATGCCACCACCCCGGGTTTCTCCGGCACCCACCACGCCCAGAACCTCATTTTCGAATGGGAGGTTGCCAGCAGCCCCTGGGACACCGATGCCCTCGATCTCGTCACCGCCCGGGTGACTTTCGAACTCCAAGGCCAGTTCTACGATGTCGAGCTCAACACTCTAGTTGATCCCGCCGCCGACCAAATTTCCGCCGACGAATCGACATGAATTCGCTCCCCGCTCATCGATCAACTCAAGGATTTACTCTCCTGGAGATCCTCATCGCCACCGCCGTATCCGCGATTGTATTACTGGTGGTGCAGGGCGTCTTTTTTGGCGCGTTGCGCTTGCGCAATTCAGCCGATCGTCAGCTCGCGGCATCAATCCCTTTACAGCATGCGTTAGGCATCATCGCGGCTGACTTACGGGGCGCCACCCTCCCGGGCGGCACGCTGAGCGGCGACTTCCGCACGGATGCCGACTTTGGTCTGTTCAGCTCATCCGGCGAAGGCACGCCTATCGGTCCCACCTTTGGCACCACCACTGGACGCATCGATGCCCGCACTCCTTTCGCCGAGGTCCAACGGGTCAGCTACCGGCTCGTGGCCATGGCAGACCCATCATCCGGCTACACCCTCGTTCGCGACGCCGAAAGAAACCTCCTCACCATCGCTTACGAATACCCCTTCGAACAACCTTTGTTAGACTCTGTTGTCGACGCCGGTTTCGACTACTTCGACGGCACTGATTGGATCGACTCTTGGGATTCCGAGACTGCCGACTCCCTGCCATCCGCCGTGCGTTTCTGGGTCCAACAATTATCTGATGCGCCCAACGACACGACTGCGCTTCCCGCGATTGAAATCGTCGTGCCTATTCTTGTCACCACTGCATCCACCGCTGAATCGGCCGTTCTATGATCACCCGAACACCAGCTTTCAGATCGACCCGTGAACCAGTCAATCGCTCCAACCGCGGTGCGATTCTGATCATCGTCCTGTGGATTGTTTTCGGCCTGGTTGCCCTGACGCTGTATTTCGCCGATTCCATGAAGTCCCAATTGCACGTCGGCGACAACATACTCCGTAACGCGAGCGCCTACGCTGCGATCGATGGGGCCGCTCGCTACGCCACCGTGGTGCTCACCGCATTTGCGAGCGAAGGTGAACCGCCGCTCAGCACCGACTACACCGCCGAAGAGATTCTAATCGGAGAGGTGACCTGTTGGTTCATTGGCCGGGAAGTCGATTTAGAGCCCGACCAAAATCCGGTGTTTGGTTTCATTGACGAAGCCAGCAAAATTAATCTCAACACCGCGACGCTCGCGATGCTCGAGGCGCTGCCCGAGATGCCGCCAGAATTCGCTGCCGCCATCATCGACTGGCGAGATACCAATACCGAGACCACCGAACAAGGCGCCGAAGACAATGCCTACGCCAGTCTCGATCCTCCCCGCCTGCCCAAGAACGGACCGTTCGAAACCGTTGGCGAGCTGCGTCTCGTTTATAACTCAACCCTCCACCTCCTGCTCGGCGAAGACACCAACCGTAACGGCGCTCTTGATGCCAACGAAGACGACGCTTCGCTCGCTTACCCATCCGACGATAGCAACGGCGTGATGAGGCCCTCGCTGCTCGATCTGGTCACGGTTTACAGCCGACAACCCAATACCACTTCCACGGGTGGTAATCGCCTCAACGTCACGACGACCGAAGCACGCCCTCGCCTCCAGCAACTTCTCGCCTCCGCCTTGAGTGAAAGCCGGGCCACCGAGATCATCTCCGGCCTCGGTGGACGGCCCATTCGCAGTGTCGCCGAATTCATGATACGCGGAAACTTCACGGCCGCGGAATTCGAAACCATCGAATCCCAGCTCACCGCCAGCGAAGGCGACTACGCGGAAGGTCTCGTCAACGTGAATACCGCTCCTGCCGCCGTCTTGGCTTGCCTTCCCGGCATCGGCGTAGAGCACGCGGCCACGGTCGTAAATTATCGGCTCTCCTATCCCGATGGACTCACTTCAATCGCATGGCTAGCTGAGGTCTTGGCCGACGACGCGATCGTCGCGGCTGGGCCCTTTATTACGGGCCAATCCTATCAGTATTCCGCCGATATTGCTGCGGTGGGAGCATTCGGTCGCGGTTATGCCCGCTCCCGCTTTGTTTTCGATCTCAGCGACGGCCCGCCTCGTATAATTTTCCGCGAAGATCTCACCGGTCTGGGCTGGGCTCTCGGCCCAACCGTCCGGGCCAATTTCGCTTCTTCTTCTACCCGATCATGAATCTCCGTCTGCCTTTCAGATCAGCTGCCCCGCCCCTCGGAATCGCCTGGGACCGAGACCAGCTCCACGTTGCTTCTCTCGTGTCCGCTTCCAAGGGCCTAGTCGAAGGACCGTCCGCTCGATTTCCTTGGCCTCAATCAGATCTTACCCCTGAAGACACCGTTAGCGCTGGGCTAAAATTGCGCGCCGCTCTGGCGCAGACCGAACGAGCATCTCGCCAGTGTGTCGCGGCCGTCCCATCCCCGTGGATCATGAGCGTCACGGTTCAACTGCCCGATCTATCGGCCGAAGACCTGGAGGCTTTCGTGGCCTTGACCGCTGAACGCAGCCTCCCTTACCCCGCCGAAGAACTGCAGATTGCTCGGAGCGTCACTCAATTGGCCGACTGTCGTCGTCTCACGCTACTCGCGGTTCGAAAAAAACAACTCACCGCGTTCCAAAATCTCTTAATCGCTGCCGGCCTGAAACCGATCAGCTTTACTTTTGGTCTCCCTTTCTTACCCGAGGTGACGATCGCAAATTCAGCCTCATCGCTCACGTTGTTCGTCGACGATGAACGCACCTTTTTTCTCAGCACCATCGACCGCCACGTCGGCGCATGGATCGCTCTGGATGGCATTGATGAATCCTCCGTCAAATCCTTACTGCGCGGGCTTCGTATCGCCTGGGAGCAACTCCCCCCTGCCCTGCAACTCAGTCTGCATCAGGTGCAGGTCCTTGGCCCGGCATCGGCGGTAGCTCAAGCCGAACCCGTGGTTCAAGAGTGGGTCGGCCGGTTGCCCGGTCAACTCAGCGTGACCCCGACGGTCGTCGATGATCTCGGTCCTCGCACGGCGCTCGCCGTCGCCTATCTCGCTTCGAGCCCCTCAACCGCCGCCGTGGAATTCCTGCCTCCTCGACCATCGCTGCTTCAGCAGTGGGTGACTCGTTTTCCGCTCCAGCGATTCGGTGGTTGGAGCGCTGCCGCCGGCGCGGTTGCCGCCGTGCTGTTAATCGCCTTGGGCTGGCAAGCTTTCACGCTCTGGCGCCTCCGCAGTCAATGGGCGGAAATCGCCCCCGCCGTGACTTCCACCGAAACCCTCCAGGAAAACATTCGGCAATTCAGGTCCTGGAGTGACACCAGTCCTCAAAATCTCGCCATTCTCCAGCTCGTTTCCGAAGCCTTCCCTGCCAACGGCTCCGTGACCGCGAAGACTATCGAAATTACGGATACTTCAGCCGTGACCATCACCGGCACCACCACCGACAACAGCGCCCTGCTTGAGCTCCTTGATCAACTTCGTCTCACCCCGGCAGTTTCCGCCTTGGAATTGAATCAAATCCGGGGCCGGGAACCCGCTCAGTTCACCTTCAAGTTCACTTGGAAACCCATCCCCGGCGCATGAACTCCGACTTTCGACAACGTCGTCTTTTCCTTATCGCGATCAGCGTCATTGGCGTCCTGATTCTGGATCGTTTTGTGCTCACGCCCGCCATCGACTATTGGCAACAGTCCAACATCGAGATCGCCACTCTACGGCAGGACCTGGTGGCGGGCGGCGGCACCCTCGCCCTGACCGACCGCGCTCGAGACCGTTGGGTCGAACTGAAAAACTCTGCCCTGCCCAAAGACGTTGCCCAATCCGAGCAAATCTTGCTTTCCCATCTCAATGAATGGGGCGATCAGGTCGGTGCCACGATCAGCTCGATCAAACCGCAATGGAAACGTGGAGCCGATCGTTCATTCTCCACCTTGGTTTGCCGCATCGATGCGATCGGTTCACTGACCTCGATTTCTCGCTTCCTGCATGCCGTGGAGAGTTCTCCGCTAGCCCTGCGGTTAGACTCCGTAGAGTTAGTGACCCGGGACGAACGTGGTCAGCAGATTGCCGCCGCCT
>Ga0222654_1000215_pt1 | contig 46816 bp, 40 predicted proteins | sample AntAcemetagen421_FD_179805 | JGI IMG/M metagenome (GOLD analysis project Ga0222654, IMG submission 179805) | Saline water microbial communities from Ace Lake, Antarctica - #421 | ecosystem: Environmental > Aquatic > Non-marine Saline and Alkaline > Saline | place: Antarctica: Ace Lake...
CTCCCCGCCCCGGTCTCTGATCGTGCCGCGCGGGCCCACGAGCTGGTCAATCACCGCCTCGGGCTGTCCTTGGGTGCCGGAATGCTCCCCGTGCCCATCTTCGACGTCGTCGCCATTTCAGGGATACAGCTTAAACTGATCGCCGATCTTTCGCGTCTCTACGAGGTGCCCTTTGCGCGTCACCGGGCGCAGGCGATTATGCTCTCCCTCCTTGGCGGAATCGGCTCTTTTTCCCTGGCCACTGGCATCATCGGCAGCCTGCTAAAAACCCTGCCGGGAGCCGGGAGCCTCATCGGCGCAGCCACCCTGCCGGTGACCGCCACCGCTCTTACCTATGCGGTCGGCCATGTGTTTATCGAGCACTTCGAATCGGGCGGCACCCTGCTAGACTTCGATACCGGTGTGGCCAAACGCCAATTCGAACGGCTCGTCGCCGAAGGCCGCGCGGCCTGGCAGAAACGATGAGCGCCACGAACGCCAATACCTCCTCCCCGTCGGTCGAGGCTCAGACTCTGACGATCCCTCCGGTGGTCTCGCCGGCGCTGCAGGCTCATACCCGCCGCCTCGTGCGCGACAGCGCCACCACGTGTGCCGCCGTTTCGTTGGTGCCCGCACCTTTCCTAGGCAGCGTCGGTATCTCGGCCCTGCAACTCCGCTTGCTCTCTGAGTTGTCGAGACTCTATCGGGTGCCCTTTTCCCAGAATGTGGCCCGCGCCTTGATCGCGGCATCAGCGGGCGGGATACTCAACTCCACCCTGGCGAGCAATCCCATCTCCCACGTCCTGCGCGATTGGGTGAATGTGCATCTCGCCCTCATTGCCCTGCCGTTGCGTCTCCTGACCGGACCGGCGCTCTTGGCCGCCTGCACCTACATTTTGGGCAATGCATTTATTCGGCACTACGAAAAAGGCGGAGCCTACCTAGACTTTGATTGGCATCTTTTCCACTATGAGCTTGCGAGCAAGCTAGGCCTACCCCGCCCCCGATTACTCAAATCGGCGCGAAAGTGAACGTCTCCACCCGCGGCTCCCGCGGCATCGCCACGGCCAGCGTCGCAGCGTATCCGTCTTCCGGCGACACCGGCACCAGTCGCCAATCTGCTCCCGCGCGGGGATCTTCGTCGTCCCAGAGAATGGCCGGCCCCGCTCCGGGCGCCAATTCCACCGTAAAACTGTCCAGCGCCTTCATCAGGCCCACGCCCAGACCCTTCAGGTAGGATTCCTTGCGGGTCCAAGCCTCAAAGAACACCTGCGGTCGGCTGTTCGCCAAAACCGCCGCCCAACTCGCCTGTTCAGGGGCAGAAAAAAATCCGGCGACCAACTCATCCCGCTCGATCTCCCGGTGCTGTTCCACATCGATGCCCAAGGGCACCCCCGGCGCAAAAGCCATCATCACCCATGCCCCAGAATGTGACACGTTGAACTCCACCCGCGGCATTCCGCCCGGCGACTCGCCCAACACGGGTTTCCCTTTTTCTTCCGTCGCAAAGACAATTTCCCCAGCCTCTCGGCCGAGGTATCCGCCCAGGAGGACGCGCAGTCCCACGCGGGCGACCGCCTCGCGCTCGGCGTCTTCGCGCCGGTGCTTGCGCTGGATTTTCTCCCGCTCGCGTGCCGGCAGCAGGTGATATCGCTCGGATGCCCAGCTCACCAGTGGAGCCACCGCCAACCGCCAGACATGCACCCTCTCGGCCAGCAGATCCCCGCCGCCCGCTTTCGCCGTCCAAAGCTTGTGATCAATACTCGGCACCCCGTCACGCTGTGAAAATCGAGCCATCCGAAGCGAGCACATTTCACGAGCTTAGGGTAGGCTCAGAAAACGTGGTGCGCGGGAAAGGACTGGTGTCGTCCGCTGGGCTCCATCCCGCTGCGCAAGACCGTCGCTTCGCTCCGTCCCATCTCCGGTCTACCGATTCACGGGATCCCTCCGTCAAACCTTCACGCCTTACGGCAAGGGCTGCTAAGACCCTTTGCAAAGGGGTGGCACCGTTAAGCACCCGTGTGCATTCATCGGTAAATCAGCCCACTCACCCTACCTCGCTATGCGCACCAAGGGGCAGATTTAGGCACCCTTTTCACGCCCGAGTATAGGAGGGAGTATGGGAATGGGTTCAGCTCAGAATCTGAACATTTTCGGCATGAACTTAGCTTGGTGGGGAAATAGGGCGGATGATCAGTCGTTTCTCAGTTTGAATGTATCGTCGCTTTCTCCGGTGAAGAACTTTCGGCCGTAGATGAGGAGGCAAAGAATCGCGCCTACGCCGAAGGCCCAGGCCGCACCCTTAATAGCGAGGACCGCCGCCACGATACCTGCAATGCCGAGGTCACGCTGACTGCGTGACTCCATGACACCGATTCGCACGCTGACATAGCCTTGGATCAACAGCGTCAATGCCAAGGCGATGCCGAGAATGGGCTGCAGGAGTGTTACGATGGGGAGGAGTAACAAGCCGGTATTCGTGCCTCAACGGAACGAGCCGGAACCACCAAAAATGGAATCCATAGCTTTACGGCCTTCCTTGTAACGTTCGACCACCACGACCTGCATCGCCGCCCAAAGCGGTCCACACATCGTGATATCGGGGCCTAGAATACTCATCGCCGTATTGCGACCACCAAACAGCAGATGCGAACGATTCGGATCGTAGTCGATTTTCTCGTCTGGCCGGACCAGATCCCCTTCATCTAAGATCGCTTTGCTCTGGAGGATGTCACCAAACAACACGATGTAGGTCGCGAGCACCGTCGGGATCGCCGAGAGCACCATCGTCAGCGGCGGAAAGCCTAACCCGAACACCGTGTAGTTTTGCCACAGTCCGATAAAATCGGGCCTGCTGAATCCCCACTCGATTTTCGACCACGCCACTTCGCCAAACAGCGGTCCGACGATGAGCGCCAACATGATGACGGGGAATATGCCCAGTTTGGCGATCAGCGCGCCCCAAGCATATCTCGCTTTGATCTCCTGAAATCCTTTGGAAAAAATAAGGTAGAACGCGGCCCCGACACAGATGGTAATGCTCCAAGGATACTGATCAAATCGGCCGCCGACTTTGAACACCGCCATGACGGCGGCGACACCTGCTCCGATGATGATGCCCGATTTTATCGCCGGAGGAATAAGACCCACCATCCGTCGAGCGGCGCCGGTTGCGCCCAATCCAATTGAGAAGATCCCGAGGGTCAGTTGGAACGCAATGAGCGCGAAGACCCGGGCTTCGCCTTCAGGGAATTGGGCGCAATACGCCATGATCAACGGGATGGCCGGCGTGATCCAGCCCGGCACCACCGGATCCCCCATCAAATGGTGAACCAGATAGAACAGTCCGTTGAGCATGACGACGGCCAACGCCACTTCGAAGGGCATGCCCAAGAGCTCCACCATCAGCGGAATCGCCGCCAGATCGACCGCGCACATTAACAGTCCTTGAATGTAGTCCGGCCACTCGAAACGGTAGTGGATAAACGGCAGTCGAATCTTAAAGATCCCGGCGCTAATAAAGAGGGTTTCTTGACCGGAGGGGCGCGACTTAAGCATGAGCGGCAGGGGTTAGTCGGGGTCTATAAAATGCGGTTGAAAGCAAAAAGATCCGTCACGGCGACAGCGCCGAGAGCACGGCCTGTTTCACCAGCCGATCAGCGCCCGGGGCAAAGGGTGAAACACGCAGCTCGTCACCGCCATACTGCCGTTCCTCGTCCGTCATGAGGTAACCCAGCCAGCCGTTGGTATAGCCATAATAGAAGGTGTAGGGATAAGGGGAGCGTTCCCGAATTTCGTTGGAGACTTCGCAAAACAGTTCGATTGGCGCAGCCCAGATCGCCAACTCGCGGTTCAGGGTCAGCATGCGAATTGGCAACCTGACCTGCGCCTCGCCAGCGGCGTCGATGCGATGATAAGCCGCCAGATCGTCGGCCCACGCGAGGCCGGCCTTCATGGGAATTTCGACGATCAGTTCAGCGATCTTGAGATCTACTTCCGCCAAGGGACTCCGAATCATGGCATTCGCAGCCAGAATACGATCACCCAATAGCTTACGAAATTCGCTCAGATGACCAGCCTGCGGATTCGGACGAACGCTGTAGATCGGGGCCAGATTTCCCGCCGCACCGTTGATGAACAACATCGGCGCGTCCAACTGCGCTTCCACGTATTGGGAGACCACCCCGGGAGCGTCTCCGCTGATGACCCCAGCACCGTGCCATGGATGGGATAGTTGGCGACTAAGGCGATGGGGGCCCCGGCCAGATCATCCACGCGCAACAGTCCAATCCGCCGATCAACCGCGCCATCCGGGTTCATCCCAAGTCGGGTGGTGCCATCAATATCCCGGGCGCGACGATTGATGTTCGCCTGCGAATGCCCCCAACCGAAACCGATCGTGGCGGGTTGGAGTTGGGAGCGAGCTTGCGCAATGGCCACAATCAATTCCTCCACGACGAAGTCCGTGTAGGGCTGATCAATGCGGTGTTCGTAACGATCGGGCAAAAAGACCTGAGCCATGCCGCCGGGACCGACTTCGGGGGCCGAATGCGTGTGGGTCAGGGTCCACCAGAAGTTGTTTCGTTCGAGGCCTTGTTCCCGCTCCAAGCGCGCCGCAACCTCGTCATACTTGGCGGGTGACATCACGCAAAACTCCGAAGACACCAGTACCCATTCTTGGCCTTCACTTTCGAGTAACAGGACCCGGTGGTGAATCGGGTCATTCACCCCCGTCGACTCCCGGGCACCGTAACCGCCCAGCGTCTTCGGTTCATCGGGAGTGATTTCTACTTTAACGGCCGCCGCGCGCAAAGGCGCCGCCGAGCCGCCGGAGGCACCCGCCACTAGGATCGCACCGAAAGCCAGCGCGGTTAAGAGGAACTTAGGATAAGGGAGGGGACGCATAGGGGTAGCACGTTGATAACTTCACCGGGCCGAGGCAGCCGGAAGCTGCTCGGACAATTGATCGGTTCCATAGGAATGTTGAGCTTCAGTATTGGCACGAAACTGGGTGAGTTCAGCGACAATCTGCGGGTGCGTCGCGGCGATGTTTTCGCGTTCTGCGGGATCTCGTCCCAAGTGAAACAACAACGGGGAGTCGTGCTCCGTCCGCGCGGTATCTAAGCCGAACCCATCCTCGGTCACAAAGTGGGCTTTGTAGGGGCCCTGCCGCACCGCTTCGATACGCGTGCCTCTGAAATACAACATTGCGTCTCGTGGACTAGGGCCCTCGCCCAACAATGCCGGACTCAGGTCCACCGAATCCATCGGCCGATCGTCGGGCAGCTTACCACCGGACAAGGCCGCCACCGTTGCCATGAGGTCAACGCCCGCACCGATGCCAAGCTCGGTGCCGGGGGAGATTCGCCCGGGCCACCAAAATATGGCCGGGACGCGATTGCCGCCTTCCCACGTGGATCCCTTGTCGCCGCGCAGCCGCCCAGCTGATCCGCCGTGGGTGCCAAAGACCGTCCACGGACCATTGTCAGAGGTGAACAGCACCAGCGTATTTTCGGCGAGCGCCTCATTCCGTAAATGATTCAGAATCTGTCCTACCGCCGCATCCAGCTCCTCGATCACATCTCCGTAGATCCCGCCCTCGCTGCGGCCTTGAAACTCGGGCGAGACAAACAACGGCACGTGAGGCATGTGATAAGCGAGGTAGAGAAAAAACGGTTCATCGTCACTCGACTGGATGAAGTTCAAGGCCCGCTCGGTTGCTTTTTGCGTCAGGGTGGACTGTGCAACCGGACGCTCAATCTCCCGTTCGTTTTCCATCAAAGGGATATCCCAATACTCGCTACGCGGCTCGTAGAACAGTGGAGTGTTCCAATAGTCCCGGCGGTGAAACGCCTTTTGCCACGCCTCGGCCGGTTGTTCGTCATTCGAATAGGGCGTACCGTAGAAAATATCGAACCCTTGGCGCGTCGGCAAAAACTGCGGCCGGTGTCCCAGATGCCATTTCCCAATACAGGCCGTGCGGTAGCCCTCCGCTTTGAGGACCTCGGCCAAGGTGATTTCGGCTAGTGGTAGCCCGCCCGCAGCTTGGGCGGTCAAGACCCGGCGACGATCACTCGTCATGCCATTTCGCACCGGCCAGCGGCCCGTCAGCAGCGCGGCCCGGCTTGGGGTGCAGACATTGGCGGCCGCATAAAAGTTGGTCCAACGCTGCCCTTCGCTCGCCATCCGATCCAGATGCGGAGTGCGTATCGTCGGATGGCCGTAACTCGCCAAATCGCCGTAACCCATTTCGTCGACGAGAATCACGATTATATTGGGCGGCGGGGCTGATGGATCATCGATGGGCCCACCCTCTGCCATCGATGACCCGGCAAGCCCGGTGACCGCTATCAGTAGCATCCGCAAGTATCTTCGCCACCGTGTCTTCGTAACTGCCCGCAAACGTCGACGACGGTCTCGGGGTGGGAAACGAAAGACCCGCCTCCGGAGAGGAGGCGGGTCCACCGTGCATAACCCTGCAGACTAGAATTCAAAGGTGTTGGTGATGAACCATACGCGTTCATTCGGAATGCGGATAACCGCAATAGAGCCATCGGGGTTGGCCCGCACCGGGATCGCGTCGTCGTTGCCGATCAGGTTACGGACGTTGAGCTGGATCCTCCAGTTGATCTTCTCCGTGAGTTTGCGCTGATAAGACGTCCAAGCATCACCATTCCACGAGCTGGGGGCGAAGAACGGGTTGTTCAGATCAGGCACGATACCCGCCTCAGGGGAGAAGGTCTGACCGAATCCGATTCCCACTTCGTCCTGCCAACGAATCGCGCCACCAATCGAAAATCCTTTGAGGAAGAAACCCTCGGTGAATCGGTAATTGGTCACGAAATTCGCGCGCCATTTACGCTGCTCAAGCGAAGTCGTGCCATCTCGGGCCAAAATGCCATTGAGAGGCACCAGCACGAGGCGGTTATACTCGCCAAACACCGTCTCGTCGGCTCCGAAAGTCGGCGACACCCGCAGGTCGCGCAGACCGGTCGACTCGATGTTACCCAAAATCGTCGCCGCCAGTTGGGCGGCAAGAGGAGCACTGTCCGACTGCACCGTTTCTTGCTTGCCCACATTGAGCGAGACGCGCCAGTTGGGCGTCGGGTTGGAAACGAAGTCGACTTCGAAGCCTTCCGCCTTAACCGCGGCCGTCGCCATTTGGCCACCGAAGGTCTCACTTTCGACCCGATAGGTGCCGTTTTGGTTCTCTACTCGATAGTTATACTGACTCTGCAGCTCGGCGGGAATCAGCCCGATTATGGTGGCTTCCAGTTCCGCATAGGAGTTGATCCCAGGAATCGGATCCGCGCCATTGAGGGCAGCAGTCATGGCCGCCTTGTTTTCGGCAAACGTCCAGCCAGTGTTGAGTGGTTCCGCGACCATCCGCTCAAGGCGATAAGCTTGGCGATTCGTAACGAGGGCGGCGTTCAAACCTGAGTCGGATCCCGCAGAAGCCGTTTCGAACCAATTGAAACGCAGGAAGTGCTTCTTCGCTAGCTCGACGGAGAAACCGTATTCGGTCGTATCGCCCGTGGGAGGTCCGATGACATTAAGGTAAACATCGCGGCGCAATCCGGCGGGCGAAAAGTTCTCCGACTCGCCCCAGTGGAAACTCAAACGAGGCGCCAGGGGTAGTTTTTCCGTCCAAGCATCAGGCACATGGGCCACCACACTAGCAGTGAAGGTATCACCCTTTTCTACCGAACTGGGGTCATCCTGCAGGATGTAGTTCTCCGCCTTCAAGCTGCCGTCGGCTTCGATGCGGGAGGCATTGCCGGTCAAATCGTTGATCTGTCCCGTAGTAAGCCGTTCAAAACTCGTCGCCTCATCGCTGCGCCAGCCGGTCAGTCCGACGATGTGGCCATCAAGGAAACGACTTTGAATCGTCACTGCCTCGGAATCGATTTCGTTCTTGGTCAGGTTACCCGCAAAATTGATCTGCTGAACATTGAAGTTGTTGTTCTTAATCGAGTCGTCAAAGCGGGCCCGACCCGTGGGCCCTTGATCCCACAGGTTGTAGGAGTCCCCCGCCTGCGGCACTGAGACATTCACGGGGCTGATCCGGACCTGGTCGGGGCCACTCGCACCGAGCGCACTCGGGCCGATATACGCTACTCCCACGAGGGTGCGGAAGAAGCCGGCGCCGTTGCCGCTTAAGGCGGTGGCCATATCAACTTCATCACTGTCCCACGATAGACGCTCCCGGCGGAATTCGTTGGTCTCACTCTGGGTCCCCCAAAAACCAGTGATGGTATGGCTGCCCAACCATCTGCCAATGCCCCCTCCAAGGACGTCCTCGAAATCGAGATCATAGAAAGCGGTAACCCGAGCTGCTTCCCGGTCAATTTGCTGATTCGCAAAACCGCCGAAATCAAACATCCGCACATTGGGCCGGCCCAGATTCGGATTAGGGTCGCCGTTGCCGAGTCTCTCGGAGATAGCGATCGCGATGTCAGCGTTGGAGTAGATCGAGACCAAGGAGTCATCAACCGGCATCCGCCACTCGGGCGCCCATTCTTGACTATCGAAAGCGATTTCGATGCCAGCGTTGCGCTGCTTGAAGAACAGCTGCTCCAAGGTCACGTTGTAAGTCTCGAAATCACGCTCAATCAGCGAAGTATTGCCGGAGAAAAGCTGATTTTCATAATCAAACACGTCCCGGTTCTGAATGACCGGGTATTGAAATCCGGTGGCGTAATTCTGGCCTTCCGCTGCTTGGGTAGAGAACTGAGCGGGTAATTTCGCTGGTCTGAGGGACACGATGTTGGGAAGCAGACACAGCTTCGCCCTACGGCCCATGAGGGCCGTTTATCCCCGAGGAGCGTTAGGAGGATTTTTTGGCGGCAAAGCAGCGCGCCAAAGCGTCTTGGTCATCCCATCCAATACAGCTGCAACATCTCCCATTACCGTTTGGTCGGCTTGCGCCCGGTGCACAGCACCAGCAGAACCGAGGCGATCAACGCGCAATAGACCTGGGAGGTCACGCCCGCGCGAGAGGTCGCCATCCAATGCCGACAGCCCAGGAGGCACTTGAGCCACTTAAAAACAGTTCGATGCGCCACCGATAGCGATAGATCAGCGCGATTAACTCGGCCGGAGCCTCGCGCAAATTGGTGAACAACAAAAACACATGCCCATCGACCTCGACGCGCACCAAACGACCGGTCGGTCCCTGTGTGCCTGCGCCGAGGCGCACTTCGGTATCTGCCACCACCCCCTGCGCGTGATCGGCCTCGGACAAGGCTCGGCCTGGCTCCAGCGCCGCGCACACCGCGTTTTTGCACAAACGTAGGACATGGCGGGCTCCGCGCGACTGGACCTCGCCGATCAACCCGTAATCATGACCATAGTGGCGGTCGTTGACGTAACATACCCCGGGGCGCAATTGGTGCCGCCACACCGCGCGTTCGCAGCGTTTGCCCTCAGTCACGGTGGCCGCCACCGGCACATCACGCCAGACCGACAACTCCAGATGGAGTTTGGCCGCACGGTTTTGCGAGTCCTGCCACAATGCCCATGCCACCCGGGGCAAGGCCGGCAAAAGCGTGCCGTTGTCGGATACCAGTTCCTCGACGTGCTCGCGCACCCGAGTGTCACCAAAAATCGGCTCAGCCCCTCCTTGGCCAGTGAACGCAACAACCCGGCCAACAGTTGCGGGTCCACCACATGCTGCATGTCGGACAAACTGCCCAGGCTGACCTCGTGGCTGCAGACCTCCTGTTACATGCGTGGCAGCGCGCTGGCCGCGCTGAGTGCCCGGGTCGTCTTGAGCACCGGGTTGAGCATCCCGAACCGCAGCAGCGAAAAGTAGTCGGACGCGAACAGCTTGCGCCGGGGGTCTTGCTCGGTCGCCGAGGGCGCAGCTTTATCGAGCACCGGTTGCAGACGCCGTTGAAAAGCTCCCAGCAGTTTCCAGTTGGCCAAGTCGGCTTCGGTCACTTCAGTTTTAGTTTCGGCGCGAGTTCCGAACACGCGCCGATTAAACCATCATGTAGTCAAATTTTACAGTTACATTTGGGTGACAATTAGAGGTCTTTCCCATGACTCCTCTGGCGCCACACTCCTGCAGTTTCCCTGCCGAACGCTTCGTGGCGGTCAGTCCAAAAATCTCCGGTCAACACGATCAGGTCCGGTTTTTGCGCCAGCCCCAACGCCATCGCCCGGATGATCATCGGCCAAGACACCACATCCGACGGCATGCAGGTCGGACAGATGCAACCCTCGCACCGGCACCTCACCTACCCCTAGGCCCGTATCCACCAGCGTCTCGGTGACTTAAAACCAATCCGTTTCAACCCACCGCATGTAAAAGACCGCACCCACGCCCCGTCTTGCCACCCCCGCAATTCCCTTCAAAAAAATGACGCCGCGTGAACCCCCTTCCATCCCTCCCGTATTACAAAATCCGATCCGTAATTTCCCCCAACTCGCCTCTCTCAAACGCCGCCAGGTTGCGCAGAAAATGCTCCACAATCGCGACATCCTGCCCCCCTCGCCCACCCGCCGTGTGCGGCGTGATATGGCAATTTTTGGTGCGCCAGAGCGGGTCTTCCGGTGGCAACGGTTCGACGTCGAACACGTCCAGATAAGCCGCATCCAGCCGCCCCCCCTCCAACGCTTCCCGCAAGGCCCGGTAATCCACCGTCGTCCCCCGCCCCACATTATAAAACCGCGCGCCGGGCTGGAGCAGCGCCAACCGTCGCGCATTCACGAAGTGCTCCGTCTCATCATTGCCCGGCAAGATATTCACCAAGTGGTCGACCTCCGGCAGCACCGCACTCAGTCGCTCTTCCGCAATCACATGCACCCCCGATTCGCTGTAAGTCCGGCGCCGCAACGCATAGATCTTCATCCCAAACGGCTGCAATAACTCCACCAATCGCCGCGCAATCGAGCCATAACTCAGAATCAAAACGCACTGCCCCGTCAACAACGTCGAAACCTCTCGCCGAGGGAGGTAAGCCCAAGGCGGACTCTCTTCATTTTGGTCACGCCACGACGCCGGCAACTGCCGCGCCAGCGCCAGCATCATCGCGAGCAAATGCTGCGCACACGGATCAGCAAACACTCCCGACATATTACTGAATACGGTGCCGCGCTCCCGCAGCGTTTCTTTCAACTCCGTGGTGTCGTAGCGCGTGTAACCCGCCGAGGTCACCTCAATCCACCGGATTCGCGGCGATTCAAAACACTGGTCCACGTCCGGTTGTCCCAGCGCAATATCCGCTTCCCAAAAGGCCGGATCCGCCTCGCCCGTCCGCAAGGACGATGCCTGGGCATTCTTCGTCCGCACCAGCCGATGCGCTCGCGTGCCCTCGACCAGCAGCGCCATCGCCGCATCGCTAAAACCTGCATTACACCAAATGGTCAGACTCATGAATTTACTCCTTTAAAGTGAGGCCCTGACTCCGTTTCCGAAAACTCACACAGCGCGTGCACCGGCAATCCCGCATCCCTCAATTTCTGCGATCCACCCAATTCCGGTAAATCAATGATCGTGGCCACGCCCACCACCTTGGCCCCCAAACGTTTAAACAACTTGGCCGCCGCTAATAACGTGCCCCCCGTCGCAATCAAATCATCGATCAACAACACCCGTTGCCCCGCTTTGCAGGCATCCTCATTGATCTCGATCGTCGCCGACCCGTATTCCAGCGCGTAATCCTCCGCGATCGTTCGATAGGGGAGCTTACCTTTCTTGCGCACCAACGCGAAAGGCTTGTGCACCTGATAAGCCAATGCGCCGCCGGTGATAAATCCCCGCGCGTCGACCCCCGCGATCACATCGACTCCCCGTTGCGTGCAGTCCAGCGAGAACGCTTCAATCATCATCCGAAATGCCTCCGGATCATTGAATAACGTCGTCACATCGCGGAAATTCACCCCCGCAATAGGCCAATCACGCACCGTGCGCACACGCGATTTCAGGTAGTCGGCAAAGAGAGAATCATCCATTAGAAAAAAGCAAAAACAGCGCGGAGCATGATCGGACTCACGCTTCCCCCGCAAGGGCTAACCCGCCGCTTCCGCGCGCACCGCCGCGGCCACCCCGTTGATCGCCTGCAGCGCCGGCACATGGGCCTGATTGATCCGACCCGCCTCATCCAACAATCCGCTGGTAAACGCGCCGTCTCTCCCCCAGTCCCCGGCCCCATAATGACCCCAAATGTAACCCACCACCTGCGGGGCCCGGATCGCCGACAGCAGACTCTCTCGCCCCCGCCAAATCATCCGCTCAAAATCACCCATGCCCACCGGGTCCATCTCGCTCCGTAAGCCCCGGGCACGAGCCCAGTCCACCTCCACCAATAGCTCCGGGCCGATGCCCTCACTGAGCCCGACCTCAGTCACCAGCGACACATCACAGTGTTGAGCCGCGATCTCTCGCACGGCCACCGGTGTCGTCCTCGCCAACGGCGAACTCAGCCAAAGTCGGCCCGGATCCACCGCCCGCAAAATTCGGCTCACCGCCCCGAAATAGCGCAACGCCATCTGCCGCGTGAATCGGTCCAAATCCACCCGATAACCCGGTGTATCGATCGGCGTCTCCTCCCGCGTCATCTGGCGCAGTGCCTCCTTGTTGGGCAACGCCATGCCCCAGTCCGTATTCAACCGCGTCAACTTTCCGGCGCGCTCCGCGAACACAAACTCCCACGCCGCGTGGTAGGCCGCATACGACGGATCGAGACTCAAACACACTTGTAACAGCGCCGGTCGAGCGAGTGCCACCCCCTCCACCGCCGCATCGCCCCAACTCAAAGCACTGTCACCCAAGTAACCCGCCAAACTCGCCGTGGGCCTCACCCCATTGACCAATTGCTCCCCCAAACCTTCCCACCGCCGATCAAACACATCCGGCAAATTCACCCCATCTTGATAAATGGGATACCCCGTCGCTCGTCTCAGTTCCAACGCCTGCAGAAACGCGGCGCCGCAATTGCGCACCCCCTCCGCCGCATCAAACCCCAGCAAATTAAACCCCCACTCCTGCAATTGCGGCCAGATCGGCGCCGCACTCAACGAACGATTCACCCCCTGCACCCCCGCAATCACTCGCGCCCCGTCAACCGGGTCGAACCACCACCACTGGCCCCCTCGAGTTTGCCCCACGCGATGATGAGTCTCTCCTCCTCGCCACGAATTGGCCACCATCTCGGTCGGAGTCGGCAACGCCGCGGAATTGAAACGAGTTTGGGGCAAAGGTTGCGCGAAATCATCAGACACCAACGCTAAATCTGAGTCACTCTGCCTCCGAGGAAAAGACCCTTTATGCAAGAAACCGCAGTTATGCCCCATGCTGGCATAATTTAGATCCATCAACGCAAAGGCACGGAGGGGCGGCAAAGTAAACAAATCCAAGGTCTGCCTGAGCGTGCCTGGGGCCTCTGCAGCTCTGCATTAAAGGTCTGATTCTCTCGGGCTATCGATATGAGTCCCAGAGCCCTCCGAGGCAGACCGGAGTTGAACCGAGACTACCAAACCCATCCATCGAGCAGAGGCCTTCGTTCCTTGGTTTCAAAATCACCTCTTTCGTGATCGATCCCACCATCATCACTCCGTGGACTCTTTAATCTACGCTATGATCTCTGTGACCAATTCCTTCGGCGGGATTTGGGTTTATCGATCGATCGTAAACCGATCCCGCGTCGTGCAGTAATCGTCGCCCCCCATTCGCCCGATCAGATCGAGCTTCCCCGCATCCGGCAAACCCTCCGCCCCGAGCACCGCATCATCGATCTGCGCACACAAAATCTGCCCGAACACCACATTCGATCCCCCCGGCCCTTCCCCGATCCGCACCACCGAATGCAGCTTACATTCAAACGCCACCCGCGCCGCCGCCACCCGCGGCGGTTTCACCCGGGCACTCGCGATTTCCTTCACGCCAAAGCGCTCAAATTCACTCTCACCATGCGGCAGCATGGCCGATGTCGCACTCATCGCTTCCGCCATCTCGGCCGAGACCATGTTCACCACAAATTCCTTGGTCGCCTGCACATTGCGTAACGTGTCCTTGAACGTGCCATCCCGCTTGTTCGCCGGCACAAACATCAGCACCGGCGGCGCCGTGGAAATCCCTTGGAAAAAAGAAAACGGTGCGAGATTGGTCGCTCCATCTTCCGCTCTCACCGTCGATACCCATGCAATCGGGCGTGGCACGATTGTTGCAATCATCCATCGATACACGTCTCGCGAATCCAGCGTAGAAAAATCAAGCTCCATACCACAAGTTCTGTAGCCACCAGTCTTCTTTCGCAAACCTGACTTCCACCTTGCCCCTCTTTCTTCGTTCTCTCACTGCCTTCCGACTCGGCCCGGTACTCGCTACCGCCGTCTGGGCTATCCTGCTGGCCGGCTGCCAAGGCCCACCCGTCACCGTCACGGTTCCCCACGTCGAGCGCTTCACCGTCGATGACCCCACGGCCACCAGTCTCACCATCGACCGTGCCCTCAGCGAACGAGCCGAAGCGTTCGCTCGCAGCCGTAAATACGCCCAGACTTGGCGCGGCTCTGGCCTCTCCATGGAGCCCCTCATTCCACCCGATGCCTGGATCGTCACCGAGACCATTCCCTACGACGCCCTCGAAACCGGCCAGGTCGTGCTCTATAATCGCTCCCCCGGTCGTCGCGTCGCCCACGCTTTGGTCAAAAAAACTTGGGAGGGCTGGATCACCGTCGGCGTAAACAATCAACGCATCGCCGACCACACCCGCGTCACCCGCCACAACTACCTCGGCGTCGTCACCGCCGCCTTCATCGCCCAGCCGTAGGGCCTCCTACTCGTTTTCGTTCTCGTCTCCCCCCGCCTCTTTCCCTCTCGCCGCACCCCGGTCCTCGGATCAACGTCGGGAGGATGTCCACTGCCCAACCCACTTTTCGCGACGCCTGCCGAACCGGCCTAGCGGGCGCTCGAGCCAATCTGGTTCCCGGACTAGTCCTGCAAGCCTTCGCCCTCGCCCTCGTGTTGGGCTATTACTTTGCCCCCGGCGTCGCCGATGCACTCAAGCATTTTGAAGAATTCCGCTTCCGCGTTGGTCTCCCCTATAGCATGATTTCCACCGCCTTATTTGGCGGCCTTATCCCGTGGCTGTATATCAAGGCCAACCCAGCCACCCGTCATCGCTTCAATATGGCCCAAGGCGGCGGCCTCGTTGTTTTTTGGGCTTACAAGGGATTTGAACTTCATTGGCTCTATACCGGCATGGCGGCCCTCTTCGGCCACGACAATTCGTTCTCCACCGTCGTCACCAAAGTGGTCGTCGACCAGGCAATCTACGGCCCCCTTCTCGCCGCGCCCGGCATGTGGCTCGCCTACAAGTGGGTGGAAAACCACCTAGCCATCGCTCCCATCATCGCCAGCATCCGCCAACCCGGTTGGTTCCTGCGCGAGCTTTTACCCGTGATCATCGCCAACCTCGGCGTGTGGCTGCCCACCGTTTCAATCATCTACACGCTCCCCACCGTGCTCCAACTCCCGCTGGAGAACCTCGTGCTCTGCTTCTTCACCTTGATGCTGGCCCATATCTCCGAGAAGAAGTCGTAATAATCAATAGGGCCCGCGGATGTGCCCGGCCACACTCGCCGCATAAAACTCCTCCAACTTCGCATGCAACTCCGCGCTCAACGCCGGTTGCTCCGCCGCCGCCAAATTACGCGACACCTGATCCGGATTCCGCGCCCCCGGTATGATCACACTCACCGCATCGTGGTCGAGAATCCAACGCAGTGAAAACTCCGCCAAGGTCATACCCGCCGGCACCAACGACCGTAACTCCTCGATGACTTCCAGTCCCTTCGAGAATTTTAATCCGGAAAAGGTTTCCCCCACATTAAACGCCGCGCCATCCCGATTAAAGTTTCGGTGATCATCTGCCGCAAACTGGGTATTCGCATTCATCTTACCGCCCAGCAATCCACTCGCGAGCGGCAGCCGCACGATGAGGGCAACATTCGCCGCCTTCGCTTTTGTAAACAGCGTGTCGATCGGTTTTTGACGCAGCACATTAAAAATGATCTGCAACGAGGACACCCGGCCATCGGCGATACAATCCCACGCTTCATCCATTGACTCCACACTCGCACCGTAGCTTTTGATTTTCCCTTCCGTCACCAGCTCATCAAGCCAGCCAAACACCTCCCCCTGCTTCAGCACTTCCGGCGGCACGCAGTGCAGTTGCGTGAGGTCGACGCAGTCCTTTTGCAGCCGTTGTAACGAATCCTCAGTGTGCTGGCGCACCACCGCTCGGGTGTAATTTGCTAGCCCGCCCGGATCCCCCCGCCGCCCCAGTTTAGTGGCCACGAACACCTCATCGGCCGCCGAGGGGGTTTCTTTTAAAAATTCTCCGATGATCGTCTCGCTTCGTCCCCCGCCATACACATCCGCGGTATCGAAAAACGTCACGCCACCATCGTAAGCCGCCTGCAAGGTCGCTTGGGCCGCCGCCTTCGTGACCTCCCCCCAATTACCCCCAATTTGCCAAGTGCCGAGTCCCATTTCCCCGACCGATCGGCCCGTGCGTCCAAATGTGCGATTTTTCATCAGATCCCGACGATGCGGGGAATTGATTAACCCTCAACCTTTCTTCCCAATTGAATAACTTTACGTCAACCCCGTCCGCCATCACCATGCCTGCCCCCCTCACCGCAAAACGCTCTGCCCCGATCCTTGCCCAGATTGGGAACACGCCCTTGCTGGAGCTGCACTTTGCCGCCGAAAACGTAACGATCTTCGCCAAGGCGGAATTTCTGAACCCATCCGGCTCGATCAAGGATCGGTTAGCCCAATCCATTATCGCCGACGCCCAGGTCCGCGGTCTGCTGCAACCCGATTCGGTCATTCTGGAATGCACCTCTGGTAATACCGGAATCGCCCTCGCCATGGTCGGAGCCGCTCTCGGCTACCGGGTCAAAATCCTGATGAGTCACCGGGCGAGCGTCGAACGTCGCCACCTCATTCGGCAGCTCGGCGGCGAAATCGAACTCTTCGAGCCGACCGAGGGCTACGCCACCGGCATCGACCGGACGTGTCGGATGGCTGCCGCGGACTCACGCTATTTTTTGCCCCGTCAGTTCGAAAATCCCCTCAACGCCGCGGATCACGAACACACCACCGGACCCGAAATCCTCCACCAGATTCCCGGCGGCCGGGTGCACGCCTTCGTCTCCGGCTATGGCACCGGCGGCACCATCACCGGCTGCGGACGCGCCCTCAAATCCGCCAATCCCGCCACCTTGATCGTGGCCATGGAGCCCGACGAAGCCGCCATGCTTTCAGGCGAAATGCCGTGTTGCCACGCGATCGAAGGAATCGCCGGCGGGTATATCCCCCCCCTCGTTCGCCAAGCGCCCATCGATCAAAAACAACGCGTATCCAGCGCCGACGCCACCGCGATGACCAAACGCCTATCGCGCGAATTCGGCCTCTTGGTCGGCACTTCATCCGGAGCCAATCTCTGTGCCGCGATCGCGGTAGCTCACCAATTGGGGCCCGCCGCGAGCGTTGTCACCATTCTCTGCGATCGGGCGGAGCGCTACTATTCCACGTCGCTATTTGATCCGGTCACTGACTAAGTCTGAGTGACTCTCGCCTTGATCGGGAACAAATCGCCAGGGTCAACCCTCCCAACTCTACGCTCCTTAATTTTGCCATGCGATTCCGCCTTCAGTCCCTCTTCCTGCTTTTAGTCATCTCAGCCGCCTCCGCGCTGGGGCAGGACCAAGTAAAAGCCTCGCTCGTTTCGATGCAGGCTAGCGTGCAACCCGGTTCGACCTTTCACGCCGCGCTCCGCCTCGCACACGCCCCCCATTGGCACACCTACTGGATCAACGCCGGCACGGGCTATCCCACTTCGATCGAATGGAAACTTCCTGCCGGTTGGACCGCCGGCGAAATCCAATGGCCCACCCCGATCCCGATCCGCGATTCTCACGGTGACATCACGGGCAACGGCTACGAAGAAGTCGTTTACCTCCCCTTCACCATCACCGCCCCGGCCGATATTCAACCCGGCACCACCGTTACCCTCAATGGCCACGCCGATTGGTTGATGTGCGCCGATGTGTGTATCCCCGGCGACCAAGCGCTCGAACTCACTCTCCCGGTCGTCAACTCGACTCCGGCCCTCGATCTCACCCACGGCGCGAGCATTGCCGACACGATCGAGTCACTCCCCCGTCTGCCCGCGGGAGTCACCGTAATCGCCGAAAAACTCAACTCCACCACGGCTCGCCTCTCCGTCAGCGGCTTTGCCAACGGTGCGGCCGACACCCCTTGGTTCTTCGCCGCGGACGCCTACATCGCTTACGATCAACCTCAAATCAGCGCCAGCGCCACCGCCGATACGCTCGTGATCGATCTCCCTATTTCCGACTACTCCGACGCCACCGGTGAACGTCTCTTCGGCGTCCTCCGCCAGCACGGAAGCTGGACCACCGCGGGCGCCCTCCCCGGCCTCGCCATCAATGTGCCATTCGGCGCCGCCGGAACGATCGCCATGGCCGCTCCGCTATCCACATCGTCAACCGATACCGGCCAGGAGAATTCGCTCCTCTTCACCCTCGCGATCGCGTTAGTCGGTGGCCTCATCCTCAACCTGATGCCCTGCGTATTTCCCGTGCTCGGCATCAAGATCATGGGCTTCGTCAACCAAGCCGGCGCCGACCGCAAACGCGTCGCCATGCACGGTTGGGTATTCTCCCTCGGCGTCCTCGCCTCATTCTGGTCCTTAGCCGGACTCCTCGCCGTGCTGCGAGCCAGCGGTGATCAACTCGGTTGGGGCTTCCAACTCCAATCGCCTGGCTTCGTCTTCGTGCTCGCCGCCATCCTGCTCATCTTCGCCATGGCTATGAGCGGCGTCTTCGAATTTGGCCTGAGCGCCACCGGCGTCGGCGCCAAACTGCAATCCAAGCAGGGCTACACCGGCTCCTTCTTCACCGGCGTGCTCGCCACCGTCGTCGCCACCCCCTGTAGCGCCCCCTTCCTCGCTCCCGCCCTCGGTGCCGCCCTCGCTCTGCCCATCGTGCCGTCCTTCGCCGTCTTTACCGCCATCGCGGTCGGCCTGAGTCTGCCCTACCTGCTGCTTTCGATTTTCCCCGGTGCGATAAAACTCCTTCCTCGTCCCGGTGCTTGGATGGAAACGTTCAAACAAGCCATGGCCTTCCCGCTCTACGCCACCGTCGGATTTCTGATCTGGGTCCTTGCCGGGCAAACCACTGAAGGCGGCTCTCTCAACGCCATCTTCGGTCTCACCCTCATCGCCCTCGCGGTCTGGCTCTACGGCCGCTACGCGAAATTCGGCGCCAAACCCGTCCGCCGCCGCATCGGCATCGGTGGAGGCTTCCTTGTCCTCCTCCTCGGCTCGGTATTGGGCTGGCCCCAAAGTCCCGCCGCGAACGACATCGTTTGGGAAAAATGGTCCCCCGCCGCCATCACCGCAGCCCAAGCCAAAGGCCTCCCCATCTACGTCGATTTTACCGCGCGCTGGTGCGCCACTTGTCAGACCAATAAAAAATACGTCTTCAGCTCCGACGAAGTTAAAAACAATTTCCGTGACCAAAAAGTAGTCGCCCTCAAGGCCGATTGGACCAACCGCGACCCCGCCATCACGGAGGAGCTCGCCCGCTGGAACCGCAGCGCCGTCCCCTTCAACTTAGTCTACCTTCCCGGCCAACCCGAACCCAAGATCCTCCCCGAACTCCTCACCCCCGGCATCGTGCTGGAGGCCTTGAAATAAACCGCACCGGATTACAATCGTAGCTCGGAGCCAACGCCACCCCGCCCGCTCAGCTCCTGTTTCGCGGCATATGCACTCGCTGAGGCAGCGCCTCACTCGCCATCGCCTGCCCCACCGAATCTCCGGCCGGGTCCGCCACCGCCCCCAACATTTCCAGTAAACCCAGTGCCTGCATCACGGCGGCATAAATTCCCATGCCTACTCCCGGATCGCCCGCCTCGACCCGCTGCAGGGTAGGTCGCGAGGTGAACGCTCGCTCCGCCACCACCGCCATAGAAAGGCGACGACGACGGCGCGCATCACGCAGATCTGCCCCAAGCTGGCGCAACGTGCGACGAACTGCCGCGGAGGGATAGTGAGGTGAAGGCATTATGATAACTTCACATTACTTTATTAGATTTAATGTCAAATGATGTTTACATTAATTAACCTAGTATCAGCACGCGCATTCACCTTCCCAGCCGAGATCACGTCTCTTTTATCGGGCGACGCAAGGTTGACCAACGAGAAAAGTGCTACTTTAGTGATACTCATGAAAACCGAACTCGTCACGACGTTGAAGCGGCACGCGACAGAAATCATTTCGGATCTGCGCAAAGATAAGCACCCGGTTCTGATCACCCAGCACGGGAAGCCCGCCGCTTATCTGGTCGACGTCGGTGATTTCGAAAAAATGCAGCAACGCCTGTCGTTGCTCGAGGGTCTCGCCATAGGAGAAAATGCCATCCGGGAAGGACGGGTAAAAACGCAAGCGGAGGCCAAACAACATCTGGCTCGATGGCTCGCATAATTTGGTCACTCCCGGCTCTCGACCAACTCAGCTCGATTGCCGACTTCATCGCCTTGGACAATCGCGCGGCGGCGATAGCGCTCGTGCAACGCGTCTTCGACTCCACCGACCGCATTCAATCCTTCACGAGACTCGGACGCCGCGTGCCCGAACTTAAACACTCGCCGTTCCGCCAAGTGTGGCTGCAGCCCTGCTGGATCTACTACCGCATTGAAGGGGAAACGATCTACATCGTGCACGTCCGCGGTCTGGCTAAAAGGGTGTCTGGCTAAAAGGGTCATGTCGTCACCTGTCTACAATTGACTGGAGCAATTAAACCGGAGCGAACGCACAAAATAAGAATGAACCCAAGCGATGGTGAACGCGTTAGGCGAAAGTCAGAAGGACATAGCCGACGTAAAAAAGCGCGGAGTTTCACGTCTCCCTAATTTGTAGACAAATGACAACATGCGCCCGTTGGATTACTACAAATCAGGGAACCCACTGAGCATTTCGTAGGTTATCGACGTATTCGACGCATCCAAAATTCGTAAGCGCACCTCTTGGAACCCAATGATGTCGCTCTCGGACAAATCGTAGGTGAGCTCTTGAGTGAAGGCTGGACGCACCAAGTCATTTTGAAATTCGCGGTAGATAATCTTAATAGTGGAGCCTGCCTTGCCGTTGTAGAGCAGTTCTCTTTTGAAACCCGGACTATCGATTTTTGTAACTTTAGTTCGCTCAAAAACAACGCCATCGGGAATCGGAATCCTATTGAGCAAATTTCCGTTCAGATGAAATGCTTCGTATCTCCCTGAGGTCTTATTTTCACGAACTCCGATCCGACCTAACGGAATGCGTTCAGTAGCCCCCTTTCCTCTTGCGGTAAAACTGTCGGAGCGGAGCCCTAGTGCGAAAAACTTGATATTCTCAAAATCGACCGCGCGATAATAGATCCACTTACTGTCGGCTTCCGCAGCCACAAATTCTCCAGGCATTAGTTCGAAGCGCCCCCCCGATGTTACTATGTTACCGGTCACTGTAAGAGGCTCGGAAAGCGCCAACCCTTCGAAGGCCATAACCTTGGCCTTCGAGATCAACGGAGAACCTATTGTCACCGTTGTGACTTCCCCAGTCTCAGGGAAATCTCGATAACTTACTGCGGGGACGAAAGGGGTAGTAGAAGCGCAACCGCCAAGAATAACCGCCCCGAAAAGGAGCAAAAACCGAAAGCCTATCCAACTCATAGTGGACCATTGATAAGCGCTTTTTCCCAGCTTGAAAGCGTATATCCCTATTCATTCACTTCCGGCGATCAATTGCTGTCTACGCGGATCCGAACCAGAGTGGATCCTTGATTCTTGAATCGTAGGTAAGTTTTGAACCCCATTTAAGACGGCCAGTTCCAGTATGCCTCAATCAAGATTCCAGGATTGATCCTGTCCGTGCTATTATTCGCTCCTGAATCAACAACGCTTCCTGCTCCAACGCAGATCCCGACTCCTTAATGAGATCGAATACCCGCAATGACTCAGGGCATGGCCAATGCGAGCCACCGAGTCGCTCAAGTAATTCGCGATTCCTACGCTTTTTCCGGATAAGGTCTCGATTCCCAAATTTCTCGAAACGGCGCTCTAGGTCGTCCGGCACATACAAGCTGACTCGATCGCCCACGGCAGAGTGTAATCGCAAGTAGTCACTCAAACCAACTGGATCGTAATCAGGCAGATGTAGGATGGATGATTCCCCGAGATCTGAACGTGCTAAACAGGCTAGGAGACGATCCGAAACTCGCCCCGCCGAGTGCAAGGCAAGCGTCGCGGTCGGCACCATCGACTCTGCCTGTAGAAAACTCTCCAAATTCTCAACGAGGAGAGTCACTCCTCTCTTCATGTCGATCACTGATTCATCGTGAATCAGGCACGCCACAATTCCATACCGCTGACTCAGCTGATCTACGGCCAGCACCTCACCATCAATCGTCAAATCCGTCTCTCCGTTCCCGAAACTGCGTAAATGAAGAACGCTTCGGTTAACGCCACGACCCGTGGATTTGCTATCGCGTCGCAACGCCACCGCACGCGCTCGATGCGAGCCGTCCGGAAGTATCAATTGTCTCGCGTGATCTGGAAAATGAACGGGCAACCAAGTGTCAAAAGCGTCTTGATTGATGACACGAACGACCTCACCACGCCCCGCTTTTTCGATCACCAGAATTCCGCTGACAAACAACGGTTCAAGCAGGTTTCGAGCACTACGAGGTAGTTGACTTTCGGCCAAACGCCCATTTGCCCGCAACTGAACCAAATAGGTCGGGAGCTCATTCATTATTCGGCGACAGGTTCATCGTCCGGTGCACGGACGATATCCTTTTGATGGGCAGAGGTAACAACCAATCGACCCGATACATCGGGCACCAAGTGCACAAATCGGCGGGGGCCAATTGCGGCAGTTGGAGCCGCGTAGATTCCCACAAATCCCAAACGCTCCGACAATTGCAGGATGTTGTTGAAATTCTGCCGATCTAACGCGTGAACCTCATCGAGATAGAACGGAATCCGCGCCTTGCCCGGAATCAACAGGTCCCGAAGCACGAGTAGATTCAGTGTTACTTTCAGCACGATGGTGGTGCCGGTTGATTCCACCTGGTCGAAGTCATCGTAAAAGTTCTTCTGACCGTCCTTGCGGCGCACTTCGCAACGCAGCGAGAACAGGTCATTCAGGACGAGCTTAGGACGCTGCTGAAGCAGTTTCGCAAACTGATCCATTTTGAGATCTGCCTCCGCTACGGCATCGAAAAGCGACGGTTGAGCTGAATCTTTCGCGTGTCGTTCATACTCCCCGACGGCAGCCTGATTAGGCACGACTTCCAGTTTTACTTCAGCGATGCTGGAAAACTCGATTCCGGCCAGTTCGCTATTGAGCTTTCGGACCTCCTTTTTGACCGCATCCAGCGATTTCAACACCGTGTGAAAGCTGCGTTTCGCCTCCGTCAAAATCGCTAGCCATCGGGTTTCGATATGCTGGCTCCGAGCAGGCAGCGACGCGATCTCGGTCTCCAGCTGTCGCAGTCGATCTTCGACACTCGCCCCGAGATCGTAGCGGAACGTCGGGTTCACAAAGTCCCGGTCCAATAGCCCAACCTTGTCGGATAATGCCTGCGCTTTCTGGCGAGCGTCGGCACATTTGCCCCGAACAATTTGAAACACATCTAACAGCGATTCTGGCAAATCCCGCACGAACGCCTCCGAGACTGATTTCGGTCCAGGGTCGTCTCCATCTGCCAGCGGCATGTTCAGCGCCTCTTTGCGTATCGCGCGATCATCGTCATTGGCTTTGTCGAATTTCGTGATCGTCGCCAATCCGTCCAACTGAACCTTCGACCGAGCTTGTTCATTGGCTTGCTGCTCTTCCTCCAAACCCGCCACAAGCTCCTGCTTCTTGACTAACTCCGAATCGAGACTGCCTGCCTTTTCAAGGTGTTCGGAAAATCGCCGATAGTCCGATAGCAACCGGATCTGATTGGCGTGTTCTCTCTTCGCCACCGGCAGTCGCTCACGCATGGGCTTGGCATTCCGAAGTGTATCGATGTTCCGCTCCAATCGCTGCACCTCTCCCTTCAATCCCTGAATATCTTCCTGCAACTGATCCAAGACCCCAATCTTGCCGGCAGTCGAAAGGGCTCCGGGGGCGTATTCCACCGCCACCGCATCGTCCTCGTAGCCCCTCGCGTCGCATCTCTCCACCGCTGCCTTAAGTCGCTCGATCAGCGCAGCTTCATCGTTAATATGGATCTGTTCGTCCATAAGGGACTCGAGCACACTGCGATCAAATAATGCGCCTAGTCGCGCAATGCTCTTCTCGGGCAAACGTTGCCTCAACCACGTGATGAACAAATCGCTCAATCGAGCCGCCGCGCGCTCGCGGTGAGTCAGCTCACTCCGCTTCAATTCGAGGTGACGTTCGAGCACCTCAACCGATTCCGTAGGTAAATCCTTAAGCTTGGAGTGCAGATCCAGAATCTCGTCGCCTAATCGATCTTGGACCTGCTCCTCGATATCCAATACGAAGGTCGCGAATCGCTCTCGGTCGCGGCTCAGTTCGTTTAGTTCACCTTGAATTCGACCAACCTCTGCAGATGCGATCCGCAGAATCGTCTTCAATTCTTCCTGGACTGACTCCAACCGTTTGTGCTCCCGATTGCTCTCATCTCTAACCGCTATTAGAGCATCAATCGCTCTTTTGTAGGAGGCCGCATGGTCCGAGTATCCCGCTTGTAGTTCCTTGGTCACCGCGTGCGCGATCGCGCGCGCCACATACTCCTTGTCGAACAAGGCTCGCACCTCCTGCACCAATGATTCGGCTTTCCGTAGCCGCGAGACTTCTTCGCGATCTCCGGAAATCCGCCCCAGCTCCTTTTCGAAATCCTTCGCAAGATCGATCTCCCTTTGGGACGGCCCCAGCTTCGCACAATCAGCCAGCAACTGCTTGAGGTCGTCCTGCCGGATATCCCGGAGTTGCAGCAGGCGTTGAAACGTCTGCCTAAATCGCGGGTAGTCCCGGGCATCGGCCAACGGCACCAAACCCCAGCTCATTGTCGTGTCCGCATCCACAGCACCGAGCAATCGGCGCAAATCAACGCTCTCGGGCAGGAGTTTCAGTTCCTTCGTGCCCAATGCCAGTCGCACTTCGTCCCAGCGCTTCGGCCGGCCGTCCTCGTCGATGAAATCGTCTCGTTGATAGGCACCGCTCCACGCGAAACGTTGTAACTCGTATCCTGCCGTCGCACCCAAACTCCGCGCCCCCAAGGTAACCGTTCCGATCGAAGTCTCACACTCGAAGAGGATGAAACTCGCCTCTCCGCGAAAGTAGAACCGGCGGCTTTCTTCCGTCGAATGCTGCCCGAAACGCATGTCCCTCTGACTATCGAGATAAAGGTATTGCAGCGTCGAAATAAGCGCCGTCTTCCCGAGCCCATTTACGCCCACCAGCTGGAATGACTCTGTAAGATCGAGCTCCGCATAGTCGTATTTTCCCGACTGGATCAGGATCAGCCGTCGCGGGCCCGCCATCGGTCGCACCAGATTGCTCATGACGCCTCCCCCTCTTCCGCACCGGCAAGTTCGGAATCGTCCGGCATCGAGGAATCATCCGGTGTTAACGGGGAATTCTTCATCTTGGCGTCGAGGCACACATCCAGCAGTCGATGAAACGCAGCCCGCAGCGAGAACCGTTCCTGACCGTCAAGACTGAGTAACCCGAGCCTCTCCATAGCCCGGAGCAACGTCACGATATCATTCGTTTCGTTGATCCCGACGAGCGCGAGAATACGTCGATGTGCCTCCGCGTGGAGATGGGGCAAGTCGACCACCGATTGGTTGGGTTGAAACAAAGCCTTGCCGATATCCGCGCCGGTATCCGCCACCGCATCGACCCAGATCGCGGTAAACACGACGAACCGAGTGATCTGATCTGTCCCGCGGTAATCTTCGTCATCCGACACGGCGTAAATGAACCCACGGCTATCGCGATGCAGATTAAGTTCAAGCTGCGCGAAGAACGCTTTGTAGTCTTCGAACAGCTCCCCGCTCAGGTCAGCATACTCGGGGTCGCCGAAACACCAATGATGCCCACTCTTGATCCCTCGAAAAACGGCCGCCAGCTGAGGCAGCGGATCGGGCTTAGGATTCGGTAAATCTTCGTTCATGCGGCTTTTCGAATTTCAAGTTTAACCCGTCCGCAACGCACTACGCCACCGGCAACCTCATACTCTGATAACGGCAGGTTGAAACTAGCGATGTAGCGCGAATCGGTCACCAACAACGAGAAGACTTGGATCAACGGGTAAAAGCCACGTCCCCCATGCTCTCGTCCCAGCCACGCGAGCAAATCATCCAACGGAAAGCTTCCCGATGGCTCTGCTGCAATCGCAGCGAGAATATCCTCCAGCGCTTGAGAATCTTCTGGCACCGCTGCTCCGCCAAACTGAATCACCGCTGGCGGTTCACTGATGTCCAACCAACGCGCGGCACTCGCTGCCAGCGCCGCCCGCGACGCCTGTCCGGAATAGCGAAACGTGGATACCGGCAAGCTGCTGGCGAACTGCGACCCGACGGCCCCCTCTCTCTCAATCTGCGCCAAGATCCGGGCCGCACCTTCCGCCCACAGACTGTCGCGTCTTAGCCGGGCATGAAGCGGCTCCAACTCATTGCGACATTCGCGAAAACTCACCCGCAGGGCGACCCGAAGTATCTGCATCTCCCGTTCGATGCGTTCCGCCGTCCGTCGCTCCGGTAAGAACTTGGACTCCAAGGAGAGCGCGAGCTGATGCTCCCAAGCCGAACAGATCACCTCCAACTGTCCTGCCGGATCCAGCAGTTCCAGCATCGGAATCAAGTAATCCGACCACAGGCGGTTGATACGACGAAAACGCTTAAGCGCACTCTGAGTCCGGTGCTCGCTCTTGGCTTCGCTCACCACATTCGCAATCGCTGCCCGTGTCTGACCCATATCCTCGGTGAGACGCTGAAACGCATTTCGCGTATCGGAGAGAATGTCGCGCCCTTCCGCTAAATCATTCCGCGCCGTCACCGCCCGAAACGCCGTTAACAGGTTGTCCAATTCGGTGAGACGACCACGAACCACAGCCGACGATACCGGACGCGCAACCTGCTGGAGGTATTCAACCCAACGGGCAAACGCCGGTGCCAGTTCCCAAGCCCCGGCCTGTGAATCGGTCTCCACCAAAAACCGCAGCTTCTTCAGTTGCGTGAGCAGGTAGTGTGGAGTCGCCTGCGTTTGAACCGTATCGATGAGCACAAGAAGCTCGGCATCCGTCAGCGAATCCTCCTGCCGACGCCAAAGCTCATCAAAAACCGCATAATGCGTCTGGAGAAACGAAGCGGCTTCTTGGATGGATATTAGCATAGCACTCTAACCTTTGCGGGGGCGGAAAAACGGGGTTCGGAAATGGGGTCGGTCCAATGTTTCATGAATTGTGGCGGGATTTTGAAAAGCGGATCATGACGAATGCTCTGATCCGGAATCACGAACCCAGTCGGATGTCGGAGCACGACTCATAGGCACTTATCGCAATTCGACAATGCATTATACGAGATCTCGAATCATCGAAGAAGATTTCAATAATTCACTCTGCGAGACCTGCTATGATTTCGTTGTCAAAAAACTTCCCTCCAACGCCTACTAGCAAAGCTCATTTCATGACTCCGTTTTCCGATCCTGCCGTTACCGCAAAATTTGACTCTTACCCGGAACCGATTCGCACGGCTCTATCAGATTTGCGTGAACTGATTTTCGACACCGCTCGATCGAGTAAATGAGTCGGCCCGTTAACCGAGACGTTGAAGTGGGACCAGCCCAGCTACCCCACCGCCCAAACCAAAAGCGGCACCACCATTCGGATCGACGTCCTCGAAACCGCGCCAGCCGACTACGCCCTTTTCTGCCATTGCCAATCAACGCTCATCGCCACGATCCGGGCCAAGTTCGGGACGCTCTTCCGCTACGAAACCCAACGCGCGATCCACTTCTCCGCATCGGAACCGGTGCCCGAAAAGGAACTACGCGAGTGCATCCTTCTCGCCCTCACCTACCACGCGAGCAAACGCACCACCCACCGGCCCATCGGAGAACGCATCCGAGACCAGTCGTAAACCACGCCGCCAGACCCCACGGCAGCGCCCGCACTAACGATCAAAAATCGGCAGCGGTCCTTCGAATGCGCCCACGGCTTCGTTGATCATCGGCCAGTTGCTTTTACAGTAATCCATCATCTCCCTTCGCCGCCTGATACCTCACGCGTTTCGAGAGCTTTTCGAGCGATCCGTTTTTCACCAGCTCTTTGAGCCATGCATTCAGCTGAGCTTGAGAAACCTTAAGCGTTTCGGCCAACTCGTCGGCGGTCTTCGGCTCGCTCACTGCCTCCACCAGTATCTCCCGAAACCGCCCCCGGTAGCCGAGTCGCGGCATCTACCGTTCCTGCCGCCGCCGTTGGCGTATCCTGCCCCGATTCCGGTTTTTTCGTTCCGGGAGATTCCGCCGCCTCTTCATTGGCTTGCGGCAAACCAAGCTGTTCAACCCGAACCGTCTTCAAGTCATCGTAAACCGCGTTCCGAATCGTCTCAAAGAGTTCATGCGCAACACGGGGCTCCGGCCATCGCTTCCCGCCTCGTTGCAGCAAGGCGGCGTTTCCCTCGCCGCAATCCGCGCCGTTCTTCACAAATACCGGCCCATAGCGATACTTCTCCAACTGTTCGACGGCTCCCGCCCAAGTACCACCCTTGTTGAAGTCTGAAGTGACCACCAATCCGGCATCGGCGAGGGCATAGATCGCCTTGTTACGCTGCATCGCATGCCCGACGTTGAATCCGGCAGCAGGATCGTAAGCTGAGATCAGCACGAGCCGTCCTTCCCGAAATGCTTCCCGGTTGGACTTTGCGACGGCCGCTGCCCCGAGGCCATCCGCCATAACACCGATCACGATCCCTCCGTGGGTCAGCGCCCCGGCCATGGCAGCACGGTCAATTCCTCGGGCCGCTCCTGAAATGATTGGCACCCTGGCCGCCGCCGCCAGAGCGCCCAATTGCTCGGTGTAGCCGTTCAACTCTTCCGAGATTTTTCGTGATCCGACGACGGCCAATCCTCCCTTTTCGAGTAGAGCACGTTCACCCCAACCGTAGAGGACGGCGGGCGCTTGTTCGCGTAGTTTTGACCGCAGACGCTTGGGATACGACGAATCCGCCCGGCTAACGACCCAGATCGAGCGCCGCTGCCACTCGGTCAGCGCCTGCCCTAGCAGAAATCCACGGTTGAGGAGAACATCCAAGCGCGTCTGGTCAAATGAGGCCGGAAGCTTCGGCAGAATATCGGCCCGTCGCTGATTTAGTAAATCCTGCGGCTGAAATTGCCCGGAATGTAAGCACCGCGCCAAGATGTTATATTCTTTCAGCGTAAGAATCTTAGCTGGCTCCGCTTTCCGGCTCACGATCAACGGAGCCGTGAGCAACAAGATGGCTTGGGTATTTTCAGATATTTCGGGCATGACTAGCTGTGGGCCGTGGATGCGAGTGCCATGGGAAACACCGGCCCAGTGCCAGCGTTCCTCAGCAGATAGGCTGCAACGGTAAGCGTCCATCTGGAATCCACCATATCGTCGATCAGCAGAACCGGCCCTGCCGGCAAGACCGCGTCAACCAATTCGAGCGCTCCATCGACGTTACGAGCCTGCTGCGTGCTATTAGCCATGTCCTTTTGTTCGGGACGGTCAGCTGTCCGCTGGAGCGCTTGCACCAACGGCAGGCCAATCCGATCCGCCACCCGTTGAGCGAGGTTTGGCACCAAAAAAGGGTGTCGCAGCGACGGGATGCAGGTCACCCACGTTGGGGCCGGATCCGGTCTCCACTCCGCGAAAATACGCGCCATTTCCATCACGAGCGAATCGGAGAATTCACCAGTGGTGTATTTCCCTGCCCGCACATCATCGCCCCAACCCGCATCCCCCCGGTGGCAGAGAAACTTTCCTTTTTCGGCTCGCTTCTTCTCGGGGATCTTTCCTTTCACGCGCATCTGCGGTAGACCGCCCGGGGGCCACATTTTTCGATGCTCCAAGGCATACCCGGTTCGACGCAAAAACGTGTTGGCCGCATCCAGCAACTCACGCGGCACCTTCGTTGGGAGCGCAGGGAGATCCGGTGGTGAAAAGTCCTGCGGGTCTCCGTCAAGCGCATCGATGAGAAACTCCATATGCCCCTCCGCCAAGGCGACGTAATCACGCATCTGCTGTTGTTCCTCTTGCCTCAGACGGGTCAGCCTCTCCGCCCGTTCCCAAAAAGCTCCCGCCAACGGTTCAGCCGTGAGCACCCACTTGGTTCCTTCCTTGACCACGGGCGCCGGGATTTCGAGGGAGAGGAGCTGCAACGCCTTTTCCACTCGGCCCTTTGTGACATTGACCTCCGCCAGCAGTTGCGGGACCGAACGGCCGGTCTCGGATTTCTCCAAGGCGGCCAGAAGCGCCTCCCCCTCCCGCGGGGAAGGGAAGGCGCTTTCGATGAAGAAATTATTGATGTTCGTTTCCTCTATTCCACTGAGAAGCACGCCATACGCCGCCTTCAGCGCCCGACCTGCCCGGCCGACCTGCTGGTAGTAGGCGACCACCGAACCCGGCATTTGGAAGTGAATGACGAACGCGAGATCCGGTTTGTCGAAGCCCATGCCGAGCGAAGTCGTTGCCACCAGCGCCTTGTAGTCATTTTTGAGCAAGCGCTGCTCCAACTCCGGGCGAATGTCGCCGGATTGGCCGGTGTAGGCGGCAACGATGATTCCGCGTTCGTTCAACCACTCGGCAACCTTTTCGGCATCTCGCACGGTGAGGGTGTAGATGATGCCGCTACCTTCGAGGCCGGGCAGTACGCCGGCCAGCCAGGCCAGCCGTTCAGCCTGACCGGGCATCCGGATGGTTTGCAGAAACAATGAAGGCCTCCCCAACTCGCCCCGCTGGATCGTGAGTCCCGGGCCTAGGATCTCCTCCAAGTCACCCATCACCCGGTCATTCGCGGTGGCCGTGGTTCCAAGCAAACGCAGATTGCGCGGCAGCCCCCGGATGATCCCTTCGATGAGGCGGTAGTGCGGCCGGAAATCATGTCCCCAGTCGGAAATACAGTGCGCTTCGTCGATCACCAGCAGCGAGACACTCCCGCCGATTCGCCCCATGACCTCGGTCTGGAAACGCGCGTTGGCGAGACGCTCGGGTGAGATCAGCAAAATATCGACTTCGCCCCGCTTAACCTGCGCTTCGACTTCATCCCACTTGGCGATATTGTCGGAATGAATCGTCGCCGACCGAACCCCCATCCGCTCGGCCGCCTCGATCTGGTTCCGCATCAAGGAAAGTAAGGGTGAGATCAAAAGCGCGGGCCCCATGCCCGATTCGCGGAGCAGCTTGGTCGCAATGAAATAGACGGAGCTTTTGCCCCAGCCCGTCTTCTCCACCACGAGAAGGCGTCCCTTGCCTTCGACCACGTGCTGGATCGCATCCTCCTGCCCGTTTCGAAATGTCGCCCGTTGGTTCCGAGTGCCGAGTCGCAAAAGTTCGAGCGCGCGCGAGGGGTCGTAGGGCATGGCGGATTAGTTTTGAGGACCGGTGGTGCTCAGTTCACCGGAAAGGAGCTTGGGGAGGAGGGTATCGCGCAGTTGGGCGAGCGTTCGGGACCGTTTCTGATTGGCTCCTTGCATCGCGTCCAACGGTGCGAGCTTTTGCTGGAAACACTCGCCGATATCTTGAGGGGTTCTAAAATGGGGTCAGTCCAATCGTTCATGGATTCGGAAAAAGGGTCAGTCCAATGATTCATGAATAGTGGCGGATTTAAAAAGAGGATCATGACGAATGCTCTGATTAGGAATCACGAGGGCAGTCGGATACCGGAACAGCTACGCATAGGTGCTTATCACTTTACGACAATGCATTATGCGTGAACTCGAATCACCGCAGAATAAATCAACAATTCACCCTGCGAGACCTACTATGATTTCGTTTAAAAAAAACTTCCTCCGACGACTGCCGGGGCGTGACTGGAAAAGTCACCGGGCCAGCGGGAGTGAGAAAGGGTGCTCGGCCAAAGCGACCCGAGACGGAGGCGGGCCAACGGACCGAGCCGCCGAAGGCAACGATGGCCCAGTTGCCCTTTCTGGTTCACTCGTAGAGCGTAGCAGTGGGCTGGTGCCTTTCCCAGACACGCCCTACGTTAGCTCATTTCATGACTCTGTTTTCCGACCCCGCCGTGGCCGCAAAATTTGACTCTTACCCGGAACCGATTCGCACGGCTCTGTTCGACTTGCGTGAACTTATTTTCGACCCGGCTCGATCGAGTAAATTAGTCGGCGCGTTAACCGAGACGTTGAAGTGGGGCTAGCCCAGCTACCTCACCGCCCAAACCAAAAGCGGCACCACCATTCGGATCGACGCCCTTGAATCCGAGTCGGCTGGTTATGCGTTTTTCTGCCATTGCCAAACCACGCTCATCGCCACGATCCGGGCCCAGTTCGGGACGCGCTTCCGCTACGAAGGCCAACGCGCGATCCACTTCATCGCATCGGAACCGGTGCCCGAAACGGATCTGCGCGAATGCATCCTCCTCGCCCTCACCTCGCACGCAAGTAAACGCACCCCACCCCGGCCCATCGGAGAACGCATCCGAAACCCGTCGTAAACGATGCCGGCAGGCCCGACGGCAGGGCCCGCACTCACGGCTTAAAAACCGGTAACGGCCCCTCAAAGGCTCCGCTCGGCGCGGCGATCTGCAACGCCGCCGCAATCGTCGGCGCGATCTGCGTAATCACCACTCTTTCGTAGTGGTTCACTCCTACCTGCAGTCCCGGCCCCGCCATCAGCAGCGGCACGTGGGTGTCATAGGTGTAAGCCTCGCCATGCGAAGCTCCCTTGTCATAACCGAAAACCGTGCCCGCGGTAAACCGGGTCATCACATCGCCCGACCGGGTCGGATGACTCCCCTGCCGCATCATTGAGCGGAATCCATCCTCCGCCCCTGCTCGGCTCAAATCCGTCGCCGTCACCGCATCCGCGACCGCATCAAGCTCAAGCAAATAGTCTCGCACCGTTTCCTGCACCTGCGCGAGTTCCAGACCCGCTTCGCGCACTCGGGTTCGGTCCAGAAATACTTGGCCTTTATAAAATTCGACCACCCAAGGCCCCGCTCCATAACGACTCTCCACCGCGCTCTCGATATCCGCTCGCAGCGACTTCACGTTCAACGAGAACGCCGATCCCATCCCCAACGAGCGCAAATAAGCCGAGTTATAAGAAACCGCGTGGTCCGCCGTGAGAAACACCAACGTGTTCTCCCAACCCACCGTTTCTTCAATCGTGGCAAAGAGTTTCGATAACTCGTCATCGAACCGGCGATAGGTGTCTTCCACTTCGCGCGAAGCCGGCCCAAATCGATGCCCGACGTAATCCGTGGCGGAAAAACTTATCGCCAACACATCGGGAACATCATCCCGCCCCAGCTCCGTTTCTCTTAACGCCGCTTCCGCCATTTCTCGCACCAAGGTGTTCCCCCAAGGGGTGATGCTCAGCAACGTAAACCGCCCCTTCGACCCGGCATTTTGCGCCGCTACCGCTGGAATATTGTGCGGAAATACCGGGGCCGATTCTCCGGCAAACGCATGCTCAAACGCATTGTCATCCGGCCGACTGTTCACGTAAGTCTCTGGTGCATCCCGCAACGCCCAGGGCTGGGCTAACAACTCCTCCGGGCGTGATTTTTCGTTATAATTTTCTACCCAAGAGGGTAACGTATCACCGTAGAATGACGACGAGATGAACCGCCCACTATGGTAATCAAACCAATAAGCCCCGTCCGCCAAATGCCCCACCGGCAGCACGGCGGAACGGTCTTTCAAACTGATTCCGATCGAGAGCGAGCGCTGGTTGGTCAACAACTTCAGCTCGTCGCCCACCGTGCTCACCAGCATACGATGCGGCGAACGTTGCCCCTCTTTCCCCTCTACCCCGACGCTGGTCATCGATCCATCTTCCACGCAATAGACCAGTTGCCCGAGGCGCCGGTCGTAGAAGTCATTATTGCCGATGCCCGACACCGCCGGATACGCCCCCGTCCAAATCGCCGCATGCCCGGGTCCGGTGCCCGTCGGCACGTAGTTGTAGTGCATGGCATGAAACGTAGTGCCCTCCCGCTGCAAACGACGGAATCCTTCGTCACCAAACGCTGCCCCAAATCGTGTCAGGTAGTCATATCTCATCTGATCCACCACGATCCCCACCACCAACCGGGGACGATTCACCTCGTCCTTCGGTTCCCCCCCCAACCACCCCGCGGTCAGTAGCAGAAATCCAAGTAGTGACCGAAGCCGATAAAGAAGAGAGTTGTTCATAATGTGGTTTAAGAATGCGCGATGCATGGTAAGTCAGCCTACTCATGCCCTGATCACAAGGCTCAGACCCTGACTTCACCCAATCGTAATAAAGGAGACTCCCCGATGCCCCCCCCTCAAACTCGCGCAGAGTGGCTAGCGGTGAGCCCAAAAACAGCCCCAACTCGCTGACCTGGCTGGTAATGGAGCAAGCGAAAACACCCTAATTGCGCCAAAGATTTTTCCCAAAAAGACAGGCTCTGAGGTGTTTTTGAGGCCACTTTCGCCCCACCACCTGAACGATTCTACTGATATGAAATCATCGAACAAGCGTCCGTCCGGTTCAACGTGGCAAACCGTCTGGGATTCGTCATCTCGCTGAAAGTCGTTGGCATGGATAAACCGCTCCGACACCCGGTCGAGCCTGAAGCGTTTCCTACCATGTCCACCTGCTTTCCTCCCGAATTCACCTGGGGTGTCGCCGCGGCCGCCCCCCAAATCGAAGGGGCCGCCTTCCTCGACGGCAAAGGCGAGTCCAACTGGGACCGCTTTGCCCGCATTCCAGGCAAAATCACCGGCGGAGCGAATCTCGACGTCGCCTGCGACCACTACCACCGCTTCACGGAGGACTTCGCCCTCATGCGGCGCCTGGGGGTCAAAAACTACCGCCTATCCATCGCCTGGCCTCGCGTGTTGCCGGACGGTGAGGGTCCTCCCAACGAACGCGGCCTCGCTTTCTATGATCGCCTGATCGATTCTATACTGGCCGCGGGCATCCAACCTTGGATCACCCTCTTTCACTGGGATCTTCCTCAGGCCCTCGAGGATCAGGGCGGCTGGCGCAATCGTCTCACCGCCGACGCATTCGGCCGCTACGCCGAGTTGATCGTCATCCGTTTTCGCGACCGCGTAAAACACTGGATCACGCTCAACGAGATGCGCTGCTTCACCATGCTAGCCTATGGTGACACGTTACGGCCTCCAGGTTTAGTCGAGTCCCCTCAGGTGGTGAACCAAACCTACCATCACGCGTTACTGGCCCATGGTCATGGCGTGCGAGCCGTGCGCGAGCACGGGGGTGCCGATGCGCAAGTCGGCCTTAGCGATGACGCCACCATTCCGGTGCCGATCATGGAGACGCCCGAGCACATCGCGGCGGCGGCCGCTGCCTTCGCCGACCTCAACTACCGCTCGCTCGATCCGATCTTCCGCGGCCAATACACATCGATCTACCATCGGATTGCTGGCCCCGACGCCGCTCACGTCGAGCCCGACGATTTTGAGCTCATCAGCCAGCCCACCGATTTTCTCGGACTCAACATCTACACCGGCGTTTACGTCCGAGCCACCGCTGACGGCAGCCCCGAGGTCTTACCGTTTCCCGCCGGCTACCCCACCGCCGAAGCCCATTGGCTGAAGCTACTTCCTCAAGCCCTCTACTGGGGCCCACGCCTTGCCCAAAAAGTCTACGGCGTAAGCGAAATCTACATCACCGAAAACGGGGCCGGCTACGACGACGAGCCTACCGCCGACGGAGAAATTCTGGATCTACACCGTCGCCAATACCTACGCCAGTGCCTCGGCGAACTGCACCGCGCCATCGAGGACGCCGTGCCGGTAAAAGGATATTTTTGTTGGTCATTCATGGACAATTTCGAGTGGCTCGACGGCTACACAAAACGATTCGGTCTGTGTTTCACAGACTACGCCACGCAACAACGTATTCCCAAACTCAGCGCCACTTGGTATGCCGAAGTGATGCGTCGTAATACGCTACTTTGAAGCCTTTGCTCTCCCCACTCCTCCTCTCCGATCGCATCAAGGTACGGCCTCACGCGCCTATTGCCTATGTCTGACCCGCTCATGGCCTCGCCCTCGCCCTCTCCGGTCGTCCCGACCCGCTTGCCCCGCGCCACCAAGGTCCACTTTGGCCTCGGATTCGTCGGCTGCAATCTGATGGTGATTGGTCTCGAGAATCTGATCTTCCCGGTTTTCTCGCTCTACCTTGGACTGTCCCCGGCCCTCATCGGCCTCGCGCTGATCGTGCCACGCATTTGGGACGGCATGGTTGATTTGTTTATCGGGCGATTCAGTGACAACCTACGCTCACGCTGGGGCCGCAGGCGGCCTTTGATCGTCGTCGGAGCGATGGCCACCGGGTTGACCTTCGGCTTGATTTGGATGGTGCCAGAAGGACTCAGCCAGACCGGTATGACAATCTGGTTAATTGCCACTCTAATGCTTTTCTGGACCACGCAGGGCATCTTCTACGTGCCGCTTGAGGCCCTCGGCATGACCCTCACCTCAGACTACCATGAGCGAACCACCTTGATGGCCTACCGCAGTCTGTTCGCCAAAATGGGGCAATTGGCCAGCGCTTGGTGTTTCTGGTTGGTGGAGTCCGGCTACTTCGGCACCGACCACGCGGGTGCGATCAACGTCGGATGGTTGTGGGCGGGATTGATCGTCATTTTCGGAGTCTGGCCGGGCCTCATGCTCCGCGATCCCAATCCTCAGGCCCCCGCAGTCGCCACGATGCCAGTCAGTCTCTGGCGATCCCTTAAGTCCATCGTCCGCCGACCCGTCTTTCGGCGGCTGAGCGGATACCTAATTTTCGCCTCTGGTTCGATGTCGATCTCCAGTGGAATCCACTTCTACACCAATCTGCATTACGTGGCGGGCGGGGATACCGAATTGGCGGCGCGCTTGCTTGGGGTGGGCACCACGCTCAATATAGTCAGCGGCATCATCGTGTTGCCCATCGTCGGTTGGTCCTCGCGTCGGATTGGCAAACATCGCACCGCCCAACTAGCGGTCAGTGCCACCGGAGTAGGTTCATTACTCAGCTGGTGGCTGTTCACGCCTACCAATCCCTGGTTGAGTCTCGGCATCACGCCTTTTATCGGCATGGGCATCGTGGCGGTCTATCAGCTCTATTTCGCGCTCCTAGCGGATGCCGCGGAGCAAGCCGCCTTGGAATCTGGCCGACCCAGTGAAGGTCTGTTCAGCGCCACCACCAACTGCTTAGCCAAACTCGGTCAAGCCGCCGCGTTAGCGACCGGGGGTGCACTGCTTGGGTGGATTGGGATCGAAGGGCGCGACTTCACTCCCTCCTCCACGCAAATGGAGGGGCTGCGCATCATGCGCGCCTTGCTGCCCACGGCCCTTTCCGTCGGTGCGGTATTCTGCCTGAGAAACTATCCGCTAACGCAGGAAAACTTGGAAGAACTGCGACAAAAGCACGACGCCCCAACGGGTTAATCAACTAGTCCAATATACGGAGTTTCGCGCCTCCCCAGTTTCCGCCAAATCGTCTCTCGCTCGTGCCATTCCTTCCCATTCACCCCTCGCCCGGCTCCAGTCCGGACCCGACCCGCTTTGCTACTGACGTGGCTCGATTGACCGCCACCACCCCACCCGGACCTCATCGCGTCATCTTTCTGGGCAGCTCCACTCTGACCTTGTGGCCGAACCTCGATCAGGATCTGGGCGGCATCGGCGCCATCAACCACGGCTTCGGCGGCTCCCAACTTTCCGACTGCCTACACTACGCATCGGCCCTCGCGTTTGCCTACGAACCCGACGCGATCGTACTTTACGGGGGAGACAACGATATGGCCAACGTCAAGTCCGCCGAGACTATTATCGACGACTACGAACGCTTCGCCGACCTCACTTTTGCCGCCTGCCCCGATGCCCGTCTGTATTGGGTCAGTATTAAACCGTCGATCGCTCGTTGGACATATTTCTCGGAGCAAACTCGCGTAAATGATCACGTGATCGCGGCCAGTCGCCATGACCACCGTCGCGCCGTACTCGATATTCGTCCTGCCATGTTGGATACGGATGGTCAGCCCCGAGCGGAGCTGTTTTTGGAAGATGGTCTGCACCTCAATACCCTTGCCTACGCGGGGTGGACCAAAATCATCCGCCCGCGATTGCGCGCCGACCTCCTCGATCAATAACCGCCTCAACTCCGTGCTCGTCCCGGTCTCCTCATGAGTCGAAACCCTCCCGGCCCTCTCCGATTACAAGACGCGCGGATTCGCCATCAGCGCCCGTCGCCTCATCCCAATTTTCTCTTCGGCGTCGCCTACTATCCCGAACACTGGACTGCCGCCGAAAGACGTCAGGATGTCCGCCGACTCAGCGAGGCAGGAATCAACGTCGTGCGGATGGGCGAATTTGCTTGGGATGTCTGGGAACCGCAGCGCGGTGCCTATGCCTTCGATCTCTTTGACCGCGTGATCGCCGATTTAGGCTCAGTCGGAATTCGCACTATTCTAGGCACGCCCACGGCGGCACCTCCCCGCTGGCTCACACGCGATCACCCTGACGTGCTACGCACCGCCGTCGACGGTCAACGCACCGGTCACGGCGGTCGCCAACACGTCAACCCCAACCACCCCGTCTTTCGAGCCGTCAGCGCCCAGCTCGTCGCCGCGCTTGCTGAACACTACGCCAATCACCCTCATGTGATCGGCTGGCAGATCGACAACGAGTTCCATTGTATCGGTGCCACCGACTTCTCTCCGTTGACCGCCGCCGCTTTTCAGGAGTGGCTCCGGCATCGCTACGGACGTATCACGGTGCTGAACCGGCGTTGGGGCACTCGCTTCAACGCTGGCACCTTCGAGAAATTCGAGGACATCCCACTCCCCCTCCGCGACCGCCCAGACGGTTACCCGCCGCACCCGGGTCACTTACTCGATTTCCATCGGTTCACCAGCGATGTCACGTGCGCACGCCTGGGCGAACAGATTGAGCCTCTGCGGGCCGCCAACTCCGATTGGCTGATAATTCACAACGGATTCTTTCGCCACCTCGACTACTGGAAACTGGGCGGTCCTCTCGACGGTCTTGGTATCGATTTGTATCCAGGTTTTGGAGGCGAAGGTCGCGCCGCTCAAACCTGGGCGGCACTGAAACTCGAAATCGCCCGCGCTCACAGCGGCTCGTTCATCGTACCCGAACTCGCCTCCGGGGCTGGTGGCAGTCGCGCCGGAAATCTCGAAACACCCGATCCTGGCCAGATGCGTTTGTGGGCCTGGCAAAGTGTCGCCCATGGGGCGGACGGTTTGGTGCACTTCCGATGGCGCACCGCCCGGACCGGCCCGGAGATGCACTGGCATGGAGTGATGGACCACGACAATATCCCCCGCCGACGCTTCCGTGAGTTGCAGCAAGAAGCCGACGAACTCCAGCGCCTCGCCCCGGAAATCATCGGCACCGTCGTCGATGTAAAAATCGGCATCCTCATCGATTTCGAAGCCGACGAATCCCACGACGCCGTGACGTCAGTGTTGCCCTCACCGCGCCACCAAACCGAACACATCCTCGCCGCATTGCTCGGTCGACACCTCCCCGCTGGCCTCGTCCACGTCCGCGACGACTGGACCGGTTTACGCACGCTCTTCCTCCCCTCTTTCGGCACCATCTCTACCGAACTCGCTGCCCGTCTGGGAGCGTTCGTGCGGCGCGGCGGTAACGTCATCTGCACCGCTGGCACGGGCCGACGCACCATCGACAACGCCGCCTCAACGCGAACGCAGCCCGGCCACCTCACCCGCTTGCTCGGCGTGCAGGTGATCGAATACGGCGCGACTCGACAACCTCTGCTCGAAGTAGCGATCTCGCCCGATCACGTCATCGCTGCACCTCACGGCTATGAGATTATCGTCGTGCGCCAAGCCACCACATGTGGTGCGTGGCGACGGCTCCCCTCTTTCTCGAAAGCACGCGTGCCCCACCCAGCAGAGAACCTCCCCGCATTGACCAAAAACGCCCTCGGTCGAGGCCACGCTTTGCTCTTGGGCACGTGGGTCGACGAATCCAACGTCACTCCATTCATCGAATTCTTAGCCTCCGAACTTCGTTGGCGTTCGCTGGTCGAAGCCCCCGCCATCGTCACCGCCCAGCGCCGGATTTCCCCCGGCAACCGCATTCTGTTTCTCCTGAACCACGCCGCGGAACCTACGACCATCAATCGCGTGCCCGCCGGAACCGACCTGCTCACAGGCGACCAGCTAACCCATCAACTCACTCTGCCTTCCTACGGAGTCATCGTGGCGAAACTGGTCTGATTTTAATGCCAAACTTCACGCCACCCACAATTTATTCAACGTGTCCATAAATGGAACCCTAGCAGAAAATCTGCTGCCTTCGTATCACGCCATCGACCCCTTGCTGCGGATTCGAACCAATTTCTTTTGGTTTATCCATCGGCCCCGAGCCCCCCGCACTTTGTTCAAAATCAAGCCTATTCCTCTTATGAAAAATCCCCTAACCGCCCAATTCACTTTCGGCGCCGCCCTCTTTGCGGTGATTGTCGGTAGCGTCTTTGGCCAGTCCAGCTCCACCCCATCCGCCTCGGATGATGACTCCGCCACCGTCAGTCTCAGTCCGTTTGAGGTGACCGCCGATAACGACTCCCGCTACTACGGGTCCAACTCCATCGGCGCGACCCGCACCCGCACCGAACTACGCAATCTGCCCATGAGCATGCAGGTACTCACCAACGAACTGATTGAGGATACCGCCGCCCATGAACTGATTGACGTCGTGACCTACGCCAGTGGTGTTTCCGAGGGTGTCCCGGGGACTTCGGGCACCAAGGACGATGACGACAACACCGGGTTCACCCTGCGGGGCACCGCCGGATACCTGCCGATGCGCAACGGCTTTCGCCGCCTGCGTCTAGCGCCAACCGCCAATATTCAACAGGTGGAAATCCTCAAGGGACCCGCCTCCTTACTCTACGGCCAACTCGCCCCCGGCGGCACGGTCAACTATATCACGAAGCGCCCCGTCGCCGAGCGTTCGTTCGGTAGCTTATCACTCTCTTTCGGCAACTACGACATGCTAGGCAGCGTGCTCGATTACAACCACGCAGTGGTCCCCGGTAAATTCGCAGTTCGCGTGGTTGGCTCGGTGCGGGATATCGACCCGATCGAAGAGCGCTACCACCAGACCGTCACGCTGTTGAATCCCACGCTGTCCTGGTGGATCACTCCCAAGACGAAGTTCACGGCTGACTTCGAGATCAGCGAACGCAATGCGGACGCCCCCGTGGGTAATATCCCGTGGAACGACACGTCCTATCTTCTGGATAATCCCGGCGCCGTGGACCGCACCTTCAACACACGCGCTTTCAGTGACTCCCTCAACACATCGGTCGAGACGATTGCCGGCGAGCTTTCTCATGAATTTTCGGACCACTTCTCGGCCCGAGTCATGGTCCAGCAATCCATCTGGGAAGCAGACCGTTTCTACAATTCCACCAGTTCCTTCCTAAACTCCACCACCGGCTCCATCGGCAACCGTAGTCTCCGCTACCAAAAGCATGGTTCGGTGGATGACTTCGCCGCGGCTGAGCTGGTCAACCGCTTCACGCTCGGTGACGTCAAGGTGCAGAACATGATCGGCGTCCAACGGCAGCACCTCCAGTTCCGCAATCGCTTTACCGGCAGCAACGCTCCCGGTGTTTCGAATCCCAGCCTGCGTTGGAATATCAACGATCCCTCCACGTGGATCGTCACCGCTTTTACCGAAGCAGACACCGTCGAGAACACGAGGGTCACCGGCACGCGTTCGACCAACCTCAATAAGAGCCTCTATCTGACAAACCAGCTTACCTTTCTCGATGGCCGCTTCCATACCTTGGCCGGTGTCCGCTTCGAGGAACTCACCACCGAGCTGGACCAACCTGGCACGGGCACCTACCGCAAGACGGAGTCCCCCGGCGCCTCCGTGCCACAGGTTGGCGCATTGTTCCGCGTATCGGATAAGGTCGCGGTCTACAGCAGCTACTCTGAATCATTCAATCCGGCGTTCTCTACCTTGCGCAACGAAACCGGTGACTTCTTCGTGCCCGAACCGGAAACCGGCGAAGGCTTCGATCTAGGCGTTAAGGTCGATTGGGACGAACCGAACCTCTCTTTCACGGCGGCTGTATTTACGTTGGATCGTGCCAACATTCTCCGCGCTCTCACGCCAGTGACCGATCCGTTGGACCCCAACACCACATTCACGCCATGGCGCCAGTCTGGTTCGGAGACGAGCGAGGGCTTCGAATTTGATTTTCGCTGGGCACCATCTGAGTCAGCGCAGCTCATCTTCTCCTACGGCTACACCGATGCCTACGTGAGCAGCGACGAACAGAATCCAGAGGCCAATGAAGGCCACGGTGTCGCCAATGCCCCGCGCAACACGTTCGCGCTGTTCTATCGTCAGGAACTCGACGGCTTCGCTTTCTTCAAGAAAACCTACTTCACGTTCGGCGCTCGCGCCATCAGTTCCCGCGCCCCCCGGCCGACGTGGAATCTGGTTTCCCCCGGCGTGTATGAAGCACCTCCCCGCATGCCCGGCTACGAACTGTTCGACTTCGGCGTCGGCGGCACCGTGCAAGTCGGAGAACGCGACTACGACCTGCGCCTCAACGTAAAAAATGCCTTCGATAAACTGTATCTTGCTCACCGATTCGCCTTCGGAAACCCCCGCATTATCGAATTCTCAATGCGCACCAAATTCTGAGGCACCTCTCTCCAACAGAGTATTTCAGCCACTACGCTGGCCCTTGTGGGTCAGCGTTTTTCTTGCCCCGACCCGTGGAGTTCAAATCAAGTCTAGCAGCGAAGTCTTAAGCTTCACGGGCCGCCCTACCTGCCGCAGGGAGTTTCCGGGCCGCCAGGCCACGTCGGTCAATACCGTTTTAGGGTTGGCCGGGACCCCAAACTCCGTGCAATTCATCTGTGCCACCAACAAGTCCGTGGCCGCCGCGCCGAATCGTTCGGGCTGCTGATCGACTCCGCTGTAGCCGTCGGGCGCCGTGGTCAACGAAGTGCAGGCTACTCCAATATCCTCCGGGATCTTGCGACCGGAGGCCAGCACCCAGTCGACCACCTGCAGATTCGCACTCACCACCGCATCGGGACGATGTCGATTCAACCACGCCGTGAACGCCCCCTGCGAAGCCGGCAATTTGTCAAGTGGTGTGATGACGGGATCGACTCCAATTTCCTCCTGTAACCAAAGCACCGGCGCCTTCATTTGAAACCGCACCGACGGGGTAAGCTCCTCCGGCATCACCAGTCCAATCCGCCGGTAACCCAGGCGACACAACTCCTCCAAACACAGTAAGATCACGTGAAAATGATTTGGCACCACTCGACTTAAACGAGGCTCCTCCAGCTTGTGCCCGGCCGTCACCGCGCAAAAATATTCCCACTGGAGATCGAGCCGGGCCTTCTCCGGCAACGGAGCAATGAGCAAGGCACTAATCCCGCGCGCGCGGATGATACCAGTGAGCCGACGCGCACTCATACCCGGCTCCTTGATCCATAGCTCATCCACAAAATACCCGAGTTGCTCCGCCCTCGCCCGCGCGCCCGCCACCCAGGCCGAATGGTAGGGGTTCGTTCGCGCCTGCTTTGGGTCCTCAAACCCATGTAAAAGTCCGATGGTCGCCCGCCCCTCCAACGGTTTGGACGCCCGCATCGAGCGCATCATTTGCGACAGCACCGGATTCGGCCGATAGCCCATCGCAATCGCGCCTTTGCGCACTTTCTCCCGCGTCGCGAGCGGGATACGAGGATCATCACGCAGGGCCAGCGAAACGGTGGACTTGGAAAGCCCGATCCGGGCTGCGATTTCTCGGGTAGTAACCATGCTCAACGTGTCCAGCAAGTAACACTTGGTCATACCCCGTGCTTCAAACCAATTCTGAAGCTTCCCGCTTTCACGACTTTAATCCCCGCATTCCAGATCCATTCCCATGGTCCCGCCCCGCCCCAACACTCTTCTTCCATGATCGTGCCAATCCTGCTTCTGGCCGGCCAATCCAATATGGTCGGCTGCGGTCGCATCGCCGACCTCATGCCTCGTGATCAGGTCGCCCCACGGTCCGTTCGTCTCCATACGTCACAAGGCTTCGCACCGCTCCACTCCGCAGCACGATTCGGGCCAGAGGTCGGCCTTGGCCAGGCGTGGGCGAAGGAAGCGAGCACCGCGCCTCTCGTCATATTGAAGATTGCTCGCGACGGCTCCAACCTCGCCCGTGACTGGCGCCCATCGTCGGATTCAACGTCTCCCTCAAACGGAAACGCGCATGCATGGCTTTATCCACAACTCCTTGAAGCCTGGCACGTGATGAGTAAACGGCTGCAGACTGAGGGTGTCCAAATTTCGCCCGCCGGACTAGGCTGGATGCAAGGTGAACGCGACGCGATCTTCCCTGCGATGGCCCGCAATTATGCGGCAGCATTGACCCATTTTCTGCAACAACTTCGCACGGATCTTTCCGCGCCTAAACTACCGGTGGTGATCGGTCGCATTTCACCCTGCGAGCTCAATCCCAAAACCGGACGAGCTCGCCATCAGTTTGCTGACACCGTGCGGGAGGCTCAGGTTGAAGTCGCCCGGCGCGACCCGTGTGCCACTTGGATCGATACCGACGACCTTCCACGTTTCGACGACCTCCACTTCACCAGTTCCGGCCAGTTGGAATTAGGCCGACGATTCGCCGCCGCGTGGTTCGACCTCATTCGTCCCCGTCGCCCTTCCCCAGCGCAATGAGTCACGTCCCGCCGTTCATCTCCTTCGCCTTGCTGGTCTGTCTTACTGCGCCGGGCCACCGTGCGCACGCCCGGACGCACCCGCTCACGCCAGCCTCAACCGTAATCGACGGAACGGCTCAGGATATCCTGCCCGGCGATACTTTACTGCTCGAACCAGGCGACTATCCCGCCCTGCTCTTTCGCAACGTGAATGGCGACACCGGAATGCCCGTCGTGATCACCAACGCTCCTGGCGGTCGAGTCCGTATCGGCGACCCTGCGTCACCCCACGCGGTTCAATTCGCCCACTCCACTCACTTCGTTTTCCGAGGCGATGGTGATCCCTCCATCGACCACGGCATCGAAATTCATGCTGCCCGGGCGAAAGGGGGCGTGGGCGTGAAAGTCGATGATTTCAGTTCTCATTTTGAACTGAGTCATTTGGAAATTCACCACGTCGGCTTCGCCGGCATCATGGCCAAGACCGACCCGCGTTGTGACGGCTCGGTCGTGCGCGGTGAATTCGTGCAACGCGACACCCACATTCACCACAACCACATCCATGATGTCGGTGGTGAAGGCCTCTACATCGGGCATTCGTTTTACTCAGGCTGGTCCCACGATTGCGACGGGCATCCCGATACTGCGCCCGTCATTCACTACCCGCACGCTCTCGAAGGCGTGCGCATCCACCACAATCTGATCGAACGCACCGGCTGGGACGGCCTGCAGGTAGGCAGTGCCACGCGGGATTGCGAAATCACCGACAACACAATCGCAGGCACCGGACTTCGCCACGTGCGCTATCAACAAAATGGTATCCAGATCGGCGAGGGGACCACGGGGCTTTGCGCCCGCAACCACATCACCAATGCCGGTGCCCACGGCATTATCCTGCTCGGCCGCGGCGACAACCGCATCATCGAAAACACCATCATCCGCCCCGGCGCCTACGGCCTGTTCAGCGACAACCGTCCCGACACCGTCCCGGGTCTCCCCGTTCAGATTAGCGGCAACACCATCGATTCACCCGGTCGCGGCGGCTTTTTCATCATGAATGAAATCAGCGCGGTCATCCTCGACCACAACCACCTCAATCTGGCGGACGACCAACCCGGTCTCACCCTTGGCGACGAAGCCCGGCCCAAGTCGACCAACCAAACGATCAACCGATGAGCTCTCGCAACCAACCCAATATTCTCTGGATCTTCGGCGACCAACATCGCGGGCAAACCTGGAGCGGCGCAGGCGATCCCAATCTACATACTCCCCACCTCGATCGGCTCGCGGTCGAAGGCGTCACCTTCGACCGCGCTGTGAGCGGCTGCCCGCTGTGCTGCCCCGCCCGCGGCACGTTGCTCACCGGACGCTATCCGCACCAAGCCGTCCACGCTCACGAACAACCCCTCGATCCGAGCCAACCAACCATTGCACATCACCTCGGCAACGCCGGCTACCACACCGCTTGGTTCGGCAAGTGGCACCTCGACGGCGGCCACGAATACGAAAAACGCACTGTGTTCCACCACGTTGATCGCGAGCGACGCGGGGCTTTCTCCACCTGGCTTGGCTACGAAAACAACAACAGCCCGTGGGATTGCTGGCTGCATGGCCACCGGGATAGCGAGGAGGTCGCCTCTTATCGTCTTCCTGGTTTCGAAACCGACGGCTTGACCGACTGCTTGATCGAGCATCTACGCGACCGTACGAAAGGGGATCAGCCTTTCTTTGCCGCCCTGTCCGCCCAACCCCCGCACAACCCCTACGCCGCCCCCTCCCCTTGGATGCAGCGTCACCACCCCGCCCACATCACCCTCCGACCCAACGTGCCACAGGTGCCCCACATCGAGATCCGAGCGCGCCGCGATCTC
>Ga0222654_1000216_pt1 | contig 46491 bp, 38 predicted proteins | sample AntAcemetagen421_FD_179805 | JGI IMG/M metagenome (GOLD analysis project Ga0222654, IMG submission 179805) | Saline water microbial communities from Ace Lake, Antarctica - #421 | ecosystem: Environmental > Aquatic > Non-marine Saline and Alkaline > Saline | place: Antarctica: Ace Lake...
TGCCCACACCGCCTACCGCTGGCTATTGGAACAAGGGATCCCCGCGGAGAATATTGTCGTAGGAGGAAGTTCCGCCGGAGGAGGTCTCACGGCTGCCTTACTCAACAAACTAAAACGCGACGACGACCGCCTCCCCATCGCGGCCATTTTGCTTTCGCCGTGGACGGACCTCACTCAAAGCGCGGATACCTTCAATACCAACGCCCACTCCGATCCAACGATTTCCAAGGCTTATTTGGACCGGGCGGCGGCCGGATATTTAGGCGACACCGATCCGAAACACCCTCTGGCATCCCCTGTATTTGCCGATCTGAGCGGACTACCTCCCCTCCTGGTCCAAGTGGGAAAATCAGAAACGATGTTTGGTGACTCGCTCGCCTATATTTACAAAGCGCAACAATCCGGTATCGAAATCGAATGGGATGCCTACGACGACGTCATCCACGGCTGGCACAATAGTGCCCACGTGGTCCCTAACATCCCCGAAACCTTGGCCGCTTTTGAAAAAATCGGCGCGTTCTTCCGATCAGTTTTCTCGCCAAAATCTCGCTAGACCCCATTGCACAGCAATTTTTCCCCGCCCTCCGCCCGAAAACGACGCCACAGGAAACGGAAAGCAGGGGCGTAGGCTGGCGGATCAGCCACGATTGCAGCGTCGACCTGTTGAGGACTGCGCCACTCCCCCGTCTCGATTTCGGCCGGGTGCAGTTCAAACGGGCCTTCGTGCTCAAGCCGATACACCCAAACGAATTCCCACCCGGTATCCGCCCGGGCCCGCTCAGACCACAGACGCTCCGGTGGTGCCTCCAGATACACCCCGATCTCCTCGCCCAGTTCCCGCACGATCGCTTCATCGTATCCCTCCCCCGTATCGACATGTCCCGAGCACGATGAATCCCAACATCCCGGGGCCATATCCTTCGCCATGGAGCGTTTTTGGAGGAAAACCTTTCCCGCCGCATTAAACACCAGCGCATGCACCGCCCGGTGCCAAAGTTTGTCCCGATGCACCTCCGCCCGGGTGGCCTGACCGGTCACCACATCATTTTCATCGACTACATCAAACACCTCGTCATCGCGCTGGGCCTTTACATCATCGTTCATATCTGCCCTTTCTTGGGCGAAAAACGCCTATTCCGCCATGCCGAAAATTGATATTGACCAAGTTGCCGAGATAATGAAACGAGCCGCGATGGAGCCTGAAATGCTCCGCCAAATCATCGCCGAGATGCAGGCTATCGTTCAGCCTGAAGCCGATGAAGAGAAGCCGCCTCCCGTCAAAAAACAGTGGTGCGTCCTCGTCTCCGATCCTGAAAACCGTCTCCCCGCCGATTCCGAATTCGTCAGCTGGGTGCTGCAGATCCCCGAAAGCGAGAGCCCTGCCACCACCATCGAGCGGATTCACCGCGCGGCCTACGATTTCAACGCCACCAAGCGCGGACGACTCCTCCCCGCCAACACGATCGGCGAAGCCCTGGAAAACGTCGCCGCAAAGCACTTCAAAGAGGCCGAATGTTGGGTGAAGACCAAAATTCCAGTTTTGATGCTCCGCACCAACAACGAAATCCCCACCACCGATTCCGATAAGGATGCTCGCAAAGACGGCGCTTAAATCGCGTTAGCCTCCCTCCCTAATTCGGTTCCTCCTCACTCCCATGCGCTGGTTCTTCGCCCTCAACGAAGCCTCCACCAGCTTCTGGGAGTATGCTAACCTCGTGCAGGTCGCGGTGCACTCCGCCCAGACCCGCACGAGCCTCTCCCCGGTTTGTCTCTACGACGGCGATGACAACAGCCTGACTGGTTGGCTGGAATCTGCCGGCGTCACCGTGATCCGCCGCCGCACATTTCTTCATCGCTGGGTCGCCGATCTCCCTCCCATTCCCCGCGGTGCCTACCTCAGGCTCGAGATTCCCGCCGTCTGCGCCGAGCAGGGATGGACCGACGAGTTTGTGCTCTACACCGATTGCGACGTCGTTTTTCGCTCCGACCCGACCGCGACTCTCGCCTCCCTCCATCCCGCCTTTTTCGCCGCTGCCCCCGAAATCGACCAATCCGACTTCGAAAAATTCAACAGCGGTGTCATGTGGATCAACGTCTCCGCTCTCGCTGCGGAACAAGAGTCCCTGCAGCACACGATCAAGGAGCACCTCGCCGAAGCCATCGCCCCGCCCTACGATCAGGCCGCCCTCCAACGGCACTTCCAGAACCGCACCGATCACCTGCCGCTAGAGCTCAATTGGAAACCCCACTGGGGCACCAACGACCAAGCCGTCATCCTCCATTTCCACGGCCCCAAGCCGGCGCAGAAATATCACGTGCTCAACCATCGCGCTCCCGACTACGTGCAACGCTTAGTCGGCCCCGCATTTTTCTCCGCCAGCGCCGAGTGGGACAACCTCCTCATTGCCGCCCTAGCCACTCACCCTTGGCCCACCAAAACGATCCCTCGCATCGGCGACGGCTTTGATTCTTTCGCCAACATCGTTTCCGGGCTCGGTGACCCCGAAGGCCCCAATCCCGAAATAATGTCCCCGCAGGTGCGGTGGGGACTCGCGCCTTTCACCAAATTGACCTTCCAGCAATCCCCCGCCGATTCGCTTCGATTCGAGGCTGCGTTCCAATGCTCGACCCCCGGTCAGGCGATCTCGGTTCGTCTCAATCATCGTGAGATTGCGCACGTTGCGATCACTCGCCTAGCCGATAACTACCACCTCTCCCTCGATCTTCCGCCCGCTACCGGAGGCCAGCAGATCCAGATCCATTACGCCAAAGGCTTTCGCCCCGACAACGCAGACCCCCGCGAACTCGGCGTGCTGTTCAGCACTCTCCGCGTGCGACAAACCAACGCCCTATCGCACTAGGTCCAATTCGAGGCCGTCAAACGCACTCAGATTAAAACCCCGTTCTGTGAGCGCCGCCTGCACCGCGGCTCGATCCAGTTGAGCCCCGGGTCGAATACCGAGAGCCTCGAACCCACCCTGCTTCACCTCCAACGCGAACTGAAGATCGTCGCGGCGCGATGGCACCGACTTCTCGTCAAACGGGAAGAGGGGGTAAACTTCACGCAAAACTCCATCGCCGGAGAAATAGCCGATATCCAACGCCGTCGGTGTATTTCGCATCCAAAAGCTCACCTGACGCGGGTAGGCGTAGACAAACAACATCCCTTGATCATCGGCCAGATCTCGACGTCCCATCAGCCCTTTACTCATTTCCTCGGTCGTGACGACGACCTGCATCTGCACGGCCGTATCGCCCACTTTGATCGAGAACCAATCCAGCGCCGTCTTGGCCGTTGGGGGGGGGGCGGGCTCAGGTTTTGCGCAAGCTGGCAAGGTCGCCAATATTCCCAGTGCCAATATCGTCGTAACCAACAGCCTCGAAACCGGATTTGCGTTTTTCATCTGAGGCATCGCTAATCATTAAAACTTATCAATTCAACCCTCTTACCCGTGCCAAAATCCGCTCTCCTTTTCTTCACCGACACTCACCGCAGCGCCGACCTTCGTTATTTCGGCGGTTTTGAAGTCCATGACCCTTTCATCGCCCTTCAAGTCGGCAACAAACGCATCGGTGTTCTCAACGCCCTCGAGTTTGGCCGCGGACTCAAAGAATCCACCTTCGACGAAATCATTCCCCTTGAGGAGCTGACGGCCGCCGCCGAAGAATCCGGGGTAGGCCAGCCCGGCCCGGCCGACCAAATCGTCGCCCTCGCTAAGAAATTGAAGATCAAGTCCTTTGATGTGCCCGGGGAATTCCCCTCCTTCCTGCTCGTCAAACTGCTAGACCAAGGACTCGATATTAGTGTGATCGACGGCCCCGTTTTTCCGGGTCGCGAGTGCAAAAGCGACGAAGAAGTAGAGTTTATTCGGCAAGGTAACCGCTGTTCTGCTGCGGGTTTCGCCATCGCCGAAAAAATGCTCCGCGCGTCCACCATCAAAGGCAATCGACTGGTGCTGGACGGCAAGACGCTCACCAGTGAACGCGTCCGCTTCGCTATCGAAGTCGCCTGTTTGGAAAAAGGAGCCATCGCCGCCGACACCATCGTAGCTGGCGGCGATCAAGCCTGCGACCCCCACTGCCGGGGCACTGGTCCCCTGCGGCCGAATGACCTCATCATCTTCGACATCTTTCCGCGCGTCACCTCGACTGGATACTTCGGCGATATGACTCGCACTTTCCTTCGTGGCACCGCCAACGACGTCCAACGCAATATCGTCGCCGCCGTCGCCGCCGCTCAAAAAGCCGCCTTAAAGAAGGTCAAAGCCGGTGCGATGGCGCACTTGGTTCACGGCGAATGCAACCGCGTGTTTAGCGAACGTGGATTCGAAACGAAACTGACGCCCGAAGGCGCCGTCGGCTTCTTCCATGGCACCGGCCACGGTCTCGGCCTCGACGTGCACGAAGCTCCTCGCGTCGGCGCCGTCAAACGCCGTTTGCGCAAAGGCGCCGTCATCACCATCGAACCCGGTCTTTACTACCCCGGTCTCGGCGGCTGCCGCATCGAAGACGTCGTGCAAGTCACCGCCGACAAGCCCAAGAAGCTCTCCCGCTACCACTACAAGTGGGAACTGAGTGACTGAGGCCACTCGGCTGAGCCGGATTACAACGGCACCTGAAGCAAATCATCGGCTTTGTGTGGCTCGTGACGCCGCATCCAGTCGACCAGTTTGGCTTTCATGTCTTCGGCCTGTGCGCGGTTTTTCTGGGGATCCACGGGAGCGGCGATCAGGTTGCGCATCTCGTGAGGATCCGCCTCCAAGTCGTAAAGTGCATTGATCGACTTTGAGGCGGTGTTTTGCGCCATCATGAGCTTTAGATCACCGCGGCGGATCATGTAATTCGGCCGATCCCGACCGACCGAATACGAGACCACGTCATGCTCGATTGGGTTACCTTCAATGAAAGGTCGTAGACTGATGCCGTTATTCTTCGGAATCGGCATTTCGAGGTAATCAAGAATCGTCGCAAATACATCGAGTCCCGACACCGGCTCCTTGACGACGACACCGGGCTTGATCGCTTTCGGGAAACGCATCAGCAGCGGAATGTGAACGGAACCTTCGTAGAAGATGACTTTGGAATGCATGCCGTGGTCGCCGAGCATCTCGCCGTGGTCCGACGTGAAGACGATCAGCGTATTGCCCAAAATACCGTGCTCCTCCAGTTTTCCGAGAATCGCCCCGATCCAATCATCCACCTCGCGAATCATGCCGTAGTAGATCGACCTCATGTTGCGGATCTGGGTGGGGTCGCGGTAGGGCTGCTGATCTTCTGTCTGGGCCTGCTGGGCGTAAGGAGAATCTGTCATCGGATCCCCCATACTCACGGGCAGAGGAATATCTTCCGGCGGATACATGCTGTAGTAGGGTTCCTGCACAATCATCGGGGGATGCGGCGGATCAAATGAGCAGGTCAGCGTGAACGGGCCGTCTTTCAGGCGATCAATCGCCGCCATCGTTTCCTCCGCGGTGAAGGCCGCGTAAGAAACATGTGGCGGCAGATCAATGCGCCCGTATTGGTTGGCCTGGCGGGCCTTGAGGGCCATCTTCGCATCCACCTCGTGACCCACATGGTCCGCATGCCGATCGAGGGCGATCGGGACATAGGGACGTTGATTGCGCTCGGAGAAGAGTTGTCCTTCAATCGGCGGTTTGGGATCCACTCCCTTGCTCAAAAGATACTCCTGGTAAGCTTTGATCTGGTTAAGCCCTTTGGTCCGACTTCCGGGAGCACCGACCGCCTTTACGGGATTGTCGTAGACTTCGGCGAACTGATACGGCGTGTGCCATTTCCCATAATACTCGGCCGCATAACCGTGCTCCACCAACACGCTGTCGAAGGTCGGCACATCCGGAACATCCTCACTCTCATAATCACCGTTGCCCTCGACCCGGACATTGACCGGCGTGAGTCCAGTTAGGAACGAAGCCCGGGCGGGCACGCAGACTGGATTGGCGGTGTAAGCATTTTGAAACATCACCCCTTCCGCCGCGATTCGCGCCATATTAGGGGTATCCACTACCGTGTTACCCGCATTGCTCATCGCATCGAACCGCTGCTGGTCGGTGATAATGAAAAGCAGATTAGGCCGTTCGTCGGGCTGGGCCCCAACAGATAAGACGAGCGCCAACAGTGCCAAAAATAGGATTAAGGAAGATCGCGGCGTGGAAGATAGCATACTCATCAAATAAGAGATTTAGGTTGGGGGATCGCAAAAATTGATTAAATCCCCCACCTCCACAAGCGTGGCTGCAGGGCATCGAAAAATCCAAGGAACTCGGGATCGTCCCGTAACTCGGCTCTTTCCCTACGCCATGAGCAGGCGATATCTTACTCCTCGCCCTCCTCACAAATTATTCCGCCGCAAGCTCCCGCCCATTCGACCTGAGCGACTGCGATACCGTCCATCGTGACTTCGCAATATTCAGTTCCACCGTATTTCGAATCTTGACCTCAGTGTCCTCGGCATTGGATTTCTCAACTAAGTCGCCAACCGCAAGCCGTTGCCCCCTCCCCCTCTGTTTCCCACCGGAGGACGGAGCTCCCGCCTCCGCCAAAAAACCTTACCCCGCCTTCACCGTGTCCGCCGAACAACTAGAGGAAGAGGCCAAAGAGGCACTCGCCCGCCTCATCCTTTCCGCTCAAGAGGATACGGCCTTTCGCGAACAGGTCTTATCGATCCTTCGCCTCCCGTTGGCGGAACGTGCCATTGTCGTCAGCCAGGCAGTCGAAACCATGAAAGCGCGAAACGAGCCCGACTCCATTTGCCTGGCCTTTCAATTCTTGAGCAACCCCTCCGCCGCCGAGGGTATCATCGCAGCGATCAACGACTTTTAGGCGAACCCATCGCCTCCCGTTTCAATTAGGTGGGAGGTCGGGCGTCGGGGGTCGGGGGTCGTCGAACACAGTGATTCGGCGACCTCGCGAAAATCTGCGTTACTTCGCCCTTTGAATAGCACGATGTCGCCAGGACGGCCGATCCTAGATACCAAACGCGTGACTTCAGCGGAGCTTTTGGCGTAATGGATGGCCGTTGAACGCCCGCTGCTCGGGTCCGCCTGACGCAATGCCGGACCATAATAGTCTCTAATTCCAGAGGCACGGGCGACGATGACTTCATCCGCGACGTCCGCCACCCGCTTGGCCACCGCTCGGTAGATCTCCGACCGTGGTGCTAGAACGGTCTCAATCGATCCGAGGACGACAATCCGAGGTCCTGTCGGCAAAGAGTCCAACACCTCCAGTGCACTGTAGAATCTAGGTAAAGTAGATTTATAATCATCGATCACCAACCGTGCGCCGTTGGAACTTAGCATGGGTTCCAGCCGACCTCGTGTCGGCCTGAATCCTTGCAAATTCTTTAGCGCCGATCGCGTGTCTGCGCCGGCACAGTTTGCCGCCGCGACCGCGCCAAGTAGAGAATAACTCGCCTTCTGCGTCAGGAGTTGAGTGGCGATAGTTCCTAAGTGGCCAGAGAACTCTCCGTAAAGCTGATCGGGCTTCGGCCACGCAATCCGCCATTCGGTTCCCCCGGTAGCTGACTCCCCGTTCGAAGCCATACCAAATGACCTTCGCCCGGGTGATCCCAGCCATCCAACGGGTGCGGGGATCATCGTAATTGAGAACGGCGAAATCCTCGGGACCCAAGAGTCGCACGGCCCACGACTTTTCATCTCGGATAGGGTCCTGATCCCTAAACGAAAGAATATGATCACTAGACACACACGTCACCACGACGATATTTGGCCCAATTGGACGGAGCATGGACGCCATCTCCCCTAGCTTCTTGATGCCGACCTCAATCACGACGCGCCGCCGCCGCCGCGAAGCCCGTAACAATGCCACCCCCACCTTGCCTCGATAATTATTGTTTCCACTGACATAATCGTCGGGGGGAAGGTGCAATGCCTGCAAAATCGCGCGTGTCGTCGTCGTCTTTCCAGACTCCCAACCACCGCGATTACGCATTGATGCCGTGCGAAAGTGCGACGGTAAATGCCCGCAATCCACCAATAGATCTTCGCTTGCGATCCCATGGATCGGTAGAAAAGAAGTCCCCGCCCTTCGGCAGTGCGCATTCGGACAATCCGAGAGCGCAAAGTGATGAAAAACCGGGAGCTACGGTCTGAAATCGAACGACCCATTTTATCCGTGGAAACTGCCACTGCACTCCGACGACGCAAATCAAACTCTCCTCGGTTGCAGCGCCGTGAGTCAAAATACTCTGAGTCAATTCGACGTGAACTGACTCCAGAGAATGAAGCCCGTCCTGATGAGAGGATGCCGGTTGAAATCAGGTCGAAGGAAAATGAGTATACCCGCGCAGCGCGCGCATAAACTCGGCCGCCCTCTCATGCAACGACGACATTTTCTTCAACTGGCAGCAACCGGAGCGATTAGCCAAAGTCTGCTCCGTCCCACTCCGCTTGGGGGGGGGCCATTCCAGTGATCAACGCGACAAGTTCGGTGGTTGGACAGCTCGAAAGTTCGAAGCAACTGGCTTCTTTCGCACCGCCAAGGATGATCGCTGGTGGCTGGTGACACCGGAAGGGAACGCGTTTCTTAGCTTTGGCATCAACCACCTTTATCCCGATCTATGGAAACAGTCCTATAACCGGGAGGCATGGCAAAAACGTCTGGGGCTAGCATCACTCGACGGACCAGAATTCTCTCCGGCGTTGCGTTCCTGGTTTTTGGATACGTGCGCCAACTACGGATTCAACACGGTGGGCGTGCACAACAGCCTGCCGGTCGTCAACACGCCCCGTCCCGCAGTGCCTTACATGAAGCCGATCACGTTCATCGACGTGCCTCATTGGAAGGACGACGTAACGGACGAGAATTTCGTCGATGTATTCGCCCCCGAATTTGCGCACCATTGCGATAAATTGGCCAAACAGGAAGTCGCACCCTTACACGACGATCCCTACCTCCTCGGATATGCGATGACGGACTGTCCCCTCTTCACCGCAGAGGATTTACGGGAGCGTCCTGACACCATCGGCGGAGCGCGCCGCCAGTCCCGTATCGGTTGGCCATGCCGGCTAAGAAACCTGCCCGGTTCCGCTCCCGGCAAACAAGTCTACGTGCAGACCATGCAGCGCCTCTACGAAAACCGGATCGGTGTATTCAACGCCTCCTATTCCACGACCTTTCAGTCATTCGCTGAATTCGCTCCGGCCGAAAATTGGTGCCCAGAAACACAAATTTCCAATATTTCGGAGACTCGTGACAACGCGGAGTTTCTTAAAAAAGTCATCAACGCCTACTACCAGATGGCGAAAATTTCGATTCGGCGCTATGACTCGAATCACCTCTTCTTCGGCGACAAAATTAACGCGAACACGGACTCGCTCGACACGGTTTTAGAAATCACCAGCCGCTACACCGACGTCATTTTCTACCAAATGTATGCCCGCTATGAAGTACAGCGCCCCGGTCTAGATCGATGGTCGAAGCAAGCCGACCTTCCCTTCATCAATGGTGACTCGGCCTACACCATGGTGACCGAGCACATGCCACGCCCTTATGGGCCCATCGCCAACGTTCTCGCCCAACGCTCCGCATGGACTGAGACGTTCATACGCGAAGCATTTGCCCGACCAGAATTTGTAGGCTGGCACTACTGTGGGCTCATCGATGCCGATAGGCGAGTAGGTCGAAAACAAGGCCGCCAACACTCCGGCCTCCTGGATGGCTTCGGGCAGCCTTACCCAATGCTTGACGAGGTTATCAAGTCCTGCGCGAACGAGCTCTATGCTATCGCCTCCGGAGGAGAGTAAACAGAGCCACTCGATTCATGATCAGAACACCAGAGGTGAATCTCGTGGTTACAGTAAACGTGAGACCGCTGTGCTTCGTGCTTTACATCGGATGGTGGAAAGTTGGTTAACCCCCCTGTGCCTGAGATCTCATTTATCATCTCGACCTACCGCCCAACCGATTTCAACCGGCTGGAGGCCAATTTGCACGCCACCGTTGATACGACCTACGAGATTATCCGAATTGACAATCCCGGTCGCTACAGTCTCACCGAGGCCTACAATATCGGCGCGAAACAGGCGCAAGGCACGTTTCTGTGTTTTGTGCACGAAGATGTCATATTTTGTGACCCACATTGGGATGCCGCGGTGCTTGAGCGATTCACCCTTCGACCCGACTTGGGCTTGCTAGGCGTCGCGGGATCCACGTTGCGCCCTGATTTGCCCATCGGATTTGCCCTCGGCGACCCCCAACTGGATCGTGTGACCATTCGCGGGATCGATGAAACTACTTATTCGATTACAGAGAATCGTTGCCCCTATCCTATCGAGGAATGCGCAGTTCGCGTTCTAGACGGGGTGCTTCTCTTCACTCGGCAGGAGATCTGGCAACGGTTTCCTTTTGATCAAAACATTCTAGGTTTTCATTTCTACGACATAGATTTCTCGTTTCGAATCGCACAGCATTATCGTGTCGAAGTCGCACCAATGCTCATGCTTGAGCATAAATCGACAAAGTTCACTGCTCCCCCCAAAGGCTGCCGAGCGGATTTCAATGCCAGCTGGGTGAGCGCTGCGCTCCACTATGCGCCTAGGCACGATGATCTCAAATTCGACCGACTGGGATCTGAGGCATCGGTGAGGGTGAAGCGATTTTGGTTAAGTTTCATCTGCTTATCCGGATGCCCGTTCATCTTGCGCTGGCAATATTCGGGACGCTTGCAACTTCCTCTTTCCCAGTCCTTCTTTGGTGCGCCTATATTCTTCCCTGGCGTCTTCAATTACCTAAAACGGCAATGCCATAAACGGCGGCGCCAGCAACAACAGAAATCCAAAAACGCCTCGGAGCAATCGCGACTCCAATGACGCGCCGTGAGACTGTGCTCCCGCCCGCTCCCTCTATCCAATCCGCTTAAAGCACTTTCCGGATTCGATCCAAAGCCGCTTCGATATTTTCAATTGAATTGGCATAGGAAAACCTCAAATACCCCTCGCCCCACTTGCCAAAAGAAGTCCCGGCGATAGTCGCGACGCTCGCTTCATTGAGAAATTTATCCTGCGCTTCGCGAGCCGTTAACCCCGTGCCTTCAATATTGGGGAACGCATAAAAAGCGCCGCCCGGATCCGCACATCGAAAACCGGGTATCGCATTAAGCTGCGGCACAATTATCGCCCGACGTTTCGCAAACTCTCTCATCATATGATGCATCGGTTCCTGCGGCCCTTCGAGTGCCGCAATACCGGCAAATTGAGTGGCCGCATTCACACAAGAGTGGTCATTGATACAAAGCCGAATCACCGCATCCACCATCGAATCGGGCCAGACCGCGTAGCCCAATCGCCAACCGGTCATGGCGTAGCTCTTGGACCAGCCATCCAGCATGATCACTCTGTCTCGAATTTCCGGATACTGAAGTAAACTGACGTGCTCGCGACCATCATAAAGCAGGTGCGAATAGATCTCGTCCGATAGAATCGCCACGCCCGGATGTTCCTCCAGCCCTGCCACCAGTTTGTCGATCTCCTCCCGTGGAGTGACTCCTCCCGTGGGGTTGGCCGGACTGTTGATTATGATCAATCGGGTAGCCGGAGTAATTTGGCTCAAAACTTCTTCGGCTGAAAAAGAAAATCCGTTTTCTTCCTTCAGCGCGATTGGCACCGCCTTGGCTCCGCTGTAATTGATCACGCTCTCGTAGATCGGAAACCCCGGGTTGGGATACATGATCTCCACGCCCGGCTCGCCAAACAGCATCACCGCAAAAAACATGGTCGGTTTTCCCCCCGGCACCACCACGACATTATCGGGATTCACTTCCACGCCATGTCGTTGATGTAAATCCGCACTGACCGCCGCTCGTAACGCTGGCAGACCGTTGGCTGGCGTGTAACCATGATGCCCGTCGCGCAGCGCCTTGATCCCCGCCTCGACAATATGCTCCGGCGTCCGGAAGTCCGGCTGCCCAATCCCCAGATTAATGATGTCCTGTCCCTGCGCAGCCAAAGCCTGAGCCCGGGCCAAAACTTCAAACGCACTCTCTGAGCCCAACCGATTGATTGATTTTGCAAAAGTCAGCATGGTTACCTCCGTGTGTCAGACACTCCCTTGAGCACCATGCAAACACAACCGAAACACCCGGTCGAGTTTTCGCTTTTTTGAACCTACGTTCTTGCGACCAGGTCCCGACCTTATCAGATCCTCCCTGTGCCATCCACCGACTCCATCGCAGCGATCCAACAATACATCACTACCCACTGGGCCGAAACCGTTCGTGAATCGCGGGCCGATACTGAAAAAGAAATTTCACTCCCCTACCCGCACACCGTGCCATCGACCGATCCGTGCATGTGGTTATTCTTCTACTGGGACGTCTATTTCACGAACCTAGGCCTACTTCGCTCCGGTGAGATCGAACAGGCGCTACACAATGCCGACAACGTGCTCTCACTCATCGATCGCTTCGGTTACGTGCCAAACATGACGACGCGCGTCGCCCTCAATCGCACCCAAGTGCCTCCTTCCGCCATGCTCTGCCGCGACGTCTATGCCCAGACGCAAGACCGCGCGTGGTTAGCCAGAGCTCTCCCCATCCTCGAACGAGAATACACGTTTTGGATGACCCTCCGCATTGCGCCCAACGGTCTCAACCGCGCTTATTCCCACGCCGATCCCGCCACCGTCGATGCCTTTGGCGATGTGATCGGCGAAAGACTCAAGGATATCCCCACGGAGCCGATTGCGCGGATGCGTTATCTCCATCACAAGATCGCCGAATGCGAGGTGTGGGACTTTACCCCGCGCTTTGATCAACGCTGCACCGACTTCAATCCGATCGATACCAACGCCGCCCTCTTCTATTTCGAATCCACCCTCGCCGAACTTCACCAAGAGCTCGGCCACAGTGCCCCGAGCACCATCTGGCGGGAACGCGCCCAAGCCCGCCGAGAGCGGGTTGATCGTTTCATGTGGGACGAGGCTCAAGGCTTCTATTTCGATTACGACTGGGCCAACGGCCAACGGGGTCCCGTAGTTTCCGCCGCGGCGTGGCTGGCGATGTGGAGCGGGCTTTGCTCCGAAGCCCAAGCTGCCCGCATGGTGGCTAATCTTCCCCTCCTTGAGCGAGATCACGGCCTCATTACCTGCCAAGAAGGCAGCAACACCTCCGCGAATACCTACCAATGGGACGCCCCCAACGCCTGGCCCCCCATGCAAGCCGTGGCGATCATGGGCCTCACCCGCTACGGTTATCACACCGCAGCCAAACGCCTCGCCGAGAAATATATCAATACCTGCACCCGCAACTTCGCCACCACCGGACAACTCTGGGAAAAATACAACGGCATCACCGGCGAACTGGACGTCGCCGACGAATACAAAATGCCGCCCTTCCTCGGCTGGACCGCCGGGACATTCCTTTACGCGCAGGAAGTGCTGACACCTCAAAACTGATTCGCTTCTCGATCGAGTTTCCGCTCAACCGTCAACACCTGCTCAGTTTTTCCCGATCCAGCCGCGGCGCCAAAAGAAGACTCCGAGTCCGCTGACGATACTCACGCAGACTCCCCAGAAAACAAAATAACTGTAGTGCCAGCCGAGCTCCGGGATGTGATCAAAATTCATGCCGTAAACTCCGGCCACGAAGGTGATCGGAATGAAGAACGACGCCATGATCGTGAGCACTTTCATGATCTCGTTCATGCGATTACCCACCGCTGACATATAGAGATCGTTCAAACTCGCCGCCTGCTCCCGATGCATCTCCACGATTTCGATGATCTGCAACGAGTGATCATAAACATCGCGCAGAAACGTGCGGGTCTCGTCATCGATTAATTTCATTTCGGTGCGCTGCAGTTCGTTGGCCACTTCCCGCAGCGGCCACATCACTCGGCGTAGAATCGATAACTCTCGTTTGACCGAATGAATCGCTTGCTGAATGTTCGGACCTGGATCACTGAGAACGGCCTCTTCCAACTCTTCGAGGCGGGTGCCGTAAGACTCCAATATGGGGAAGAAGTGATCCACCACCGCATCGAGTAGCGCGTAGAACAAATAGGAGATATTGTAGGTGCGAAGGCGGGCCCCGCCGCGGTTAAGACGCTCGCGAATCGGACCCCACACATCGCCCGGGAGCTCTTGAAACGTAATGATCGTCTTCTCGAATAGAAATAGACTCACCTGCTCTTGCTTCAGCTCGATGCCTTCCAACCGCATCATCCGCACCACCACAAAAAGATAGCGGTCAAACAACTCGACTTTCGGCCGCTGCGACGTGCGCAACACATCCTCGGCCGCGAGCGTGTGAAATTGAAATTTCTGCCGCATCTGATTAATAACATACGGATGAAGCCCATCAATATTGACCCACCGATGCCGCGCCCACGCGGGCCGTTTGTTCGCATGAAATTCATCCGCCGAGCCCTCCGACCATTCGATCCGTTCCTCACTAAAATCACACCAATAAACCCGCACTGCGCCTGGATCCGGCGGCACGTCCACGCCCTCGACCGATTCAATTCCCGGCGACGCCCCCAGCTGGATGGGCGGGGCTCCCACACTTTTTAAGGGATTGGCGGCGCTGATGTTCGAGATCAGCCACTTGCTCAGTCGCTCCACTTCTTTGAGTGGATTGACCAAGGGCTTAGGAGGGGTGAGACGAGGCACGTCATGGTTAAAACCGATTCCTGCTCCAATGCCTAGATCATTTACCCAACGGCGGCCTTGTGCTGCACCAGAGTCTGGCTTGGGTTGAAAGCATGCCCGAACTCGCCGAAGTCGAATTTTACCGCAAGCGTTGGCACCAGGCTGCCGTCAGGCAAACGGTGACTCGAGTGCGTGCCCACTCGGCCAAAAAAACTTTTCGATACGCTCCTTCCGCTTTGATTCGGCGCCATCTTCTCACCGCTAAACTGATCGAATCCGAAACCGCAGCTAAGCAAATGGCGTTCCGGTTCGACAATGGTGCTTGGCTCGGAGTTCACCTCGGGATGACCGGAGAACTCACGGCCGTCCCCCATCGCCAAACCGCCGCGAAGCACGATCACCTCGTGCTCGACATGGAGGACGTCAGTTTGGTGTTCACCGATCCCCGTATGTTCGGCGGCGTGCGCTTTCATCTGGGCCCCGAAGTCCCCCTGTGGTGGACTAAGATCGCCCCATCGCTCCTCTCCACCGCATTCACCTCTACCGAACTCGCCGCGTTCCTGCAGCGCCGAGCCCGAGCCCCCCTCAAGGCCGTCCTCCTAATGCAAGAACGTTTCCCCGGCATCGGCAATTGGATGGCAGACGAGATTCTATGGCGCGCCGGCATTCACCCCGCTCAGCCCGCTGGCACCCTGACCCCGGCCGAAACCAAAACACTCTATCGCGAAGTCCGCCGCGTTTGTCGCAACGCCATGAAACGCATTGCCGGCGAGGACGACTACCTCCCCCACGACCTCAACGTCGGTATCCCCAACTCCTGGCTCTTCAGTCACCGCTGGCGAGATGGCGGTATTTGTCCTCGCACCAAAGTCACGCTTGAACGCGCCGATATCGGTGGTCGCACCACCTGCTGGTCGCCCGCTCGCCAAATTCTCCGCAAGTCATGAGCCCGCCCAAGAAACAACGCCTCGACGAGCTCCTCGTCACCCGCGACCTCGCCGACTCCCGCGCCCAAGCCAAAGCCCTCATCATGAGTGGTCGCGTTCGCCTCGGCTCTGCCCGCCTCGAAAAGCCCGGCAAGGTCTATCCATCCGACCTCGATGTCTCCGTCGATCAACCTCCCCGTTTCGTGAGTCGCGGGGGGGAAAAGCTCTCCGGATTCCTCGAGTATTTCGAGATTTCCCTCACCAACCTTCACGTGCTCGACGTGGGCGCGTCCACGGGCGGCTTCACTGATTGCGCGCTGCAAGCCGGCGCATCCGATGTCGTGTGTGTCGATGTTGGTCGAGCTCAACTCCACCCCAAACTCCTCAATGACTCTCGGGTCACCAACATCGAAAAACTCAACGCCCGCACGCTCGCCGAAACCGATCTGCCCCGCCCCCATTTCGATGCGATCGTCATGGACCTCTCGTTCATCTCGCTGCGCAAAGTGTTGCCCGCTGTTTGGACCAAACTCGCTCCTGGCGGTCGACTCATCGCTCTCGTGAAGCCACAATTTGAAGCCGGCAAATCCGAGGTCGATAAAGGACGCGGCGTCATCCGCGACACCGCCGTGCAAGAACAGGTGCTGGCCGATATCTCCGGCTTCGCCTTGACCGAGCTCCCCGGAGCCCAACTGATCGGCACGATGGATTCCCCCATATTCGGCACCGACGGAAATCGAGAATTTCTGCTCGGATTGCGCAAGTCCTGAAGCCGTCGCGCAAGTCAGTGAAGGAGCAGTGAGTGGCATCGAGCCGACGGTCCGGCCTACCTCACCCAACGCGGATCGGACGGAGCTAGCCCCTCCGCCGCCCGCCACGGGAAGAGCCCAGCGCCGGCCGAAACATAAACCGAGAAATTACTTGAGGGCCTATTACCCAACGCCGGATAAGCAGAACCACGAGGTGCGCAAAATAATCAAGTGCGTTTAAGCTACGGCCGCAAACGACGGGGTGTTGCACCGACCAAACTCTCCCCATCCCACCGCTCAGGAGTTTGATGTTTCGCCCCGCGGTGATAATCCATTCTTCATTCTTGGATCTACTGGCGCTTGAGTCGGCGCCATCGGCTTCGACTACACGGTCCCGGTAGGCATCGGCTTCGAATAGACTGCCATCCGCCTGCACCTTCATCCATCGAACAACCCGGCCTCGTCACTCTGGCGCACGGTGCGCCCGCACAGTTATTCAAATGACTCGCTGCCCCAGCGCATTAGGAACTAACTCACGGGACGAAAGGAAACCGATATCACCGAGCTGGCCTTCCTGATCAATCGAGACCTTACCCACTGGCGCGCCCCTCGACAATCTCCCTCAAAATCTTAATTCAACCTCCCACTTCGGTTTCAGCATCACTTCCCCAAGCTCGCCATGGTGCATTTTTAAAAATTCTTGGGCTAGGAATCTAGCCCACTCCAAGTATCATCGAATCCCCCCAATTTTGGTGGTCCTCGAGCAGAGACATTTCCATGAATAGTGGCTCCAACAAATCACCTAATACCCCAGAGACCAACTTGCCAACGCGACCGGAGAATATGCCCGATTTTATCGTGTTCGGGGCGGCCAAATCGGGCACCACCGCTTTCCATCGGGCACTCAGCAGGCATCGGCAGATTTTCTGCACCACGCCTAAAGAACCCAATTTTTTTAAATACTCGGGAAAACTTTCCCGCGCTACGGACCTCAATCGAAAACTCGGTATCCAAACTGAATCAGCCTATCGGTCCTTGTTCCGCAATGCCGGCAATTCTCAAGTTCGAGGAGAGGCCAGCGTCACTTATTTTCAAGTAGATGAGACTCCCAGCCGGATTCACCAATCTATACCCAAGGTAAAACTCATCGCAATTTTGCGCCAGCCCGTGGATCAGGCCTACTCGGCTTGGCTTCGTGCTCGACAAGAATTCAGCGAACCAATTGAGGATTTTTACGCCGCCTGCGAAGCCGATTCAGAACGATTATTCAAGACTGATTGGAATTATCTAGAGACCGGTTATTATGCCCGTCGACTTCGTATGTGGTTCGCATTTTTTCCCCGAGACCAGTTCAAAATCTTCCTCTACGAGGACTGGCAACAAGACCCTGAAGGTGTTCTCCGCGAGACCTGTCACTTTCTCGAAATTCCGCCGGACCCTTCCCCGACCATTACCCGAGATAATGTCACGTCCATCCGGACTCGATTTGCTTGGCTGCATCCGCTTTTAAACCCCAGCCTCAGTCTGCGCACTCTGGTTCATCGCATCTTCCCCCCCGGTGTGCGCTCCCGCGCAACGCGATTCCTCCGTCGAATCAATCACGGACAATCCGCCCCCCTTGATTCCTCTGTCCGGGCCAAACTTACGGCACGATACGAAGACGATATTACTGAACTGGAAACTCTGATCAATCGAGACCTTACCCACTGGCGCGCCCCTCGACAACCTCCCTCAAAATCTTAACTCAACCTCCCACTCCGGTTTTAGCACCGCCTTCACCATCGTGCATTTCCGAAGGTTAATGAAATGGTCGAACCACCCTGTTTAATAATTTTAGAAAAGGCTACTGATAGAACTAAGGGAAGTGAAACAGGATTATTTTATACCGTAAGGATTTCCTCTCTCGGATTCCCTCCCACCACCTCGCTAAAAATTAATTCCCTATCACTATCAGTCAGGCACCATTGCCTCGTGCCCAACCACCGGCATTGTATTCAGTAAGTCAATGCGTAACCAATAGCATTTCCGCGCTATCGTCGCACAATACCATCGGGCTTAAATGCTTCTCAAATACCGCAGATACAGTTCTGCGCACGCCCGGGCGTCGGATAACGCATCATGGTGATTCAGCGGGATGCCGTGCTCACCACAGAGTAAATTTAGCTTCTTCTTATAAATTTTGTAGGTGCATTGCGGCTTATAACTCGGCTCGGCCATCCTGTAGAACTCCATCGTCTTGCGCAGACAGGAGAAATCAAACGCACCATTATGGGCGACCAGCGTGCGCCCCTCAATGTAACCACGTATCTGCGGCCAGACCGTATCGAAGAACGGCGCATCCCTCGTGTCGTTCTCCGTCAGGCCATGCACATTGGTATTCCAGTAGCTATAGGTATTCTCCGGCGGCTGAACCAAAATACTCAGCTGCTCAATCACCTGTCCCTGCTCCACTCGCACGATCCCAATCTGGCAAATACTGGAGCGCGCAGGCTGCGCCGTTTCAAAATCAATCGCGGTAAACGTGGGCATATTCCATACCGTCTAAAAATAATAAGGCCCTACGCGAGCTTCCCGGCACATACGCCTAGATTACTCGCGGCAGGGGCGAGCATCGTTCCTCCCTACTGTAGCCTGGTGAAAACCAATTTCCGATTGGCTACCAATTCAGTCTATTTTTTGCCTAAGGTCCTATTCAATAAATGCATGCTTAAAGAAACCTTTCGAGCGGTGCGGAAGCGCTTTCGATCTCTAATAGCAAGAGTTCAAAAGTATTTTGAGCTGCGGCGAAATAAAAGCAGCCCTGCCGCGACGGTCTTTACTGAGATCTATGAAACGAATCGTTGGGGCGGGGAGCCGGGAGAATTTTGCTCGGGTCCAGGCTCGGTCCATTCTCCGATCGTCGATGCATCCATTGGTTTAATCCATCGGGAATCAATTTCAGAGGGATTTCAGGACATGCGTTTCGTCGATCTCCGTTGTGGTGATTTTAGGGTCGGTCAGTCGATTTTACCATTTTGTTCGAGTTATATCGGGGTTGATGTCGTTCCTCCTCTGATTGAGCACAACCAGAGGGAGTTTGGTAACGAGGTCACCGAATTTAAGTGTTTGGATATTAGTGAGAGTGACTTGCCGGAGGGAGACGTTTGTTTCATCCGCCAAGTGTTGCAGCACTTATCAAATGCGGAAATTTCCCGGATTTTGAAGAAACTAGATCGATATAAATGGGTATACATCACCGAGCATTACCCATCAAACGGTCAGCTTCGGGAACCGAATATTGATATAGTCCATGGTGGCGACGTGCGGGTATATTCAAACTCCGGAGTCTGCTTGTCCGAGGCGCCCTTTGACTTGCTGGCCGAGAAACTGGAAACGGTTCTCACCGCTCCGGGAGCTGGTTTGTCTAATCACCACGATCCTGGGGTGATTAGCACGATTCGCTACAAGCCTTGATGAGATTTGCCGGTTGCCCTACCAGCGTGATCGAATTCCTGAGATCTCGCGTCAGCTTGTTCTTCTCCCGAGTCCTTCCCTCCAGCGCAATACTCTCGGGTTTCAATCCCCGAGTATGCCGTTACCCACTCTTCCCCCCATGGGTAAGACTATGCTTGAAGGCGCCGGGCATGAAAACGACTGAAACCGCGCCGCCCAATCAGGCACCCGACGCTAAAAGAACAAACCATCATGCTCCAAACGAACTCACCCCTACGATCTCTCGTTTTGTTCCGCCTCAGCTCCCACCTCCCGTAGCAGAACGCCCCAGTCGTTCCGGCGGCCCGTGCCTTCGCCTCTCTCCCGACAGCCTGCGCTATTTTCGGATTTGCCCCCCTATCACTCTCTCCTTCAGTCTGCTGAAAACCAATATCTTTTCCGTGATGAGGTGTTTTTAACAATTTCCACAGTCCTGGGATTGTCTTTGTGGGAAAATCTTTCCTGCTGGAATTGATGACTCGGACTACCCAACCTTTTACCGTTCGGACGTGGAGTGAGTTTCAGCAGCATTGGGCGGGGATTCATAATTTCCAGATGGCGGAGGAGTGCATGCCGTCTGGTTTTGAGGTGCCGGCGCTGGATCGCGTAATCAGCGAATTGCGCGAAGATGAACAAGCGCGGATCACCAGTGGCGCCCGGGGCAAACGATCCAAGTTGGAGGATATTTCAGTCGAGTTTCGGGCCAAATCCGTGGAGGAGGCGATGGCGGCCCCCTTTGCGCTCGCTCATTTCAAACTCTCAAGATTCGACGCCCCGGGGAAGTTTTTACACGGGTTCGAACCGCAAGTGCTCGATCCTTGGCGAGCGGCATTGCTCAAGGCAGGATTCACCTTCGATCGCTGCTACCCGATCATTTTTATCAGCGGTAAAAACTGCGCGACCAATTACCATATGGATCTATCCCACGTGGTGGCATGCCAGATTTACGGGCAGAAACGGTTTTGTGGATTACAGGATCCACGACGATGGGCACCCCATAAATTACGGATGAACTGCAAGGGACCTGAGGTGTCTCTGCCCGATGCCCTGACCGAAGCCGACACGCTGTGTTACGACATGTCGCCAGGTTCCGTCGTGTGGAATGCCATGCTCACGCCGCATTGGGTAGAAGCGGGCAATGAGGTGGCAATGAGTATCAATTTTTCCCACGGCGGATTGAAATATAGAGGGCAACTTTGCCCCCATGAGCAGGAGCATCTGGACTATCAAATGGCACATCCGGAAACCGCGGAAAAGAGTCCGGTCGGTGCCTATTAATCCGATCTAAAAGATCGCCGCGTGCGATGACCGCTCAACTCAAATCTGAATGATCCCCATTGCGGAAACTAAGATTGAATCTGGCGGACTTCAGCCGGTTTCCCGCCCAGCGACGGCATCGAGTTACCCCCTCTCCGGTGTCATATTTAGTTACTGTCCACCCACCCCTCCGCCACCCACTCGCCGCCACCACGACTTGCCCACATGCGGTGTGGGCCCGAAAAATGACGCGACCCTGAATTATTGACCGCATTCTCGCTGGAGAAGCTCGAGGTGGCTTCACCGATCGGCGCAACAAACTCCCCCATAATCGACCTCAAACGAAATCGAGAGAATCTGCTCGGATTAATCCGCCGATAGTTCATCAATACCTTCCTCGTGATGTCGCCAATTCGCTCCCTCGCCTTTGTTATCAACGCCCAAAAAACGGGCGCGCCCGAGATCGCCAATGACCTCATGACGATCGCTCGCGACGTTGGAGTGAAGGTGACTCAAATCGACGACTTTCCCATCCCCGACAACGCCCTTGATGGGCAAGACGCCTGCTGCGTTATCGGAGGTGACGGCACCCTACTGGGGATCGCCCCCGCCGCCGCCCGTGCCGCTATTCCGCTTATTGGCGTGAACCGAGGTTCCTTGGGCTTCCTGACCACTTTCTCAGCTGAAGAAGCCCGTCAGGATTTCGCTGCCATCTTAAGCGGAGACTACCACGTGGCCGAACGGGCCCTACTCGACTGCACCACCGCCCCCGACCAACACGACCTCGCCTTAAACGACGTGCTAATCAAAGATGAACAACACTCCCGCTTAATCGAGCTGTCGGTCTATGCCGACGACGAATTCGTCACCACCTACACCTGCGACGGCTTGATCTTCTCCACCCCGGCAGGCTCCACCGCCTACAATTTATCTGCCGGCGGGCCGTTGATCCATCCCGGTGCGCAAGTCATCGCGCTCACCCCCATCTGCCCCCACACGCTGAGCAACCGCTCGATCATTTTCCATCAGGACGTGAAGCTCCGCGTGACCCAGCCCAAAGAAAACTCTGGTGCGCTCGTCGCCGTAGACGGCCAACGTAACCTGCGTATTTGCGAAGGCGGGCAAATCGATATCACCGTCGCCTCCCCTCGCCTCAAACTCATTCACCGAGCCGGCTACGAACACTTCAGTGCGGTCCGCACTAAGCTCAAATGGAGCGGCGGCGTGAAAAACTGATCCCCCGTCAGCTTAAAAGTTCCACCAACTTCGGCCGCGCCGCCCTCAGACCTTTGTAAACGGCGACTTCTTCTGGCATCGTCTCCAACGCCCGTAGCAACCGTGAACGTGTAAAGGTGTCTCTCAACACCTCAGTCAATGGGAGGAGCGCAATTCGGATTCCAAACAAGATTGCTCCGGTCTTGGGTAATGCCGTCAGCAACTGGTGCTCCACCCGCACCCATGTGACGTCTATATCGACCTCCTCAGTCAGCCGAGGTCGCAACTGTTTCGGGTGCAAATTTAACTCGTCCGAAGCCGTCAGCCCCCAATTGGAACGCGTCGCTACCGCCCCCGGTTTCAATCCGTTCAAAAACCGATCAATCGCTGCCCCTATCGCCTCGTTCAACCCCGGCACGACGCCGTGAGTCTCAGGCAAGGTCAGACCAATTTTCTCCGGGAACGCCCAGCTCGTCGGAAATACCACCACGCCATCGGTAACGCGAAACACTCCGGCTTCATCTCGCATGAGAAAGACCAAGTCTGACTCGACCACTCTCCCGATTTCGACCGCAGTTGGCCGCTCAACTGCTCGCCCCCACTCGCCCATCATTTCAGCAAACTCCCGCCACGACGCACTCCCCTGTTCGCTTTGGACCGCATAGTCCGATGGCGATGTCTCCAGCCAACGACACCGCTCGGCCAAGACCGAGTCAGTGCCTAAATCGGCCTCGAAGAACTCCGCCAGCGTGCCGCGCTTCAGGACTAATCGAAACCCGAAGTCCTCATCGGCCAGAACGTCGCGCAATCCCTTCACGGCCGCACGACTAACTGGGTGCAGGCTTTGCGCTGAAGATAAGCCTTGGCGAAGGCCGCCAGCTTCTTCGGCGTCACCGCGCTGATCTCGTTTTCAAAATGCGTGCCGTCGTCAATCGGCTCGCCATACAACTCGTGCAAAGCGGCATGCATCGCTCGCGATCCATTGGTCTGCAGTCCCATTCGGCGGCCCGCACACAAGCGAGTTTGGCAACGCTTCAACTCAGCTTTCGTAATGCGTCCGCTCGCCATCCGCTTGACCTCCAATTCGATTTCGTGCAGCACTTCATCCTCTTTCCCGGGCGCCGTCCCCGCATAGAAATAGAACATGCCCGCTTCGAGGCCAATGATCCGATTCGAGCGCACGTAGTAGGCTAACCCTTTCTCTTCTCGCACCCGTTCAAAGAGTCGCGAAGACATGCCGCTAAAGAGCTCGTCCGCCACCTCGGCCACGTGAAAATCCTCCGACCGAATCCCCGGGCCGCGGTAAGCCTGAAAGACCACCGCCTGCTGTCGGGGTTGCTGCTCCACAAAATCCCCCACTTCCACCGGACCATCGAAGGCCGGAGTCGGGATGGTGAAGTCAACCGTCTCAAACTTGCGCAACAGCTTTCGCAGCTTTGGGCCTAGTTTTTTCGGATCAAAATCGCCCGCCACCGATAGCACCACATTCGACGCTACCATCAGTTTACGATACAGTCGCGCCACGTCCTTGGGCTTGAGTTTCGTCAGATCTTCCACCGCGCCATTGGCATCGATCGCCAACGGATGTTCGCCAAAGAACTGCCGGCGTAAACGCTTGCGGCCAATCGTTACGATATCATCCGCGTCCTGCTGCAAGTCCGCCACCTGCGCATCGCGCTCAATCGTGAAAGAGTCACTGGTGAATTTAGGCTTCAACGCGGCCTCCGCCAACAGATCCAACGCCAAATCCACATCATTCGGCATCACTTCCATCGACAGCCCAAAGGTATTGTTACCGAAGACCGGCGACATCGATCCACCGACCGATTCGATGGCTGCCGCCACCTCCGCTGCCGACCGCTTCGCCGTATCTCGGGCCAGTAAAGTCGCCATCAGCGAAGTGGCTCCTCGCTTGCCCGCTTCTTCAAATACCGGACCACCCAACGAGAGTAGTCTCAGGTGCAAATTGGGCAAACGACTGTCGGGTTGCAGAATCAATCGAGCACCGTTCTTCAGCGTCTCGCGCAACCCGACTCCAATTTCAGCCACCACTTTCGTCGGAGCCTCTGCCTCCTCTGCCACCGCTGGTTTGGGGTTAAGTGTCACGGTCGTCGGATGCCCTGCCAGGAGGTAAGTGCGCAATACCCGATGCAGCGTCGCCGGAGTCACCTCCTTCAGCCGATCAAAATAGCCGCGACTAAAGTTAAGATCACCTGCCACCACTTCGGAAACGCCCAAACGCGCAGCCTGACCAGCCACCGTCTTGCGGCTATTGATTTCACCGACGACCATCTGTCGCACGGCCTTCCGAATCTGGCCCGTCGTGAAGCCTCGCTTCGCAAGTTTGTGCAGCTGCTTGTGCACCGCCTTTAGGGCCGGATCTCGCTGACCCGGGTCACATACGATCGATAGGTAAAACAATCCACTATCCCCCGGATTCCAGCTCATCGCGTCAATCGAGTGCACCAAACGAGCCTTCTCGCGAATCGACTGCCACAAGATCGAACTATCGCCATTACCCAACACGAGTCCGAGCACATCCAACGCGGCCGCATCAGGATGCGTCAGACCGGGAATCGGCCACGCGATGCCACCGCGGACGATCTCCACATCTTCTTCCAGGTGAACCTCGCGAGAGGAAAGCGCCACCGGCTCAGCCGGTAGATAAACCGGCGCCATTCGCCGACGTTTCACGCTACCGAAGTGTTTCTCAACCGCCGCCACCGTGGCCGCTTGGTCAAACCCTCCCGTCACCACCACCACGATGTTGTTCGGGACATACCGATCATGATAATACGTCACCAACGCATCTCGATCCACGGCCTCAAATACTTCTCGATGCCCGATCACGGGCTGGCGATACGGATGCTCCCGGTAGACCGATTCAAAGAGACTCTGCCACATGCGCTGATCCGGATCGTCCAAACCCATATCGATCTCGCGCAAAATCACTCCCTTCTCCCGTTCCACCTCTTCCGCCGGCAACGTCGAATGCAGCACCGCATCGCCTAAGATGTCCACCGCCACCGGCGCGTGCTCGGCGGGAATATCGATGTAGTAAACCGTGCGATCAAATGACGTGTAGGCGTTAATATAGCCACCATGCGCCTGAACCTCGGTCGAGATTTCGCGCCCCTCCCGACGTTCGGTGCCCTTGAAAAGCAGATGCTCCAAATAGTGCGAGAGTCCCGCGCCCATGTGCGTTCCCTCATGGATGCTCCCAGTTTTCACCCAGACCTGAACCGATGCCACTGTCGCGGCCGGGTCCGGTTGCATGACTAAGGTCAGCCCGTTGGGTAAGACCCGGCGAATCGGAGCATCGCGCCAGAGTTTTTGGAGAAGTTTGAGATCGGTTGCAGAAGTAACGGCCATGGAAAACAAATCACTAACCACAACTCCGCCGGGAAAGCCAATCCCTCACTTAATCGGGCCAAAATTTGCCCCTCCCCCGGGCCAGTTCCAATTATGCCGACTTCAACCCCCGCGGCGTCGACGGCCGAAACGGCGCTTCAAACGCCTCTTCGAACGTATACACTTCCGTGAAATCCTTCCGCTCATCCTGATCTGTCTTACTGAAGACGTTGTATTCAATCAGGTTAAAGACCAGATCGCCAAAGTGACCGCACCGCGTCACTCCCCACTCCGCCAAAACCGTCCGCGCCATTGGCCCAAACTGGTTCAACGCAAAGGCCCGCATTCCCATGAGTAGCTCCTCCCCTGTCACGTGAAGCGACTTCCCCGCCCGGCTTGAATCACTTTTTTTAAGCTCTTTAACCGTGAAATCGAGGCCTTGGCGCACGAATGCGTAAGCATTGCGGTGAAAGCGGTTATCTTCCTTGCAAATTAGTGTCACTACCTCGTCGAAATCCAAGTCTTGCATAGTCTTTTAGCTTGAAACTTGTGACCAAGATTTACTCAAGTGCAACGTTCACTCGACAAGATTTACTCAAGACTGGGCCCGAACGGGGGGGGGCATATGTAAAATCGGTGTAAAGGAATCAAGGCAGTTTACAATTTCCGTTACCTCACTGTAAGTGTATGACAACAACACCTCCTCGATAATGATTTCCTCTTCACACACTAATCACCCCTTAGGTCTAGCCAACCAAAACTCCCCCACTGCCGTGGCACTGCAAATAGCCTGCAGCCGACTAAAATCCGCTGGCTTACGCATAACCCAGCCCCGAATTGCAATCTTAGAGGTCCTCGTGAAACGCTCCCTCCCCGCGAGTATTGAGCAGATTCACGCCGAATTGGCAAACTCGTCCTGCGACTTGGTCACCGTCTACCGTTGCCTCGCTGCTTTTGAAGAAATTGGCCTCGTGCGTCGTTGCTATTTCCACAACGGAACGAGCCTTTACCAAATTTCACTGGATGACACCCCCTCCTATCACGTCATCGATAAATCATCCAATTCTGTGACCGAGCTCGACCCCGACCTCGCCATGGAGCTCCGAGAAGATATGCAAGGGATCGAACGTAAATTGATCGCTCGTGGATTCACCGATGTTTCCCATATGGTAGAATTCTTCGGACGCGCCCCCAAACACCCCATTGACCGGGTGCAAAACGGTGCGCTCATGAGTAATACCTGATAATATTCGGACTCATTCCTCTCCTTTCAGCCGCCGAATCAATTCGGCGGTTTTTTTGTGTCAACGCCCTCTCTCTTACCCTAACCTACGCCTCGAATTCCCCAACTAGAATGCAGTTTTTTAAACGAATCCTGAATTTCGACGAGGCCACGGTGGCGAGACAGGAACAGCGCCTCGCCCAGCGCTTTCCCCTCACCCCTGAATCGCCTCTAATCCCGTGGTTGATTACCGCAGAATCGAGGATCAGCAGTCGCCTCTTGGACTTATCCAGCGCCGACGCTGGATTGGTCATCCCCGCCGACGCCCACTCCCCTTCCGTGGGAGAACGCTGCCGTATCGAATTGGAAATTGAAGACGAGCCACTCAACCTCAGCGCTCGGGTAGCGAGAACCTACCCACATCCCGATGGTATCGGAGTCGGACTGGATCTCACCGAAAACGATTACCCCTCAAGGCGTAATTTGGTGCAACTACTCGAACCCATCGAAATGGGGACTTCGCTAAAATCAATTGACCGTAAATCTGTTTCCCAAACCGAACCCGGGCTGCTTTCAATCCGCTACTTTTCCTCCACTTCGACCACCCTCACCGTCTGGCGGAATATCGAAAACCATGAGATCAGCGGATTCGAAATGCGCATGCACCAATTCCACGTCCGCAGTGGATCCGAGCCCCCTGAGTTGAAGCTATTCATTGACGAGGTATCCGGTGGGTCGGGCTACAGTCATCCGACTCTTCGACCATCTGGAGAAGCGGGCACTGATATTCTCCGTTTATTCAACTGGGTAGTGCCCCATCTGAATCCCGAACTCCCATCCGGCGTTCGCGCTTATCTGCAATTATTCAGCACGCTCACCAGGAAGTAAGCGTGCCGGTCAATTAAACCAGCCCTCAGCGCCGCCATCACCGCGCGGCAAACTACTCGGACTGGAAGATGCCGACGAACTGCTTGGGCACGATCGCCGCCGAGCGCACGTTGCGTCGCGTGAGCACTTTCTTCGCCCACTTCTCGACCTCTTTAATCGAGATTTCATCCACCATCCCTTCCTTCAGGGCCAAGAGCTCTTCAACCGATTCGGGGCGTTCCTGGGCGCGAGCAAGGCGCTGGAGCAAGAAACCATTCTCCCTCCAAGATTGCCGGATCCGACTCGATAGGATACCGCGCGCACCCTTAAACTCCCCTTCATCGATCCCCTCTCGGGACAGCTTGCTGGCGATCTGTTCTAGCAATCGAGCAATCCGAGATGACTCTTCGTGCGCACAGTCGATCGACGCCGACAAGAGACTGAATTCCGGAAACCCATCGTAAGCCTCAAACTTCGCGGAAGGGCTGTAGGCTAGGCCTAAATTATTCCGAATCTCTTCGCGCACATGTAGCTCCAAAATCTTCGACAACAGATACAACACCGCTCGATCACGCGTCGAAACCTCGCCCATCACCGGCCAAAACCCCCGCACCACCGCGAGGTGACTTTCGCCGACAAACTCGATCCGCTTGAATCCTGGGGGAGCGGTAATCTTCACCGGTTTAGGCTCAAACCGCGGGATCTTCGTTTCAGCCCGCGGCCCCAGTTTTGCCAACGTCAGATTCATCGCCTCCAGCGCTTGAGTCTCACTCACATCGCCCACGATGGAAACTTCTACAAATCCCTTAGACAGCGGCTCCTGGAGCCAGTTCTTTACGTCCAGAGAGCTCAATCCCACGTAATCCACAAACGTGCCGTTGGTGAACCGAGCATCGCCTTTAAACAAGTGGTCGGTGAGATCACGCATCCCTTCCTGCATCCCCACCGTCGATGAAGCCCGCGTCATCGTCGCCTGCATTTTTTGATTCCGGTGGATGAAAGTCCCGAACTTTGGCTGATACAAAAACTCCGTCACCACCCCCAACAGCGCAGTCAAATCTTCCCGCTCCGTCGTGCCACTGAAAGTGAACGCATCCTGATCATTCACGTTGAAACTAAACGTCAGAAACTGCTCGTCGATTATCTTGCGCAAATCATCCGCTAGGTAATGCGCCGTGCCGCTGGCGAAAAGAGTCTGCAACCCGAACTCCTTCAACGCTGGCTTATTTCCCGGCATGTCGAGCAACCCCGAGCCCACCCGCACCACCGCTCGCACCACTCCCGGCTCGTAGGGCGTGGACACCACGTTGAGCCGCACCCCGTTACCGAATTTGTAGAGTTTGGCGCCGATCTCCGGTAGATCTCGGACCAATTCGGACGCCGCAGATTTGCCCCAGTCCTTCAACTCGAAACGGTGCTCCTTCCGCGCCGCCAGTTGTAATTCTCGCAACGGAACCTCCCGGTCCTTGCGCAAAGTTTCCAGCACTTCAATGGTCTTGAGTTCCGGCTCGATCTCGCCGTTGAGGTGCACCACCAATCGATCAATGTCCCATATTTTTCGATACGTTTCGTTCAGTTGATTTTGCTCCACCGAACGCAACCATTCCGCCATCCATCTTAACTCGGTTTCCGGCCCCACAAACACCTCGTGGTCGACAATAGAATCAAGCAACCGCTGCGACAGGACATGGGGATCGGCCTGCGCCATTTGATCGATCATCAGTTCCGCATTGCGTTGCTGACGCGTGCGCAACGCCTCAATCTCCGCCGTTTCGAATCCCCATCGATGAGTTGCTCGAATCATCTGGTCCAATGCCCCAAGGTGCTGCGCCCAGTTTTTTCCATTCGAAGTCACTCCCGCAATCGCGGCGTGGTGGCCCATTAGACTCTCAGACATCGCATCGCCTCCGGGCGTGCTCAGGATCCCTTTCTGCAGCCGCTCACCCAGCAGTGATTGCACGAAAGTCTCTCGCAATTGTTCGATCCGGGTTGCTTTGGAATCAGCCCCCCCCTCGCGAGACCGCGGCGAAGCCAAGGTCGCCCGCACAAACCCCACATCGCTGACTCGAAATGTATCGGCCCGCAGCCCTTTCGCTTCGACCAGCACCCCCATCTCGCGCGCTGGAACCGGCGTCGCAGGTTTCGCCATCGATCCAAAACGCGCCTCAATCAATTCCACCAAGGCCCCTGGTTCAAAATCACCCGAAGCAACCAACACCATCATGTCGGAACGATAATTCCGTTGGTAAAAAGACCGAAACTGCTCGGGCCTCAACGCGTTCACCGTGTCCGGCGTGCCTCCGGGGGTGCGATCGGGGAATTTCAATCCCGCAAAAATCGTGCGCAGCGACGCCAATTGCCCCCGCGCCATATAACTGTCTCGACCTCTCAACTCGCTCAGAATCACGCCGCGCTCTTGGTCCACCGCTTCCGGAGTGAAACTCACGCCATCCGCAAAACTGCGAAACAACCGTAAACCGCGACCCAACAATGCCGTCGAGGCATCGCGAAAATCGAGCGAGTAAGCCGTATGGTCAAACGTGGTCACCGCATTGACATCACTACCGTATTCGATGCCCAACTCTTGGAAGAATTTGACCATAGCATCTTCCGAAAACTCCTCTCCGCCGCGAAAACACATATGTTCAATGTAGTGAGCCAGACCACGCTCTTGGTCAGACTCGTCGAGCGATCCCGCCAAGACCAACAATTGCAAGGTGGCCGCCTGCGGCACGCCGTGATGCGGCAGCAGCGCATACCGAAAGCCATTGGGGAGTTCGCCCCAAACGACTCGCGCATCCGGCTGTAAATCGGCCCTGCCATGAGCCCACTCGCCCGCCCGAGGGTTAGCCCAAGCCCACCCGCCTCCCCACCACAAACCAAGCACGAGTCCTACTTTGATAAACTTTTTCACGCTGACTTGCATCACCTGCACTGAAACCTGCGTCGGTCTCGGCGTAAAGCTCCCACCGCGGTTTCCCCTGGCTTCAGCGGAGAGATCTTTAGCTCGAAAACCTATCTGCTCGGCCCCAACATCCGCGCCACCCCATGCCATCGAAATATTTCCGGGGGCTCAGCGCCCTTTGCCTCCTGCTCTGTCACCTGCCAGGATCGGTGTCGGCCGCCCCGCCCACCAATGCGGTCGCTTTAGCCCAAGACGATGAATCCTCCGATCCTCCTTTGAGCCCGCTCGAGTCCACTCAGGGCATGCAACTCCCCGACGACCTCGCCCTCGACTTACTTGTCGCCGAGCCCGCGATTCAGCAGCCCGTTTTTCTCAACTTCGATGCCCGCGGCCGCATGTGGATCGTTGAATACCGCCAATACCCCGAGCCCGCCGGACTCGAACTCGTCAGCCGTGATCGCTTCTGGCGCAACGTCTACGACCGCAAACCCCTGCCTCCCGGCCATCCCGATTTCGTGCCCGGGCTCGATCGCATTTCTATCCACGAGGATACCAACGGCGATGGAACCTACGATCATTCCAAAACCTTTGTCGACGGCCTCAGCCTAGCCACCAGCTGTGTAATCGGCCACGGCGGGGTCTGGGTGCTCAATCCTCCTTACCTCCTTTTCTATCCCGACGCCGACGGCGATGACGTGCCCGACGGCGCCCCGGAAGTCCATCTCGATGGATTCGGGATTCAAGACACCCATGCCATCGTCAACTCGCTCTGCTGGGGCCCCGACGGCTGGCTCTACGCCGCTCAAGGCTCCACCGTCACCTCCGATATCGTCGTGGCAGGCTCCGACGCCCCCCCCGTGAGCCGCAGCGGTCAACTCATGTGGCGCTATCACCCCACGCAGAAAATCTATGAGGTTTTCGCCGAAGGTGGCGGCAACGTTTGGAGCTGCGAATTCGACTCCCAAGGCCGCCTCTTCGCCGGCACCAACGACAAATTTCCCGCCTACTTTTTCCTCCAAGGAGGGTTCTACCGGAAGAACTTCGGTAAACACGGGGCCCTCTCTAACCCCTACGCTTTCGATTTCTTTGAAGGCATCGCGTCCCCCGGCCATCGTCGTATTTCCAACTCCGTGCTCATTTACGAGGGGGGAACTTTGCCCGCTCGCTACGACGGCTCTCTCTTATTTTTAGGCGCACTCCAGGGCACCGTCGGCGCCTATCAGTTGACCGCCAACGATCTCAACTACCGCGGCACCGCGCTCGACCTCTTGGTCAACGCCCAGGATCGCTGGTTTCGCCCCGTTTATATGGAGTCGGGCCCCGACGGCGCCGTCTACGTCTGCGATTGGTATGACCAACAGATCAATCACTACCGTAACCACGAGGGTAAGATCAGTAAACAGGATGGGCGACTCTTCCGCATTCGCCGCAAAGACACCGCACCTCTCGCCCCATTCGATCTCAATCAACGTTCGACTTCCGACCTCATCGACCTGCTCGATCACCCCAATCGCTGGTGGCGCGAAACCGCCCAAACTCTCCTCGGTTGGCGAGAAGACCGCCATCAATTCATCCCCCGTCTCCGGCACACGCTCGAAAATGAAAACGGTCAATCCGCGCTCGAAGCCCTCTGGGCACTCAACCGCTGCGATGCCTTTGACCAGTCCACCTTCGAAATCGCCGCGGCTCACCCCCATCCCTCCGTGCGCCAGTGGGCCATCCGTCTCGCTGGGGATCGACGGGAAAATAGTCCCCCGAGTTTACAGACCCTCATCAATCTCGCCCGGTCGGAAACGAACCTGGAGGTCCTCGGCCAAATCGCCTCTAGCGCGGGCCGTATTCCCGTCGATCAAGCTCTTCCCGTCATCGCGTCACTCCTGCGCAATGATACCGGGGCGGGCGTCCGCCACTTCGAGAGTCTCATTTGGTGGAGCCTTGAACCGTTCTACGCCCAACGCCCCGATCAGGTGGCGGCCCTGTTTGATCACGACGTCGCGCAAACCGACCAACCAGCGTCCCCCACTCTGGTGAGTTATATTATGCGACGAATGGCATCGGAGGGGCGCATGGCCGACCTCCGACGTTGCGCACGACTCATTCGCCACGCGGCCACGCCGGCCCTGCTGGCGGCGGCCATCGATGGATTTGAAGCAGCCTATATCGGCAAACCGATGTCCGGCCTCCCCTCAACTCTCGTCGCCGCTCTGGTCGAAAACAATCGCGCGCCAATTTCCCTTCGCCTGCGACTGGACCTCGCGAGTTCGCTGGAAGAGGCATTGGAAATCCTCCGCTCCCCCACCGCCGCCCCTGCCCCCATCCAGCGGGTGCTGGAAGTGTTCGCCGAGCAACCCACCCCGGCCGCCCTCCCCCTGATTCTCGAACGCATCTCAGATGATCGCGTTGAAATCCAGCAGGCCGCCCTCGCCGCCCTTCAAGGCTACGACGAACTAGAAATCGCCCGCGTTGTCCTCTCCCGTCTTCCGCAACTGCAAGGGCAGGCCCAAGAGGCCGCCCAATCTCTCCTCACCAGTCGCGTCGCTTGGAGTGAAATTTGGCTAAAATCAATTACCCCGCCCGTCTCAGCCAATGCACTCGCCGCGATTCGCCGACACCAGGATCCCACCCTGGACGAACTCATTCATCTCCATTTCGGACCAGCAACAACTCAACCTGCTTCCGCCTCCGAGCAGGAGATCGCCCGGGTTCGCGCCGTCGTTTCCGTCCCTGGAGGCGACCCAAAATCCGGGTTCTCGCTCTACCAGCAACGGTGCGCGGCCTGTCACACCTTATTCAGTGCCGGCGGCAATCTCGGTCCCGACCTGACGTCCTACCAACGCGACCAGACCGACACGCTGCTGCTATCGATCATCAACCCCAGCGCGGAAATCCGTTCCGGCTACGAAATGGTCACGGTCAAAACCATCGACGGCCGCACGCTCTCCGGCTTCCTCGCCCGCAACGAAATCGAGATGCTGAGTCTCCGTATCATCGGGGGGAACGAGGTCATCCTACGTCGTGATGAACTGCTCTCGATCGAGCTCCAGCCGGGCTCCCTTATGCCGGCAGGACTACTTAACGGTCTGAGCGATTCTCAACTGCAAGACCTCTGGAGCTATCTCCGCAGTCCCCAGCCGCTTTCCCTGAACTAAAAATTTCAGCCCATCGGTTAACCTTTTAGGATTCCCGGCATTCATAGGCATACCCCGCATGAATCAAAACGAACAAGAAAGTCGCATTGTAGAATTGCTGACCACTATTCAGCTGCCGCTTCGGATCTACATCCAGTCGCTGCTTCCCGGTGACTCGGCCGCCGCCGATGTCGCTCAACAGGCCAACGCGTTAATCTGGCAGAAACGAAACGATTTCGAAATCGGCACCAATTTCAAAGCCTGGGCCTTCAGTATCGCGCGCTACGAGGTGCTCAACTACCGCAAACGCCAAGCCCGTGATTCGATGTTGATCTTCAGTGACGAACTTGAAGAAACCTTCGCCGAAGAGCTTTCCGCCCGCACGGATACCATCGAGCATCAGCACGAAATCCTGCAACGCTGTCTCGGAAAACTAAAACCGAAGGATCGAGACCTTCTCCTCCATCGCTACGCTAAGACCGGCACATTAAAAGACTACGCCCAGCAATCCGGCCACAGTGTCGGCGGATTGAAAGTCACCCTTTTTCGACTGCGCTCAGCCCTCCTGCGTTGCATGCGCGAAAACAGCGATAACCAGGACGCCACCGCATGACTCGTCGCGAACGTGATCATCTCCTCGAGGGGCTCATTGCCGGAGATCTCTCCGCCGCCGATGGGATCCGCATCGAAGCCGAACTGACCGTCAACCCGTCCACTCGGCAGGACTACTACGATCGGCTCGCGCTCACCGCTTTACTCGAAACCGAAGCCGCCGCCGAAGCCGAAGTAATTTCGCTGCCCCCGGTGAGCACCTGGCACCATTGGCGCTGGGCGCTATCGAGTCTCGCCGCCGTCGTCGCCCTCGCCTTCGCCTCCCTCGGGGGCGACCTCAGTCATCGTAATAATTCGCCCCCCCTCCCTAAGGTGTCCGAGCAAAAAGCCCAAGGTTTCGGACTCTTGGTCGGCCAGTCCGAAACCATCTGGACCAACCGCACCGCCTTGACCGACGGTGTCCTGCTACCCTCCGGTCCCCTGCAACTCGAATCCGGGGTCGCCCAGATCGAACTCTTCAGCGGCGTCAGCCTCGTCGTCGAGGGAGCCGCAGATTTTGAAGTTATTTCCGCCATGGAAATGATTGTTTCCTCCGGCCGCATTCGCGCCCGCGTGCCCGAAGCCGCTCACGGTTTTCGAATTCACAGTCCCGCCGGACAAGTTGTCGACCTTGGCACCGAGTTTGCCCTTAACGTCACCGCCGAAGGCTCCGAGCTTCATGTCTTCGACGGCGAAGTTGAATGGCATCCCGAAGCTTCCGCCCTGCGACGTCTCCAACAAGGTCAAGCCCTCGGCTGGCACGCCGCTGGCCACCTCACCGACCTGACTGCCGACGAAACCAACTTCATCGGCATCGATGAATTCACCGCCCGCCTCACCTCCAAGCGCCTGGGTCGCCGGGCCGAATGGCTCGAGTTCAGTAAAAAACTTCAGGCCGATCCCCGGCTCGTGGCCTACTACCGGATGGCCTCCCCGCAGCAATGGAGTCGGCGCCTCGTCAATCGCGCCGTGGACTCTCAGATCGGCGAAGGCGCCGTCGTCGGCGCTGCCCGCGCGACCGACCGCTGGGGCACCCCGGGAGAGGCCCTCGACTTCAGTCCCACCGGCAGTCGTGTCCGCGTGGTCGTGCCCGGCACCTACCGATCCCTCACCCTCATGACGTGGGTCAAAATCAACAGCCTCGATCGCTGGTATAATTCCCTCTTCCTCACCGACGGCCATGACCTCAACGAACCGCACTGGCAGATCATGGACGATGGGCGCATGTTTTTCTCGGTCAAAAAACGCGATAAAGTCGATGCCTCGTCCGGCGAAAAATCCAAATACGAGTTTTACTCCCCCTCCTTTTGGCACCCGTCCCTCAGCGGCCAGTGGCTCATGATTGCCACCGTCTACGACGTCGATGCGGCCCAGGTAACCCACTACTTAAACGGCAAAATTCTGAGTCGCGAAGCGGTCCCGGAAAACTACCTGGTCGAAACCGTCGCAATCGGCGCCGCCTCGATTGGCAACTGGGACCTCCCCATCCGCGAAGACACCGATTTTGCCGTCCGTAATCTCAACGGAAGCATGGACGAATTTGCCCTCTTTTCCTCTGCCCTCTCCGACGCCGAAATCGCCGAAATTTACCAGTATGGAAAACCATAAGCTCGCCGCCCTTGCGGCCACCCTGGCCCTCCTCGGCGCCGTGACCCTCACCGCCGTCGAAACCTCGGACACCCACGAGGCCGAACGCGATTTCGCTCTCAAGGTCCTCCCTATTCTACAGGAAAAATGCTTCGCGTGTCACGGCGACGATCCGGAGGAAATCGAAGGCGGTCTCAGCCTGCTCACGCTCGATGACATCCTACTCGGAGGCGATGGCTACGGTGACATCGTCGTGCCCGGTTCGCCCGAGGAGAGCGTCATCATGACCGCCATCACCTGGGCCGATCCCGATCTAGAGATGCCCCCCAAGGAAAACGACCGTCTCTCTGATCCACAGGTCGCCATCATCGAAAAGTGGATCGCCCACGGTGCCGTCTGGCCGTCGCTACCCCAACGGCAAGCCTATCAACAGGCGGAATGGTCCAAAACCCATAACGAGGACGGCATGATCGTGCAGACCAGCGGCGGGCAGTCCGACGAATGGACCTACCGCCGCTACCAACCCGAAGACGTTTGGGCATTTCAGCCGGTCAAAAAAACCGAAATCCCCGAGGGCTTCTCCGGCCATCCCATCGACTACTTCATCTCCCGCAAACTCGACGATGCCGGCGTCGCCCCCGCCCCTCGCACCGATGCCCGCACGCTCGTTCGCCGCGCCAGCCTGAGCCTCGTCGGGTTTCTGCCCACGCCTACCGAAGCCATGGCATTTGCCTCTGCCGCCGATCCTGCCGCCGCGATGAACGATCTCGTCGATGGCCTCCTCGACTCCCCCCACTATGGAGAGCGCTGGGCTCAGCACTACCTCGATGTCGCCCGCTACGCCGATACCGCCGGCATGTCCAACGACTACGAACGCTCCAACATGTGGCGCTATCGCGACTACGTGATCCGCTCCCTCAATGACGATAAACCCTACAACGAATTCATCGTCGAACAGCTCGCCGGCGACGAAATCTGGGCCACTCAACCGGAAGGCGAGCGCGACCCCGAACTCCTCGTCGCATCCAGCTTCCTCCGCATGGGCTCCTGGGATCCCGCCATGGTTCCCGTGCCCGAAGCCCGTCAGCTTTACATCGACGATGTGGTGAACTCCGTCGGGCAAACTTTTCTCTCCACCACCATGCGGTGTTTCAAGTGCCACGATCACAAATTTGATCCCCTCCCCACGCTCGACTACTACCGCGTCTACGCCACCTTCGCCGGCACCCAACTCGCCGAACGTGAAGCGCCCTTCCTTCCCGAAGAAAACCTCTCCGGATTTGAAGACGAAAAAGCCATGGTGGAACGTCTCTTGGCCTACTCGAGCGGCAAACTAAGCGAACTCGAAGCCAAGCAAGAAACCGCCGAGCGCACGTGGTATGTCGACAATGCCCTCCCTTTCGTTAAAGGAGACGATCGCAAAGCCCTCCCCGACGAACTGAAGCCACCGCGACACGCTGGCCTCGATTACATCGAGCAAGGCCGTCTGAAAGTGCGCGAACAGGACGAATGGATCTGGAAGCGTCGTCTCGAACGCTTCGAGCCCATAGCCCAAAGCGTGTATAACGGACCCGATCCGAAATTCCTCAATTCCCGTAAATTGCGGGCACCTGATAAAATCGACGCCGCCGCGAAGATCGAAAGCTTCATCTTCACCGGAGGCTCCCACCTGGCGCCCGGCGCCCGCGTGCAACCCGGAGTCATCAGTTCCCTCGGCGTTCCCGTCGATCCCGACGCGGAAGATCCCTACGTGATCTCCGAAGACCTCAATGGTCGTCGTCTCGCCTTCGCCCATTGGGTCGCCGATGAACTTAATCCCCTCACCGCCCGCACCATCGTCAATCGCGTATGGCAACACCACTTCGGCCGCCCAATTGCAGGCAACCCCGTCAACTTCGGCGCCAAGGGCCAGAAGCCCACTCACCCCGAACTCCTCGATTGGCTGACCGCCGACTTCGTCGAGAACGGCTGGAAGCTGAAGCGCCTGCACAAGCTCATCATGACTTCGGCGACCTATCAGATGTCCTCCCTGCACCCGCAACGCGAAGCACTCGCCAACTCCGATCCCCACAACGATCTGCTCGCGTTCTATCCCCACCGCCGCCTCACCGCCGAAGAGATCCGCGACTCCATGCTAAGAATAACGGGTGAGCTTAATCCCGAAATCGGTGGCCGTCCCATCCAACCGGAGATGAACCGAGAGGTGGCGCTGCAACCGCGCATGATTCAGTTCTCCATTGCTCCCGCCTACCAACCTTCGATCAGCGCCGAGGACCGCAATCGCCGCAGCATCTACGCCTATCGTGTTCGGGGCCTACCTGATCCGTTCTTGGAGATCTTCAATCAGCCCAATCCCAACGACGCCTGCGAACGCCGCGATGATGCCTCCGTCTCGCCCCAAGCGTTCACCATGATGAACAGCGATATGACGACTGATCGCTCCATCGCGTTCGCCCTGCGGCTGGCCCGAGGAGCCCCATCGCTCGACGCGCAAATTGATCTCGCCTTCGACTTGACCTTCAACCGTCAGCCCTCCGAATCCGAGAAAAAATCGCTGCTTTCGTATGCTCATGAGATGCAAGACTACCATCGAGGCATCGTGCCACAGCCGGTGACTTACCCGACTCAGATTACGCGAACTCTGGTCGAAGAGTTTTCCGGTATGCCCTTCGAATACGAAGAAATCTTGCCCGCCTACGAGGGCTATCAACCCGATGCCAAGGCCGCTGATGTTTCGCCCGAAATCCGCGCTCTCGCCGACATCTGTCTGCTGATTTTCAATACCAACGAATTCATCTACACCTACTAATTCGCTATGAATTTGCCCCTCTGCTCTCGTCCCGTTTCCAACGCCTTCACCCGCCGTCAATTCCTCTACGGCTTAGGAGCCTCCATGGGCTCCGTCGCCTTCACTAATCTGTTGGCCAACGAATCCGGGATCATCGCTCCCGGTCCCTTGTCGCCGAAGAAACCCATGTTCCCGGCCAAGGCCAAAAACGTGATCATGCTCTTTATGGAAGGCGGTCCTGGTCATATGGATACGTTCGACCCCAAGCCTACCCTGCAAAAATTTCACAAGACGGAATCGAAACGCACCGATGGGCTCGCCACCGGCTATCGCTTCTACGTCGGTAGCCCATTCCAGTCCCGCCGGGTCGGTCAATCCGGTATCGAAATGAGCGACCAGTGGCAACACTTGGCCGATCCCTACGTTGCCGACGAACTCTGCAACTACCGCGGCTGCATGGCCGAATCCGTCAACCACCCCGAGGCCTTGTTTCACCTGAACACGGGCAGCCGTTTGGGCGCCGATCCGTCCCTCGGCGCCTGGGCGACTTACGGCCTCGGTTCGTCCAACCAAAACCTCCCCGGCTACGTGGTCATGACCGAGGGCGCCATGCCTCAAGGTGGCTCTGCCAATTGGTCCAACGGCTTCCTGCCCGCTCACTACCAAGGCACGCGCCTTCGCACCGAGGGCTCCCCTATTCTCGACCTCAACGGTCAACCTTTCAAGACGCGCGAACACCAACGCCGCTTCATCGATGAGCTGGCCATGATGAACCAGCATCACGCCAATCAGCATCCCGAGCACGCCGATCTCGCCGCCCGCATGGAGAGCTACGAGCTCGCTTATCGCATGCAAATGGAGGTGCCCGAAATCGTCGATATCAAGAATGAACCCGAGAGCATGAGAAACAGGTATGGCATGGACGAAAAAGAAACGGCCCTCTTCGGCGGCCAATGTCTCCTCGCCCGTCGCCTCGTCGAAAAGGGCGTGCGCTTTGTCCAAATCTTCAGCGGCGGCTGGGATAGCCATGACTACCTCGCGCGCGGTCATTCCTCCCGCATCAAGAGCGTCGACAAACCCATGGCCGCCCTCATCCGCGACCTCAAAGAACGCGGCATGCTGGACGACACTCTCGTGATCTGGACCGGCGAGTTCGGTCGCACCCCCGACAGCAATAAACGCGGTGGGGTCTACTCCCTTGGCCGCGGTCATAACGCCGATGCCATGACCATGCTCTTTGCTGGTGGCGGCGTTAAAAAAGGCACCATCGTCGGCGCCACCGATGAGGTGGGCGGCAAAGCCGTCGACGTCGCCCACCCGATTCGCGACGTGCACGTCACCATTCTCAACCTCCTCGGACTCGATGACAACAAGCTCACCTACTTGCACGGCGGCCGCTACAAACAGCTCAGCCAATTCGGCGGCCAAGTGATCCCCGAACTGATCGGTTAGTGGCGATAGCCCAAGATAACATCCTCCGTGATGCGACTTAAAATATTGAATGTGGGAGGGGTTTTACACCCCGACTTCAGACTGAAGGGCATCCCAACTGTCGCGGTATAAAATCGCTCCCACACTTCCGCCCCCCCTGAAACATTACCCGACCGGGCCGCCTCGGGCGTGCAGCTTACCACCATCTGAGGATCAGGAGACCGGCCGACCGCAAATTCCCCCGGCGGAATCTATCGTCTTTGCTTCGCGAACTTCTCCTCTCTGCGCCGTTGCGTTAATTACACTGATAGCCCATCGCTTTTAGAATCTAACCACAGATGGAAACCGATAGCTCCTCCACCACTACGCTGATGAAACCCAGCATCACCGGTTCAATTCGGTGGACTTGAATCAGTGTGAATCTGTGGTTAAAGTTCCTAGTAGCCATTGCTATTGCTATTGCTATGTTCCCCGCCTCTCCCCTCATCCCCCTGAATCAATCATGCGCTGTTCCTTCGCTCTGATATTAGCCACTCTCGGTTTATTAGCTGTTTCAACCGCTTCAGCCGCCGCCGAACGTCCCAACTTCGTTTTCTTCCTCGTCGACGACCTCGGCTGGGCCGATATCGGCGCCTACGGCAGCACCTTCCACGAGACGCCCCACATCGACGAACTCGCCGCCTCCGGCATGAAGTTTAACTCGGGCTACGCCGCCGCCTCCATCTGCTCGCCCACCCGGGCGAGCATTCTAACGGGTCGCCACCCCGTCCGCGTGAATATCACCGATTGGATCCCCGGTATGGCCACCGACCGTGCCTACAACCCACGTTTCCAACACATCGATGATTTAAACGAACTTCCGCTCCACGAGGTCACCATCGCCGAAGTCCTCCGGGAAGCCGGCTATGCCACTTTCTTCGCCGGTAAATGGCACCTCGGCACCGTCGGTAATCTCCCCACCGATCAAGGTTTCGACGTCAATCTCGGCGGTCACGATCGCGGTTCGCCTCCCGGTGGATATTACGCCCCTTGGACGAACCCATTTCTTCAGGCCGAAAAAGAAGACGAATACCTCACCGAGCGACTCACCAACGAATCCATCAAGTTCCTGCAGTCGCACGAAAACACCGACGAGCCGTTCCTCCTCTACCTGTCCTACTACAACGTCCACACCCCCATCCAGCCTTACCAAAAACGCTACCCCCATTATCAGGCCAAAGCCGCCGAAACCTTTGAGGGAGAAACCCCCACCGTCGTCGAGCGACGCGGCCTCACCCGCGCCCGTCAGGACAACCCCGCATACGCCTCGATGGTCGCTGCCGTAGATGACAGCGTCGGCGCCATTCTCGGTTCCCTCAGCGAACTCGGTCTCGAACAAAATACCGTCGTCATTTTCTTCTCCGACAACGGCGGCCTCGCCACCCTCAACGGACGCGTCGCGCCGACCAGCAACCTCCCGCTTCGATCCAGCAAGGGCTGGCTCTACGAAGGCGGCATCCGCGAGCCCATGATCGTCCGCGCCCCCGGGGTCACGACTGCCGGCACCGTTACCGACACACCTGTCGTGAGTATGGACTTTTTCCCCACCATGCTGGAGCTCGCCCACCTCCCGCTTCGTCCCGACCTGCACGCCGACGGCCAAACGCTCCTCCCTCTGCTCCGCGGCCAATCCCCCACCGCCACCGATCCGATCGTCTGGCACTACCCGCACTACCACGGCTCCACCTGGACCCCGGGTGCCGCCATCCGCGACGGCGATTGGAAGCTCATCGAGTTCTACGAATTCGACGAAGTGGAACTCTACAACTTGGCTAACGACATTGGCGAAACCACCAACCTCGCCATTTCCAATCCCGTCAAAACTGCCGAGCTCCGCGCCAAACTCCTCGATTGGCAAGCGACCATGAACGCTCAGATGCCCAAACCCAACCCAGCGTTCGATCCCTACGCCCCGCTCCTCCCTCCCGGAAGATAGCAGGCGGGCGAACCGCCCTTTCCTGCGCCCGCTTTATTCGCGCCGATCCATTGCCCATACCGTCGGCGGTTGAACGGCTCAACCGTTCCTACCGCTTGGCCCGCCCCAAAGTAACCCCATAGGTTACTTTCTCACGCTCTCCACTTTGTCCCGAGTCACATTCGCGGGATACTGTTTCCAAGATTTTTGCGCGTGCTAAGGTGAAAAAGTTTACGGCCACCTGCCCCCTAAATCGCACCGTGGCCGTAAGAGATCATATCGTATTTTTTGGAAAAAAAGGCGAACCTAACGATGACACGGGACGTGGTTGAAATTTGTGAGCGATCGTTTCTTACCTGATCCCTGCATTGACTTTCATACGTAGAATTCCATATTATACGTATGAAAACAAAACTCACCTTGTCGGTCGATCAAGCGGTAGTCGCTCGGGCTAAACGCATCGCTCGGGAACGCAAGGTGCCACTCTCTCGTTTGGTCGAGGACCATTTTGCCGTGATTGCCTCAAGCTCGTTGAACCAAGGCGGCGATACCTTTGTGAGTCGATGGCGCGGTGCCGGAAAAGCCGTGTTGAACAACGACCACGATGAGCGCTTTGAGGCGATCCGCGCCAAACACGTTCGATGAAGATTCTCATCGATACCAACGTCTGGCTGGATGTAGTCCTTGATCGCCCCAACTTGTCCGATTCCAGTTCCCGGGTCGTCGCTTGGGCGACGGATGGTTTGGGTCGTGGGGTGGTGGCTTGGCACTCGGTCGCCACTCTGGATTATTTTTTATCGCGCTCGGTGCCCCCCAAGCAACGTCGCGCGTTCTTTGGGGATCTCGCGCACGCCTGTCAAATTATTGGTGGCGATGAGAGAGACATCCGTCGCGCTTTGGAATGGTCGATGCCCGACTTCGAGGACGCCATGATTGCGGTCCTCGCCCAAAATGTGGGTGCCGACTGGATCGTGACGCGCAATGTGAAGGACTTCAGGCATTCGCCCGTGATGGCAATTTCACCAGACGACTGGAAACCAGACCGCATCCGTAAGCGGCGCTGAATAACATGAGGCAAGCCGGAGCCAGAACCCCCGCCATCAAGTGCCCCGTCAAAGGTAGAGACGGACCGCTGGGCCGTCCGCACCTGCCTCACCACTCTCCTTCCCTCCTTTGAAAAACCTCACTGCCCCATCCCAGTGCCAATGAGTGCACCCTCAGCGCAGAGCAGCCTTTGTTCTTCGGTCGCCCCAAGAGCACCCACATCATCACCCCTTCGGGGCACGATCTATTGATCGCACCATCTCTCACCACTCGCGGATCTCTCCACCTCCCCGTCACTTGCCTCAACAAAATCTCCTGCGGGATCGAATCGAAATACTTCTCTACATCCAATTTGAGCAACCACCCATATCGCTTGGCATCGCGCGCCACAGTGCCACCTCCCGCCCTTTCCTTCGCCGACCCGCATAATGGGCCGTCGGTCAGCCACCGCTCCGACCCAAAGTAACCTATTCGGTTAATTTCCCTGCCCGATTCTTCATCGCGACCCCCAAGTCTCGCGTTCTCAGCGTGGAATTTAACCAGCTGATCTCTCCGAACAAAAATCATCCGAGGCGGTATTTCTCGGCGGCACACGCGGCGAGCAGCGCCCACCTCCATGGTCACACCTACTCGCACCGGCCGGTGCCTTTTCTTATTTCGTCCGAATCAGCGGAAGCGGTATTCCGCTCCCCTCTACCCCGTAGGGGCGTGGCTTGACCACGCCCGTTCCCCGGCCCCGGTAGGGGCGTGGCTTGACCACGCCCGCTCCCCGGCCCCGTAGGGGCGTGGCTTGACCACGCCCGCTCCCCGTCCCCTGTAGGGGCGTGGCTTGACCACGCCCGCTCCCCGTCCCCTGTAGGGGCGTGGCTTGACCACGCCCGTTCCCCGGCCCCGTAGGGGCGTGGCTTGACCACGCCCGCTTCCCCGTCCCCGGTAGGGGCGTGGCTTGACCACGCCCGCTCCCCGGCCCCGTAGGGGCGTGGCTTGACCACGCCCGTTCCCCGGCCCCGTAGGGGCGTGGCTTGACCACGCCCGCTCCCCGGCCCCGTAGGGGCGTGGCTTGACCACGCCCGTTCCCCGGCCCCGCAGGGGCGTGGCTTGACCACGCCCGCTCCCCTCGGCCCCGTAGGGGCGTGGCTTGACCACGCCCGTTCCCCGGCCCCGTAGGGGCGTGGCTTGACCACGCCCGTTTCACTGACCCGGAGCCGTACCACGGCCGGTTCAGTCCGGCATCTCGACGCACTCCTCGTCATCCATGACTGAGTTAAGGGCGACGCGGAAGCCGAGGTTGTTGTTGCGGTTGCCGGGCGAGTTCCTGTTGCGATTCGCCGATCGCGCATTCTGCGCGGTGTTGTTCCAACTGCCACCCCGGTTGACCCGGTTGGTGCCCGATAGCCGTGACCCGAAAATAGGCTATCCATGATCTTCTCCCTCTCCGCCACCTTGGCAAACGCCACCATCGCCATCATCCGACGCTGGGCCGCCGCCTCCGTCATGCCCCCCCCTCCAGCGACCGCTCTATCCCCTGCCATCTCCTCACCAGTCGCTTCCTTGCCACTCGCCCCAAGACACTGCCATTGGGCCTGATCCGGTAGCCCGGAAACCCCATCCCCTGCCTCATCCGTTGCCGGTGGCAATTCCCCTTCAATTTCAACCCCAGTCCCTCGCTCAGTTCCGATTCGATTCGTTCTTTTGCCGCCCTTCGGCACGCCCCGATCATTCGACCACAACGCCATATCATCCCTATAGCGCCCATATCTCAGCACCTCAAAGTAGCGACACCTCCTCCCATGTCACCGCCACCCGCACGACGAGTCGAATCAGATTCAAAAGAGTCAGCCATAGTAAAAAGGGACAGGATTATTTGAGCTAAAAACCAGTCGCAACTCAGCAGAGAAATCACAACCAACGCAATCCTCCGGCATTTCCCATGCCGACTAAGCTCCCCCCGTGGCTCCGTGCTTCAGCTCGTGTCCGTTGCCCCCGACTCTGTTATCTCCGTTACCTCCTGTAAAATCCCACCCTGCCTTTGTTCTCTTCGTTCCCTTTTGTAAAACCCACGGCGCGTCGGCCCTTCACGACGAAAATACTGCCACGACTATTCCGCCGCCAACAAACGGCGTAATGTCTCATCCACCAGCTTGGGATTAGCCTTACCTCGCGACGCTTTCATCACCGGGCCTTTCATCGCGTTGATCGCACCGTCTTTACCGCCGATAAACTGCTCGCGCGCCTTGTCGTTACCCGCGATCGCATCGCGACACCATTGCTCAAGTTCGTCGACGTTCGTATCATCCTTGAGTCCCTTGCGCTCCACGATTGCCTGCGGCGCTTCGCCCGTCCCAAAGGTCTCATTGAAAACTTCCCGGGCGATCTGATTCGTAATCGTGCCAGCATCAATCAGCCCCACCAATTCCGCGAGTAAGGTCGGCGTCACTTTTGAATCCTCGAGGCCAATCTTCGCCGCACCCAATTCCCTCAAGAGATCATTGGCAATCCAGTTCCCCACCGCCTGCGCCTTGGCTTTTCCGGTCAGGGCAACCGTCGTTTCAAACCAGTCGCTCAACTCACGATCTGGCACCAGCACCGACGTAATCGTGTAGGGTAAATCGTAGTCCGCCATGAAGCGTCGTTGCTTGTCGAAAGGTCGCTCTGGGCATTCCGCCGCGAGGCGATCTTTCCACGCTTGATCAACGCGCACGGGCATCAAATCGGGATCAGGAAAATAGCGGTAATCATGCGCATCCTCTTTCGTTCGCAACGACTGCGAGGTGCCAGTCATACCGTCAAAGTCACGGGTTTCCTGCACAACCGTGCCGCCATTTTTGAGCACCGATTTCTGACGCTTGATTTCGTGATTAATTCCGTCCCGAACGAAAGAAATCGAGTTGAGATTCTTCAGCTCCACTTTAACGCCCAACTCCTCTTGCCCGACGGGACGGATCGAGATGTTCGCATCACAACGCATCTGCCCCTTCTCCATATCACAATGGGATATTCCGGCGTAGACCATCGTCGTGCGCAGCGTGGTCAGGAAAGCATAGGCCTCTTCGGCAGACTCCAGTGCGGGGTCTGAAACGATTTCCATCAAGGGAGTTCCGGCCCGGTTGTAATCAATCAACGAGTCATTCGTGAAGTGACTTAGTTTTCCCACGTCTTCCTCCAGGTGAATACGGGTGAGCGGGATTTTCTTATGCTCTCCCATCACATTGCGCGCCGTGCCCGGGAGCTCGATCTCCACGTAACCGCCATTACAGATCGGCTGGTCAAATTGGGTGATCTGATAATTCTTCGGCGAATCCGGATAAAAGTAGTTTTTCCGATCCCATTTACAGACTTCCGCGATGTCACAGTGCAGCATCAGCCCTGACTTAATAATC
>Ga0222654_1000217_pt1 | contig 46314 bp, 40 predicted proteins | sample AntAcemetagen421_FD_179805 | JGI IMG/M metagenome (GOLD analysis project Ga0222654, IMG submission 179805) | Saline water microbial communities from Ace Lake, Antarctica - #421 | ecosystem: Environmental > Aquatic > Non-marine Saline and Alkaline > Saline | place: Antarctica: Ace Lake...
GGATACACTTTTCTTCCCATGCCTGATTTTCTGGTGGCTTGCCACCATCCAGGTAATGTTGGAGAAGCCTATGTACCATCATGTCAGGATACCTTCTGATAGGAGAAGTGAAATGGGTGTAATGATCAAACGCAAGGCCGAAATGTTGCTTAGGCTCAGTGGTGTATTTTGCCTTCGCCATACTTCTTATGGCTAGTTGTTCCAGAATATTTTGTTCAGGCTTACCAACGATCTCCTCCATCAGTTTGTTCAGGCTATTCGATACTTTCTTTTCATCAGTTATTTTAATCTCATGACCAAATTTCATTGCGAAATTAGCAAATGTGGCCAGTTTTTCAAGGTCTGGATAATCGTGAACCCTGTAAACAAAGGTGCTTTTGCCTTTATTTTTATTGTAAATAAAAGTTGCGACCGTTTTATTGGCCAGAAGCATAAACTCTTCGATCAACTTGTGAACATCCTTTCGCTCTTTGATGATGAGTCCTATAGGAGTACCAGATTCATCCAATTGGAATTTCACCTCAACTGTTTCGAAATTGATTGCTCCTTTTTTAAACCTTGCGCCTCGAAGCAATTTTGCTAGGGAATTGATTTTTAATAAATCTTTGGCATATTCTCCCGTTTCCGCATCCATATTTTCCTGCGCCTCTTCATAGCTAAAGCGTCTGTTGGAGTGAATAACCGTGCGGCCAATCCAGAAATCCTTGACTTCTGCTTGGTCGGTTATTTCGAATACACAAGAAAAGGTGAGCTTGTCTTCATTGGGACGCAATGAGCACAGGCCATTGCTGAGCCGCTCTGGGAGCATAGGGATGGTTCTGTCTACCAGGTAGACAGAGGTAGCCCTATCATAGGCTTCCTTTTCCATCAAAGTCTTGGGCGTTACATAATGCGTTACATCAGCGATATGCACACCTATTTCCATGTTGCCATTTTCCAAATAACGGAACGAAATAGCATCATCAAAATCCTTGGCATCCGCTGGATCAATGGTAAAGGTATCGATATTTCTAAAGTCTTTTCTTCTTTTTATCTCTGCTTCCGGGATGGTATCAGGCATGGTCTCAGCTTCAGCTTCGACCTCTTCCGGGTAATCAAATGGAAGCCCAAATTCAGCCATGATGGAATGAATTTCTACTTCATGGTCTCCAGCTTCACCCAAAACATGAATAATTTTTCCTGTAGGATTTTTGTCTCCTTCACTCCATTCAGTAAGCTTTACTACTACTTTCTGGTTATGTTGGGCACCTTCGAGATCCGATTTCTTCACAAAGATATCATGATGCATCTTCTTAAAATCAGGTACTACAAAAGCAAACCGAGGGGAGATTTCTATACGTCCTACAAATTCATCTCTGCCGCGTTCTAAAATTTCCAAAACCTTTCCTTCTCTACGGTTTCCTCTTCCTCTCTTTGGTAAAATCATTACCCTCACCTTGTCTCCGTCAAGTGCAGATTTTAAATCTGCTTCTTTGACCATTATATCGTCTTCTTTCTTTTCGTGGTCATTAGGAATCACGAATGCAAACCTGGCATTGACGAAATCCACTTCTCCTAAAATGAATTCAGGGTCCGCTGCTGAGGAATAAAGGTTTCTGGGGTTACAGCTGATCCTGCCTTCATCAACTAATTCCTGAAGGGATGGGCTTAAAAGTTTTTTGGTAGCGGCATCCCGAAGTACTAGTTTTTTGATGAGTTGTTTTTCTGCGAAAGCTTCGCCGAAATTATTGTCAAAAAATTGCGTTAATTTTAATTTTAGTTGTTCTAAATCTGTGAGCTTATTGCCCTTGCTTTTAAATCCTGATTTTTTTCTTCCTGAATTTCTTCCCATAAAAATATAATGTAATTATAAAGGTAAGGATATTTATTCTAATTTATTGGCCTTCCTTATGTTGTGATATTTATTCTGCGGATGTATCTAGATTGATGATTTCGAATGATAAGTCTCCGGGCAAACCCTGGTAGCCAAGATATATCCTGGCCGTAACTTCTACATCTCTTAGGCAATATTTACGAATATTATCGAGACCATCTTCTTTGTAATAAACGGTGTTGACCATGCTACCGTCTATGCCTTCCTTTGAACTGGGGATGTCAAAGATTGTTGCAAGTAAATCCAATCGGGTGTAATGTTTATAGTCCCCAAATTTCCATAATTCCAAAGTGTCAAGATGCCTAATTTCCCAGGGTTTCTTTCCTGAAAGCTGCAATACTTCCGGAAGTGGGAGTTTGTTGATAAGCATTCTTCTGCAGATATAAGGGATGTCAAATTCCTTGCCATTGTGGGCACAAAGGATCCAGTCCCTTTTTTCTAGCAGGTCTCGGAATTCCAGCAAAGTATCATGTTCCGTTAATCCTGCATAGGATTTGGTTCTGTAAATAAGCTCATCCTCCTCTTTTTTATAGGTAAAATAACCTACTCCGATGCAAATGATTTTACCGAATTCTGCATAGATACCAGCTTTTTCAAAATACAATTCATCCGCTTCCCGGTCGTCAGTTCTTTGTAATTGCAGGGCCTTTTTCTTCCACTCTTCTTGCATTCTAAGTGGTAAACTTTCAAGGTTTTCCGCTCCGGAGATGGTCTCAATGTCCAGAAAAAGGATGTCATTTAGATGTTCGAAAAAATCGGCCATAAGCTTTAGGTATGTAAAATGCCATGCATGTCCAGTTCTGGTATGTAAGTCATGTGTTTTTCCTGAACGCTGCCTGCTACAAATATAAACTTTTTGTCAAATATTTGGTCGAGAATATAATAACTAACCCAGAATTCATTGTTTAAAAGAAATAAAGCAGGGTCAATTGCCTCTACTCTGGCTATACTCGTTGCGGCCAGCTTATCTATCATGTGCCGCAAGACAGAGGTTTTTTTTTCTTCTCCAGACACCTTGCCGTAGCCTTTTGCAGTGATCATTAAGGTTTCCAATTCGATAAGGTTTTTATTGATCAGATAAACAGCCCAGGCTTCATCCGTTCCATTTCCTTCCTTAACAATGGCCATTTTCACCCCTGTCACAGGGTGAAATTTTATATCTTTTTTCATTTTTGTTCTTCACTTACCAATAGCTCCATACCGAATAATCGGCCAATATTTAACTTTACCCTTTCCTTCACTTCTGAAAGGGCTACTTCTTCCCCAAGTTCCAACTGCAAGGAAGTGACGGCCTTGTCACTTATTCCACATGGAATAATGTGATTAAAGTAACTGAGGTCAGTATTGACGTTAAACGCAAAACCGTGCATGGTCACCCATCTGCTGGATTTCACACCTAAAGCACAGATTTTTCGTGGGTTCTTTTGTTGGATATGATCTATCCAGACCCCTGTTAACCCCTCTATTCTCCCCGCCAAAATCCCATAGTCGTCAAGGGTGGCAATCACCGCTTCTTCAAGGTACCGTAGGTATTTGTGAATATCTGTAAAAAAGTTATCCAAATCAAGAATAGGATAGCCTACAAGTTGTCCCGGACCATGATAAGTAATGTCACCACCACGGTTTATAGGGTAATACTTTGCATTGTACCTTTTTAATCCGACTTCGTCTAAAAGGAGATTTTCCGCACGACCACTTTTTCCTAAAGTGTAAACATGTGGGTGTTCCACAAACAATAGGTAATTGTCGGTGATTTGTTCTTGATCTGGCTCAGCTTTTCGGTTAGAGATCTTAATTCCAACCGTTTGTGAAAATAATTTTTCCTGATAATCCCAGGTTTCCTGATAATCTTTGGTGCCTAAATCCCGAAAAATAACTTTTTTATTTTTAAATTGATTCACCTTATGCAATAGTTTTTTTCAAATATAGTCAATATCATACAATGGCTGAACACAATGACAAGGGAACGAAGGCTGAACAGCTCGCCAAAGACTGGCTGGTAGCGAACGGCTATGTGTTTATTGAGGCCAATTATAGGTACAAGCATGCTGAAATAGATCTCATTTTGAAGCGAAGAGGAATATTGGTCTTTGTAGAAGTTAAATACCGAAGTGGAACTGGTTTTGGATATGCTGAAGAATTTGTAGATTTTCGGAAAAGACAATTAATAATTAGAGCAGCTGACAATTACCTATACGAAAAAGACTGGAAGAAAGATATCCGATTTGATATTGTTGGCGTATATCAAGATAAATCAGGAGCGATAGCTTTCAAACACTTTGAGGATGCCTTTTATTGATCATGGCTATAAATCAGATTACCCTCTGTGTCCCATTCACCCCTGATATAGGGTTTGAAAACATTATTTAAAGCCTCATTCTGATATTGAATTTCGCGTTTTTTTACTGTCTTGTCATTTTCTCTGGGCCAGTATTCTGTCCATATGCCTATTCGCTCGCCAAATTTATATTCCCCTGCCACAGCCACTTGTCCGTCAGGATAAAAATGAAAAAAATTCCCCTCCTCGAGGTCGTATTCAATAGGCGTTAACTTTTCAATTTTGCGTTCACCCCGATTGTAATAGGTGATTCTTGAGGCTTTTGGCCACCCCTCTGAATATTTCGTCTTGTCTAGAAGAATATTTTTAGTGTCGAAACTCATCCATCTGCCGTGTTTTGTACCATAAAAGTACATACCGGTTTCAACGACATTCTCTCCTATTCGTTTTTCATAGGGACCATGTAGAAGATAGCCTTGAGATGGATTGAAACCGCCACTCTTGATGGCTTTGTTTTTGGTGTCATACCAAAAGATATCCCTGATATAGGGGTCTATTTTTTTATTTCTAGTGGTATAATTTATATATTGATAAGTTACCTGGTCCCTAAAACTATTTTTTATTAAGCCTTTGCTGGTCTTTTCACCAAAATAAAAATTCTTTTTCTTTTTCTTTCTTTTCTCCTTTTTTTCTTCCTTGAGATTTTCCTCTGCATCGGAAAACAAAAGTACAGGCGTAGAGGTAGGAAGTAGTGTGTTTTCTTCCACTCCTGATGAGTCTACCTCAACTTTCGTCGATTTTTCCTGACCAAAACCAACCGAAGTAATAAAAAAAAGCACTACAAATAATAAGTAAATGAGTTTTTTCATAAAAATTTAAAACGAATATGAAGGCCCAGGTGTTACAGTTAGGTGCAAAAAACCAAAACATCCAGCCTAATTAACAATGGTTACATTTCTCAAAACTAGTCAAAGATTTAGGAATCGTTGTCATTATGCTTATTTTTGCAAAATTAAAAAGGAGGCGGAGAGGCCACCATTCATTACATAATAATTTATTGATCTAAAGGTCTTACTAATCTGATTATCAAACGTAATTTAAATAAAATATAAATGAATTCCATCCTATCTGATCGTATAAACAATATGGAAGAGTCAGCTACGCTGGCTATGGCAAAAAAAGCCAGGGAATTAAAGACTCAAGGAATAGATATTATTGGCCTGAGTCTTGGAGAACCTGATTTTAAAACGCCTAAACACATACAGGAAGCTGCTAAAGCTGCCATTGATGAAGGGAAGTATTTTTCTTATCCTCCAGTAGCTGGTTATCAGGATCTTAGAGAGGCCATTGCCAAAAAACTAAGGGATCAAAACAATATATTAGAGGCCAAGGCTGAAAATATTGTGGTGTCTACGGGAGCAAAGCATTCTATCGCCAATATATTTATGTGCCTTATCAATGAAGGTGATGAGGTGATCATTTTTTCTCCCTATTGGGTTTCTTATTCTGAGGTAATCAAATTGGCCGGTGGTATTCCCGTGCTTATTAAAGGTAGCTTGGAAAATAACTTTAAAGCTACCGCTAAGCAATTAGAGGAGGCGATCACAGACAAGACCAAAGCGGTGATTTATTCTTCACCATGTAATCCTTCAGGCTCTGTCTTTAGCAAGTCTGAATTGGAGGCCATAGCTGATGTCATCAAGAGCAAAGAAAATCTTTTGGTAATAGCCGATGAAATTTATGAATTGATCAATTTCACAGGTACTCACGCAAGCATTGCTTCTTTTCCAGGAATGTTTGAGCATACGATTACTGTAAATGGATTTTCTAAAGGTTATGCCATGACCGGATGGAGGGTAGGCTATATCTGTGCTCCTTTGTTCATAGCGAAAGCTTGTGAGAAAATTCAAGGCCAGTTCACCTCTGGTGGTACAGGCATTGCGCAGCGTGCAGCCCTTGCAGGTCTGATTGGAGATCAAAAGCCAACAGAAGAAATGGCAGCAGCCTATCTTAAAAGAAGAGACCTTGTTTTGGGATTATTGCATGATATCCCTGGTATCAAAACACACGTTCCTGAAGGAGCATTTTACTTTTTTCCTGATGTTTCTGCCTTTTTTGGTAAATCTGCAGGCGAACAGAAAATTGATACTGCGGATGATTTTTGTCTTTATGTACTCAAAGAAGCGAATGTTTCATTGGTTACAGGTGCGGCCTTTGGTGCGCCCGACTCAGTGAGACTTTCTTATGCAGCGTCAGAGGATGAATTGAAAGAAGCGCTTAAGCGTTTAAAAGAAGTGCTCGCAAAATTGAATTAATTATAAATTTTATCCCTGGGAATTTTCCCGGGGATTTTTCTTCCTTTTCTAAGATGCAGGCAATCGTAATCACACCCGTAAAAGATGCTCTGGAGGCTACTCTGGAAACCATTCAGGCTATTTCAGAAGCCAATGGCATTTATGATTACTGGGTTTTTAATGATTACTCTTCTGATCACACCAAAAAGGCCTTAGAAACAGCCAGCAAGAGTATAGACTTTAAGTTAATAAACTTGGAGGATGTAACTTCAAATCCTTCCCCCAATTATAAGACAGTCCTTCAACTCGCCCAAAAAACAGCCTTGGAAGTCGGATTACCACTCATCATTGTGGAATCTGATGTTAAGGTAAATCAAGACACTTTAGAAATTATGGTGCATTTCGCCAATGATAATCCCAATGTAGGGCTAGTTGGTGCCATCACGCAGGATGCTGAGGGAAAGGTGAATTTTCCATACCTAAAGTTCAAGCAATTAAAAAGCAAGAATCCAACAAAAACCACACGCAGCCTTAGTTTTTGTTGTACGTTGATCAATATAAAATTTTTACAGGAATACGATTTTACCGATCTGGACAACAGTAAGGATTGGTACGATACCCACATTAGCCAAAAATCCATTACTTTGGGCTTTGATAATTACATACTGCCTGATTTGCCTGTTTGGCACAGACCTCATGCCAGTCGTCCCTGGAAACAGCTTAAATACAAGAACCCACTGCTTTACTACTTTCGCAAGTGGTTTTTAGGCAAAGATAAAATTTAGGGCAATCCTTTTTGAGCGTTCTTTGCATTTTGTCAAAAATGAATAATTGTGCGCCTTTCATTATTGTGGATTTATTCGTTTGAAAAAAGTAACACAATCATTCTCATTTGAGAAACCGATAGACTATGCATTACTCATGGTACTTTTAGGATCTACTAACCTGAGTTGGATTATAGAATTGCTATAAATGTGGGTGCTAACCCTTTCTGTAGCTATTGGGTATTTGCCAGATAGCGAAAGCCATCTAAAAATCAACCCAAATCTCACTTCTAGTGACTCCCTCCGCCGCGGCAGAGGGAGTCACCCGATCTGCTTTTCTGTGTCAATTAAAGGAGGGTATTGCTTGACCAAATAAACATCATTTTACCGGTAGGTATATAAATCGAACTCAGGTTACTATTTAAAAGCACCTTTTTTTCATTCGGTTTGTATTCAAAATCACCTAGACAATACCTATCCATTGCCAATTTTGTCGTCAATCAAACTGCCTTTTATTCTAATAAAGCAGTAAAAATAAATGGTACTATTTGAATAAATAATTATTTTTAATTTTTCTAAATTGTTGTCTTTAGAATGATCATTTAGGGTCAGGAATTCAGGTTCAACTAATTACCTCAAGATAAAGAGGATCATTTTTAACCCTATTTTATTTAATTGTAACTATATTAATGACTTTTTAACTTAATTTTCGTGTAAAATTGATGGAAATTGGGCCATTATAATTCAAAATTACGATTCTTTTCACCTTTTTTTATTCCTTTTATCTAGGAAGTAAAGATGAATTTTTAAAAGAGAAAAATTTATTATTTAGGATTATTTCCTTAAAATATCAAAGTATACTAAGAATTATTTGTTGCTTTATTGCCTGAAAATTCCGTATATTTGTTTTGGGTGATTAAGCAACTTTTTATACTTATTCTTTTTTTAATAATTAAATGGAGGTTATTTCGAATTAATTTTTCCTAACCTCCATTTTCCTGAATGGGTTACATCTTGATCTTGCGAATGAGTTGGTTTCATTAATACTGAGTAATTTAATGTCTCTATGAAATATATCTTTGCATTGGCCCTTTCCTTCCTAACTTTCCATGGCACAGTAGTAGCGCAAGAATCCATCGATTCAACAGAATACTATAAAACCTATCCTGACAAACTGGTGCTAAGAACCTATATGTCTAGAAAATATACAGGCTTAGGTTTAAAAATAGGAGATGAAAATTATTGGTACAGGCCAAATTCCACCTTGAATATGGGAGTAGGTGCTACCTACGATGGCTTAACATTGAACCTTGCCTATGGTTTTGGGTTTTTAAACCCAGATAGGAATCGTGGAGAATCCAAGTATTTGGATTTGCAGGTCCATGCCTACCCTAAAAATTGGGTCATAGATTTCTTTGGTCAATTTTATAACGGGTATTATTTGCAGAGGGGGAGCACTTCAGGAAGCACCAATGAATCAAGGATGTTCCCTGACATGAAGCTAAGAATATTAGGAGCCTCTGTTCAGTATTTATTCAATGGAGATAAGTTTTCTTATAGGGCAGCTTTTTTACAAAATGAATGGCAAAAAAAGGCTGCAGGTTCTTTTATGACAGGGATGGAGATTTATGGTGGGCAGGTGAGAAATGCCATTGGTATTCTACATTCACAATCAGTCGCCAAAAATTTTGACCAGATTAAATATTTTGAAGTGGGTCCCAATTTTGGTTACGCTTACTCGTGGATAATAAAAAAGCACTTTTTTTTCACCTTATCAGCAGCTTCCAGTTTGTCATTGGGCAGGACTTATCTAAGTTTTGAAGATGGAACAGAGAAAAGTAACTGGTCTATTCGTCCAAATTATTTAATTAGAGGGTTTACTGGTTACAATTCGGATAGATGGTCTATTAATGTTAATTATGTATATAACCAAGTGAATTTAACTCCTGTTAGCGGGTATAAGATCAATTTGGGTACGGGGAATTATCGCCTAAATCTTATTTATCGCATTAGTCCCGGGCCTGGTCTAAGAAAAAAATTATACCTGATTGATAAACTTAAGGGCAAATTAGGTTTAAAATAAGCTGCTGTCACAATTGAATTGAGCAGGCAATCATTTTTTTCATTGTCAGAGTCCAAATTCGATATTTTTTAATTTTAGCTATTCACTTAACCAATTTCTGTAAAAAAGTGATTTAATCATTTGATATACAGGGTATTTGGTATTTGGGGGTTCTGTAGGTTGAATTCAGAATAAACTATTACATAAACTATGGGTAACAAAATAGAAACATATAATTAACACGATCTGAGCAATTAGGTATTTGATAATATACTTGCTTGCCAATATATATTGCGGGGAGAGTGGTATGATTTTGAGGTATCTTAGTATAATAAGAAATAGAGTTTAAACTATAAAAATAATTTATGGTGAATAAGTTTACAAAAATCAGACACTGGTATTGTTTAGTTATGCTATGGTTCCTGATAGGATCCATAGTTCCAGAGGCTTTGGCCCAAAGTAGAAGGGTCACAGGCAAAGTCATTTCTCAAGAAGATGGCTTAGGTATTCCCGGAGTGAATGTACTTACTCAGGGAGCTCAGTCCGGTACAGCCACAGATGTTAATGGAGATTATTCTATAACGGTTGCGGACAACAGCACGGTTTTGACATTTTCATTTATCGGGTTTGAACCAATAAATGAAGTGGTGGGTAACCGCTCTTTAATTAACGTAACGCTTAAGGAAGATGCTTCAGAAATGAGGGAAGTCGTAGTCACTGCCCTTGGTATTAAAAGGGAGGAGATTTCTTTAGGTTATTCTATTGAGCGTGTCGGGGGTGAAGAACTTACCAGGGTAGTCCAAGAAAGTTTCCTTAATGGCATGGCTGGTAAGGTTGCTGGGGTAACTATCAGTTCTACGGGTGGTACCGGTTCATCCGTAAGTATGGTGATTAGAGGAGCTTCTTCTTTAAGTACTGACAATCAGCCACTGTTTGTAGTAGATGGTGTACCGATTGCCAATACACTCAACAATGTATCTTCGGTAGGTTCAGAAAACAGGGTGGATTATGGGAATGCCATCTCAGGTCTAAATCCTGATGATATTGCGGACATTTCTATCCTTAAGGGGCCAAGTGCGGCTGCTCTTTATGGATCTCGGGCAGGAAATGGGGTCGTATTAATAACTACCAAAGGGGGCAATGTAGACCGACTAACAGTGAATGTCTCAACCAATACGGTATTTGATGTACCATTCAAATTCCTAAAATGGCACAGTAAATTTGGGGCAGGCCAATTTTCGGCAATTCCAGCAGAGATTAGTGGTACCCCATTGTCCAATCCCTTTGGCAGCCTGGTTCAGGAAAATGTGAATGCAGCCTTTGGTGCTGAGTTGGATAAAGGTTATGAGCAGGTGCAGTGGAATAGTCCCTTGGATGAAAATGGAAATCGTATAGCCATTCCTTTGGTCTCTTATCCGAATAACGTCCAAAATTTTGTTCAGACGGGAGTTACCACATCTAATAGTTTTTCGGTGGCCAATAGTAACGAATCTATGAACTATAGGGTCTCTTATTCCAACATGCGGAATAAAGGGATCATACCCAATGCCGATTTGTTTAGAAATACCCTAAATATCAATTCCAGCCTAAAGCTCAATGATAAATTAAGCCTTAGTACCAATATTGATGTTAGCCGTAACAATTCGAACAACAGACCCGCAGGTGAACGTGGAACAAACCCTTTACAATGGGCATACGAAACGTCACCTCATGTCAATATTTTGGATCTGAAGGACTATTGGCTCCCCGGTCAAGAAGGACTGGAGCAAAAAACGATGGATGCTGGTCAAGAAATCAGAGTAACTGATAACCCCTATTTCCTTGCCAATGAAGTAAACAATAGCTTCAAAAGAGACAGGGTTTTTGGAAATGTAAAAGCCGATTGGCAAATTTCTCCTTCTTTTAACTTCTTTGCCCGCTATTCTCTGGACCTTTACAATGAAACCAGAGAGACCAAGATAAGCAGAAGTTACAGTCAGGAGCCAGAGGGTGCCTATGGCATCACAGAACTTCAGGGCATGGAGACGAATGCTGATTTCTTACTTTCCTATAATAAGGATGTAAATGATTTTGGAATTACGCTCTCCGGAGGAGGAAATATTCGATACCAAAATGGTAGCAGCCTATTTGCAGGTTCTAAATCCGGTGTGGGTTTGATCACTCCAGGTGTATTTAGACTTCAGAATATTTCACCAGATAACATAGAATATTCTAATAATGGGTTTGAAAGAGGCATCCATAGCTTATATGGTTTGGCAAACCTTTCCTATAAGGACATGCTGTACCTTGACCTTACTGCTAGAAATGATTGGTCCAGCACTCTTCCTGATGCAGCGCCTTATTTTTATCCATCCGCTGCCTTGAGTGTATTGGTCAGCGAAATGCTGGATTTGCCTGAACCTTTTAGTTTGGTAAAACTTAGGGGAGGATTTGCCTCTGTTGGAAATGATGCCAGTCCTTACCAACTTATAGCCGCATTGTCCAATGCAGGAGTATGGGGCAATATACCAAGGTTGACTTTACCCAATAGCATATTGAATCCGACTTTGAAACCGGAAATTGCTACCTCTTTTGAAGGTGGAATTGATCTTTACTTTTTGAATGACAGAATAAAGTTTAGTGGTACTTATTATAAAGTAGAGAATGAAAATCAAATTATTGGAATAGGTTTACCTCCATCTACAGGTTATTCTGGAAAACAAATCAACGCTGGTCTTTTGCAAAGTGAAGGAGTAGAGCTATCACTAGGTGGAGAGATTATCCAGAGCAAAAATTGGAACTGGCAGACGAACATAAACCTGACCAGAAACAGGACGAAAATAATTGAGTTGGCAGATCAGTTGCCTTTCTATACACTTTGGAAAGATGCCAAAGGAGGTGCCTGGACTTACGTAGGTGAGGAAATTGGAGACATCTATGATGCAAAAGTGGTTACTGTAGAGGATACTGAATCTCCTTATTTTGGCTTTCCTATTCTAGACCAAACAGGGAAATGGCAAAGTATAGACGCCGTAAGTACAAGGAATAAAATAGGTAATTTTAACCCTAAATTCATTTTGGGGATGCAGACCTCTTTGTCTTACAAAAACTTTCATTTGAACCTGACTTTTGATTGGAGAAATGGCGGAGACTTTGTTTCGCAAACCTACAGGTTTGGTGAGGAACACGGCAGGTCTTCGATCTTCTTGGATAAGCTGATCAACCCGGGAGAAATGGAAGGCGAAGAACTGAGGAATTACCTTGTAGACAATAAGGAATCGATGGTTTTGATCAATGGCAATAACTTTCCATTGGTAGGTGGACCAACGCCGGAATACGGAGATTACCCCTTCACCTTTGGCCCATTTACTTTGCCGCATGGAGGCGTATTTATCCCTGGTGTTTATGCCACAGAATTTGATGACGATGGCAATCCTACAGCCTATGCTGAAAACCTAGGGGAGAATATTGGCCAGCCGGGAGGAACGTTAACCTTGCCTTATGCAGGCAGTACAGCATGGAGCTTTTCCAGAGCCTTTCTATACGATGCTTCATTTGTCAAGTTAAGGGAAGTTTCCTTTGGATATGATTTACCTAAGCGCTTAGCCTCGGCCTTGAAAATGCAGAATTTGAGTTTCTCTGTTTACAGTAGGAATATTATCCTGTGGACAGCTGCGAAAATCAATATAGACCCGGAGATGGCCTTTCAACCTCAGTCTGGAGTACAAGCAGGCTCCCAATTTAAGCAAGGGATAGAGAGATGGAATGTGATGCCTTGGGTAATGCCTATAGGTTTTAAAGTCAATGCTACTTTTTAAGTGTTAGTTTTCAACTGATAAACGAAAATATTATGATTATCAAGAATAAATTATTATTCGGTTGGGCACTTTTATTACTATGTACCTTTTCCTGTAAGGAAGATCTCATAGAAATGAATATTAACCCAAATGGTGCAAGTCCAGAATCGGCCAACCCTAACCTGGTACTCTCTACGGTGTTGACAGAGGCAGGTAAAGCGGTACTGAATCTTGGATATCAGGACATAGCTGGTGTCATGCAGCATACCCAAAAAGATGGTTGGTCTGGTGCCCATAATTCCTATGACTGGAACCGTAGCAATAGTTGGACAGGCTATTATGCAATCCTTAGAAACAACCAATTTGTGTATGACAGAGCCATAGAATTGGATCAGGAACTGCACCAGGGAGTTACTTTGGTGATAAGGGGAATGATGTTTGGTCTTATCACCGATCTTTGGGGAGATGCACCATATTCACTAGCCCTTAGAGGTAGCGAAGGAACTCCCGAGACTACTTTTCCTGCCTATGATACTCAGGAGAATATTTATCGAGGCATACTTGACGAATTGGAGACCGCCAATCAACTGCTGTCTAAGCCAAAAGGAGCCTACAATAGCTCTATTGATGGAGCGGATGTTTATTTTAATGGAGATCCTTCAAAATGGCAAAAGATGGCAAATTCACTAAAGCTTAGGTTTTATATGAGACTTTCTGAAAAGTTGCCTGATTTTGCGAAGCAAGGCATTGAAACCATTCTTGCAAATCCAGGCGCATACCCAATCACTACTAATCCTGGGGATGATGCCACCATGGCCTTTGAAAGCATAAGTAGGGAAAGTAGCTGGCCAAATAACACCAAGTTTGATGTAGATGCGAGCAATTACCGAAGGATAAAAATGTGTCAAACCTTGGTAGAAGCCATGAGAGTCAGAAATGATCCCAGACTTGCAGTATGGGCCAATCCAGTACAAATACCACTTGTAGTAGACGCTAGTCTTCCTACAGGAACAGATAAGGTAGAAAATGGAAAAAGATACCTCTCACCAGATGTGTTGGAAATCAGAAATGTAGCTCTTGAGGACATTAGCCAGAATCCTGATTTTGTTGGAATTCCTCCTGGAATTGCAGGAGCTCAGGTTTACAATCTTAGTCCCGATGCTAACCAGGCGGCCTTTAATCCACATGTTTCCTGGCTAAATAACAGATATAGAGAGCCTAGTGGTTCCTTATTGAAAGCAAGACTAATCACTGCCTCGGAAGTGAATTTCATTTTGGCAGAGGCGGCTTTGAAAGGCTGGGCTGTGGGAGGAACGGCAGAAATGTATTACAATAAAGCCATAGAATCTTCCTTTACCACCTGGGGGCTTTCGGGTCAGGTAGCATCCTACCTTTCACAAGAGAATAACAAATTTGACGGAACAGTAAAGCAATTGATTGAGCAGAAATGGATAGCCTCCTGGACTGCAGCGGCAGAGTCTTGGTTTGATTATCGCAGAACAGGTTATCCGGAATTGGTAGCAGGTCCCTTCACTATTAGATCAGCTTTGCCCGTCCGTTTATATTACATGAACGAGGAGCTAAATCTTAATAATGCCAATCTAGAGACAGCAATGGATCGATTGGAAATGACTAATTTCTCCGAAGTAGACGGTGCCAATAGTGCTTGGTCCAAACCTTGGGTTATTCAAGGAACAGGCAAGCCGTGGTAGGTAAGTGATTTGATCTAGGTTTAAGATAAAAGGGGCTTTTCGGAAGAGAAGCCCCTTTTTAGCTTAAAAGAGGTAATAACTTTTGCCTTTTTTGACTTAAATTGCTACATAAACTATAAGGGCATATGAAATTTTCAAGTTCAGTGATTGTTAATAATTTGTACTTTTTTTTAATTCTTTTGGGACTTAGCTCCTGCACAAAAAACGTCTCCATAACGAGATTGATGCCAGCAGAGATTAATGTCCCGAATCAGGTACAGCGTTTACTCATTGTAGACAGAACAAAACCTGAAAATCAGGGAGTTGCTATTATTGAAGGGATTCTTACCGGAGAGATGCCTTTTGAAGTGAAAAATGCTATCGATGGCACCTTGGCTTCCATTCAGCAAGAGTTAAATACATCGCCCAGGTATGAAATTGTTCGGGCCAATGAAAGACTCATAGGAGGTCTTTTTTCACAAACCTTCCCTGCGCCACTCAATCGGGAAATGATCCGAAGCCTCTGTGAGCGTTATGAAACTGATGCTGTTTTGACTTTAGAAAAGTTCAGTTCAGATTTCGTAATCACCGATAAAAAGATCACCATCAAGAGAGAAATTGGTAAAGATGAGGATTCAAAGACCATAGAAGTACCCGGATTGGGCAATAGGCTGGTTCAAATCTTAGCCATTGCCTTTTCCGGGTTAAACCTTAAATATAGACTTTAGCAGTTAGCAACTTAGGTAACTGTGGCCCTTATTTTTTGATTTTAATTTACACCAATTCACTTGAAGATTTTTCCATTGCTCTTTTGCTACCGATTCGCGGATAGCCAAGAATGTGCGTTTGCATGTTTTTTTAACTTTTAAATTAATAAAATGAGTTAAAAGCCCTTTGCGTTATTTCGAAATTGCTTGGAGAAAAGAAAGGTGGGTAGATTTAGGAAGTTAACAAAAAAGACACAATTATCCCTGGGAAAACAATTGATATTAAAATGATAACACCGAACCTGACATCACGCTTCGAATCGCAAAAGCATAGTCAATTCGAAATAGGCAGGTCTCCTGACTTGTAACATTTTTACCTTCCTTCCCATTCTTAATTCAAGAACAGTGGATTTGCTAAGGGTAAAAACCTTTGTAGTTACTTACAGTTGCGCGACAGTTCGTGATTCTCACACGATTCCCTATTAATTCACGTTAAGTAAAGCCTATTTCGGTTGATGAAGAAATAATAAAAGAACTTATTGACCTCAAATTCGAAAAGAATCACCTACACCCGGTGTAATTTATAAGGGTAAACGCCGTCAGCATTCCATTGACAAACGTAAAGATTCTTGTCCCTGTCCAAACAGACATCATGGCAATGTTTAAAGACAGGAAGTTGCTGAAGCATTAGTTCTAATTTACCATTTTTATAGACAGGTGCTGTGCCTCCAGGATTGGAAACCACCTTGTTATTTTTGTCCAAAATGGTTACAAAGCCTTTGTTTAAGTGCATGTTATAATTGCCTTCTTTCATTCCAAAACACACCCCCGAATACAAGTTTTCATCATCCAATACTGGGCGGCTTATAAATGCACCCGGTAGGTAATGATCTTCCAAGTACTCTCCATCTAAAGTGAATCGTTTGAAAGTGTTCTTTATTCTCGCCGAACAAAGTAGGGTAGGGTTGGTAGGGTCACGGTAATCAATGGCTACACCATGGGCTTGTTTGAATTTGTCTGGCTGAAGAAAACTGTCCCCTCCAAATTTTCGAATAAATTGCCCATCCTTGTCATATTGTAAGATAAACTGAGAACCATAGCCATCGGCTACATAAATATCCCCATTTGGTCCAACAGCTGTTTCAGTTGGACGGTAAAAAGCATTTTCATTATAGGCACCTGTATTGGAAGGATGCTCCAATTCCATCAGAATTTTACCATCCACGGTGCATTTTACAACCTTTCCTAAGCCAGTATCTGTGATAAATAAAAACTCCTCACCACCCTCTTCTGAAATGGTCAAGCCATGTGCTCCAGAAAAAGACAAGGTCCAGGAGTCCAAAATATTGCCTGAGGTGTCATAGATCAATATATTATTTTTTGGATGGTCGGTCAGTAAAATCAGTCTGTTGTTTTTATCCAAAACCATTTCATGGCAGTTTTTTACAGGATGACTGTTGCTGTTAATTTTGCTCCAGTCTCTTTCTACTCTGTATTGGAAATCACCATGTCCCAAAATATCCTTTTGGATCTGTGCTGAATTTGAATTGATATTGAAAAGGGGTAATCCGGAAGTGATTACTGCTCCGCCACTTGTGATGGATCTTTGAATGAATTTTCTTCTTGAATACATGAATTATTATTATGCCAAAAGTTCGTTGATTACCTGTCCGTGGACGTCTGTAAGTCTAAACCTCCTGCCTTGGTGCTTGAATGTGAGCTTCTCATGGTCTATGCCCAACAGATGTAGTAGTGTGGCTTGAAAATCATGAACATGTACAGGATCTTTGGCTACATTATAGCTAAACTCATCGGTTTCTCCATATACCATGCCTTTTTTCACTCCTGCACCCGCCATCCACATGGTAAAGCATCCCGGATGATGGTCTCTGCCATAATTGTCAGCGGTGAGCCTTCCCTGAGAGAAACTGGTTCTTCCAAATTCTCCACCCCAGACTACCAAGGTGTCTTCTAGGAGTCCTCGCTGTTTCAGATCTTGGATCAGGCCTGCTGTGGCCTGGTCTGTACTCATGGCTTGTCGCTTGATGCCCTTAGGCAAGCTACCATGCTGGTCCCAGCCCATGTGGTACAGTTGGATGAATTTCACATCGCGTTCTGCTAGTTTTCTAGCCTGAAGGCAATTGGAGGCATAGGTTCCCGGGATTCTCGCATCCTCTCCATAAAGCTCGTAGATATAATCAGGTTCTTTACTGGTGTCCACGGCTTCTGGAACGGAATTCTGCATTTTATAGGCCATTTCATATTGGCTGATCTTGGACTTAATTTCCGGATCCTGCCACAAATCAAACTGGTGTTCATTTAGCTTGCCGATATGGTCCAAGGCACGACGTCTGTCGTGGTCATGTACACCATGTGGATTATTCAAGTACAAAACCGGATCTTTGCCCGAGCGGAATTGAATGCCCTGATGATGGGAAGGTAGAAATCCGTTCCCCCAGGCGGTGGAGTTTAATGGCTGTGATCCAGGACTCTTAGAAAGCAAAACCACAAAATTGGGCAAATTTTCATTGTCGCTTCCCAAACCATAACTCAGCCATGATCCGATAGACGGCCTACCACTCAACTGAGAACCTGTTTGCATAAACATGACGGCAGGTTCGTGGTTGATGGCATCAGTGATCATAGATTTGACGATACATAGATCATCTACCACTTTGGCCGTGTGAGGAAAAATTTCACTTATCCAGGCACCCGAATCTCCGTACTGCTTGAAATCAAAAATTGATTTCACCAGCGGAAAAGTAGACTGATTTGCGACCATTCCAGAATTTCTTTGTGTGCCCTGAACGGAAGAAGGGATTTCCTTGCCATGCCATTTTTCCAGTGATGGTTTGTAGTCAAAAGTTTCAATCTGAGAAGGTCCTCCCGACTGGAAAAGATAAATTACTCTTTTGGCTTTTGCTGGAAAATGCGTTCCTGTAGATAGCCCCTGAGGTTTGTAGAGTCCAGAGCTATCTGGGACTCCGGCGAATCCCGCCGTTTGACCTATAAGGCTAGATAGCGCAATGGCTCCAAACCCCAGTGAAGTCTTTTTCAAAAAGCCACGTCTTGTCTCTCCGAATTTGTTTATGTCGTTTTCGTTCATGGCGTTTATTATCTTATGGTATACCCTTCTGTGGTATTCATTATTCCATTGATTACGGTAGCCAATGATGCTACCCGAACTGGATCCAATGTACTATCTACCGGTTTACTACCTGTGCTAAGGTAGGCCATTGCATCTCGTTTATTCAGACCAAAGCGTTCTTCTTCTTCCTGATAAAACTGTTGAATGATCTCCATTTCTTTGGCGTCAGCTTGTCTACCGGTACTTAATTTAAACGCCTTGGCTAGTTGCTGTTCTGGACGGTATTTTTTGATCAGTTTTTCTGCTGTCACTCTTGCTGCTTCCACAAACTGTGGATCGTTTAATAAGACCAAGGCTTGAAGAGGTGTACTCGTTTCTGTTCTCCTCACATTACACTCTGACCTGTCACTGACATCAAAAATCATCATAGAAGGTGGTCCCGAAGTTCTTTTCCAAATCGTGTAGAGGCTTCTTCTGTAAAGCCCGTCACCAGGTTCTTGCAAATACCTGTACCTCCAGGATTTGGTTGTAATTTCATCCCAAAGCCCTTCAGGCTGATAGGGGTATGCACTTTCGCTATCTGTATTTTGCGTGAGCAATCCACTTATAGAAAGGGCATTGTCACGGACCATTTCTGCCGTCATCCTAAAACTAGGGCCTCTGGCCAAAAGAAGATTGTCGGGATCTTCTTCCAATAAGTCGGGGCTGTTTTTGGAAGACTGCTGATAGGTTGCAGACATCACAATGAGTTTATGCATCTTTTTGATGTCCCAGCCAGATTCTCGGAATTTTACCGCCAGCCAGTCGAGTAGCTCAGGGTGCGAAGGCATGCTGCCTTGACTACCAAAGTCATCAGAAGTAACAACCAGTCCTTTCCCAAAATGCATCTGCCAGATTCTATTGATAAAAACCCGGGCAGTTAAGGGGTTGTCAGGATCAAAAAACCACTTGGTTAGTCCCAATCGATTTTTTGGCCATTTTTCATCATAATGAAGAACAGTTTCCGGAATACCGGGATCAACCTGTTCCGTAGGTGCATTGTACATTCCTCGGTCCAGAATAAATGTTGGTCTGGGTTTCTCAAGGTCACCCATTACCATTATTTCTTTGATATCTGTTGTCGTTTTAGCCCGTTCTTTTCTTAAATCTACCATCGATTTTCTGAGGCCATTCGCTTCAAGATGGTCGGATTTGAATAAATAATCGGCTATCAATTTTTTTGAGGTTTGATCGCCTTTTACTGAAATAGCGGATCTAGCTTTTTCTGGATTGGCTTCATAAAGCACCTCCAAAGCAGTTAATTCCTGGTTGAATAGCTTCAATTCATCCAATCCACCATTTAGGAAGGTCTTCATTTTATCCCTGACACCCAGCACAAAACCACGGAATCCGTAGGTATGAATGTCTGGCTTAAATAGAATGGATTTATAAATATTGTCGGCAGTAACGGTCACTGGCACCTTTTCCCCATTGAGGTAAATACCGACCCCATTAGCTTTGCCCAATCCATTGTAAGTAATGGTGAGGTCTGTCCATTCTTTTACAGGGATAGCGGCTACTGTTTTTACCTGAATGGCATTTTCAGGCCAGCTGTAAGCCATGATAAAGTTAAGTTTATTGTCTTCCAGAAAGAGGGAATAGCCTTTTAGCCCCAGGCGGATGTCTTCACAGTGGGTAAATATTACCGCCTCTTGATAAAGGGTGTCTGGAAATACCGATAGGTTTACTGAGAACGGATCCGTCTGATCAAACCAACCCACTTTATCCGGTAGACTCAATGTGGTAAAATCATTGATGAAAACCCCTTTGCCTTTAGCTCCCGCTTTGATCACAGGTTCTTTTACCTCTACTGGGCCGGGATGAGTGGTTTTTCCCGGACTTTTGAAGGTGGTTTTATTGCTCCCTTGAAGCATGGTTTCAAAGCTGTAAGCTGCTACAAGTTTTGAGGAAAGACTTTTTTGAAGTTTGTCTAGTAGATGGGCCTCTTTCTTAGGCTGCTTTTCCATCTCTTTATCGGCTGCTTTTCGTAAATCCTCCAAATGGGTTTCCTTGGACTTAATCTGACTGTCTATGTAATTTAAAATCTTGTCTTGTTCTTCATTTGTAAGCAATAAAGCAGGCCCTGGGACTTGTCCTGGTCCATATACTGCCGTTCCCAATTCATTTGTACTGTTAAAAAAGGCTGACAATTGGTAAAAGGACTTTTGGCTGATTGGATCATACTTGTGGTCATGGCAGCGGGCACATTCCATACTTAAGCCCATGATGGCTTTTCCTACGGTGGAGGTACGGTCAGCTACGTATTCTGATCTGTATTCTTCAAAGACGATACCTGCTTCAGAATTCTTTTTATGAAGCCGGTTAAAGGCTGTTGCCAATATGCTTTCCTGTGTTGGGTCCTCAATGAGATCACCTGCCAATTGCCAGGTGATGAACTGCTCGTAGGACATGTTTTTGTTAAAAGCACGGACGACCCAGTCCCTATAAGGACTAAAGTCCCTGTGTTTGTCGTCCAAATAGCCATCTGAATCTGCGTATCTTGCCACATCCATCCAGTCTGCCGCCATTCGTTCACCATAAGCTGCAGAAGAAAGCAGTCTGTCAACTAACTTTCCGTAAGCCTCTGGAGCATCATTTGCAACAAACTCTTCTATCTCTTCTATGGAGGGAGGAAGACCTGTAAGGTCAAAACTTACCCGACGGATAAGGTTTTCTTTGCTGGCTTTTTCTGAGGGCTTTCGGTTTTTGGTCTTCAATTTGGAAGCTATGAAATGATCGATTTCGTTATTCGCCCAATTTCTCTCACTAATGGCGGGGATATTTGGTGTCTCAGGTTTGATAAATGACCAATGAGGCTTGTATTTTGCGCCCTGTTCTATCCATTTGGTTAGCGTGGCGATCTCTGCTACACTAAGGCTAAGGTTTGATTCAGGTGGAGGCATCATCAACTCCTTGTCTTCGCTTAAGATTCTGCTTACGACCTCACTTTTACCTGGTTTTCCTGGGACAATGGCGTAATGACTCGCATTGCTTTTAAGGCTGGCAAAAGCAAATTCTTCCAAATCGAGTCTTAAATCCGCTTCCTGACTGGCGGCATCAGGCCCATGGCAGGCAAAGCATTTGTCTGACAATATAGGTTTGACGTGATAATTAAAATCAATGGCTTCTGGAAGGTCCTTGTAGGCCAGTTGGATGGCTTCAGGTTTCTCCCATCCACAACCTGCCAGAAGGAATAGGAGTGAAAACAAAGACAAGGATAATCTATTCGTTAGTATGGGTATGACTCGTGTCATTTATTGAAAATTGAAAATTTTAAATGCCTATTATTTGCCCAATTGAAATTGGGAATTATTAATGTTTAACGGGTAATTTTAACCAATAGTTAACGTTAAAGTTATTGAATATCTTTAAGAAATAAAATAACAATTTTACGGGAGGATGTGAAACAAATTTTTCTGACATAAATGTATCATATGCATCATTCTTTTCTCTTCACCGGAGACTTTTGCAATGCATTTGATGGCAGCAAACTTTAAGACCGTGGGCAATCTTTTGGTTTCTGGTTAAAAGTGTGTCTTATTAGAAATACTCCAATCCAGGAGTAAGCAGGTATTGTTGTAGGAAATCTTTGAAAAATTTGTCTATAATTATCCGAAAGGGCTACTTAGAAAATTACTTTGCCTATTCCGATTAACATTCCGAAACAAGTCTATTACCAGCTTACATCCAGCCTTACAAATCCCATTTCATCTTCGATATTTTCAAATACCCATAATTTGCTATCTTTTGCAAAATGAAATTTTGGATATCGATCCAATTCAGGGACAGTTCCTTCGGCAATCAAATTGAGGTCCTTGTCCAAAACACTTAGGTAAACCCTTGCTCCGGAGGCTTGGGGGAAAGATTGATTCTCTTTTTTTACAGCATTATCATCAAATATCATTTGATAAGAAAAACGGTAATAGACCTGCTTTTTCTCATCCCATACGGGGCCTTTGAAATTAATGTCTTCCTGAATTTCTTTAAAATAACTTTGGAATTGATTCCAATCCCCTACTTCAGCGGGATAGGTACCGCTTTTTTCGTTGGGTGTAAGTTGGCTGTTAAAGGTAATGTGGCGAAGAGAGTCACTGGTTTTATCCATTACATAGAGCTCATTACTTACTCCCGTTCCCAGGATTATTTTTCCTCCTTCTTCCAATAGATAACGATCAGTGCCCAGACCCATGGCCGATTCTCCATCATTGAGTAAAGGCTCGAAATTCTTGGCCTTTTCAATACCCGGAATAGCAAGTTTTTTAAAGGTTTTATTGTTACGGTTTATCAAGGCAAAAAAAGTGGTTTTATTTTCATAATTGGAAATCAAAGAAGCAAATTGGCTACCATCTGGGTCCAGGCTTATTGTTTTAAAAGTCCTGTCCGCCTCCTCCAACTTCTCATGTTCCTTGCCCATTTCAATTATATCAATACTTTCCAGCTTTCTACCCTGCCAATCCAATATATTATCCTTTGGATAAGCGCTAATAAAAAGTTTATTCTCACTAATAAGGGAGAAATCCCTTACATAATTTCCAACACCATTTGGTCCCTCCTTTTCAAAAAAATATTTTTTCTCAAATTTCAGAGAATTTAGATTGATTTGTTCTATGAGGTATTCCTGAGGATTAACATTGTAAAGGTATTTTTTATCCTCACTTAATGCACTTTGCCTTAAACCCGCATTGAGGAATAATATTTCCTGGCCTGGATCAATCATTACAGTGTCCATAGAGATTTCTAAAGAGGGTAGGTTACCATCCTCTCCCTTTTTTGGGCTATTACAAGCGAGGGTTAAAGTGAAAACTATGCAATAAATGCTGTATTTCATTTCGTCAGGGTTTTTAGACTAAAAATTTAGAGGATAGTTCCTAGTTTTCCTAAAGATTTAGGAATTACTTTAAAATAGTATTCTTCAATTTGATTCAATAATAAATTTTCGTGGTTCTGTTACTAAGCACCAATCAGCTATAAATATCGATATGAATATGCTTTTTAAAACGCTTTCATCTATTTTATTTTACTCAACGCTATTACTGCTTTTTACCAATGTAAACCTCTATGCTCAGCAAACCCCAGTTGAAAAAGACACTTTGCTAGTGGGAGTGGCAGGTAGTGAACCATTTGTGTATGTTGGAGGCAGGGAAGTCAATGGCATTGCCGAAGAAATATGGGAAGAATTGGCGGCCAAACAGGACTGGAATTATTCTTTTGAATCCTTCAATACTGTGGATGCTGCCTTACATTCATTGGAAGAAGGAGCTATTTCTAAGTTAAAGAAAGGAGATGTAGTCGCTGTGGTTTATGATCGTCCTCAGTTATTGTACTATCTTAAAAAAGAAGGGGACGAAGATTTCTTTATGGCCAAGGCAGAATACTACAAGCAAGGATATGGATTTGCTTTTCCACTTCAGAGTACCTTGGTATTTGATGTCAACAGGGTTTTGCTCGAAATGGCGGAAGATCAAGAGACGGATGAAATAATTGATCGATACCTAAGGCGGGATGAATAATTGAATCGACGTGGTAGGTTTATTTGATTAAGTAGCGTAGGTATTTCAAAAGGTGAAAATTATACCTATACCGTATATTATTGCTAAAACTAAGCCTTTTTAAAGTCATTGGTTTTACTCAACATGTCCCATAGGGTTATGCCTATACTTACTGAAATATTTAGAGAATGTTTGGTCCCAAATTGAGGGATTTCCAATACTTGATCTGCTGCCAGAACAACATCCTCTTCCACGCCAAATACTTCGTTTCCAAATACGAAAGCATAGGGCTTACCCCGTTTTGGCTTAAATTCGTTGAGCGGGGTACTGTGGGAGGCTTGTTCAAGTACACAGATTACATAGCCGTCATCTTTTAAAGCCTTAATTACGTCTAATGTGCTTTCATGATGTTCCCATTCTACTGATTCAGTGGCGCCCAGTGCTGTTTTTTGAATTTCTCTATGAGGAGGTTGACCAGTAATGCCACAAAGGAAGATTTTTTTTACCCGAAAAGCATCGGAAGTTCTAAAGGCTGCACCTACATTGTTTAGGCTACGAACATTGTCCAAGATCAGGACGATTGGGTTTTTTTCGACTTCTTTGTAATCCTCAACAGAGAGTCGGTTGAGTTCTTCCATGCTGAGTTTTTTCATAGGGATATAATTTGAATATTTAAAAGGCTGATTTATTGAGTAGTAGGGCTAAGAAAGCCCAATGGGCTTCAAATTTACTTAATTCCAGACGAAAAAAACAGAAGGGACAAAAGCCTTGTAAAAGATTTAGGTTTTGTTTCCCTTACATTCTTAATTAAATTCAGGTCTTAAAACAGAAAAATGACAATGGGCAAGACGAAAGCCAAGGAAACCCCTTTAATGAAACAATACAACGCCATCAAGGCAAAGCATCCGGGAGCTATCTTGCTTTTTCGGGTAGGGGATTTTTATGAAACCTTTGGTGAAGATGCGATAAAGGCCAGTAAAATCCTTGACATTGTCCTGACCAAACGTGCCAATGGTTCGGCCTCTCATATTGAATTGGCAGGTTTCCCTCACCACTCTTTAGATACCTACCTGCCCAAGCTAGTAAGAGCAGGTAACCGAGTCGCCATTTGTGACCAATTGGAAGATCCAAAGGAGGTAAAAGGGATCGTTAAAAGAGGCGTTACAGAATTGGTTACGCCAGGCTTGGCCTACAACGACAATGTGTTGGACAAGCGACGCAATAATTTTTTAGCGAGTATCCATTTTAGCAATGATCAGTTGGGGATCGCTTTTCTAGATCTCTCTACGGGTGAATTTATGTGTGCCGAAGGGCGGCAATCTTACATAGAAAAACTTCTTCAGAGTTTTAATCCTTCTGAAATAATCTACTCCAAAGCTACAAAAGCTGTTGCCGCTACCTTACTAAAGAATGATTTTCACACCTTTCATTGTGAGGATTGGGTATACCAGCAAGCTTATACCTATGAAAAGCTAACAAACCATTTTGGGACCAAAAATTTGAAGGGTTTCGGGATAGAAAATATGGAATTGGGTAGCACAGCAGCTGGTGCCATATTGTATTATTTGGAAGAAACAGAGCATAAAGAAGTCAAGCATATCGCTTCCATATCCAGGATAGCAGAAGAGAAATTTGTCTGGTTGGATAAATTTACCATAAGGAATTTGGAGTTGGTTTACCCTCAACAGGAGGGTGGGGTACCGCTAATTCAGATTCTGGACCGCACACAGACGCCCATGGGCAGTCGCATGATGAAAAAGTGGTTGGTCTTACCACTGAAAGAGAAAGGATTGATTGTAGAAAGGCAAAAGTCAGTCAGTTTTTTTTACGAAGCTTCTGAATTAAGGGAAGAATTGTTTTCCCATCTCAAACATGTGGGAGATCTTGAGCGATTGATTTCCAAAGTGGCTGTGGGCAGGATCAATCCCCGGGAGATGAATCATTTGAAAAAAGCGCTACTCAGTACCTTACCGGTTAAGGAATTGCTGGGGAATCAACAGAATGGGGCTTTAAAAAAACTGGCAGACCAATTGAATGTTTGTTCCTATCTGCTTGAAAAAATCCAAAAGGAATTGATGGAGGATGCCCCTATGCTTTCCCATCAGGGGGGAATTATTAAGGATGGGGTAGATCCTGATCTTGACGAATACCGCAAACTTGCCAACTCTGGCAAAGATTACTTGGTTCAAATTCAGCAAAGGGAAATTCAGCGGACAGGCATCACTTCGTTGAAAGTAGCTTTCAATAAGGTCTTTGGCTATTACCTGGAAGTAAGCAATACACATAAGGACAAAGTGCCACCAGAATGGATCCGAAAGCAAACGCTTGTCAATGCTGAACGGTACATCACCGAGGAGCTTAAGGTGTATGAGGAAAAGATATTGCATGCAGAGGAGCGGTTAATAGCGCTGGAACAAAAGTATTTCCAGTTACTGGTACAGGATGCAGGGGATTATGTAGCGCAAATTCAGCAAAATGCAAGAGTTTTGGCGACACTGGATTGTCTGTTGAGCTTTGCTGAAGTGGCAGCAGAAAACAATTATTGTGCGCCTAAAATAGCCGATACGGATGCCATTGAAATCAAGGATGGCAGACATCCTGTAATAGAAAAGCAACTGGCAATAGGGGAGGATTATGTGCCCAATGATGTCTATCTGGACAATTCCACGCAGCAGGTCATTATCATTACCGGTCCGAATATGGCAGGAAAGTCTGCATTGCTTCGACAAACTGCCTTAATTGTTCTGATGGCCCAAATGGGTAGCTTTGTACCCGCCTCATTTGCAAGGATTGGCATAGTAGACAAGGTTTTTACCCGAGTAGGGGCTTCAGACAATCTCTCCAAGGGGGAATCTACCTTTATGGTAGAAATGACTGAGACCGCCAGTATTTTGAATAATCTTTCCGACAGGAGTTTGGTACTTATGGATGAAATCGGAAGGGGTACTTCTACCTATGACGGTATATCCATCGCTTGGTCCATTGTCGAGTATTTGCACAACCACCCCAAATGCAAAGCCAAAACCTTGTTTGCGACACATTACCATGAGCTAAATCAGCTCGCCAATGATTTCCCCAAAGTGAAGAATTTTAATGTGGCGGTAAAAGAGTTAGGGAATAAGGTGGTCTTTATGCGGAAGTTACAACAAGGCGGGAGTGAGCACAGTTTTGGTATTCATGTGGCCCAGATGGCCGGAATGCCTAATCCTGTTGTGTTGCGTGCAGCTGAGATCATGAAGTACTTGGAAAAAGACAAACAACTTCAACAGCACAAGGAAAATATCAAAGACATACCAAAAAATAATTATCAATTGAGTTTGTTTGAACTTGACCCAAAATTCAAAGAAGCGAAGGATTTGCTGGAGGCCCTTGATATCAATACGATTTCTCCTGTGGAAGCATTGTTGAAATTAAATGAAGTAAAAAAGATGTTGGAATAATTTAGTCCCTTTATTGTCAGAGGAGTAGCATTATGTTGATAAAAATTTCTTTCGTTATATTGGACTTTAAAAATTAAGGCGTAAATTTGCTTCACAATCACGGAAATAAAAGTTTTTCTGCATACGAATGACAAGCGAAAGTAGCTCAGCTGGTAGAGCACGACCTTGCCAAGGTCGGGGTCGCGAGTTCGAATCTCGTCTTTCGCTCACATAAAGCCCTTATAGAAGGGCTTTATTATTTAAGAGTCAATTTAGAAAAAATATTTCATCATTTTTTCTATCTTAGTTGTCGCTTAGTGTTGCCGGGATGGTGGAATAGGTAGACACGCAAGACTTAAAATCTTGTGACCTCACGGTCGTGCGGGTTCGATTCCCGCTCCTGGTACGATGCTTATTCTTTAATTAGGCAAACATTTAAAAAGCCGCTTAAACTTGTTTTTAAGCGGCTTTTTTTTCATGATTTTAAACGTTTAATGGCATGTCACGCTTTTAATGCTGTTGTTTAATTCCAGTAAAATATTTAATCTCGCATCGTTTTGACATGGTTTTCGGTAGCCGAAATAGGAGCGCCGTCTTTAGATTTACATGATAAACACACCCTATAAATACTAAATAAATTATTTCTTCTTGAGTTAAAAGTTATGGCTTTTTAGTTCTTAGCGAACAAAGACGATTTGCATAGGTTTTTTTTGTCTCGATATGTTTTGTGGTGGAATGATTGTCAGGAAGTTTCATTGCATGAAAATTATAATTTTTTAATGCCTTATAGACGATCACAAAACAAGTTTTTAAGCCAAAATTCATAAATTTAAACCTTAACATAGCTTACCCTATTTAGAAGATTTGAGTAAATTAGTTTGAAATCACATCATGATTGAGGTATATTGCTTCAATAGTATGACAATTGAAACAGTATAAAGGATTTGGATAATGGCAACAGTGAGAAAAACAATTACACTTACTGACAAGCAAGATGATTGGATTAAATCCCAGATTAAAAGCGGTGATTTTACTAATGAAAGCGAATATATCCGCGATCTAGTGAGGCGGGATCAAAACCAAAATGCAGAATTTCTGAAGACCAAAGCCGCTATTGAACACGGATTTAATAGCGGGATTAGTGATTTGAATGTTCCTGATATCATGAAGGAAGTTGAAGATAGGATGCGCAAGGATGGCCGGTTATAAATTATCTAGGGCCGCAAAAAATGATATTGCTACCATTTATGAATTTGGCATTCAGACTTTCGGCTATAACCAAGCCCAGCTTTATTTAATGCAACCTCATAAGCATTTTTTAACCATAACGAAAAGCCCTAACATAGGTCGTGACGCTTCGGAGTTCTCCGATGGTTTAAAAAGGTTCGTTTTTGAGTCTCACACGATTTTTTATCAGCCGATGGATACAGGTGTGTTTATTGTGCGTGTATTAGGGCAGCAAATGGATTACCAAAAACACCTTTAAATCAATTTACAAATATGTCAATTTCAATATAAAACAATTTGTCCGCCGGAATTTCTTCATCTCTTGGTATTCTTTCCTCGCTTTCCGAAAAACACCTATTATCATTATATAGAAATATCAGAGAAAATCATAGGGAATAGATGAATCAAAATCGTCGCTTAATCCTTCAAGCTGATTTAGTAGAAAATACTGTTTAAAAGGCGATGTCCTTGAAAATCTATTTTTCCCTTGGAAAGCAAATGAGGTGAAAGCGATTTTCCAACAAGATAAACGGTATATGGCATTACAGATAAGAGTATAAATTGCTTTTTTTTTAATGACTTAAATTTAAAATCAGCTATTAAAAACACTAAAAGCTAAATATGATACAGCATTAAAAGCTAAATATGGTACAACTTTAAAAGCTAAAACCTATCTTTGATAAAATGACAAAATAATGGCAACACCATCGGAAAAGCTTGCTGAATCCCTTGATATATTGAAAGATTTACAAGTGTCAGGAACAGTCGCTATAAAATCCGCTGATTTAACGCGGACGCATAGGGAACGTCTTGAAAAAGCGGGCTTTCTAAAAGAAATAATCCGTGGTTGGTATATTCCGACAAGACCTGACGAAACAGCAGGCGAAAGCACTTCATGGTTTACCTCTTTTTGGAATTTTTCAGCAGCCTATTTGCAAAAACGCTTTGATGATAATTGGAGCCTTTCGCCTGAGCAGTCGGTTATCTTGCATGCGGGAAATTTGACGGTTCCCAAACAGCTTCTTGTCCGTTCATCGCAAGCACGCAATCAGACGACGGCACTGCCTTATGATACATCCATATTTGAAACAAGAGCTAGGATAGCCAGTCCAGAAGAAGTATATAGAAATGTACATGGCCTAAGATTATTTTCGCTGGCTAGTGCGTTAATATATTGCCCAGAGCCATTTTACCGAAACAATCCGACCGAGGCACGAACCGCATTGGCAACCTTTAGAGACGGGTCAGAACTGTTACAGTTTCTTCTTGATGGTGGGCATAGTGTCATTGCAGGACGACTTGCAGGTGCTTTTCGTAATATCGGTCGAACACGAATTGCTGATGACATTCTATCAGGGATGCGCTCAGCTGGTTATCAAGTCATAGAGAATGATCCATTTCAAGAGCAAAGCCCTTTTTCTATCCCTCCCCGCCAGGTATCGCCCTATGTGAATCGTCTACAACTCATGTGGGAATCCATGCGAGAACCTATTTTGGAAGTATTTCCCCGCTCGCCTGGACTACCAAAAGATATAGACCTTTATCTCAAGCTGGTTTTGGATAATTTTGTCAATGATGCCTATAATTCCCTGTCTATAGAGGGTTATCGTGTCTCAACGGAATTGATAGAAAAAGTTCGAAGTGGACAATGGCAGCCTGAGCAAAATGAAAACGACAAACAGCAACGGGATGCTTTGGCTGCAAGAGGCTATTGGCAGGCTTTTCAAGAAGTGAGAAATTCCCTAGAGCTGGTGTTGAACGGTGAAAATTCGGGAACGGTTACAGACCAAGAACATCAAAATTGGTACAGAGAGCTTTTTGCACCAAGTGTTACTGCTGGTATTGTCAAAGCATCTGATTTGGCAGGATATCGAAACCAACCTGTTTATATCAGGCGTTCAAAACATGTGCCTCCTAATTCAGAAGCTGTAAAAGATTTGATGCCAGCACTTTTTGATCTTCTCATCAAAGAATCTAGTCCAGCTGTCCGTGTTGTTTTAGGTCATTTTATGTTTGTGTATGTTCATCCCTACATAGATGGAAACGGACGTATTGGTCGATTTTTAATGAATCTCTTTATGGCTTCGGGAGGTTACCCATGGACGATTGTACCTCTTTCTAGACGTGCCGAATACATGAAGGGGTTGGAGGCTGCAAGCACACAGGGGAATATAAAACCATTTGCATCTTTCTTGGCCGAACTTGTAAGAATTCAAAGTAAGAAAAGCTAAATTCTACCAATCGGAGGACTTTAGTCTAAACTTTACTTAGTCATTATTTCTTTCAAGAAAGAAAAGCCTTACTAATCGCCCTTTCCCTTCCATGCTGCATGGCCTCTTTTGTGTTCTCAGCAAAAGCATCAAAAAGTTTGAGCCGAGTTATCAGGGGTTTCTTTTTCGCAGCTTAATAAGGACTGTTTAAGTTTTCTCCTTTGTGGATTTTTTGAGCTGTTACTTTTCGTTTACTCCCAATATCCGTAATACCTACCCATCCAGTAAGCAACCAAGTAATAGGTGCCACTTACTTCTGTCTTTCCTTCTCCATTGTTGTCCAACTGTTTTGGATTGGTGTTCCATCTGAAAGTATTTCCTTCGGGCGAGGGTAGGGCGGTATAGGCTTGAAGACTTCTTCCTCTACCGGGAAATTCATCATGCCTTAGGTCCCATCGGTGGCTATTTTCTACTGACCAGGTAATTAAATCCAAAGGAAAGGTCTGAATTTCTCTGAGGGCAATGTTTAAATCCATGTCTTCTTTTAGCAGCGCACTAGCAAAGACATTCCAAACTGGCATATTGTCTGAGCGCACTGCTTTCCAGGATCTGTTGAGGCTTTGCAAGTATAACGGGTAGGAGGCATCCTCTTTGGAAGTGTAGTTAAGCAGGTTATAATAAGGAAGGAAGTTTAAAATATCATCGGAATGACTGATATCAAATGGGTCCGTCATCTTGGCTTCGAGTGCATTTTTAGCATAGCCTTCCTTCTCAATAAGGTGTTGGTAGACTTTTTTATATTTCGCTTTTCCTGTAAAATGGTAGGCAGTTTGCAAGGACGAAAGGATCTGCAAGGAGTTTAGTCCTTTTTCATACAGCCAATTGGAGGATCTGTTTAGGGAGTCTGGATTCCAGATGGCCCATCTTGTGGGTTTTCCATCGTAATCGATCAGTTGCAAATCATTATCGACAATATGACTGACGATACGGTCTATAAGGGCCACTACCCTTTTTTTATCGTCTTCGTCGGCGACCAGGTCATGGTACAAAGACATGGAAAGCAAATGCCCCACGATTTCATCAGAACTGGTATCGTCCAGCCATTGCCATTTGCCATCGGGTGAGGGGTGCCAGTTTTTAGGATGTGGAGACCTGGACGGTGCCAATAGGTCTTCTGACCTTACATAGGATCTTGCAGGGTATCCTGGTATTCCCGTTATGGTTTCCAATCTTTCCAATGCTTCAAAGGTTCGCTTTGCTTTTTCTTTCGCATCTTCACTTTTGGTTACCCCATATCTGAAAGATTCAGCAATCAGGTAGCAGGAGGTCCATAGTCCGTCATTGTCTTGATTTTCCAAAAAGCTACTGCTGATATCTCCCGGTATTGCAAGTGTGGATCTGTTGACAATGCCGAGTCGGTTGTGTCTTTTCTCGATAATTTCTTCTATTCCATTGGCCTTTTCTTCTAAGGTCATGGCTTTTAGGCCCATTTCTGAGATACCATTTGGTGTTGCAGCCCACACTTTTCCAGGGTCAATGTAGAGGATATCATTGATTTGGTCATCAGGTAACCATCTCTTGCCGGCATAATACCTCCAGCCGCTTCCTTTGCGGATCAAACCTTTAGGAGTGCCTATCCATAATAAGGAATCCGTTTCAAGAATGTTTGTAGCAGGACCATAAGGAAGCCCGTCTGCACCTCTCATAAGCCAGTGGCCCCCATTTGAAGCTAGGGAAGCCACTGCTTTTGGTGAGCTAAATAGAATGTCTTTCCCATTTAGTCCAGTGGTTACCGTCAGATACTGGCTTTCATGTCCAAGTGCCAAACCTATTTTATCGATGTCCAGCCATACCTCTGATTTCTTTTGCCAAAGACCTTCGTCAGATGCAATCCATAGCATGCCTTCATCGTCTTGTGTTATAGCGTTAATTTTTATATTAGGAAAGGAAGCTACTTTTTCCCAAGTTCCATTCCAAGTATATAGTCCGTGGGTGGTTCCTGTTAATAGGGTACTGTTATCTATCCAATGGGTACTTGTAATGGATTGACGGCCATCTGTTCGTGGAGGGTTTGGGATCCTTTCGCCTTTTTCAGACCATATGGTCTTGTCATTGTTCATCCATACCGTTTGTGAATTGTCAGTAGTGGCATTGATTATTCCTGAAACAAAAGGTTGACCGGTCCATTTGCCTTTATTTCTATAAAATATCCCATGAGAGGTAATCACCTTTATAGTATCGCCTCGGCTGAATAGTTTAATGACATTTAAACCAGCATTGATGGGGAGATCAATTTTTTGACTAACCTCTTGGTAATAGGTGCCAGAGGCCATTTTTTGACTGAAAACTTTGAGTGGGCTGAAACAAAACCACAGCATAAAAAGAATAGTGAATTTAAATACTTTCATTTCTCAAAGGTTTCATGAAGTTGTGAATAGAAGGTCTCAAGGGTGACTTTTACTTTTTATTGAATCTCCTTGCCCTATTACTAAAAGTAGAAGGGTTTGGGCTATTAAATTCGAAATAGGTAAAAAGCAATCAATCATTGTTTTTATGTCTATAAAAAAAATAGAGGTGTCTCCCTATTTAAAAGCCTTGGGAAAGTAGAAGAATGAAACGTTTTTATAGCATTTTGAACCTGATATGGAAGCCTGTGAGTTTTTGTATCGCTATTTTGAATCTGAAGGGCATTATCGGGTAGGAAATAGGGGATTGGTCTTTTTTAAAAAATAGAAGGCACTCTTAATGGTTCAAAGGCTTAATTTTTTTTAAATTTTACCTACGAAAAGGTCATGTTGTCAAAAATATGCAATTCAATTGTTTCACCATTGTCCATAAAATAGCAGTCAGCCCAATTTTCTAGTGGAAGTTTGTTGTTCACGTTTTGACCGAAAAAGCCCAATTTCCCTCTGCCATGATGGTGATAAGGGCGGTTATAAAAAAATCTAATGGTATATTTTCCCACTCTTTTATCGGCTGTTTCAAAAGACATTTCTAGGTGAGTAATAAAGTAATTTGTCAGATGGTCCCGGATTTTGTTCTGGGCAGACTTGGTCAATACCGGAGGTAAAAGGAACCTGTTGGCAATTTTTTCACCATTGGGATCATTGGTTCCGAAAGGATAATGATGGATGTCTAATAAATCTGCAGTGACCAATCCCATTGTATTTAGTGTTTAATTTTTTGGAGAAAATTGAAAATTCTAATTTATATAGTTGGTTTAAATTTTCAACAACTACTTTAGTTTTAAATTATTTTAAAGTATTTATCTATATTATAAATATAAACATATTATATAATAAAACAAATGGTAAAAGTCAAATATTAATACCTAAAATTATAAAAGTAATTATTAAGCTTTATGAGTCAATAAATCAAAGGGCTTAGATTTAGGGATTTAGGACGTTCAGTATTGTGCTTTTCGAGACTCTGGTTGAAAATTATTTTAACCTGAATATCTTGTTCAGTTTTTGCGATGAGTGAAAGTCAGGTGAAGGAGGCCTTAGAACATACCCTAAGGGAATTCGCCAGTAGGCATCGTAATATTACCAAGCTTTTTAATCGGCATTGCCACAATGTCAGAAATATCATTGAGCAAATGCAGGTGGACTTTGATGCTATTTCAAATGAGCAAAAAATGCTTATTGGTTCCTATCTCACAATGGAATTTTCTATAGAATCCGCTGCTTTTTTTAATCCTTCCATTATTCAAGATTTTGACCAATCTTATTTAGAGGAAGGCGAAATGCGCGTTATTATTTCTTTCAGGGCAACAGGTGAAGGGCATATTTCTTCTTTAGTTTTCAGGAGAGCGATAATCGACAAGAATAACGACCTGCAATTAATGAGTGTTGGCGATTCAATCGATATGGCAGGGATATCGCATAAAATGCTTTATGACAAAGGACGTTTTGTGGAGAAGATGAGCGAAATGCGAATTTCCGTAAAGCATTCAAAAAGTATTATAGATGATCTTCCGGATAAATTCGAATACTACTCGCTAAAAAATGCCGTAAAAAAAGTAATTACTAATAGCGCCATAAGTATTGACAAAAGAACGGCACTTGAAGAAATTACCTGGTTGGTAGATTCCTATTATGATATCGATTTTCACCATGACGCCGATATTAGTGAACGTGTTTTGTTTCCCATTTCAGAATCGGAAAGCAGGGGAATCGAAGATGCCCGATTTGTTCGATTCATAGAAGATGACGGTTCCATAAAGGTTTATGCCACCTATACCGCTTATAATGGTCATGTCATCCTTCCCAAACTTCTTTCTACGGATGACTTTTATAAGTTCAGGCATGCTTCCTCTGGCAAAGGCAATTACGGGAGTCCCGCACATCATGGCTTCTAGCACACTAAGGCCAAAAGGTTCCTCAAAAGAAATGGGATGTATTAGCGCTTTTGCTTTGCCTAGCAATGTGTTCCGTGCTACAGGTCCTACATTCCCCAGGTATTCAATATTGGTTTGGTCAATTAAGTGTTTGATCTGCGTTTCAAAATACGAAGTGTCTTGAATAAGTCCGGCAATTTTTAAAGGATAGCCCGAATTTTTGGCAATTTCAATCGCTTCACGTGTCCCTTTTTCAGGGTGGATTCTACCGAAATAGAGCAAATAGTCTTCCTTATCTTTATTAAAGCTGAATTTTTCAGGATCTACCCCATGATAAATGGTGTCAAGATAAGTTAGCTCTTTGTGTCTGTCGGCATTTGAAATGGAAATATAGGCCGAAGAAGTGTTGTATTTTTTATAAACCGGAATGATCTTGGGAGACGAAAACCCATGAATAGTAGTGATCATTGCGGTTTTTATTAGTCTGGAATAGGAAAGCGGAAGAAAATTAAAATGGTTATGAATAATATCAAATCGTTCTGCCTTTTCCATAAGGTGACTTATGTGAAGACATTCCAACACTTTAGGGTCATTTGTGCGATCTTCCTCATAAGATAATTCACAAATTGATTCCAACTTAGCTGATGTAATTGAATTGCCACTTGCAAAGAGACTCACTTCAAAACCATCGCAACATCCTTTGGTCTCAAAATCATAAAGACTCATCCGCATATCGTTTTCCCCCAGAAACCACATAAAGGAGGTGAAAAGTTTCTTGAGATAAGCATCGTCACCAGTTAAAACATAGGCTTGATGATACATAAGCACCATGGCTTGGGCATCCAATGGCTGCTGTGCGAACATGGAGCGTTCTTTGTCCTTTAAGTACCAATCTTTATTTCCAATAATGGACAAATAATCATCTTTTAACGTATGTTCGGTAATGAACTCCATAGTGGCAAAGGCAACTTTGGTTACCTTTTTATCTTCCAGAACCTGAGCGGAATGGAGCAGGGACAGGGGCAAAATACCATTGTCATAAGCCAAAAGGGATTCAAACCATTTCCAGTTTTCTGATTGGTTTTGGTTGTAATGGGCAACAAGCTTATTCGCTAATTTGTGTAAAATTTGTTTCATTCCGTCATCCGAACCATTGGTTTTCATATAATAACAGATTCCAATAATGGTGTTGGCAATTCCCCTAATGGATTTTAGTTTTTTGAAATTCGGAGCAGCATCGAAAAAGACCAATTTTCCTGTTTGATAATATGCGTCGTTAGGTGGATTGTTCAACAGATACCCAAGGGCCCAAATGGTTCGGCCAAAGGAATCTTCGGAACCTACTTCATCCATAAAATTACGGTTGAAGCTCAGGAAATTTCGAAAAGTACCGTCCTTGTTTTGCATGTAGTGAATATAACTCAAGTAAATGGGCATAAATTCTAAGGCCACAGGATCTTTTTTTTGCTTATAGGTCAGGCAAACCATTAATAGCGCCCTGGTATTGTCGTCTAGGCAATAGCCCTCTTTTAGGTTAGGAATCCCAAATTTCGCATGTTGGATATACCGGTATCATCCGTCAGTCTTTTAATGTGTACCAAAGAAAATGGAGGCAGTAACAATGGATCCAAATCCGGCTCTTTTTTCTTTAAAGATTGATTGGGTTCAGATAATATTTCCTCTATTAAGGTAGCATACTTTAGACCGATTTTAGGCCAGGTAATATTCTGTCCGTATTCAGATGCTTTTTTCTGAATCTCCTTAAGTATTTCGGGCTCTTCGAGTAACTCATTCAGATTTTGGGCCAATGCGTTCTGATTGTTAAAGTCAAAAAGACGCCCTTTGTTATCGGCCAACAGTTCGGCGGCATGCCAGTAAGGAGTAGAGACTACCGCACAGCCTGAACCCATAGCATAGGAAAGTGTGCCACTGGTAATTTGTGCTTCATTGATAAATGGAGTGATATAAATATCACAGGCAGATAGGTATTTAAATAGCTCTACTTCATCTATAAACTCATTAAGTAGTAATACGTGCTCATTAAGTTTAAGGGTTTTTATAAGCTTTTGTAGGTAATTCCTATATTCTTCCCCAGAGTGCCTCAGTACGCTGGTATGTGTTTTACCTAAAACCATGTACAGCACTTCGGGATGCTTTTTAACGATTTGTGGCAATGCTTTGATTACCGTCTCAATACCCTTATTCCTGGTTATGGTCATTCATTGCGAAAACCATTATTTCATTGATTCCTTTCCCATGTTTAAGCATAGCATGGGCAAGGTTTTGGGTAAAGGCACCAATACCGCATTCACGCGGGGGATAGGTACTTACGTAGGCTAGTTTCATTTTTAGTGGATTACGTAAATAAATAGAGGGAAATCAATTATAGACAGGCTCTTTTTAGTTGGTAAATTTGACTCTTTTCTTCTCCATTTATTGGGTAGGTTCTCTTTTTAATCGAAGGAGAAGTTTTGGTTTAATGGTCTTTTGGGAGCTTACTTTGTTCTGAGATTCTATTTGGTTTTATATTTTTCCAGCTTTTGTCAGGTCAAAACCTAATGTGTCTAAAATCGACGTAATGAAGTTGGATATAAAAGGAATTAAGTTAAATAATTCACAAGTTTATGCTGTAAAATACCTTTTAAGATGAACGGATTCTTTAAGTTGCAATTTTAAATTGGCACTTAGTACTTTCAACCCGGATTATGCAATAGGATTTCCTTACCTTTCTCAGCGAGTCCTGACCATTCTCAGGGGAAGTGATTCCATCACGTAATAGGATGTCTATTGCCTATTTCGGGTTTAAGAGATGCCTAACCTGTCTCGCATTATAGTTATAAACCTTTGGGCAACGATTCGATAGTCAAAATTTTCAACCACATGTTTTCTTGCTTCGACACCCATTTTATTGCGTAGGTTTTCATCGTTCATTAGGATTAGCAGATATTTTGCGATATCCTAGACATAAATTTCCTTTACCCAATTAGACGTTACTAAAATAAGGGGCAATTCGTTTACAATTTCTTGATAATTGGCAATATAACCGTCCGCCACTAGCCAAGGAACAGGCATTACGCCGTAGCGTTGCGGATGGAGGACAAGTCGTAGTATGCCCCCAATAGCCTACGCCCATTACTACATCGGGCTCAAACCATCGGTAGTACCATTCCTTTTCCTGGGCAGATTCAAAATGAGCTGCATGGGCATCTACTCCGCATTCAAGCAGGCCCTTTAGAAGTAAATCACCCTGAGTGGCAAGCCCTCCTGGAGAAAGAGGGTAATCATAAAGAACCAAGACTTTCATAGAAGAAAATTTATGTGGTTTATGGTTGAATTTTCTCTTTTTCCATAGTTCTATTACTGCCTTACCGATCTCCTCATGGCGCAAATGCCTGGTATATTCACCGAAGGGACTATGTGGTAGGATCAGGTCAAATTTTTGCTTTGGGAGCAAACTTAAAATAACCTTTTGGACTACTTTTGGATCGATTGGCATTTGCTTTGGACCATCTCCCAGAGCCACCATAATCCCATTGGTCTTATATAATCTAAGGGCTTTTTTTGGTTTTACTATCCCTAATTATTCATAACCACTTTTAATAATTGTAGCAATCATTTTGAAGCGTTCATTGGCTGTAAAGGTGTTTTTGGAATGTGCTGGAATAATAATAGACTGACCGGTTTCTAATGTCAGTGAATTTCCATCGATCAAGACCTCTGAACGCCCTTCAATAATTTGGATAAACTTATCGAAAGGCGATATTTTTTCTGTTAAGTTTTCTCCAGAGTCAATGGATACGGCAGTTACATTACCAGTCGTTTTCTTAATAATGGTTTTTATTACCACAGCATTTGGAACGTACTCGATGATTTCTACGATAATAAAAGCTTTTGATTTTTCAACTTCCTGGTGTTCCATTGCTATAACTTTGAAGGATGGGTTATTATGAGTATTCTCAGCCTTTCTTTCAAACCTGAACATTAAAGGTGATGTATTTTTGTGCATTAAGTATTATATATAAAAGTCGAAAAGTTACAGTATTCCCACATTCGTTTAGTTGATGTTAAATTTGATGTTTAAAAAATGAATTCTTTGTAAAAATTGGGCAGATTTTCCATCCTCCATTCTATTATAGCCGCCCACTTAAGCTAAAGATCCTCTAGGTTTATAAAACGTTTCTTTTTCAATTTTCTAAAATACGAGGGGGTAAGTCCTGTAATTTTTTTAAACTGATTTGATAAATGCGCCACACTACTGTAGTGCAGCTTAAAGGATATTTCTGTAAGATTAAACTCATCATAGAGTAAAAGTTCCTTAACCCTTTCAATTTTGTTTATAATGATGAACTGTTGAATGGTTATTCCTTTTACTTCGGAAAATGCATTGGCCAAATAGGTATAATCATAACCCAATTTATCACTGATGTAATCTGAATAGTTCACTTTTGGTATTTCATCTGAATAATGGATCATTTCAATAATTACGGACTTGATTTTTTCAATGATTATTTTCCGATTATCGCCCAACAGTTCCAATCCATATTTCTGTAGATTTTTACCCAGTTGCTCTTTTTGAGAATCGGCGATGTTTTCTAGAATTTGGACTGTCCCAAGGTCTACGTTAACATAATGTAGGCCAATATTTTGCAATTCTTGCTTTACCACCATCTTACACCGTTGACTCACCATATATTTGATGTATATAAACATTCGGTTTTTATTTTAATTGGTTTTGGTCAATCGAAAAGATGTTTCAATTAAAATGAAGTTGATAGAACTTAGTCCTAGGATTTTTAATAAAAATGGCAAATATTATGGATACCTTATATTGATGAGATTAGTATAAAATCATCTTATGAAAAAGACTTTTAAATTTGACACTTTCATTTTTAATAATAATTTTTGAAATATACAGTATTTTCTTGGAATACTTCTCTTTTAAAACTTAGAATGCAAAGATATATTCCAAACTGAATGGAAGGCACCTTTTCGATTACGAACTTTTCAATATGAGTCATTTGAGGAAGAATAAATGAACCTAAAAAAGGGTGAGCTAATAGATCTTTCAAAGGTTTCATAGTATTCGTGGTATTGGGTTTCAAGCTTTGAAAGAAATATGGAAAAATTTTAAAGCCCATAATTAGGGCCTATGTTTCCTAGCCCTTTTTCATTGTAATCCTGGATTATAGGTAAAATGCAATGCATGAACCACTTAGGGTTTAAGATTGGAGTTGGTCAACTTTCATGGAGTTTAAATTCCCGAAACACTCATCTTGTGGGATATATGTAAATCTTTACACTGATTGTGTAATTTCTTTAGGTATTAAAAGAACAACCTTTATACTTAATAATTCAGGCACACATAAACGTTATTAATCCATTATTATGCGATTGGATTCGAAATAGCCTTTCCTGACCTTTCTCAGGAAGTGTTTCAAGCACAATAAAATCAGGGGAGTTATAGACTGAGGCTAAGTGTCAAGAACAAGGTTTAATTAATCAATAACTCGGTTTAAAATAGTTATAATTGAATAATTGAGAGATAAAAGCATCAATTAGATACCAGCTCCATGGACACACACTACATATAACGTAGGAATAAATTGGGAAAACACCCGAAAAGGCATCTTGTGTTCTCCTGAATTAAACCAGAAAAACAGCGTATGTATTGATGTGGCCACGCCTCCGGAATTTCCCAAAAGAGTTGAAGGAATCTGGTAGCTCGAGCATTAGTTTGTTGCGGCTATCAGCGGCGGCTTAATGACGACTTTTTTGGCTATTGCAGAGAATTCCACGCTTGAATTTACAAGCTTTAGTTGTCAGGCAAAAGGAAAGCTAGAAATGGTGAAAGGCAAATTAATGATGAGCGAAGTCTTTCTCAAACCAACTGTCGTCATCCACAACGAGATGCATAGAGATAAGGCGGTTCGAATTATTAAAAAAGCTGAAGATGCTTGTTTGATAAGCCATCTCGTGAAATCAAAAATCACTATGGAAATAAATATTCAGGTGATACCTATATTAATCGAAACCAAATGAAAAACAACTTTATAACAGAAATATGAAAATCAAAAAAATAATAAATCTTTAAGAAGTAGCTATTTAAATAATGAGAAAAGATCTTCCCCTATACACATATGGCGCAATTCTAATCTTTGAAGATGTTTTTCTTCTATGCATTTTCTGAAATTATCTTTTGTCTATGGATTTTCCATTTAGAAAATAAAGTTGACTACAAAATCGTTTTGGTTTGCGTTTCCCTTGGGCTATTAGTGGGGGTTGGCACTATTGTAATTAAGCATTATTATAATATTAATGACGCAATAGCCTTACCAGGTTATGGTATACTATTTATGATAATTGGAATAAATATCCTTCTTTATATACCAATTATGAAAAAAAATGAATTGATGAAGGTTGGTGAAACTTCTGCTGTATCACAATCAGAAGACTAAATAAGGCCTTTCTTATATTCAATATAGATGAGATAGAAAAACAACTTTTCTAGAAAAAAAATATAATATGAAAACCAAAGCAGAATGGGGTCAAGATGTCATCAACATCACCAATACCATTCACCAGAAATTTCCCGAGTTGTCTAAATACATTGCTGAAATGCCAATGAAGAGTTCAGGAAAAGATGACGTGACCGTTAAAAATCTTGAGGACTATTATTATTCTTTAGAGGATTTTTTAAACAAATACGCCAAAACACATGCGGATACTAAAGGAAAATTTAATCCGCCCATGTTTTCTGGATACCCACTTTATCCACCTTCAGAAGATATCTACCAACATTTCAAAGAAGAAACAGATGTAAACCCTGAAGAGCCTGCAAAAAAGAAGACGAAAAACGAGGCGAAAGGATCAATGAACGAGAAGAGTTTTAAAGACGATATGTCTGGCGATGATTTAGACCTTCCAGGATCAGAATTGGACGATCAACAGGAAAGTGCGGGCAGTGAGGATGAAGCAAATAATTATTACAGTTTGGGCGGAGATAACCACAACGATTTAGAAGAAGATAAAGCGTAAGATAAAACATTAAAATCAAGAAAGAAAAACTATGAAAATTCAATTTAATACCGACAAAACTATCAATGGAGATAAAAAATCTCAGGATCATTTCACAACTATAATAGCAGATACATTAAAGAGATTTGATTCTCATATTACAAGAATAGAAGTTCATCTATCAGATGAAAATGGCAAAAAAGAGGGGGTGAATAATATACTTTGCACACTGGAAGCCAGAATTGAAGGTAAACAACCAATTGCTGTTACATGTCATGCCGATACTGTTGAATTAGCCGTTAATGGTGCTCTCGATAAGATAAAATCTTCCTTAGACACCATTGTAGGACGTATGAAGCATCATTAAAATAACAAATTTAGATGTATAGCTTTTGCAATTAAAATCCCACATTGGGAATTTGGCATGAAATGAAGTGATAGCAATCAGACTTTCATCTCGTACAAAAAATATTTTTACACAAAAAATTAAAGGAAAATGGTAACACAAAAAAACTTAGGTATTTGGATGGATCATTCAACTGCCGATTTGATTGAGATCAGCTCTAAGAAAAACATTCATTCCATATCATCGGAATTTAATGCTGACATAAAAGAAGAAGCTTTGAGTAAGAGTGAAAAAGGGATGCACAACAAACGACAGCAAATGCATGAAAATTATTATAAAGAAATAGCAGATAAGATTTTGAACTATGATCAGGTTCTCCTATTTGGTCCCACAAATGCAAAAACTGAACTAAATAACTATCTCAATAAGGATTTACACTTTAAGGATATCAAAATTGAGGTGGAGGCAGCAGGTAAAATGACTGATCATGAGAAAGAAGTGTTTGTGAAAAATCTTTTTGAAAAGATATAATTGTGAAAATTAGCAGTAAGTTTTCCTGTTGAAAACTTAGAACAAGCGAAGGGTTATACTTTTCATGCATTGGATGATGTGGAGGATTTTATAGTAGATGACACAACTGGACAATACATTATTGGTAGTTGAAACTAGCAACTGGTTGCCAAGTAACCACTTTCTCGTAATCGGAGAGGGCTAATTTTCGGATAAATTTGGAATAAATAAATGGGGTTTTAAAATAGAGATCTTCTTTTCTGGAAAAAAAATGAAACTAGTTCCTTTTCAATTGGATTAACCTCACAGAGAGCTTAATGTGAGATATATGTAAACCATCGCCTTGATAGTATAATTCATTTAGGTATTAAAAAAACACCTTTGTATCCAAATTATTTAGGCTGACAAAATTGCTTTGAAGATGATAAATACAAGTGCGCCAAGTGAACAATTCTTTCCAACAGTGTTTCTTCTTCGAATAAAACATTCATTAGCATACTGGTTTATCTTATTTGCGCCAAAAAACTGGAATAAATTGATGTGCCAAATTTCAAAATGTAGTAGCCAACAAATAGACTTTTGGAAATTAAGAGATCACGAATCACAAAATAGATTTAAGCATCTTTTATAGCAAAATTAAAACATTCAAAACTAGAAAGGCACAAGGTTTTGGAGTGATGGAAGAATGAAGTATTGGCGCAAGGAAATTTAGACAGGAGGGCTTACCCTATTGGCCCGGATTATAGTTATAGGGTTTCCTGACATTTCTCAGGAAGGGGTGTAATCGCAAAAAAATAGTAATGATTGACTGATTTTGAATTGATTTTATTACGTAATAGAATGGCCATTGCATGCTTTTAAATGTGCAAATTTAAAAAGTGGAACAAAGGAACGCTATGTCTCAATCGAAAAAAATTATAAAATATGTGGAGAACTTATCGAGGATAGAGGAAGTCAAATTACCTATTCAGGATTAGGTCAGTTTGCACCACTAGCAGAAAAGGTGAAATGGGATCCTGATTTCTCAAAACGGAAATAGATCAAAGCAATCCATAATACCTCTATTCCCGGGTTTTCTGTGAACTTGGGTGGCACCGCTTCGGTGGATATAACTAAGGCTGGTATTGATAAATCCTATGGGATTTCAAAACTACAAGACACTCTTGGTATTGCTCTTCAGGACATGGTTTTTATTGGTGATGCCTTATTCCCAGGAGGCAATGATTATCCGGTCAAAGAAGCCGGTGTTGTATCTGTTCAGGTTCGGGATCACAATGAGACGAAACGAGTAATTGAAGGGATGATAGCCTGTCTGGAAAGTAAGAACGACCCAACTATTTAAAATGAGCAGTTTAAAATTATATCGTTTGGGACAGATCATGGAGGCAGAACCGGGCAACCCTATGGAGGTAGAAGGTGTTTTGAACCCGGCTGCCATTCGTGGCCCTGACGGCCAATTATATCTTTTCCCAAGATTGGTTGCAAAGGGAAACTATTCCCGCATTGGAATAGCCAGGGTACTTTTCAATCAAGAAGGGGACCCAAGTGGTGTTGAAAGGCTAGGCATAGCTTTGGAGCCAGAAGCAGATTACGAGTTGAGATCTGATGGTAGTGGTGGATGTGAAGATCCACGAATCACTTATGTGGAAGTGCTTAAACACTATATGATGACCTACACTGCACTTTCTCCCAAAGGCCCGAGAATAGCTTTAGCGATCTCCAAGGATTTGTTTCATTGGAAACGCCTTGGTTTGGCAACCTTCAGTCCTTTTAGGGGCATCGATTTTGTGAATGTAGACAATAAAGATGCTGTTCTCTTCCCTGTTGCTATTCCAAACCACCAAAATAAGCTTCAAATGGCCATTTTGCACCGGCCACTTTTTCAAGGTACCCGTCCCGACGAAACGATATTCCAACCAACACGGAGAAAAGTAGATGTTTACTATGAAAGTATCTGGATTTCCTATTGCCCGATGCCTTTGGATGGCTTTGAGCCAAAACACAGTGGGATGTTTAATTCCCATCATAGGCTTGCAAGTCCTGTTTCTGCCTGGGAGCGACTGAAAATAGGTGGGGGTACGCCACCGATCCTGACCAGGCATGGTTGGTTGATCATATATCATGGAGTAAGCAACCTGGAAGAGAATGAAAATCTAGGTCTCCAATTGTGCTATTCGGCTGGTGCGATGCTACTTTCGACCGAACATCCACATCATATCCACTACCGGACATCAGAGCCGGTATTGAGGCCGAAGTTGTCTGAGGAAATCCATGGAACAGTTGCAAATGTGGTCTTTCCTACTGGGATCGACCGGAGAGATGACCTGGGGTTACCAGACTGTTTTGATATTTATTATGGAATGGCTGACAATCGCATTGGGGTTGCAGGACTTAACCTCCCAGAATTTTTGCCTTTAAAAGCACTGACAGATGCTCCTGGGAATAAGGTTTAAATATAATATTTCAAGTGCTAAAAATCTTAAAAGTCATGCAAAAAGCACATCAGGAAGAGATTGAAGAAGCCAAGAAAGCTGCTTTGGAGGCACTTCTCCACAATGCTAGGACCCTATAAAGGACTTACTCGAACAGCAGGATGGGGCAAGACTGGCAAACCTGGAGTGTAACACGCTACCTGTATGCTTGCCAATGTGTGGAGGAGAAGAGGAACCCCTACTTTGATACCCTACGCGAAGTTGCCTGGAAGACTCGCTAGGTGCAAACAGGTCGATTATAAATGCTTTGTAATCAATAGAATACGTATGTCATTAATTTTATATGTGATTTATGTAAAAATCATTTTTTCGATGTAACAATATCCCTAATTTAGGGATGTACTTTACTCTATACATTTTGCTGAAACAAGCGTGTATTAAGAATGGACTGATTTCTTATAGCAGTAGAGATAGGAGTATGCAATAATTACGGAACTTATTTTAGCGTAGAAATTAGTACTGAAATTTTCGATTTGAAACTGGAAAAAACGATCCTCAAAACGTGGAGAGTAGATATGGATTCACACTGAACACAAGAAAAAAGTAGCTGCTAAAATGATTAATCCTTTGGAATTGAATAGTGAATCGAATACCGGTAAAGTAACCAGCATACGTGGAAGTGTGGTCGATATTTGGTTTGAGTCCCATTTACCAGCTATCAATACCTTATTGCATACAGGAAAAGATAAGCAAATC
>Ga0222654_1000219_pt1 | contig 46209 bp, 30 predicted proteins | sample AntAcemetagen421_FD_179805 | JGI IMG/M metagenome (GOLD analysis project Ga0222654, IMG submission 179805) | Saline water microbial communities from Ace Lake, Antarctica - #421 | ecosystem: Environmental > Aquatic > Non-marine Saline and Alkaline > Saline | place: Antarctica: Ace Lake...
GGGGGGGGGGGAGGTCGGAATAAGTTAACTGCGCTGCGCGGCGTTGAACTTATTAACGACCTGACCCCTGCGGGTGTTTGGTGGGTTGGAGGCGGAGGGGACGTCGGGCTTAAAGCCCGACCCACATGGGAAGCGTTTATGATTTGGCGGGTCGGGCTTTATGCCCGACGGTTTGGGGGGGCGGGGTTAGGTCGGAATAAGTTAACTGCGCTGCGTGGCGTTGAACTTATTAACGACCTGACCCGTGCGGGTGTTTGGTGGGTTGGAGGCGGAGGGGATGTCGGGCGTAAAGCCCGACCCACATGGGGAGCGTTTATGATCTGGTGGGGCGGGCTTTATGCCCAACGGTTTGGGGGGGCGGGGTTAGGTCGGAATAAGTTAACTGCGCTGCGCGGCGTTGAACTTATTAACGACCTGACCTGTGCGGGCGCTAGTCGATCTCGAAGAGGAATTCGATCTCAACCGGCACGTTTAGGGGGAGGGCGTTGACGCCCACCGCCGCGCGGGCGTGGCGGCCTTTTTCACCGAGAATCTCGAGGAGGAGTTCGCTGGCACCGTTGGCGACCTGGGGTTGGGCGGAAAAATCGTCATCACTTTGAACAAATGTGCCGATGCGGACGACTCGAACCAGTCGATCGAAGGATCCTCCAAGCTCCGCTTTTAACACGGCGAGTCCGTTAAGCACACACTGGCGAGCCGCATTTTGGGCCGTTTCGATGGAAACCTGGGAGGGCACCTTACCGGTGCACAACAGTTTGCCGTTTTGCATAGGGAGCTGACCGCTGATGAAAACTTGTCCGCGGCTGGTGACGGCTGGGACGTAAGCAGCGACGGGCTTGGGGGCTTCTGGGAGATTAAGGCCGAGTTCGGCTAGTTTGGATTCTATAGACATAATTTAGGTTTGGTGAGGAGATTGAACCGAAAGTCGGGATCAGTGGTCGAGCCTAACGCTCGTTGTCGAACGGAAGCGAATATTAGCGTAAGAATGAGTGCGAGGGGGGAGTGGTCTTGGTAGCGGCGGTTTCGGAACCTAAACTGGGAATTAACGCGAGTCATCAGATTTGAAGATTATCCTCTATATCCTCTATTTGCCGAGGGTTTGTTGGAGCTTCCGCAGGATTCCATCACGGAGAGAGTCCTTGGAATTACCCTTCAACTTAATCAATCAAGATCCCGAACCAGACCAAAACCCTTCATGAAAAAAGCTACCCTCGCCCTGTTGATTCTACTCGCCTGCCTCCCGGGCGCCGACGCGGAAAAGAAACTCAATGCGCTGATTGTCGATGGGCAAAATAATCACTCCGTTTGGCCGAAATCCACGATCATGCTGAAGCAATATCTCGAGGATACGGGGCTGTTTGAGGTCAGCGTTGAGCGGACGCGTTATACCTGGAGAGCAGACAAAGAGGCGGAGTATCTGCCGTTGGCCCATGCGGGAAAATCTGAGGATCTCTCCAAGTCGAAATCGGACCCGACGTTTGCGCCTGATTTCTCCAAGTTTGACGTCGTCATCTCGAATTTTGGGAGTGGGGCGGCTGATTGGCCAGAGGGCACGCAGACCGCGTTTGAAGCGTTCGTCCGAAAGGGTGGTGGTTTTGTGTCCGTGCATGCCGCCAACAATTCCTTTGGTGACTGGCCGGAATATAACCTGATGATCGGGTTGGGCGGTTGGGGCGGCCGCAATGAGCAGAGCGGTCCCTACTTGTATTATACCAACGAGGGCGAGTTGGTGAGTGATCGATCGCCGGGCAAGAGCGGCAAGCATGGTCCTCGGCACGAGATTCCGATCACGATTCGCGAGCCGAATCATCCCATCACGCGGGGCATGCCCTTAAACTGGTTGACCACGCGCGATGAGTGTTATGCCACGCTGCGAGGCCCGGCTGAAAACCTGACGATACTCGCGACCGGGAAGGATAGTTCGGGCGAGGCCCCGACCGACCGCCATGAACCAATGTTGATGGTGATCGACTACGGGAAGGGGCGGGTCTTCCACACGACCTTGGGGCACGATACGCTGTCGTGTGAAGGCGTTGGATTTATGGTTTCGTTCACCCGTGGGGTCGAATGGGCCGCGACCGGTCAGGTGACGCAGGAGATTCCGGCTGATTTCCCGGCGGTGGATGATGCCACGCACCGGCCCTTTGTGCTGAAACCCTGATCGGGTCCGAGGTGAGACCTCAGGCGATGAGCGGTTGAGCGGCAGCGGGTGGCTGAGGAGGCGGAGGCTGGGGCGGAGAGGCAGGGCGTCCACGCTTTCGGCTTTGCCTCAAGCGCGGCTACGGGGGCTGACGAGTTGGTTGCCGCGTTTGAACGGAGTGGGAACTTGGGTGCGGTTTTAGACTGCGACAGTTGGGGGAGGACCGTCAGCCTGAAATCGGGGTGTAAAACCCCTCCTACATTCAATCCTTGTTCGAAGTGGGAATTGAGCAGTGTTATTCTCAGGTGTCGGCGGACTGATGGGACGTGACGGAGAGGCCGGGAGTCCACGCTTTCGGCTTTGTCTCAAGCGCGGCTACGGGGGCTGACGAGTTGGTTGCCGCGTTTGAACGGAGTGGGAACTTGGGTGCGGTTTTAGACTGCGACAGTTGGGGGAGGACCGTCAGCCTGAAATCGGGGTGTAAAACCCCTCCTACATTCAATCCTTGTTTGCAGTTGCCGCGTTTGAGCGGCACGAAGACCTCAGGCGATGAGCGGTGCTAGGATCTTCATTGACTGTTGGTAGACCTCGAAACCATCGGGGCCGCCTTTCTCGAGGTTGATGTAACCATCGTAGCCACTCCTTTTCATCTCTTTGATGATGCTGGGCATATCGATCAGGCCGGTGCCCGGAGGGCAGATGCTTCGAGCATTTCCGAGCTCCCCCTTGGCGTAGTCTTTGAAATGCATGTGGGTCACGTGCTTCCGGTTGTTGAGGTAACCTTGCAGCGGATCTTCGCCGTTGCCGAAGCTGTTGCCGGTATCAAAGCAAACGCGCATATCCGGCACTTGCGCCAGCGCCTCGGAGAAGTTCGATGAGTTCCGAAAAGGGGCCACGTTGCTGTTGTGCGTTTCGATGGTGACTTCGACTCCGGCGGCTTTCGCCAACGGCATCGCTACCCCTAGCGACTCGATCATCCATTTCCGATTCACGGCCGAACTGTTGCCACTGGCTTTACCCCCTTGGTTCAGCATGATCTTGTTCGTGCCGAGAGTGTGGGCGGTGTCTAGCCGGATCTTAAACTGCTCGATGCCTTCAGCTCTGGTGACCGGATCGGAGGACTCCATTTGAGACACGCCCATGGTGTAGCAAATCGACCTCAGCCCGTAATCGTCGGAGATCTTTCTGATCTCCGTCCACGTCTTGTTGTAGCCATTGCTAATAAAGTCCAAGCCATCGATGCCGAGTGCTTTGGTGCGACGGCAGATTTCGACGATGTCCAACATCTCCTTGGCGTGCGGCGCGTTCATCAAGGTATAGATATACATCGAGAATCGAATCTTTACTTTTGGTTCGGCGGTGATGTTGGCCAATAATCGGTGGGGCGCCGCGGCCACGACGGAAGCACAAGCCAGGGCCGTGCCGGTTTTGGCCAAGAAGTTTCGACGAGAGAGAGTTGGGCTGGTTTTCATAGTGATTTAAGGGAGTTTTTGTGGGTAGGTCTTAGGTCCCTTTGCGGAGCGAAATTTCGGATTTAAACGTCTGCATGGGAACGCGCTAAACGTTGATATCAAGGGGCGGTCTGTTTGGGGTAATTGAAGCGCTGGCCATTACGGCGAGGGTTATGCGCCGTGATCACATACAGGGCTCGACCATTCTGCTGGAGATACAGGGTCGTCTCGCCGGTTGGATACTTTAATTTAATCGCGCTGTCTTGGATATCGAAGCGGAAGCTCACGGCTCTGCCCTGTCGATCGGTCCAGGTGCCGTTCGCATCATCAGCAAAGGTGTAAGTGTCATGCTTATCTTTCCATGACCCGAGGAGGGCGGCAGGTTCGATCTCATCCTGAGGGAAGTATCCCGCTACCCGCCGATCGATGGCGGATTCGAGTGAGGGCAGGGCACCGGCATCGACGCCCTGATATTCGACATACCATTGGGCAATTCGCGTGAGGGTCGTCTTGAAGACGGCGGGATAGCGTTCACTGAAAAATCCATGGTTTACTTCAGGGTGAATAATGACTTCGGCGGATGCACCCTGCTGACGCAATTTTTCGGCGAAGCGAATGCTTTGGGAGCGGTGGGTGAGAATGTCTTGCTCCCCGTGGAAGAGCAGCGTGGCGGGTGGATTCGCCCGCAGGTGGTAGTAGGCGGACGCCGCGCGTTGGGTGGTCTCGGTGGCTAGGCCAAAATCTGCGCGGGCTTCCGTGTCCGGGAAAAGTGACTCCGGGTTGTTCAACAGATCGTAGACGCCGTATAACCCAATATAGGTGTGACACGCCGGATACTCCTGCGCGAGTCGCGAGGAAAGCGTCGTGCCTGCGGAGCCACCGGAAAATCCTACCCGCGAAAGATCTGCGCCAAACTCATCGGCCCGCGCTTCAAACCAACTGATCGAATCGCGGATATCTTGGAGGGCGTCAAAAAAGTCGCCCTGCACTTTGCCCCGATAGGCGAGACCGACGTGGATGATCCCCAATTCGTCGGTGAGTAGTCGCAATCCGGCCGGAACGGATGCGTCGGGAACCGTGGTTTCGGTGCCGCCATTCCAGCCCCCGCCGTGCACATGGTAAATGACCGGAGAACGCTCTGATGGGGAATCGGGCACGACCACCACGATCGGGATATCAAATCCCGCAACGGTCAGTGCGATGTGTTCGGTCACTTTCGCGGCCGAACTCGGTGAGAGGAGCACCAGCGAAACGAGGAGGAGAAAAGGGATTCGAGATTTCATTGCTGCTTATTGAACGGCATCGGTTCGGACATGGAGGCGAGAGCGGGCACGGAGTTCCGCAGCTGCGTAAGCGTGGCTTGGTATTTCGGGTTACTCATTTGATTACGCCATTCGTGGCGATCGGACTGGTGATCGTGTAGTTCTCCTTGATCGTCGCTATAGCGGATGGAGCGGAACTGCTCCGTGCGGATGCTGACGTATTGATCGTCGAAGGCGGTGATGGCCGTGCTCGCCCAAGTCGCATCGGGGTTCTCCGACAGAGGCCGGAGGGAACGACCGTCGAGATAAGCGGGAGGTTCGAGCCTGGCGAGTTCAGCTAGCGTGGGGTAGATGTCTTGGCGGGATACGAAGCGTTTCGAGGTGCCTCGGGGAGAGGTGATTCCGGGCACTCGCATCATCATGAGGCAATGGGTGGATTCTTCCCAAAGGGTGCCTTTTTGCCAGTGGTTTTTTTCGCCCAAATGGAATCCATGATCACTGATCAATACGACGATGGTGTTGTCGCGATAGGCGCTATGCTCCAACGCCTGCAGCGCGTGCCCGATCTGAGCAGCGGCGTAGGCGGTCGTCGCCCGATACCCTCTGATGGCTTCTTGGTGTAAGCCTGCCGCGATCACTTGATCGACATAGTTGCTCTTGCCGGCAGTGACGGTTCGGCCCAACGAAGGCACGTCGCCGAGGTCATGATCGGAGCTTGATTTCATCGAGCGGAAAGAGGTCGAAGTATTTCTGGGGCACATACCAGGGCATGTGCGGATTGAAGCGTCCGCCGGCGATGAAGAAGGGGCGATCGGATTTGCGTTACAGCGGTTCGATGGCCGGGGCGGCATTTCTCCTGTCGCCCACCTCAGCTGCGGGAGGCCGCCATCCATGGCTGCGCTCGCGTCGGTTCCGATGATGGTAATTTGGTTCGATCCGGTCTGCTTGATTTGGAACGCTTCCGGCGACATCGGTTGGGGTTCGACGCTGATGGCGAATTGCAGGCCTTCTTTTCCCGACTCCGGTAGTGCCTGGATTAGCTCCGGGGCAGTAAACACGGTGCGAGGGACGTTGGGGTCAAATTTGACCACCGCGGACAGGGGACCAAATAGGGTGAGACCCGCGAGCACGACGAGGAGGTTTTTTCTCTCAGCAAGGGATGTTTTCATGCACGGGTTTCAGTCACGGCGAGGCCGGAGCGGGCGGGCGGAAAGGATTTGAGGGGGGACAATGAAAGACGGGGTATCTTTCACGGATTTACTCCTTAAGGCCTAGATTCTTACGGGGCTTCTCCACGATTCTATCTCGGCTCGAGCGCGAGGATCTTAGATCAAACCAGCCGATCGTCGCATTGAGGACCGCACGACCCTATTGGGAGAATGGGGTCGTTTAATCGACGGTGAGGGTAAGTTTCGGTTCGATTCCGGAATACGCTAAAGGAACCAATAGTATTATGGACTGCTCTCACTTCGGCGATCATTGATGCTGTCGGTAAACTTAGTCTGGAGATCAGAAATTTGGAAGGAATGTAAACATGAAGCAGTGGATGATTAAGGTGATTTTTCTCAGCACCACCTGGGGTTGGGTTGCGGCGGACGAGGCGATAGAAAGAGACGTTGGTTACGTTTTTAACGGGCTCGATGTCTCGGCTGAAACGCAATGGGGCGAGGTGCCCATCGTCTCGGCAGGCCGTTGGGGATTGTATGCTGATACCATGGACGGAAAAAAGCGCCTGAAGTATAGCGATAATTTCAGGCTGTATCCCACTACAGAATACGACTCTACGGTGGTGCAGGTTCAAAAATTTGAGGTCGCTCTGAGTTCCCAGCGTAGGAATGACCGCGAAGCGCAGGCGAGGTCTGAGCTATTTGATTACAGCGTGGATACCGATATCGCGATCGCCGACATCACAAAAGGCGGCCGAGACTTCTCTCCAGCGGCGATGGGACGCGTCGCGGAGTTGCAGAAAGACTACAGCGAGTTAGAAGAAAATATCCGGACTTCTATCGATGACGGAAATTACGAATCTGAATTACTGAAAGACTCCATTTCCATGGATTTAACGTTGGTTTCACCGCGAAAAATCAAGAACGCCTATTACGTCGTGACCCTACGGTATAACGTCCCCGATCGGGATTTCCCCGATGGGAAGAGGTTGCTGACGACCGGACGGGTTCACCGCGTCGGTAATTTGTCGGCGGATAAGCCGACCCGGGTGAAGCTAAGATTCCGGGTGCCGGAAGGTATTCTTAGCGAAGCGAGATACCGTCTTTATCTGATGGATGGGGCGAGTCAGGACGTCGCGACCTCAATGTCTCATGGCCTGAGAGAACTCAGTGAGAAAGAGCGCTCGGAATTGGACAAATAGGGCCGAGAGTTTCCCCGAATTCGGGGAGAGGGGGGCGCGGGGGTATTTACCAGAAAATGTACACTTTCTTTCCATCTGCCCCCTAAGTTAGACTCCTGAGTGGGCGTAGCTATAGTGGTGAGAAATACCCTGAACGATTTAGACCCTACCCCGACACTGATGCCCAACCTTAACCACGACGACTTTTTGAGACTGTTTACCTACAGCGAACCCAACTTGAGGGCGTTCATCCGACGTTTGGTGGCGAACGCGGCGGATGCTTCGGAAATCTCGCAAAACACCGCAATCGTGTTGTGGAAAAAGTTTGATTCATTTGGGGAGCGCCATGCCCGATACGAATTAGAGCAGCCCTCAAAAGAGGAACTCGAAGTTCATTTCAGTAAATGGGCAATGAAAGTGGCTCGTTTCGAAGTGCTCTCTTGGCGCCGGGACAAGGCGCGTGATCGTCACGTGTTTTCCGATACGATGTTCGAAACACTGGCGGACGAGTCGGAAGAATTCGATGAACAGCTCGAGAAACAACGTTCTGCCATCAAGAAGTGTTTGGATAAGTTGCCCGAGGGGCGCCGGGACCAGATCATGGAGGCTTACTCCGCCCGCAACAAACCACGTGAAATCGCCAATCGCACGGGTAAGACAGTGAACGCATTCTACCAATGGATGCACCGGGTCCGTCTTTCGTTGCTCAAGTGCGCGAACAAGGAACTCAATGAAGCAGCCTATTTATGACCGACGACCTCAAGAATCTGTTTTTGAAGTATATCGATGGCAGCATTTCTGCCGAGGAAGTGCGTGCATTGGAAGAGCATCTCACAACTGATAAAGCGCTTAGAAAAGAGTTCTTCGAACACATCAATGTGGATGTTGCGATCGAGAATCACCCAGATTTTCCCCTCTACCAATCGCCGTCGCGGGTCTCGCAATTTGAGGGAAATAGGGTGTCTGCCCGATGGTGGAACCGGATGCCTGCTTGGGGCTGGGCCGCAGCGGCCTGCATCGGGATAGTGCTGGCGTTCGGTCTTGGTCAATTCTCGGCGGGCCCTTCAGGGGTTCCAGGCATAGTGTTGCGCAATGATGAGGCCGTGGTTCGTGGTGAAGGACTCCAGTATTCGTTGGGCGATCGGGTGGCCTTCAACGAGATCGATCTCGAAAAAGGCTGGCTGCGGCTAGAATTGCCGAAGGGCGTCGTTTTTGATATTTATGGGCCCGCTAAAGGTCGTTTCTTATCGGCCGAGCGTTTCGAGCTGGATGTGGGGCGACTCAATATCGATGTCGGCCCGGCGGGCAAAGGCTTCACGGTCGTGACCGAGAACGGAGACATCGTTGATCTAGGCACCCAATTTGGAGTCGATGTCGGTGGCGACCGTCGCGCCAAGGTCGCGGTATTCTCTGGCGAGGTTGAGGTTTATTCCCGCGAGAGCGAAGGCGGGCCTCGGTTGCTCGAAGAAGGGGAAGGGCTTAGTCTGGATTCGGCCATCACTTCTTCGCGTCTGATGTCGGTCAACGTCGCGGATGACCAGAGGCCAAATCGCCGGCTGGCGGAGGATGAAAACACTTTTGAAATCCGGGATAATCTGACGTCCGAGCAATCTTTGAGATTTTATGGCATCGTATCAGACGGCATGCGTGAAGGCGTGAATGCCTATACCACCCAAAAAGTCGTCCGTTGGTGGAGCGATGCGGGCGAGGTCTTTCCGGCTGAACTCAGCGGGGCAGATCTCGTGCAGACCTTTCACCATGATCGTGACCAAGATGATTTGGAGATTCGATTGGATGTGCGGCGAGACTCGGTCGTTTATGTATTTTTCGACGAGCGTTACTCCCCCCCGGAATGGCTGCCCGATACTTTGGTGGATACGGGCCAGACGGTGCGTTCCGGCCCGTGGCGTCCCTCATTGGTGGTGCGCGATATCGAGCCCGATGAGAATGGTGAGATCTATGTCCGGTATCGGGTGTGGCGAACTGATGTTGCCGCCGATGAATCGTTGGATTTGGGCGCATCGTTTAACCGAAATCGCGGGAAGGACCAAACTTCCCGAGTGATGTATGGCATTGCCGTGAAGTCCCATTGACCCCGGCTACGGCTGTAATAGTGCCAATTATAACTACGGGTTTCGACGTAATACTTAGGGGTTCTCGTCGATCGATCGACGGCTGCTCCCGCTTGACTTGGCGGGCCTTGGTCGTTTTCGCCCCGTAACGCCGTTTTTCTAATTTCCCCCTCCTCCATTTTAGTATGAAAAGATTTTTTACTGCCTCCTCTTTGGGATTATTCATCGCGGCCGCGACCCTGATTTCGGCGGCCGAGCCCACTCGCGGCGAACGCGCGCAATTGCGGGCTTCGGGGATGGTAGATGCCGAGTGGTATGACCTCATGGATACGGGACCATTCATGTCCGATACGTTTCGGGGGCCCGGTGATCAAGCTGAGGTCGTCGCCTTCAAGGGAATCGCGATCAAAGTGGGACCGGAAGAAGACCACACCTTTCTGTTCGATACCGAGATGCTGCGCATGGTGGCGGGGTTTGCCGGTCGCATGTCGATGTCGGGCACGCCTTGGGATGGCAGCGCGTCGGGTAACACCTACATGCCGAAGGAGCGATCGGCTTACTACTTTCTGAGCGAGCGCACTCCCGGATGGTCGATGGATGGCGACTGGAGTGATCCGCGAAGCGATGGCTACGGTCCGATACCGCGTGAGATTGCCAAGTATCGCGGGCTGTATCGTCACGGGAGTGATGTGCTGCTGACCTACACCGTCGGCGAAACGATGGTTTGGGAGTCACCCCGGTATGAGCAGGGCGCGTTGGTGCGGCATTTCAAAATGGGTCCGACGACGCAGGCGTTGCAGTTACTCATCGCCGATCCCTTTCCGACCGATCCAGCCCTGATCGCCGATCCACTTTCGGCCGATCAAGGACCGATCGCCGACCCGCTGCCAATCGATCAAGGCGGGGATAAGTGGGCTGATGCTGAACTCAAGCTAGTCGGAGGATCAGGCACCATTCGTCTCGAGACTTCGCCGGGGGGGCGGACCATCGTGAAGCTGGCTCCGAGCTCGGAGCCGGTCGAATTTCAGGTGGTTTATAGACGGCCGGGATCGGCTGATATCGAAACCGCATCAGTCGACTGGGATGGGTTTCAGAAGGGTGGTCCCGCGATCTACCCGGAAACCCTGACCACCAAAGGCATGCTGGGGCAGGATCAGCGTCCCTACACTTTGGATACGATCCCTTACCCGGTGGATAATCCTTGGTTCGCCAATACTCGTTTTGGGGCTTTTGATTTTTTTGCCGATGGTGATCGCGCTGCCTGTTCCACTTGGAACGGTGATGTTTGGATCGCGAGTGGCTTGAGTGGGGACCTGGCGGAGATCACCTGGAAGCGCTTTGCGAGTGGTCTGTTCCAGACGCTCGGGCTCAAGATCATCGATGGGGTGGTTTATACCCAAGGGCGCGACCAAATCACGCGCTTGCACGATCTGAATGGCAATGGCGAGGCCGACTACTACGAGAGTTTCAACAACGACGTGAAGATCACGGAAGGGTTTCACGAATTCAGTTTTGATCTCCTCACGGATAAAGAGGGGAACCTGTGGTTCTCCAAAGGCATGCCGGTCTTAGGGGGGGGCCGAGGATTCGCCCCGTGGACCGAGCACAGCGGCAGAATTTTAAAGGTTTCGTCTGACGGTGAAACCCTCGAGAGCTACGCTTGGGGCCTGCGGGCGCCGGGGGGGCTAGGACTCGGACCCAACGGTGAGGTCACGACCGGAGAGAACGAAGGGTCGTGGGTGCCGCGTTGTAAGATCACATGGAGCAAGCCCGGCAGTTTCCATGGGGTGGTGCCAAGTGTTTGGGATAAGAAGAAATTCGTCGAACCGTTGCCGGGCGCGCCAACGGATTACGAAAAACCGCTGGTATGGATGCCCTACGGGGTGGACAACTCTGGGGGCAGCCAGATTTGGGTGCCCCAAGACAGCTCGTGGGGGCCGTTGCATCGCAATGAGATGTTACATTTTTCCTATGGCAGGTCGTCGGTTTTTCGCGTTTTGCGAGACGAAGTGAACGGGCAGGTGCAGGGGGGCGTTTACAAGTTGCCGATCGATCTGAGTATTCCGGCCCAGCGCGGTAAATTTCATCCTGAAAGTGGTGATCTGTATGTGATGGGATTGCGCGGCTGGCAGACCAATGGCGGCACGGGTTTCCAGCGGGTGCGTTATCTGGGGGAGGCCGCACCGACTCCGCTCGGGCTGAAGGTATTCGATAATGGCGTGCTGGTGGAATTTTCCGATAAATTGGACGCAGCAGCGGTGCAGGATGTGCGGCGTTTCGCGGTGAAAAAGTGGAAATACATTTGGGGGCCACAGTACGGTAGCGGGCGATTCTCGATCGACAATCCCGACGAAGCATTAGAGCAACTCGCGCTCACCGAACCCTCCAAGGGCGTTGTAAATAACGTGGATCAAGTGTTCGTGCGGGCGGCCAAGCTGTTGCCCGATGGGAAGACGGTTTTCCTTTATATTCCTCACATGACGGCAGCCATGCAGATGGAAATTCAAATGGACCTGGAGGCATCGGACGGAACCGAGGTGCGGGAGACGATTTGGAATACGATCCATCACCTTCGACCGGCGTTTGAGGGGCATGGTTTAGATATGGCGAATCTGCCGGAGATCCCCAGTGCTCCGATCGGTGACCCCGGGATTACCATGACGCTGGCCTACGCGGCGGAGAACGATAAAACGTTGGTGGATCGAGTTGCCCTGACGGTTCCGCCTAAAACCACGGTGACCCCCTTTATGAAATATGGGCGGCTCTTCGAGACGGTGATGGAAGCGACGCTCGCTTTGGATCAGCGCGACGAAATCGCATTCCGGGTGGAAGGTGAGGGCGAGGCGGTTTTGCAGATCGATGGTAAAGTGGTTGCGGAAGGCTCGCTACCCATCGAAAGCGCCCCGATGAGTTTGGATGCGGGCGGATATTCTTTGTATGTCCGTTACGCGAGTGGAGATCAGATTACGGGCCGCGCGAAATTACTGTGGAGCGGCAAGGACTTCGTCTGGGAGCCGGTGCCGCCGGGCGCTTTGCTCCACACTCCGGACAGTTCTTTGAATTGGGGACATGAAGTGCGCGAAGGCCGGGCCTTGTTCGCGGCGGCGCGTTGTATCGAGTGCCACGCGCCCGAGGAACCATTGGGCGGGACGGGCAATAGAATGACCCTCGCGATGCCGGAGTTGTTTGAGAGTTTGCCGGATCTCGAGCACACGGGTGATCGTTTTGAGGAGCGCTGGCTCTACGACTGGATTCGTAAACCGAATTCAGGGTGCGCCCAAGTCATCTACGCCGAGGCCGCCGATGTCGTGGCTTTTCTGGCTAGCCTCCGGGCCGGAACAGACGCCTCCGAGGAGTCAGGTGATGCGGCGGTCGGTGCAACACTCGTCGAGCAACTGCACCTGCAAGCGTGGGTCGATACCCTGAGCAAGGAGGCGAAGCACACGCCTGCCGGGCTGCAATCATTCTTAGCTGACCCGACCAAGCACCATAGTGACACGGCATTCCCGGACTTTCATTTATCGGTCACGGAGGCTGGGGATATTGCCAGTTATATTCTGTCGCAACGTCCGGCCGCCAATGCAGCAGTCCCCGGCGGCGATCCGCTGAAAGGCAAACAAGTGGTCGCCGCCAATTGTATGGCCTGTCACGGCAACGACACCCGGGTGTTTGGCTCGTCGGCGGTGGCATCGTTGGAAACGATTTGGGAAACCAACTGGTATGAAGATGGATGTGTTTCCGAAGAGTGGAGTCGCCCTCCGGCGTTGGCCCTCGATGCCGATGATCGCAAGGCGTTGGTGAGATTCCAGAACGCCGGTATGCTGTATCTTTCCAACTCCACTCCGCGGGAATATGCCCAACGAACGATGGAGCGGTTGAATTGCATGAGTTGTCACTCCGGCGATAACAAATTACCGCGTATCGACCACGTGGGTGATAAGTTGACGGCAGAATGGTTGGAGAAACTTTTCCGCGGCGAGGTCGATCAGATCCACCCCGACGAGGGAGCCCGCATGCCCGCGTTTGCCAGCCGAGCCCACGAATTGGCGGAGGGCATCGCGGCGCTCTACGGCTCATCAATTGAGACGAAAAAAGAGCCCGTCGATCCAGAGTTAGCGGCGATCGGCGAGCAACTTGCCGGGGTGAGTGGCTACGCTTGTATCGCCTGTCATGCCGTGGGTGAAACTCCCGCGTTGGCGGCGTTTGAAGGCCAAGGTCCGAACCTGCAACTCGCGGGCGAACGCTTGCGAGAAGACTACTTCCATCGCTGGATGCATTGGCCGCAGCGCGTCATTCCCACGACCATCATGCCCAAATATACCACGAGCAAAGAGGAGGCACTTAATCGCACGATTCTCGAAGGCAAACCCGAAGCCCAGTTCGATGCCCTTTGGCACTATCTCCAAAGTCTGCGTCGGGATTGAGCGCAAGCAGGAGGCTTTCGGGCCTGGCCTCGCACCGAACTACAATTGGCCCTTCGTATCATGATCTGTCCCCGCTTCCGTCGCCTCGTTTTCCTGCTATGCTGTATTGGATTCGCGGTGACAACTCGCGCGGCGGAAGACGCCGGTCGACCGAATGTGATATTTTTTTCCTTCGATGATCTCTGCGATTGGGTCTCTCCGACGGGCTATGATCAGGCAATCACGCCCCACCTCGATCGGTTGGTTCAGCGCGGGGTGACGTTTACCAATGCTCACGCTCCAGGGACCTATTGTTCGCCTTCGCGGTCCGCGATTTTTGCGGGTCGCTTTGCGACCACGGCGGGGGGTTATCGCACGCAAGGATATTTCCGGGAGCATCCCGAACTGGCGCCCCTGCAATGACCCTTCACCAACGGCGGCGACCAAACTTACGGAGCCGGTAAGTTATTTCATCACCCCGAGGGCTTTATGGATCGCAGAGGATGGACGGAATTTTTCGGGCGCAACGAGTCGCAGAAAGACCTCGGCTGGCCCTTGGACTCATGGGGCAAAGATACCCCCATTCCTCAACCCTATCCCGCCAGCAAATACAACGAGGGCAAAACCGAGGTGAGCGGTAAGTTCCTCGAATATGGCCCGATTCCCAACGAGCAGGAGGAAGAGATAGCGGACACAAAACGGATCAACTGGACCTGCTCCGTGCTGGACCGGAAACATGATGCGCCGTTCTTTTTGGGCGTCGGCGTTTATGCGCCACATTTCCCCAATTATGTCCCGCAAAAATACTTCGATTTGTATCGGCGCGAAGGCATCGTGCTGCCGCCTTACAAGGATGATGACTTCGACGATCTACCGGAAAAAATGCGGAAGCAGAAGATCGCGCGGAAAAACAAACATCACCAGCGGCTCGAAGAACTGGGGATCATCGATGAGGCGATTCTTGGCTCTATCTGGCCTCCGTCACTTATGCCGATGCCATGTTAGGACGGGTTCTCGATGCGCTGGACGCGAGTCCCCATTGGGCTAACACTATCGTCGTCATCTGGAGCGACCACGGCTACCACCACGGCGAGAAGGGTGACTGGGGCAAGCACACGCTGTGGGAACGAACCTCGAATGTGCCGTTTATCTGGGCGGGGCCGGCAGTCGCGAGTAACCAGAGAATAGATACCACGGTGAGCTTGATAGATATGTATCCTACGTTCCTCGAGCTGTGCGGTTTGGCCGAAGACGACGGACTGGAAGGCACCAGTTTGGCTTCGATCCTCAAACGCCCGGAGTCCGCCCAAGATCGGGATGTCTTCCTGCCTTACTTGGAACCGAACAGCTTTGCCGTGATTAATCAGGAATGGAGATACATTCAGTATTCTGACGGATCGGAAGAACTCTACGATGTGCAGAAAGATCCGAACGAGTGGTATAACTTGGCCTCGGAGACGAAATATCACGGCGTCAAAAAGACCTTAGCAAATTCGGCCCCAACGCACCATGCGCCGGCAGGAATCGATAAACCGAAACTCAAACTTGTCATTCGTGGGCAGGACTTCGATTGGAAAGAAAAGTGAATGCGGGCAGACCCTCGCGTGCCACTTATCGCCACTGCTGGATTTTGGGTCTCCGTTTTTGGTCAATAGGGGGCGTTGACTGGTCGGACTGGATTGGACCGTAAAGAAGCCTTCTCCGCAGGAGTAGCCTACCAAAGCACGGAACAACCGATCCGAGGCCTCTTCGTCACGTTGATTTCCGTAAAGGCGTCCAGCCGCCTTTATCACTCTCTATGCCATGCCTTCACCTAATCGTAGAAACTTCATTAAATCCGGCGCGGTCGTAGCCGGGGCACTGTATTTGGCTCCTTTCTCCATCGGTCAGTCCGGAGTATCGGTAAATTCCAAACTTAACATCGCCATGATTGGCTCAGGCGGAATAGCGAAGTCGTGTTTTCGTGAATGCGCCGCGGAAAACCTGGTGGCGATTGCGGAGGTGGACGACGTAGCCGGAGCGGAAGGGTTGCAGACATTTCCCGGGGCGAAGCGTTATAAAGATTTTCGTAAAATGTTGGATGCTCACGACCACGAACTGGATCTCGTGATCGTGAACACCCCGGACCATACGCACTTCCCGGCGACTTTTGCGGCGATGGAACGAGGGATCGCCGTGCACACGCAAAAGCCACTGACCCATAATATTTGGCAAGCCCGCACGTTGCAGAAAGCCTACCACAAATTTGGCGTGCAGACAGTGATGGGTAACCAAGGCCATAATATGCAAGGGATGAAGTATATCCGGGAATGGTATGAGGCGGGTTTAGTGGGCGAGGTGCGTGAGGTCCACGCGTGGACTGGCCGGACAACGACTAACAATAGTAACGCAAAAATTAAGCTGCCGGCGGAGGAAGTCCCGGCCACCTTGGACTGGGACTTGTGGTTAGGGCCGGCCGAATTCCGGCCCTACAACTCGGCACTCTGCCCGAAGCAATGGCGGTGGCATTGGGAGTATGGTTCCGGTAGTTTAGGGGATATCGGGTGCCACACGCTCGACATCCCAACCTATGCGCTGGGGCTCGGTTACCCTACCTCGGTGAAAGTCGATAAGTCCCTGAATTTTCGCCATGAGTTCGATGACAAAAAGGTGAAGGACGATGCCGCCACTTATGTTTACGAATTCCCGGTCCGACCGGGGAAACCGCCAGTCACGGTCTATTGGTATGAAGGTGGCCACTTTCCTCACCTGCCGGATTCGCTCAAAGACCCCACTAAACCAGACATGGTGTCGAAAGGCGGCTGCATGCTGGTGGGCGAAAACAATACTCTGTTTTCGCCGGGTATGCGCCCGACGAGTCCTCGATTAGTGACGGGCTGGGATGATATCCGACGCGGGGGACTGCCTCCGAAGATCCTGACGCGGGCCGTAGGCGACCCGGTGGAGGAAATCATCGCGGCGCTCAAGGGCGAGGTCGAGAAGTGCGGATCTAATTTTGACTACGCCGTTCCGCTCACGGAGACCGTGCTGCTTGGCACGATCGCCCTACGCTCCGGCAAGACGGTCGAATACAATCCGGAGACGATGGACTTTAAGGACCGCAGTTTGAATAAATACATCAAGGAGCCGGTGCGCAAAGGCTGGGAATGCGGCGAAGGTTTGCTCTAGGATGGGGCTCGGCCGCCGAGTCGCGTTCGGCGTCGGCGCCGGTTCCTTTCTCCCGGTGGCAGTAGCTGCGTTTGGTCGGAGTCCGAGGGGCAGGGAGTCCACCCTTTCGGCTTTGCCTCAAGCGCGGCTACGGGAACTGCGGAAAAGGGTAGCCGCGTTTGAGCGGAGCGAAAAGGTGGTGCGGTTTTTTACCGCGGTGGTCGGGTGGACCGTCAGCCTGAAGTCGGGGTGTAAAACCCCTCCTACATTCAACCCAGGTTTGAAGTCTGATTTGGGTAGTGTGATTTTTCGTTTCGCCAGATGCTGCGTTTGGTCGGGCTCCGAGGGGCAGGGAGTCCACCCTTTCGGCGTTCGCCTTGAGCGCGGCTACCGGAACTGCGGATGGGGTCGCCGCGTTTGAGCGGAGCGAAAAGGTGGAGCGGAGGAGTGGCGGTTCCACGCTTTCGCCTTTGGCTCAAGCGCGGCTACGGGGCGGGGGCAAGGTCGGCGGACGGCGGTGGCCGATTGATACCAATCGTTTGTCATTCAACGCAAAGGCGCGGAGATGCAAAGTTCGCGAAGCATTGGAATTGGATCTATTGTTCTCAGGCTTCGCTCCTTGGCGACTTTGCGTTAAAATCTGAGTTTCTAAATCTTTTGGTGAGAGGAAGAAACGGAGTCGGGCGTCCCTCCTTCGCCAAGACTACGGCGGACGTGTCGGCGGACACGAAAGCCGATCCACCCACGAGGAACTATACCCAACGCAATGAGGGGTGAGCTTTGCGTGCGAAAGCTTCGCGAGGGAATTAATCCAATGAGGATATGATCGCAGATAGTCCTGTATCACCGATCCGAATTATTGCCGCAAAAAGGCGCAAAAAACCGTCCGGATAGCGGGCTCGTTTTCCCGCGCCTATAGGCGCAACTGAACCCGCATCTGCAGTTGAGGATATGGGGCCTCTGGTGGGCAAACTCCGAAATCTATACTCCGATGTTTACCGATTTTGGGCGGTTTTGCTTACTGGCAATGGGTCTGATGCCCCGGAACTGGCTTCGGCTTGGGTAATACTAATTTGCTCTTAAATTGAGGCGATGATGCTACGGGTCGCAGGCATTCCTGCCTGTGACTACTATGGCTAATGTGGAGGGAGCTTCCAGCTCCCCCGATGGTCCGGGAGCAGGATGCTCCCGCCACTATGGCTAATGTGGAGGGAGCTTCCAGCTCCCCCGATGGTCCGGGAGCAGGATGCTCCCGCTACTATGGCTAATGTGGAGGGAGTTTCCAGCTCCCCCGATGGTCCGGGAGCAGGATGCTCCCGCTACTATGGCTAATGTGGAGGGAGTTTCCAGCTCCCCCGATGGTCCGGGAGCAGGATGCTCCCGCCACTATGGCTAATGTGGAGGGAGCTTCCAGCTCCCCCCGATGGTCCGGGAGCAGGATGCTCCCGCTACTATGGCTAATGTGGAGGGAGTTTCCAGCTCCCCCGATGGTCCGGGAGCAGGTATTCCTGCCTGTGCGATTGTGCCACTGCCTGCGACAGAGAAATTAAGCTCATTTTGAAAGCGAATTAAAATCACATGTAGGAACAAGGAGCGTGCTGGCACAGCCTCCGTGGGGCAACGGGCGCCGGACCGGCCGCATGGCGGCCTATCCGCCTGCAAGCAGGCTCCTACGTATGAGATGTGGAGCCGGCGGCAGGGTCGGTTGGCGTTGGTTTGATCAAATGCCGCGGCGCTTGCTCCGGGGCATCCTCACTTCCCTGAGATCGAATCGGGCATCTGGGCTCGCCAGTTTTGGTAGAGCGTTTGGAGCGCTTCGACCCTGGCGGGGCGGTCGACGGCGAGATTATCTCTCTCGGATGGATCGTTCCAGAGATTGAAAAGCTCCGGGCCTTTTTTACTGCCCTTGAGTTTCCAATCGCCCTGACGCACCGCCCAGCCGCGCGTATCGTCGCCGGAATCCCAATACATGATATCGTGATGTTTCTTCATCGTACCCGCGATCAGCGGCAAGATGCTTTTCCCATCGAATTGGATCGAGGCGGGGACCTCAACTTCCGTTGCGTCCAGCACGGTGGGGAGGATGTCGAACGACGAGACCGGCACGTCGATGACGCGGCTCCCTTGAAAGCGGTTCGGCCAGCTCATGATGAAGGGGGTGCGGATGCCGCCTTCGTAGAGGGTCTGCTTGAAGTCGCGAAGATGGCCATTGTCGGCGTCCATGGCGGCGGCTCCGCCGTTGTCCGTGAGGAAAAACAGCAGCGTGTTGTCCCAGAGACCTTCGGCTTTGAGTTTGTTCACCACGGCGCCGACCCCGTTGTCGAGATGCTCCAGCATGGCAAGTAGGATGGCGCGCGTTTCGGTCAGATGAGGGTATTGGGTTCGATAAGCATCGATGTCCTCTTGCGGGGCTTGAGCGGGGGTGTGGACGGCGTTGTAGGCGAGGTAGAGGAAGAAGGGAGAATCCTTCTGGCGATCGATGAACGCGACGGCTTCTTCGCTCAACACGTTGGTCAGGTAACCTTCGCTTTGGGCGATGGGTTCTTTCCCGCGATAGATGGGTTGGTAATCACCCTTCATGCCGGTGAGCTCGAAATAGTCGTGAGCGCCGCGGCCCATGAATTTGTAGGCTTCGTCGAAGCCGCGGTTCATGGCGTGCCATTTAAGTTCGGGAGCGTCTTCATCTAATCCGAGGTGCCACTTGCCGATTGCCATGCTGCGATAAATGTCGGGCAGAAAGGCAGGAAAGATTTTCTCCTGGGGATCAAAGCCAGTCCCTCCATCACCCGCCGAGTAGACGCCGACGCGTTGTTGGTATCGCCCGAGCATCAATCCGGCCCGGGTGGGGGAACAGACGGGACCGGTGGTGTAGCCTTGGGAGAAATAGACTCCCTCCCGAGCGAGTGCATCCATGTGCGGAGTCGATACCTCGGCACCGTGGTGGGGGTTGTAGCTGAAGTCAGCGTAACCCTGATCGTCGGTCATTATAACGACGATATTCGGCGGAGTGTCGGCGTACGCTGCAGTGGCGGGAAGAAGTGAAATCAGGCCGCCCAGAACGGCGCTGAAAATGCGGGTTAGGTGGGGGAGCGAACGCATCGGTAGAAAAAACCTGAGGGGATGCTTAGAGCTTTTTGAGGTGCACGAAGTAGGGCGGGGCGTCCCGTTTCTTATCAGGCGAAACGGTCATGGCCAAATTCATGGGGCCGGCCGGAAGACTGAGCTCCTTTGACTCATAAAGGGTGGTCCCGTTTTTGATTTTCGCGGTGAGCTCCTGAGCTCCCAGTGAAACTTGGACCTCCTTGGCAGCGCTGGGCTCGGCCCATTCTAACTCGATCAGGTAACGTCCCGCGCGGTCCAGCTCGATGTGCCATTCGTAGCCGTCGGCGATCTCGCGGCGGTTTTGCCAGCTCAGAGTGAGGTGATCGTTGTGATCGTCCCCGAGGTGCATCCGAGGCGGGGCGAAGTTGTCAGGGCGGGTGGACGAAACGTCATCAAACCACGCGTGGTAGCGCTTCAGCATCGCGGCGACGATTTCAGGCCGTTGGGTGGCTAAGTTGTTCGTTTCGCCCTGATCGGACGTCATATCATAAAGCTCGAATGGCACGGTGTCATTGTGCTCAGAATTGCCGAATCCGGTGGGTCGCAGAAGCTTCCACTGTTGGCTCCGCATCGCCATGTGATGCTCGGCTCTGGGGGCGTCACCACGATGAGCTTGCAAGAATATGTCGCGCGCGGCCCAGTCGGGTGACTTGCCTTCCAGCAGGGGAAGCAGGCTACGGCCGTCGAGATTGGCGGGGAGTTTCACGCCAGCTGCATCCAGGATGGTGGGCATGACGTCGTAATGGGCACTGACGCGATCACTCACGGTGCCGGCCTCGAGCCGGGCAGGCCACCGCACCCAAAGGGGGGAGCGAATGCCGCCTTCGTGCACTTCACCCTTCATGCCGCGAAAGGGACCGGTGAAGCGTTTGCCGTTGGGACCATTGTCGTTGAGGTAGATCACGATAGTATCGCGGGCCACTTCACGCCGGGCCAACTGGTCCATCAAGTCGCCAATGTTCTCATCGACATTTTCGATCATGGCAAAAATTCGGGCGATCGTATCTTGGTCACCGTTCTTGTCGTGCATGATGGGGCTGAGGTCCATCGCCCGATATTTTTGATACAACGCCTCGGGCACATCGTGAAAAGGGCTGTGGGGGGCGTTGGTCGCGATGTAGGCGAAGAACGGTTTTTCGTGATCGATGGATTGGTTGATGAAGCGAGCGGCCGCTTCGAAATACAAGTCGGTGCAATAACCGCGCGTTTCGATCTGCTCGTTGTTGTGGAAGAGAATGGGGTTGGTGTAGCGCCGCTTGTTTTCAATCGGTTCAGACGGCTGGCCGAGCCCGCCGCCGCGGTGTAGGTAAGATTCCTGGAAGCCCTGGTCACTCGCGCGCTGCGGATAGTTATCACCGAGGTGCCATTTACCGAAAATGCCCGTGGCGTAGCCGGCGGCCGACATCGCCTCGGCCACGGTAAACTCCGTGGGATACATCATCGACCGACCTTTGAAGGTATCGACGACGCCCGTGCGGTAGTTGTAGCGCCCGGTCATGAGATTTGCGCGGGTAGGGGAGCACACCGGACTCACGTAGAAGTCGCTCATCGTCGCGCTCTCGCGCGCCAGTTGATCGAGGTGAGGCGTGTTGATGAGCTCGTTACCCATGATGCCGAAGTCCCCGTAACCTTGGTCATCGGTCATGATGAGAATGACGTTGGGGTGGGGTGACGCGTGGGCTATCGCGATGGCAGCAATCAGGCTTAAGCAGGAGATGAAGAGTTTGGGTAAGGTGAGCATGAGAAAACAGGGGACGGTTGCAGTAGGTTAACCCCAGATTGGGGAAAAGTCTTACGGCGGTTATAGGACTTTAGCTTTTGAACGTGGGGTCGAGAGGGAAGATTGAATTGAGTTTTCCTGGTTCGTGGAATCGAAGAACGAAGAGCCCTCTAGGCGATGCACCATTGGAATATCGAAATGTTTATCGAAAGAGGGAGCAGTGCATCACCCCGCTTCGCATGTACTCTTGAACGCTCGCACGACATTCCGAATCTCGAGGCATGGCGGGCCTATTGATAGTCGCCGCGACGAGCACGAAAACCGATCGGATGGAGGCGCAGATCTCCTCGGATTTCGCAACCACTTGGTGGTGCGATTGAATGGGCAGCAGGAGTCAGTAGCCGGGGTGTTTCATCCAGCCATAGACTGCACCGACGGGGGCGGGCTGAACCGGATTTTAGAGCTAGGGCTGCCAGGGGATTTGGCCGGCCTCTTGAATGTGGAGGCGAAGTTGATGAATCAGGTCTTCCGCAATCGGACCTTTGGCGGGGAGGGGGTTCTGTTCGCCCGGGTCTTCGTCAAGATCGACGAGTAGCATGGGCTCGAACGAGGTGTTTTGAGCGAGCTTCCGCGGTCCTTGGCGGATGGCGTAGTAGGCTCGTTTTTGGTCGGTATTGTTCCCTTCGCGGCGCACCCAGATCATGGTGCGATCCGGATCGCCCTGACCTTGATCGAGCCAAACGGAACTGAAGTCGTGACCGTCGATTTCCATGGTGACGGGCACCCCGGCGATCTCGCAGAGGGTCGGTAGCAGATCCATCGTCATGCCGGGAACGTTCGAACGTTTCACGGGAATCTGGTCGGGCCAGACGACGCAAGTGGGAACGCGGATGCCGCCTTCCCCATGATTCTGTTTGCCGCCCCTCCACGGGGTATTGAGTGCCCGGTGCGGGAGGGAGCCTCCATTGTCGGAGGTGAAGATAATGAGCGTATTGTCGGCGACTCGCGATCGACACGAATCCGCATCCCTATCTGCCCGACCTAATCCGTCGGGCGGATGTCGTCATGCCGTGGAATCCGCCAGGCTACACGCCGCATTTCCAAAACGAGATGCAACGCTACGCCACCAACGTGAGCGACGATCTGGCGTGGTGCGCGGTCAATGGCATCGAGTATGCCGCCTGCGTTTACCCGGGTTTCAACTGGTATAACCTGAGCCGCCTGAAATTTGGGGAGATGCACCCGACCAACCAGATTCCCCGGCAGAAAGGCCGTTTTTATTGGGGCCAGATTGAAGGCGCGGGTGCCGCGGGTGCCGAGATGTTGTATGTCGCGATGTTTGACGAAGTCGATGAGGGCACGGCGATCATGAAGGTTGCGGCGCAACCACCGGTCGCGGAAGCGCCCGCCCTATTTGTCGGTCTGGAACCAGGAGTGCCCAGCGATCACTTTTTGTGGCTGACGGGCGAGGCGGGTTGGCTGATTCGAGGAGAGATGGCGTCTTCACCCGATCACGACCTGCGCTTGGATCCGACTACGCGTGATCGCTAGGTGAGAGCCCGACGAGACGTCAAAGCAGGCTCTCGGCTTAGATTGAATGCAGGAGCGTGCTCGCACGTGACGGTGGGAGCGAGTCGGTGGCATGGTCGGTTTGGCGTGGGATTGATCAAATACCCTAGCGGCGCCGAAAGGAGGACCCTCGCCTGCCGCCAGATCGGGTTGGGATGATGAAAGCGAGATTGAATCCGTAAGGATTCTCCAATTCTGGCATTAATATATGATGATTCGCTGCTTTCTACTCCTCGCGACGATAGTTTTCGTCACGGCCTTATCCTACGGTGCCTCCAGACCAAACGTGGTGCTGATTCTGGTCGATGACATGGGTTATGGTGATCTTCGCTCTTACAATTCAGAATCCAAGATTCCGACCCCCTCTCTGGATAAGTTGTCGCAAGCGGGCATGCGTTTCACGAACGCTCATGCGGCCGGCTCGGTTTGCCATCCGTCGCGCTACGGATTGATGACCGGCCAGCTCCCCTTTCGCGTGGATTATTCAGGCTGGCGCGAACGTCCCTCGATTGCCGCAGGGCGCACCACCTTAGCTTCGATGCTTCGGGCGGAGAACTACCGGACGGCCATGGTCGGTAAATGGCATTTGGGATTTACGGAAAACGGTTATGACCAGCCTTTGCTGGGCGGACCCATTGATCGAGGGTTTGACACCTACTTCGGCATTCGAGCTTCGACGGATATACCGCCCTATTTCTATATCGATGGTGATCGCGCGTTGGTGCCCCCCACTCATGCAGTTGAAGACAATTTCAGTGAAGGCTGGACGAAAATCCAAGGGGCGTTTTGGCGGGAGGGTGGCATCGCGCCTAATCTACAATTGGAGAACGTTTTGCCTCGGTTCACCGACGAAGCAGTGGGGGTGATTCGCGACCATGCGCGATTGGCCTCGGCCGACCCGCTGTTTCTCTACTTGGCCTATCCTGCTCCTCATACGCCTTGGCTGCCGTCGGAGGAGTTTCAAGGCGTCAGCGGGGCCTCGATGTATGGGGACTTTGTCACGATGGTTGACCACATGATCGGTCGCGTGCTGACGGCGTTGGCCGAGTCGGGTATGGCCGAAGATACCTTGGTGATTTTCAGTTCAGATAACGGACCGGTTTGGTATGATACAGACGTGCAGAAGTTCGGCCACGATGCGGTCGGAGGCTTGCGCGGGATGAAGGGCGATGCTTATGAAGGGGGGCACCGGATGCCCTTTATCGTGCGATGGCCGGGGCAGGTGGCGTGGGGGTCGAGCTCGGATCAACTGATCTGCTTTACCGACCTGTTGGCCACGCTGGCCGACGTCACTCAGCGCCAGTTGGGAGTCGGAGAGGGACCAGATAGCATCAGTTTTCTCCCTCATCTGCTGGGGACTGATACCGCTCACGATGAGGCGCGTAAGACGTTGGTTTTGCAGTCCTCCCGCGGGCTTTTTTCCGTGCGATCAGGAAAGTGGAAATACATCAACGGCGCCGGATCAGGAGGGTTCTCCGGGCGGGATAAACCGCCGAACTCGTCAGCGAAAATTGACCGACAGCTCTACGATCTGGAAGCAGATCCGAGCGAAACCACTAATCTGTTTTTGGAACGTCCCGAGGTGGCGAAGCAATTGGAGGCTGACCTCCAGCGCACCCTCGCGGAGGGGCATTGGAAATCTTAATACATTTTCAGGGGTAAACACCGGGTGAGTTCGGTGTCATGACCGAGCTCACCCGTTAAATCTCAAGTTGGATAAATCAACTATCAGTTAACTCAATTTTGTTTCCTTCCAGGAGTAGGCTTAAGGGTTTCTGCATTTATTCCGTAAGCTAACAGGGGCAACGGAGTAAAGAGGTAGTTAACGTTCGAATGTATCTAGCGATGCATCGAAGTGAACCTAACTCAACTTAGACCACTACTAACCTATGATACCCCCTAAAACCTACTTAACTAGGTCTCGCGGTGTGATTTCCGCTGCGATGCTTACGCTCGGCGGAGTTGCATTTGCGCAAACCGCCTCGGTCGATAACGAAGAGGCGATTCAATTATCCCCCTTCGTGGTCGATGAGTCAGCTGATCTCGGTTACGCGGCCAACAATACGCTCGCCGGCACTCGTCTGAATTCCAGTCTACGCGACACCGCTGCCTCCATTTCGGTGTGGACGCCAGAATTTATGGAAGATACCGGATTCGATAACATCGAGGAGCTGATCGCTTACTCCACCAACACGGTGATCGATACGGCGGATGCAGGTGCCGGTGGTTTTTTTAACACGTTTACCAATGCCGCCAACGTCACCCAAGCCGTGCGCACCCGCGGGATTTCCGCATCAAAGTCGATCGACTACTTTAAGGCCATCATCCCGAATGACTCGTATCGAGTTGGTCGATACGACGATGCGCGTGGTCCGAATGGCGTGCTTTTCGGCGTGAGCTCAGCCGGTGGGTTGATCAATCAATCCTCTTACCAAGCGAGTCTGAACCGCGACTCGGGGCGGTTTAAATATGGCTTTGGCAGCAACGACCGAAACCGGGCGGAATTTCGTTTCAATAAAGTGATCGTGCCTGACGGTTGGGCCATCGCGATTGCGGGACTGTCCCAGGACAATGGGCATTGGCGCGATTTCGCGACCGATGAGAAAGACCGCATTTACTATGCGACGACCATCGACTTTACTGACCGCATTCGTTTCCGCGCGAATTACGAAAACGGCTTTGACCATGTGACCACGGTGCAACCCACCGCTCCGGTTGATGAAGGGTTACCATTCTTAGACAACCTGTTGGCCTTCGGGATCGACGCGGTCACCTTTGAGCCCACCGGAGGCAATCCCAACAATGCCATGCGCGCTTTGGGCGTGACCCGACGGGACGGAAATCCGCGACTGCGTAACGGGACCTACCGCGGCAATTCCCAGATGCGATGGACTTATGCCGTGAACGATCAGGCATTTTACAACGCGACCGGATCCTTTATTACCGATGGATACAACGACGAGCGCGTGCGTCATCCCGATGGCACTCCCGGACTCGGCGGCGACAGAATCCGCATCAACGATCCTGGGTTCATGGCTCCCGAGCGTTACCTTCCTAGTCCCGATCACTTTCGGGAAACTGATTTTGAAATGCTCAGTGCATTTCTCGACATCGATTTACCCGCCGAATGGTATTTGAATGCTCAGTTTGCGAAACAAGAAGCTAATATCGAAACGTATTCGCTCTCGGGCCCTCGACCTGAATTATTCGGTGACCCCAATACGACTCGCGGCATGCCCGAGTTGGGTTTCGGCGTGAATCCCTATGCTGGCCAGATGTATCTCGATGGTGAGTGGCGCAATGATACGAGCTTGAACGATTTTGAGGAGATCCGCGCTTCGCTTTCGCATCGCTTCGAGCCCAGTAAGAAATGGCTCGGCTCCCATCAGGTGGCGGTTTCCTATGCTCGCACCGAGGAACGGCAAACGCGTAACCAGAAAGAACACGTTCTGGGTGGAAACCCCAATGGGTCGGGCACATTTATCGATCGTGACGGCAATCGCTACACGAACTCCGACTACCGCAACAACGACAATCGAGTTCAGGTTCGAAACTACATCGATTTGAACGACACTAGCACTTGGCGGGCCGGGGGGTGGTCAGAACTTCCCGCGACGCTCAGCACCGATCGTTGGACTCCGGGCACGATGACCGCGTATCCGACGGTCTTTGCTTACGACACGCCGGGCAATCTGAATTACATGGCGGACACCCTCACTGAATCCGCCTTGGCCGTCACCCAGAGTTATTTCTGGGATAACCGGATCGTGGTGACGCTTGGTTTCCGCCAGGACGACGTGAAAATTACGCGCTACGGTCATCAACGTGATTCGATTCTCGGCTGGCTCCCCAGCGACTCTATTACGGAAAATTCTGAATCGACCAATGATATCATCCCGGCTTCACCCGAAGTCGACTTCTCCGGCAATGTGCGCACGACTGGTCTGGTCTTCCACGCGACCAAAAACTTTTCCCTGATTGCCAACGAATCCAGTAACCTCGGGGTGCCTGATTTTCGCCGCACCGTGTTTCCCGATGGATTGAATGCAGCGCCTTCCGATGGTACGGGCGTCGATTTCGGCGTGGCGTTCAACTTCCTCGACAACCGGATCAGCGGTCGGGTGGTCTACTATGAAACCGAATCCATCGGGGAGGCGTCGGGCGGTCGTGATGGTACGGGACAGATGGAAAGTATCTACGATCTGTATGAGACTTACTTAACCGGGGCTCCATTGGAGGAGTTACTGACCCGTCGCATCGAACTGCGTCCGGAGGTCAACGGCAAGATCTCCGACAACCGTTCCTCTGGACTCGAACTTCGGCTGACCACAAACCTCACGCCGAACTGGCGCGTCAGCTTAAATGCCGCCAAGACCGACCGATCAGTTGAGAAACTTTACCGCCAATCGCAGGCCCACTTGGGCCTCATTCGCGGAGCTGATGGCTTGGTGCAACAAGGGGCTACGTTCGCGGCTGAAATCGAAGATCCCTCCGATCCAGGCTCTACGATTGAAGCCTACACGATCGATTCCTCGGCCTATACCTCCGATGGGGTGATGGCCGCCTTCTTGGGTTTTGAGAATGACCTGCCGGCGGGATTCAACCTGCAAAATACCGGAATCTCGTTCGAGGTTTGGGATTTGGTTGAGGATATGAACGACCGGATTCAGCAAGATGAAAAACGCTGGGGCCTGCGTCCCTATCGTTTCAATGTCTTCACGGCCTACGATTTCAAAGAGGGCCTGCTGAAAGACTGGTCCATCGGTGGTGGTTACCGTTGGCAAGACGCCAATGTCATTGGCGAAGATCCTGATGGTAACGAAGTCCGGGGCAAAGCCCGCGTCGAAACCGATATGTTCATCCGTTACCGCTTGAACCGTTTCGCCTTCAGTGAGCGCGGGCGTTGGAGCTTCCAAGTGAACGTCTACAACGTGCTGGATAACCGCGATGTCCTACCTGGAAATCTCGGAGGCGATGAGTTTTCGTTCCAAACGGTTCCCGGCGGCCGAGGGGTCGCCTATCAACGTTTTGATAACGTGCCCCCGCGCGAATTCCGCTTCAGCGTTTCTTACGATTATTGATTTTAGGCTTTAATCGTATGTCGGTTAGGGAGTCCCCATCTCTGCTGAGGTGGGGACTTTTTTGCTGAGTCAGAGTAGTACGCCACTCTGCCGCTCCGATGCGGAATGAGTCGCTCAAGGAGAGGCAAATGGCCGGTAAGTACTTCCCGATTGGGGGCGACCCGGCGAAGCGATGATTCAGCAAACTAGGGCAAAAAACTTGGTTGCGGGCGCGGCGCTTTGAGGCCAGATGGCCAACTCCGTTTTACCCGGATAGGCGGTATAACTATTTTCTTAAAAATTTATATCGACGCCGTAAATAACTTCAAGCAACCGGCATATAGCTTCGCCAGAGTTCTTTCACATTAAAATGTTTGGTTCTTTTGAAACACCCCGCTCGTGAATGGTGATTCCGACTGGCCGGTGCACCCCGAACGCCTTCGCCGAAGAATCTTTTCGTGAACGCCTAAACGAAATTCATGGAAGGGATAAGCCGATAGGAACGGCCAAGCTGGGCCCCCGTGACGTGTCTAAGTTTAACTGAACTGCCCAGACACCGCGCAACATTACTCTCAGCTAACTAGCTAACCTCATGAAAAAAACTATATCCCCCTCCGGCAAACCAAGCGGTTTGTTCGCGGCAGCATTGTTGTCCGCCACCAGTAGTATCGCCTTCGCCCAAATTGCCGTCGAAAACGCCGAAGAAGCCATTGAATTGTCTCCCTTCGTCGTCGACGAATCGGCTGACCTCGGTTACGCCGCCAACAACACGCTCGCCGGCACTCGTCTGAATTCGAATTTACGCGATACGGCGGCCTCGATTTCGGTTTGGACGCCGGAATTTCTCGCAGACACTGGCTTCGATAACATCGACGAATTAGTCGCTTATTCTGCCAACACGGTAGTCGATACGGGCGATGCGGGGTCCGGTGGATTTTTCAATACTTACACGAATGCCGCGAATGTCACTTCGGTGGTCCGCACGCGGGGCATTGCTGCCTCCAAGTCGATCGACTACTTCAAAGCTATCATTCCAAACGATTCGTATCGAGTCGGTCGTTACGATGACGCCCGCGGTCCTAATGGGGTGCTCTTTGGAGTCAGTTCCGCCGGTGGGTTGATCAATCAGTCCTCGTATGAGGCGAGCGTAAATCGTAATTCGGGACGGTTCAAATATAGCTTCGGCAGCGACGATCGTAACCGCGCCGAGTTCCGCCTGAATCAAGTCATCGCCCCTAAAAAATGGGCGATCGCTCTGGCTGGGTTGACGCAAGACAATGGTCATTGGCGCGATTTTGCGTCAGACGAGAAGGATCGGATCTATTTGGCCACGACGTGGGATATTAGCGACCGCATTCGGTTTCGCGCGAACTACGAGGATGGGTTTGATCATGTGACCACCGTGCAGCCCACGGCGCCGGTGGATGAAGGGCTCCCCTTTTACGACAATCTCTTGGCCTTTGGGGTGGGCGCGGTGACGTTCCAACCGAATGGGGGCAACCCGAACAACGCGATGCGCGCATTGGGTGTGACGCGTCGTGATGGTAACCCGAATCTTCGTAACGGGGCCTATCGCGCCAATTCTCAGATGCGGTGGACCTATGCCGTAAACGACAACACTTTCTACAACGCGACCGGGTCCTTCATCACCGATGGTTACGATGACACTCGAGTCCTTCATCCCGATGGCACTCCCGGACTCGGCGGTAACAGAATGCGCATCAATCGTCCCGATTTCGTGGCACCTGAACGTTACTTCCCCGGGCCGGACCACTTTCGTGAAACCGATCTGGAAATGTTCAGTGCTTTTCTCGACGTGGAGATATCCGATGACTGGTTCCTCAACCTCCAGTTTGCCCAACAGCAAGCCGACATAAATACTTATTCTTTGGCGGGTCCACGGCCGGAGTTATATGGTGATCCCAACACCACTCGAGGCATGCCTGAACTCGGCTTCGGGATTAACCCTTATGCCGGGCAGATGTATCTGGACGGGGAGTGGCTCAACGACACGAGTTTGAACGAATTCGAGGAGTTCCGGGCTTCCACGTCCAAGCGTTTTGAAACCGGCAGCAAGTGGTTCGGCTCCCATCAAATCGCGGTTTCTTACGCCCGAACGAAAGAGCGTCAGACCCGAAATCAGAAACAACACGTTCTAGGTGGAAACCCTGATGGCGACGGCACGTTTATTGATCGCGAAGGCAACCGCTACACCGGCTCAGATTATGGCAGTGCGGATAATCGGGTTCAGGTCCGGAACTACATCGATTTAAACGACACCAGCACGTGGAAAGCGGGCGGTTGGACGGAACTTCCTCCGACCCTCAGCACGGATCGTTGGACCCCGGGGACTATGACCGCTTATCCGGTAGTATTCGCTTACGATACGCCAGGGAATCTTAACTATATGGCGGACACCACTACGGATTCCGCCCTCGCGGTGACCCAGAGCTACTTTTGGGATAACCGCATTGTCGTCACCTTAGGCTACCGGAGAGACGACGTGAATATTACTCGTTACGGGCACCAACGAGACAGTATCCTGGGATGGATTCCTAGCGATTCGATCACCGAGAATACGGCATCGACCAACGATGTGATCCCCGCGTCTCCGGAGGTTGATTTCTCGGGTGACGTGCGCACGACGGGATTGGTGTTTCACGTCACTGACAATTTTTCATTCATCGCCAATGAATCGAGCAACATCGGAGTGCCTGACTTTCGTCGCACCGTCTTTCCGGACGGGTTGAATGCCGCCCCTTCTGATGGTTCGGGAATCGATTTGGGCGTGGCGTTCAACTTCCTCAATAACCGGATAAACGGCCGATTGGTTTATTATGAGACGGAGTCGATTGGAGAAGCCTCCGGCGGTCGTAACGGCACGGCCCAGATGGAGGCTATTTACGATATTTATGAGCAATATTTGACCGGTTCGGCCCTCGATGAGTTGCTGAGTCGCCGTCGGGAGCTGCGACCGGAAGTCAATGGTAAGATTTCGGACAATACGTCTTCGGGACTGGAACTCCGCATCACCACCAACATCACCCCGAACTGGCGCCTAAGTCTGAATGCCTCTAAAACAGACCAGTCCGTGGCGAATCTTTATAGCAAATCTCGAGCCCACCTCGGCTTGATCAAGGGCGGGGATGGTTTGGTCCAGCAAGGAGCGACGCTGAGTGCGGAGATTCCTGATCCTAACGATCCGGGCTCGACCATCGAAGCCTACACCATCGATCCTTCGGCCTACGCGCTGGATGGGGTGGTCGCCGCTTTCTTGGCGTTTGAGAACGATCTGCCGGCTGGTTTTAATCTCCAGAACACGAATATCTCGTATCAGTTATGGGATATGGTCGATGACATGAACGACCGGATCGAGCAGGACGAAAAGCGCTGGGGACTGCGACCCTATCGGTTTAACGTCTTTACGGCCTACGATTTCAAGGAAGGTCTGTTGAATAACTGGTCCATCGGTGGTGGCTACCGCTGGCAGGATGCGAACGTCATTGGCGAAGATCCAGATGGGAGTGAAGTATTTGGCAAGGCCCGGATCGAAACTGACATGTTCATCCGTTACCGGTTGGATCGTTTCGCCTTCAGTGAACGCGGTCGTTGGACGTTCCAGATGAACGTCTACAACGTGTTGGATAATCGTGACCTCATACCGGGCAATTTGGCCGGTGACGGTTACTCCTTCCAGACCGCTCCCGGTGGAAGTGGGGTCGCGTATGAACGCTACGACTACGTGCCACCGCGGGAATTCCGCTTCAGTGTTTCCTATGATTATTAATGGGGGTCGTAATTGATTCTGGTTATCTCGCCCCCGCCTTAAAAGAGGCGGGGGTTTTTTGGTGCCAAAATCACCGCGAACAGTATTATTCTCCTTAATCTACTCCTTATGACTATCCGACCGACTGCGCTCGCTTTTGCCCTGCTTGCATCCCTCTCAATCTCATCCGCCCAACCTTACCTTGGTAATGGCATCAAGATCGGCGAGATGACTACCGACTCGACCATCGTCTGGCTGCGATTGACGGAACAAGCCGAACCCAAATGGGACGGCTTGCCCTGGCTTGGCGTGGAGGATCGCGAATTCGATGTTGGCGAGCTCGGTGAGAAGCAATTTCCGCCCGGCGCGAAGATCCCGGACATGGCAGGCAGCCTACCGGGGATCGAGGGCGAAGTGCGGCTCAGTTGGTGGCCGGAAAATGGATCGGGCGCAAAGCGTCAGACGGGGTGGTTGTCGGTCGAACCAGATCGAGACTTCACCCGGCAAGTGACGCTGGCAGGGTTGGAGGCCAACAAGGATTACGCGCTGAAGGTTGAAAGCAGATCCTTCCATGGTGAGTCGGGTCAATCTCTCACCGGCTCCTTCCGTACTGCGCTGGATCCCGCTCAGAGTGAACCGTTTCGATTTGTCATATCGACCTGCCAAAGTTGGAAGACCCGAGACAAGGGCACGGCGGGTCTCCAGATCTACGATGAGATGTTGGCGCTCGATCCATCCTTTTTCGTCCATCTCGGCGACATTGTTTACTACGACAAACGCAGCGCCGGTGGCGACGTGGATGCGCGCACGCCGGAGCTCGCCCGTTTTCATTGGAACCGTTGGTATGGGTGTTCCGACGTGATGAAGTTCCACCAGCACGTTCCGAGTTTTTTCATCAAAGACGATCACGACACGGTCACCAATGACGCGTCGCCCGGTCGACGAGAAGGGGACCTCACGTGGGACCGCGGACTCTCAATTTTTCGCGAGCAAGCACCGATGGGCGAGAAGACCTATCGGAACCGACGTTGGGGTAAGGATCTGGAGTTTTGGATCGTCGAGGGACGAGACTTCCGTAGTCCCAACAAAATGAAGGACGGACCGGACAAAAGCATCTGGGGCCCTGAGCAGAAGGCGTGGTTTAAGCAAAGTGTGCTCGCTTCGGATGCGCCGTTTAAGATTCTGTTTTCACCGACGCCCGTGGTGGGGCCGGATCGGGATAACAAGAAGGATAATCATTCCAACGAGAATTGGACCCACGAAGGGGATGAGATCCGCAAGTTTTGTGCGGAAAACAATATCATCGTGATCTCAGGTGACCGACACTGGCAGTATCACAGTATCGATGACGGGACCGGGGTTCATGAGTATTCCTCGGGAGCAACCTCCGCCACTCACGCGGGTGGCTTTAGCTTGGACCTACGGACGGACGAGCACCAATACCTCGCCATCATCGGCGGATTCCTCAGCGGCGAAATTAACCCAGGAAGCGACGGAGATCAACTCACGATGCGGCACCATCGGGTCGATGGCAGCGTCGCCTATGAATACGCTTATTCGCGCCCGGAGTGAGCAGTTGCGCTGGGGGGGCACTATTTTGCTCCTTGGGTTTAATCCCCGGAAGCTTGCTTGGGCTTGGATTACGGTAGGTGGGCGATGGGGGAGGGGCTGGGCGTCCACCCTTTCGGCTTTACCTCAAGCGCGGCTACAGGGTGGGGCGGGTTCGGTGGAGTGACGTCGCCGCGTTTGAACGGAGTAAAAAGGTGGGGGCGGTAGAGTGGCGGGGGCGCGCGGAGGCGGAGGGGCAACGCCTCCACCCGTTCGGCTTTGCTTCAAGCGCGGCGACGAGGTGGGCTGAGGGAGGGTAAGAGTGGTGGGAATTATGCGATTTCCACGCCGTGACATATCTCGCATTTTGCGAAAATCAGGCTAAATTAGCCACTATGAATGCTCGATCACTGTTGTTTTTAATGGTTACGGTGTTGGTCGCGGGGTTCGCTGCTCTGAACTGGAGTCTGTTTACCGAACCGGCCCCTTTGTCTCTCGGCTGGCTAGAATTTCAGGCACCTCCGGGTCTGATACTTCTGGTCTTTAACCTGTTGGTCGCGGTAGCGATGATGAGTTATATCAACCACCTGAAGAAGTCCGCTCTGATTCAAGCTGGATATAGCGCTAAGGAATTACAGAACCAACGAAAACTTGCCGACAGTGCGGAAGCTTCGCGATTTACCGAGTTGAAGCAGTTTCTCAGCCTCAAGTTTGATCAAAGTAACGAAGACGAAGGCAAGTTTCGGCAAGAACTCGAATCTCGGTTTAACGCACTTGAGGAGCGCCTTGTCGCGATGCCAAAATTGGGTGCTAGTGCTACCCCCGTCGCCGTGGTTCCCTGCTCTCCGCTAGAGACACGCAAACCGGCAAAGAGTGCGATCCGGTATGATCCCGGTGCTTAGTCGAACCCTTCCAGCAGGCGACATGGCGCCGGGTTAGAAATGACGAGAAGGTCGCCTCTCGCACTCTGATTTATTTGGGGACTCAGACTCATTTGGCGGCCAAAAGGTTACTCAATTCTATGAGAGAAATTGCCTCCGTTTCATTGTTGATGGGAAAGCGAACCTCACCGGGGTAAACGACAAAACGCTGAGTGGGGTTAAGATCCTGACAAGCTTCGTGGAATCCGCGAGTGAGTCTGGGGGCTTCCGCATGTTTGATTTCAATCAACCATCTCTCGTCGCGTCCAAAACTCAGCACGAGGTCCACTTCCGCACCTGCCGCTGTGCGAAAGAAATGCGCCTCTCCGTCGTTGGGTAAATGGGCGAGTAGCATTTCAATCACAAATCCCTCCCAGCTCCCGCCGACGACCGGGTGTCCCAGTAAGTTTTCCCGAGTCTCTATGCCCAACAAGGCATGAACGAGTCCGGAATCTCGGACATAAACTTTGGGTGACTTTACGAGTCGTTTCCCGATGTTAGCGTGCCAGGGCGTGAGTCGTCGCACAAGCAACAGGTCAACCATCAGATCCAGATAGCTGGCGATAGTTTTTCCATCGACACCGAGGTTTCGGGCAAGTTGGGCGGCGTTAAGCAGGCCGCCTTGATGGTGAGCGAGCATCGTCCAGAATCGGCGTAAGGTTTCGGCTGCGATCCGTGGGCCAAGTTGGGGGATGTCGCGCTCCAAGTAGGTGCGGATAAAGTTTGTCCTCCAGCGCAGACTCTGGGCGTTACTTCGAGCAAGGAAACTGTCGGGAAACCCTCCCCTTAGCCATAGCGGCTTGATCGCGTCAGTGCCGGCTTCAGTTGCAGTGAGTCCGGTCAGTTCAGTGTAAGCGATACGGCCGGCCAGCGATTCACTGGTTTGTTGGAGTAAGTCGATTGAGGCGGAGCCAAGAATCAGAAACTGTCCCGTGCGAATGCCTTTGCGGCGGTTGGCATCGATCAAACCGCGGAGGCCTTGAAAGAGTCCAGGCATCCGTTGAGCCTCGTCGAGAACCACGAGTCTCCCGCTTTGTTCAGCAAGGAAAGTCTCCGGATTCGCCAGTTTTGCGCGATCAATTGTAGACTCTAGATCGAGATAGAGAGAATCGCGTTGTTGGGCGATCTCCAGAGCCAATGTGGTCTTTCCGACTTGGCGTGGTCCGAGCAGCCCTACGGCTGGAAACTCTTCGAGTAATTGGGAAACTTTGGCGTGTTCGCCTCTCACTATCATCCTTGTAAATAAGGAATATAGTTCCGTAATTACAAGGTTAATGTAGTCTGAATAGCGGACGATCTATCTGCACTGATACCCGGAATGGGGCCTGATTTCTTAACCCATGGGCCTTTGAGACTCGATGGTGTGGTGACGAGCTTTGGGTCGGTGGATGCTATCCAACCTGGGTGGGTTCAAACGGTCGGGATCGTCCCTTTCGGCCACTCAGGGCATCCCCTGATGAGGTAGGAAACAGATTGACACGCCACGGCGGATAGTCAGTATGTGACCTCATACCCCGTCCCGCCCAAATCCCTAGGCGTTCCATGCTCCGTAGCACCTCCGCGTCGAAAGTCTTCTTACCCGTTCCTGAACCTTGATTTACCATGATCGACCGTCGCCAATTTCTTAAGTCCGTCGGAGTCGGACTGGCTCTGCCGACTCTTGAGTCGATTCCTTCTGCGTCCGCGATGGGCGCCCCGGTGAAGGCTCCGGTAAAACGTCTGGTGGCGATCGGGACCTTTCTGGGGTTTCACACTCCCAGTTGGTTTCCCGAAGAAGCGGGGAGTGATTATAAGATGTCACCGGTCCTCGAGTCGCTGGATGATATGCGAAATCAATTTTCGCTTTTCTCGGGTCTCGATCATCGCGGAGCCAATGGGCACAAGAATTGGAAAAACTATCTCACGGGGGTGGGGACCCCGAGTGTTTCGTTCGATCAAGTGGTGGCTAAATCAGTGGGAAGCGCCACCCGGTTTGAATCACTGCAACTCACGTGTGGAACTCCTCCTGCTGCCGCTCAAATGAGCTTCACGAAGCAGGGAATTTTCCTGCCGTCGATTGGTCGTCCCAGTGTGCTGTATAGCAAATTGTTCAGTTTGGAGTCCGACAAAGAGCGGATGGGTTATCTGCTGGATAGTGGTGGGAGTGCCCTCGATCTGGTGATGGGGGAGGCCAAATCATTGCAGCGTCGAGTGACTTTACGAGATCGGGAAAAATTGGGTGAATATTTTTCGTCAATTCGAGATGTGGAGAAGCAGCTTCAAAAGCAGCGCCAATGGTTGGATAAACCTTCGCCGAAAATCGACTACCCCTTGCCGGAGTTTGATCCTATGGCGCCGGACCTATCGTTGGAGTGTGAGTCTATCATGTATGACCTGATGACGTTGGCCCTGGAGACCGATTCCACGCGGGTGATTTCCTTTCTGGTGCCCGGAGCCGGGCAGGTCTTCTCCATCGATGGAAAACTCCTCAGTGCAGGGTATCATGGATTGTCGCATCACGGAAATGATCCGGATAAGGTTGCCGAGTATAACAAGGTAGGCACCGAGCACGTCCTTCGATTTGGCAAGTTTCTGCGTCAATTGTCGGAACGGCGTGATCCTGACGGTAAACCGCTCCTTGATACCACCGCGGTGCTTTATGGCAGTGGGATGGGCAATACGAATACGCATAACAATAGTCGGCTTCCGGTTATGGTGGCAGGAGGCGGATTTAAGCATGGTTCACATCACGCGATCGATCGGGAGAACTCATCGGCAACCACTCCGCTGTTGGGCGATTTGTATTTAACCCTCATGCAGTCGATGGGTTTAGAGACGGGTCAGTTCGCCAGTGCGAATCGGAACATGAACGACTATCTCCTTTGAGAGGGTTGGCGGTAGTTTTACGCTGGGGCGTGACGTGCGGTGGATTAGCCGTGCTGCCGGCTTTGGCGGCGGCGAACGAGGAGGAGTTTCTCACGCCTCTCCCGGATCATGCCGATCAGTTTCTGATCGAATACTGTTTGAATTGTCACGATGAGGAAGAGCAGAAGGGCGATCTGAATCTGGACATGATGGAGATCGATTGGCGCGATCCCCATGCTGCGGCCCCGTGGATCTTAGCCTACGACATGCTCGAGGCTGGAGAGATGCCGCCGAAAAAGAAGCAGCAGCCCTCCTTGGCCGAACGGCAGGGGATGTTGCGGTGGCTCGACGAGACATTGAGTGAGCGAGATCCACCAGGGGGCACCGTGTTGAGGCGCCTTAATCGAATCGAATACGAAAATTCGGTGAGTGATATTTTAGGATTGAAATTCAAGGCCCCCCATAGTTTTCCGGCTGATCTCGAGTTTCATGGCTTTGACAATGTTGGGGCGGGATTGGTGATTTCCCCTCCGTTGATGGCACAGTATTTCGAAGTCGCCACCGCGGTAGCCGATCAGATCATTCCGGCGGCAGCGGTGGTGGTCGCAGCACCGGTTGAAATCACCCATGTTGGCCCCACTGAATTTACCTTAAACTTCACGACGGGGCATCCCATCGACGGGGTTTTAAGGATGGTGAGTTCGTCCGATCCGTTGGCGCGAGGATCGGTTTGGCCCAATCGTTTTGAAGCAAAAGTGACGGGCCTCTATACGGTAGAAATTGATCTTTCCAATTATCGGCCAGTAGACGGACATGTGCCGTTGGTCAAACTACTGGCCTTCCAATCAAAGCTGGGAAGTTTTGCGCTGGCCTCGTCCTTGCGAGAATTGGCCACGGTGCGAGTCGACGCTGAGAGCGCCCGGACCCATGAATTCGAAGTTGATCTGCAAAAGGGGGAAACGATCGTCGTCCACTACGATAATGCGGCGCTCAATAGCGATGGGGACGCGCAACAACTCGAACGGGTTGCGGAGGATCTACTGCAGATTTTCCGAGAAGATCCCGTGTTGGGTGCGGCTTGGAAAGTCGCTGATTATCAGCGATCCGATCGAGGCTGGTCCTGGTGGAATCGGATCCAGAAAATCAAAAACGAACCTGGGTTTAGCGCGGAAGGATTTGATCCAGAGTCGGAGGAAGTTGCAGCGTTCGCACGGAAAATGGCTAAGACGAAAGTCAATCTAGTGGAAACGATGTGTTGTTATCGTTTTTTCAAAGGACCGGGACTGGATATCCACGCGCTCACGATTACAGGACCGTTGCCGGCGGAACGGAAAACAATCCAAGTAGCGGCCGCGGAACTTACCTCAGTGGATTCGACCGGGACGCTGACGGCAGATCAGCACTATCGGCTGATTTCATCCCGGGACTTGGTGGCTAAAAGCTTGGTCTGGCCTTCGCGATTCGAAGCCAAGGTGAGTGGGGTCTACGGTATCGGAATTGACGTCGCGCCGTTTGCGGATGGGGAGGCGATGTTTGAGACCCGGGAGGATGAAGGCCTTCTCGAGGTTTATGCCCGGGAAAGTAGCGCTGAGCTCTATGAGCCGGTTAGTTCGATGCGAAAACTGGCTGAGTTTCGTTTCAACGCGAATCGATTCGATCCACAGGAGTTTGAGACGGAAGTCGAATTAGCAAAAGGCGAAACGGTTGGTTTTCGGTGGGGGAACAGTCCGCTCTATTCCGAAGAAGGCAGCAGCCAGTTTTCTCCGGAATCACTGGCGCCATTGACTGAGAACAAGCGAATTCGGGCGGCGTATCAACGCTTGGGCAAGGCCCGGGAACTCACCCCCTCAGAATACTATGTTGAAATCATGAGGTTGGTTGAAGGTGGTGAATTAGATCTCGATGATCCCGCCTCACAAAAGGCACCGGTATTGGAGTCAGCGGCGGTGCATAACCAATTCGCCAGGATAGCGCTTCAGGATCTGATTCGCCACGGACCGGCGGTCGACATCTTGCAGGCTACGATCGATGGCCCGCTTCGATTGGTGGAGGACCATGAAATGAAAGCGCAACGATTGCGGACGGACGAATTTATGGGAGAGAGACAGGGGCGGAGTGATGAGGAGTATGCCACCGCCATTTTGCATCGGTTTTTGAGCAAGGTGTTCCGGCGTCCGGCCACGTCGGAACAAGTCGTGAAATATGTCGATATAGCTATCGAACATACCGTCGACGGTCGACGTTTCAAAGATGGCATCCATCTCGCGATCCGGGCGGCCTTGTGTGCTCCGCAGTTTCTTTATCGCGGGTTGGAAGCAGGGGTGTTGGACGACTATGATCTAGCGAGTCGATTGAGCTATTTCCTAACGGGATCTCCGCCGGACCAGAAATTATTAGAGTGGGCGGCGGCGGGATCGTTGTCTGAGCCCAAACGACTGGCTTTAGAAACCCGTCGATTACTGGGAGGCAAACGAGTGGAGCGGTTCCTTGAATCGTTCACCGGCCAGTGGCTCGATTTAAGGCTGTTGCCTGAAATCATGCCCGATAGTCGTTTGCTCAACTGGAACGATAACTATCTGGAGGCGATCACGGCGGAGACCCAGATGTTCATCGCGGAGATTTTACGAGAGAACCATCCAATGGAGACATTCATCGATCCCGACTTTACGTATTTGAATAGTTTCAATGCCAAACTCTACGGGCATAACTACAAAGGCGGCAAAACCATGGAGCGAGTCACGCTGGCCCGAGGTGGCAGGCATGGCGGAATTCTGGGACAGGCGAGTGTGATGATGGCGACGGCGAACGGCGTGGATACTCAGCCGGTTCTTCGCGGGGTGTGGTTACTGGAAAACGTGCTCGGTGATCCGGTGCCTGAACCGCCGGCCAATATTCCGGCGGTTGAACCGGACACCAGCGGAGCAACCTCGATCCGTGATTTATTGGCGCGTCATCAGGCCGATCCCAGTTGTGCCAGTTGTCATGCGAAGATTGATCCTCCCGGGTTCGCCTTGGAAAACTTTGATCCCGTCGGCCGATGGCGAACGTCGTATCCGGTTTATGAACTGAAGGGAGAGAAAGTGGTAAAGCGGGATGGGCAAGCCGTGGATGCCACCGGTGAATTAGCTGATGGAACCCGGTTGAATGACGTGATCGACCTCAAGCGTTACCTAGTCGTGAATATCGATGTCTTTTCTCGGTGTTTGACCGAGAAGCTGATGATTTACGCGACTGGCCGGGAGTTGAGTTACGGGGATCATAAAGAAATCAAAGCCATCGTGGCTCGGACCAAAGCCCAGGGTAACGGATTCTCCGACTTGATCGTGGAATTGGTTTTGAGCGAATCCTTCCTGACGAGGTAAGGCCTCGTGGGTAGTGATTTCTGATTTGGTGCGGGCTGGTGGATGGATTTAGCTTCAGTTGAGAACTGAAGGGCCTCAATACCTCGCCATTCTCGGCCGATTTTTGAGTGGCGAAGTGAAACCCACGGCCGATGGCAAAACCCTCGCGGTGCGGCATCACCAAGTAGATGGCAGTGTCGCCTACGAATACAGCTGCACGTCTGGTAGTGGGCGTTCGAAAGATTCATCGCCCGGTGCATGCTCCGGTAGCTTGGGGTATTAGCCGTCCAGCGGACGGATCTTAATGTTCCGAAACTGGGTTCGGGGGCCTTCATCCTGAATCATGATCGGGCCGCGGGCGACTTCGCCCCATCCCTTGATATTCTTATACTTACTTTGGGCGACCAGATCGTAGTAGAGGGGCGATCCTTTCTCCACCTGCACGACGAGGTTGCCGTTGAGCCAGTGCTCGATCTGATTTCCCCGCACCACGATCCGACCTTCGTTCCACGCACCAATGGGTCGCGTCGCACCGGGCGCGGCTTTCACCAGATCGTAGAGCGAGCCACAGGTTCGTTTGGCGCTAGGGTCATCATACGGAAAGTTAGTATCGTCGAGAATCGCGAATTCCAGACCCAAGCCATGCTTCATACTGCGTTTGAGGCTTTCATCGATGAAGTATTTGATCCCGCTGTTGGCTCCTGCCCGGATCTTAAATTCCCAGACCAACTCGAAGCTGCCATAATGCTGTTCGGTCACGATGGCACCTCCGCGTTGTTCGTCGGGAAGCTCCTCGCCTAAACAGGTGAGCAGTCCGTCTTCGATGATCCATCCCGAATCGGGAAACTTATCCAGATAGATGGCCCTCCAGCCGTTGGTGGACTGTCCGTCCCACAGCAATGCCCAACCCGATTCGGTTTCCTCCGGCGTGAGGGTGTTGAGGGAGAATTCAGCCCGAACCGCCAGGTTAGCGACAATCAGAGCGATCAGGGTAAAAAAGCAGTAAGCACGACCGGACATCGGGAGTAGTCGGTGATGGGTCGCATTGACTGCGTCAACCGGGTAGCACCTAGAGCATGGTTCAAAACCACCCTGCAGTTGATCCCTTTGAGGTTATAAGACTCCCGACTCCAATCCCCCCCCTCATGAACGACAAAATTGACCGTCGCACTTTCTTAAAAACCTCCTCCGCGGTCGGCGTTGGTTTGGGTTTGTCCCAGTTGGCTGGTCCGCTCCGGGCGGCCCACCATAAATCCACCATGAATAAGGTGAGGGTAGCCGCCGTGGGCACGAATTCGAGGGGTAACAAACTGGCCGGAATTTTCGCGCAGATTCCGGGAGTGCAGGTCACGCACGTCTGCGATCCAGACGAGCAGGCCATGGCCAAGGGCATCAAGACCGTCGAAGGATTGGGCGGGAAAACTCCGCAGGGCGTGAACGACTTTCGCACGCTGTTGGATCATCCGGACATTGATGCGTTTTTCATCGCGACCCCCGATCACTGGCACGCTCCGGCGGCCATCATGGCGATGCAGGCGGGCAAGCATGTTTATCTGGAGAAACCGATTTCTCACAGCCCGGAGGAAGGTGAAATGGTCATTCGAGCGCAGCAACAGTCGGGCGTCGTTTTCCAGTTGGGAACCCAACGCCGCTCAGGTGAGAACTACTTTCGAGCGAAGGAGGAAATCGCCGATGGCGCGGTGGGGAAACCTTATTTGGGTCAAACCTGGTATGCCAACAGCCGGAAATCAATTGGGCGCGGTCGACCGGCGGCAGTTCCCGCGCACCTTGATTTTAATCTCTGGCAGGGCCCCGCACCTCGGCGTGATTATCAAGATAATCTGATCCACTACAACTGGCACTGGTTTAAGAACTGGGGCACCGGTGAGGTCACTAACAACGCCATCCACGAGGTGGATGTGGCCCGCTGGATGATGGGGCTTGAGTTGCCCCAGCGCGTCTCTTCGTCGGGAGGACGCTTCCATCACGACGACGACTGGGAGTTTTTTGATACTCAAGAGGTGAATTGGGAATTCCCCGGAGGGGCCATGATCAATTGGTCGGGCCGCAGCTGTAATCGCTACCATTTGGAAGGTGCGGGACGTGGGGTGGTCATCCAGGGCACCGAAGGCAGTATCAAGATCGAACCCGATTACTACACGCTCTTTGACCTGAGAGGTAAGGAAATCAGGACCGAGCGACTCGAAGAAACCGTGGGTGCCGATCCGATTCCCGCCCATGTTTTGAATTTCATCGAAGCGGTTCGGGGCAATGTGAAAGCGAACACTACCGCTCTCATGGGGCACCGGACGACGCTCCTGTGCCACTCTGGTAACATTTCTCAGTTCCTGGGCCGGACCATTCAGCTCGATCCGGTTAGCGGACACATCCTTAACGACCCGGAGGCAATGGCCTCATGGAGCAGGGAGTATGAGCCCGGCTGGAAACCGACCGCCTGAATTGAACGGTCGATTGTGATGGAATAGTTGAGGCGAGTCCTTCGGCATCCGAGTAAGCGCTTAGTTTCACCGACTAGGCCGACATCACTTATGTCGTCAATTAACCACCGAAAAGAGGGGGCGATGGCCAATGGTCGAGTTGAGACGCGGAGGGGTTTTCCGTCGCGGGCTCGGCCACCAAGATGAACGACCCGAGTTTAAACCAGACCCATTCTGGCAACGCGAAATTGGTTGGGGGAGCTCAGTGGACCACCGAGCGGGCGATTAAGAGCGGTGAACGGAAGGTTTATTGTCCAAGACTATTTCGCTGGCACCGCTTTTCCCTGGCGCCGAGGTGGAGCTCGCGGCTCGATGGCTTGCCAGACAGTGAATAGGCGGATGACGCCGTTATTTTTCTATGGTGCGAGGGGCTGCCAATTCGAAAAAAGCGGCCCCCTGAAGCAGGCGATGGGGCAGGCCGTCGCGGTCTTGCTCCGACTGAGCTGCTCGACATCTACCTGACCTGAGTGGACCTGGGCGGACTCTCCCGCCTAACCCTTCAGATAGGTCCACCCAAAGGGTAGATACTAAGCGACCCTGAGGTGATGGCCTCAGGGTCGCGGGAGTATGGAAACCGACCGTCTGAACTGAACGGTCGACTTTTACTGAGTAATTAGGGCGACTTCCTCGGAATTTGAGAAAGCGCTCCATGCCACGATCAGATCAATCTCTCTGGTGTCGTGGACTCCCACCGAAAAGTGAGAGCGATGGCAAACGATCGGTTGAGCATCGTTTGAGTTCTCCGTCGCTGGCTCGAGAACCAAGATGAACTACCAGAGTTCAAATCGGCTCTTTTTTGCCGACCCTAGAGCTTTTTAACTTTAGTTGCGCAAGGTCCTTTTTGTCCTTCTCCAACTTCAAACTCTACTTTGTCGCCTTCGTTGAGCGCGTAGCCTTCAGTTTCGGTGTGGTGGACAAACAAATCTTTGCCCCCCTCGTCTTGTTGGATGAATCCATATCCTTTTTCTGAGTCGAACCACTTAATACTTCCTGTAGGCATTATATTTCTTTCTTTGTTTTGTGTTAATTCATCGAGCGAAGTTTGTTACCTCGCTGCTGAAAGCTCATGTATTTAGGCCTCCGGTAGCTGGGGTCAATTCATACTGTTTGATATTTCTTGGGCGCGAGGGGGGGGAGAGCTGCGGGATATTAGCCAGAGTTTTATCAACCAGTAAGGATTTATCTTCGTTGGTTACCCGAGTTTGCTGAGGGAATAGGGGCGCCGGCTGAAGCACGGAGCACGGTGGTCCACTGGCAGATTGGCTCGGACCGGGGGGGCAGCATGGGGCGTCGTCGAGCAACGCTCCTACGGTTGACGGAACTGAATGGGGGTGCCGGCTGAAGCACGGAGCAACGGGGAGACACGGTGCTCGTGAGTTACTCGGGGAGGTGACGTTCCGCGTTATCGAATACTCGCCTCGGGTAATTCCGTTTTGATGCCTTCGTCGAAGGGCATGGTGTCTGTCTCCGGCGTGAGGCCGGTCTCAGCCATGAGTCGGACCAACTCCATCTGTAGATCTGCGACCACGGGCGCAAACTCCGGTCGTCCGATCAAGTTCACCCGCTCCTCGGGATCGGTCTGGAGTTGATACAATTCCGCTAGGTGGCGATCTGGGGTGCCGTCGCCGGTTGGATAACGAATGTATTTCCACTCATCGGTGCGAACGCTGCGCACGTTGGGCGTGTAGGGAAACTGCTTTTCGTAGTTGTAGTGGTAGAACCAAGATGTGCGCCAAGTCGGGTCTTCCGCCGCCGCCAACCGAGCCCATGAGCGACCGGCAATGTCGGGTAGCGGTGTGGCGCCGGCGAGTTCGAGTAACGTTGGAGCCAAATCGATGGTGAGCACCTGTTCATCGATTACCTTGGGTTGATCAGGTGGAGTCAGTCCCGGGAACCGCACGATCTGCACAATCCGGATGCTCGGCTCATGCGCCGTGCGTTTGTCCACCATGCCGTGCTCCCCGCTGAGGATGCCATTGTCGCTGAGGAAAACGATGACGGTGTTGTCGAGTTCGCCGCGCTGCTCGAGTAGACGATAGAGGCGACCCACGCTATCATCGACCGAGAGTAGGGTGGCCCAATAGGCCCGATTCATGGCTGCAAAATCTTTCACCGCCTCGGGACTTTCGTCGGGAAACTCCTTCCGCCAATCGAACAAGGGGCCGTAGATTCCATGCCAAGTGGGCAAACGATCGGTGATCCACGTGGGCTTGTCGTCCAGCATGAAGGCGGTCTCGGGATAAGGCACGCTGACGTGGTCGAACGCATGCGCGTATTTTTCCTCGGGCAGATAGAAACTGTGGGGGGCTTTGTGGCCCAGCATGAGCAGCCAAGGTTGATCTGGATCACGCTCCTGTTCGAGCCACTCCTCCGCCATGTCCGTGACAACATTGGTGTAGTAGCCCTTCACGAGTTTGCGGCCCTGGCCGTTAAAGTTGAATTCGGTATCCCAATACTTGCCTTGTCCCCGGTGCGTGACGAACCAGTTGAATCCCGGTCGGGGCTCATCGTTGGTCTCCCCCATGTGCCACTTCCCGATATAGGCGGTATCGTAACCCTCTCGCTGCAACACCATCGGGAAACTCTGCAGTGCTTCCGGGTATTCTGTGAAATTATTCACCACGCCGTGCTGATGCGCATAGAGTCCGCTGATGATACTCGCCCGGCTTGGAGAACATAACGAGGTCGTGCAAAACGCGTTTTAAAGTAGATGCCTTCCTCCCCCAAGCGATCCATGTTGGGCGTTTTTAGATGCTCGCTGCCGGCGAGGCCGAGGGCATCCCAGCGCTGATCATCCGTGAGGATGAAAAGGATATTTGGTCGTTTGGCGAAGAGTCCGGAGCCGAGTAAAAGAAGGATCAGTGCAGAGGTAAGGAGGCGCGGCGAGGGGAGAGAGGAGAAACGCATGAGGAGGGAGGCGGGAGGGCAATAGTTGTCGCTGAAACGGATTTGAAAAGTGATTTCGGGGAGTAAGTTGGGAGGGGACGGTGAGGCGGGCGGAGGGGACGGTTGGTGGGGG
>Ga0222654_1000222_pt1 | contig 45854 bp, 40 predicted proteins | sample AntAcemetagen421_FD_179805 | JGI IMG/M metagenome (GOLD analysis project Ga0222654, IMG submission 179805) | Saline water microbial communities from Ace Lake, Antarctica - #421 | ecosystem: Environmental > Aquatic > Non-marine Saline and Alkaline > Saline | place: Antarctica: Ace Lake...
ATTTAGAAACGCACTGTGAGATGTTACCAGATGTACTGTCATATAATGTGGTAGGTGAAATCAAAGGTTCTGAATTTCCAGATGAAATTATCGCAGCAGGCGGTCACTTAGACTCCTGGGACTTGTCAGAAGGTGCGCATGACGATGGTGCAGGGTGTGTGCAGTCTATAGAGGTGCTCCGCATTATGAAAGCAATGGACTACCAACCAAAAAGAACTATTCGTGCAGTGATGTTCATGAATGAAGAAAACGGATTAATGGGAGGTCGCAAGTATGCCGAACTAGCTGCGAAGAACAATGAAAACCACATTGCTGCTATGGAGTCTGACAGAGGAGGTTTCTTGCCTATTGGCTTCGGTATTTCTGGTACCAAAACGCAACAGGACAAATTACTAAGCTGGAAACCACTGTTCGAACCTTATAACATTTACCAGTTCAAAAGAGGTGGCGGTGGTGCTGACATTAGCCCATTAAGAACGCAAGACGTTCCGACCATCGGTTACCTTCCTGATAGTCAACGTTATTTCAAATATCACCACACCGGTATTGACAATTTCGAAGTGGTAAATCAAAGGGAGCTTGAATTAGGCGCAGCCGCCATGGCCTCGGTGATTTATCTGATCGATCAGTACGGATTGTAAATTTCAACACTTATAAATATGTGTACCTCATTATTTTTAGGTACTATGTATAAATAGGTACTATCCCACACAACATATTGAGTTTGGCCGCGTTGTACCCTCTACAATAGGCTTTGTAACATATTCTGCAGGACTTCTGTCTTATGGTGTATTGCCCAAAGGACAAACAAACTCAAAACAACATGAAGTCACTCAAAGAATTTTTTTGGTTCTGTTCTGGAGCCAACATTTCCCTGCTCAAGCGTTGCCCAACGGATGCTTCCAAATACACCGGGATGGGTGCTGCAGTATTCTTTACCGGATTACTAGCAGCACTATCCGGAGGTTACGCATTCTTTACCGTTTTCGAAAACCCCTTCTGGGCATTAGCCTTCGGGCTCGTTTGGGGAATAATTATCTTCAACTTAGATAGGTTTATCGTTTCCACCATGCGCAAAAAGAAAGGTGGATGGGCGAAAGAGCTCTTCATTGCTTCACCAAGAATCGTATTGGCCGTAATGCTCGCCATAGTCATCTCCAAGCCTCTAGAGCTAAAAATCTTCTCAAAAGAGATTGACCGAAAGTTGGTTATACTTGAGGAAGGCATTTTTCAAAATGAGATATCGGCTATCGAGAGCAGATATCAAAACCAAGGTCAAGCGTTGCAAAATCAAATCACACTACTCAAGGCAGAAGTCACGGATAAAGCACAAACCAGAGACGAGTTAGCTGCTGCTGCTCGCAGCGAAGCAGACGGCACTGGCGGTTCTATGCAACGCGCTGCTGGCCCAATTTATCAGCTTAAAAAAGCAGATGCCGACCAAGCGCAAAAAGAACTTGTTGCTGCTGAGGGCAGAAATGCTCCAGTAATTCAACAAAAAGAAGCACTGTACACTAAAATGATTGCCGAAAAGGAAGCTGAATTAGCTCAGATCAAAAGAAACCCTTGGAATGGAATGGCCGCTCAACTGGAAGCCCTGCGCATACTTGGCGAAGAGAATCGGGCCATTTTTATAGCCAACATCTTTATTATGCTGCTATTCATTATGCTAGAGTGTACACCCATCATTGTGAAATTGATCGCTCCTAGAGGACCTTATGACGAGCTATTGGAAATTCGTGAACACTTCTTCAAAAACCATAACCTAGAGAAGATTGCAGAGATGGATCATGCGACACATGAGAAGCTCAAATACTTGGTCAATAGCTGACATAAATATGGACCCGACCCCCGAAACTTCGGGGCGGGGCCATATTTTCGTTAACCCTTTACTGTTTTATCTCCTCTTGAGATAGATTTCTTCTTTTATTTCCAGTCTTCCTCTTCTGGTTTTTTCAAAGACTTGAAGTTTCCCGTTTTTCATCATCCATACATCATCATCGTCTGAAAAGTCAAAGGAGTTAGTGCTTCTTCGGTCGTCTCTTCTATCGTGATCTTTGTCTTCGATGATAAGTTGTCCATCATCATTGATTGACCAATCCAGGTATTCGACTTCTCTTTCTCCAAAAATGTTGATGCTTAATTTTACTTCGCCATCTTTTCTAAAATCGAACTTGATGTCAATTTTTTCAACAATATCCATTGCGAAGCTACTGATGCCACTAGCGAATCTCCTAGCTAACCATGACTCCTCTTCTTCGAGTTCTTCTTCAACTTCATCCCGTACCTCTTTTAAATCGATGACAAGATCCCATTCTCCAAGAATATCCTTTTCGCGAACCTTTGATTGTGCAGAAAGTGATGCACAAACCATTACTAGTAATAGTGTTGTTGTGAGTTTTTTCATTTTGACCGTGGTTTGATTTAATAAGTGTTCCTTATAAAGACTTCCAGAAATAAAAAAAGTTACACGGTCTACCTGAATGGTAGGGATTAGAAGTTTGACGGAAAACTCTAAAGATCATGGAGTCAGTAGCTTTTATTAAATGAAAACCAAATACAACCGCTTATCCTTGTCTGGGCCGCTTGCATCCTTTGCATCTTGATTGTTATTATTATACCTTATATTTTCATTAACACATATAAGCAGCGAGTTTTCGCCCAAGGATTAGGCAAAGCGCTGAAATAGAAATCGGGCAATAATTATGACTAAAGAAGGTGCTGAAAAATCTGCAGAAGATGTAAAGACATTTAACTTTAATATTGGAGGGTTTAAGACCATAGTGGCAGCCATAAAAGTGATAGGCATACCAGGTTTCTTAGTTGCGTTTATATCAACGTTATTTATGATATACGGAACAAAAGCACAGAAGAGAGAGTTTATTGACCAATATATACTGTTTAAAACAGACAATGATCACCAGACTGCATGCGTTATTGTAATTGTAGGGCTCATGTTAATCATTTTGATTACCAGCGTGTGGTTTAAACGCACGGAACGTCTCATGAAGGCGGAAAACAACCGAATAGGAGCAGAAAAAACGAAATGGGAGCAGCTTTGGTTTGATAAAAAGCTTAATTCCAGTAAAGAAATTGATTAATATTGTATTATGATTCTTTGGGTATCAGTAAGTCTAATGATGTTGTTGATTGTCGTTATGATTAGACATCAACATCAGGTGTTCTCACAAAAGAAGTTCAAATACACGCTTTATTCCTTAAGAGATCGTGTAAGATACCTTAAGGCATCTGGTCAGATCGCTAATGTAGATCCCTGGGTATTTAGCTATTTCGATGAAACCTTATCCAAATCTATTGGCGAGTCCTATTATTTAACGGCCTATTCCCTGCTAGGATTACTTGTCAGGCATAGCGATAGTGATAGCTTAGATCAGTTTCAACAACAACTAGAAACTTCTGTAGGTGATAATGAGCCGATTATGGCATTGCGTCAAGAGTATGCAGACGCACTTATGGAGTATATTGACGGCCAGCATCATATCACCTTTCGGTACATTATGAAGCCTATAATTCTGGGGATTGTTGGAGTGGCTAAGTTTAAGCAAATGTTCTCTCGAACATTGATTTATCCTGAATCTTCAGTATCTCAGAAGTACCAAGCAATGGGTTTTGCTAGCTAGATGCATTTGCAAATGATAGCTGCTCCGCTAGCAATTTCTTACTCCTCACAAAAATCCCTTCCCCTTCTGCGACAATCTTACCTGCATTATTGGTTATTCTAGACCTACAGGTTATTTCTCCTTCACTCTCTGAAATAAGCTCACCAACGGCTGTTAGCGCATCAACTTCAACAGGTCTTTTAAAATGAATCGTGTAAGATTTAGTAAGTAAAAAGTAAGTCTCTTCTATTGAAGCTGCTGCAAAATAGGCCGAGTCATCCAAGAGTTTGAAGTAGATGGCACCATGCAAAGCGTTCGCAGCATGAAAAAACGATTTAGAGATATTCAGTTTATAGGTAGCCTTCTTGTTTTCTACTTTTATCTCCGCCCCACTCAATAAGTCCTGAATAGGCGCTAAATGAAAAATGCGTTCTAAACGAGAAAAATGCTCACTATTCATAATCCGGAATAAGACCAAACTGGATAAAGTGGTGCTTGAAATGCTTTTTATGGAAGAAAATCCATTCTTCTGACCTCATTGGTCCTCCAAAGGGATGGTCTGCGACAAAATCAGGCGTGGCTTTCATAAAAGCAAGAAATGCATCAGTCTCTTTGATCAGCTTTTCTTTGGCCTCTTCAAGACTACCCGCCCTTAAAGGTTGCAACTCATTTTTGCCTGTAGGAGCAGGAACTGACCTCCTCATCGGACTATCTTTCATCAAATAGGCCTTTAGCTTAGGGAAGTCTTCTTCCTTTGAAATTACCGGAATCTTGATCCGACCGATGGACATTTTAAAAGTAACAATCAGGTGCTCGATCATGTGGTGAGGTGTCATTATTCCCCAAACTGGTTGCTGATTTTCATCAAGGTTTTCGAGTAAGCTGGGCACTTCCTCTGTAAAAAACTTTTCAACCGCTATTAATTGTTCATCCATTTCTCAAAACTAAGGTTACTCATTTAATTATCAACTGTTTAGTTATCTGACAATTTGATTTTATGGCTTTCCATCCTGAGCACAGCGAAGGAACTAAAGTCAATTCAAAAGGCTTTCTGTTTCAAAATTGATATCCCTATGATGCATAGCATTCTCGTTATAAAAATAAGTGAATCAAATTTTAAACATAAAAAAAGCCCCGACTAGCGGGGCTTTCAATTCATTAATCTTCTGATAAGAAAGGATATCTATAATCCTTCGCTGGAACAAATGTCTCTTTGATTGTTCTAGGCGATACCCAGCGCAATAAGTTGATCATTGAACCTGCTTTATCGTTAGTGCCTGATCCTCTAGCTCCGCCAAATGGTTGCTGCCCTACGACAGCACCTGTTGGCTTATCATTGATATAGAAGTTACCTGCAGCATTTTGAAGTGCCTTAGTTGCTTGCTCTAGCGCGTAGCGATCTCCACTGAAAATTGAACCTGTTAATGCATATGGAGAAGTGTTATCGACTAATTCCAATGTTGCTTCAAATTCGTTCTCATCATACACATAGATCGTAATTACTGGGCCAAAGATCTCTTCACACATCGTAGTATACTTAGGATCTTTCGCCAAAAGCACTGTTGGCTCTACGAAATAACCTTTCGATTTGTCATAGTTGCCACCTGCAATAATCTCTACATCTGGACTTGCCTTGGCATCATCAATGTATTTAGCAATGTTATCAAATGACTTTTCGTCAATTACTGCATTGATAAAGTTTGAAAAGTCTTCCGTTGGCCCCATTTTGAACGTAGCCAAGTCAGCCTTAACATAACCCTTCACCTCTTCCCAAAGGTTAGATGGAATATATGCCCTTGAAGCAGCCGAACATTTCTGTCCTTGGAATTCGAATGCACCTCTAGTGATAGATGTTGCTACTTCTTTAGCATTAGAAGATTTGTGCACCATGATAAAGTCCTTTCCACCAGTTTCACCTACAATTCTAGGGTAAGATCTGTACTTGTGAATATTTTCTCCTATGGTCTTCCAAATGTTCTGAAAAACACCTGTACTCCCGGTAAAGTGAATACCACCAAAATCTTTATGATTAAAGATTACACCTCCTGCCACGGGGCCAGAAACGTATACAAGGTTGATTACTCCATCAGGAACACCCGCTTCTTTGAAAACTTCCATCAATACATTTGCAGAATAGATCTGAGTATTTGAAGGCTTCCAGACGATGGTATTACCCATCATGGCAGCTGAAGTTGGTAGGTTACCAGCAATTGCTGTAAAGTTGAAAGGAGTCAATGCAAAAACGAATCCTTCCAGAGGTCTTTGTTCTAGACGATTCCATACACCAGGACCAGAGGCTGGCTGCTGAGCATAAATCTCAGTCATGTATTGAACGTTATATCTTAGAAAGTCAATAAACTCACATGCGGCATCAATCTCTGCTTGGTAAGCATTCTTTGATTGACCCAACATGGTTGCTGCATTTAACTTAGCCCTGTAAGGGCCGGCAATCAGTTCGGCAGCCTTTAAGAAGATAGAAGCTCTGTGCTCCCAGCCCATATCAGCCCAAGCAGATTTAGCAGCCATGGCAGCGTCAATTGCAGCTTCTACATGTGAGGCATCACCAGCATTGTAATGACCAAGAATATGCTGATGATCGTGTGGAGGCGACATCGGCTTTTTATCATTGGTTCTTACTTCTTGGTTACCAATGTACATCGGTACATCAATTTGTTTTGCTCTAGCTTCTGCCAAGGCAGCTTTTACTTCCTTCCTCTCTTTCGAACCTGGAGCATAGTCCAATACTGGTTCGTTCTTTGGGGTAGGTACGTTGAAAAATCCTGTTGCCATAGTTTACTTTTTTATGGTTTAATCAATTGAGTTTGCAAATATACAGTTTCAAAATGCTGTTATGAAACCGACATCTATAGAATGCCTTTTAGCTGAATTAAGTTCTGTATTTCATGCTGAACTGTAAACCTTCCATCCTTTCCTTCTGGATTAAACCAAACATGGTCCATACCGACATTCATGGCACCTTTAATATCAGATTCAAGATTATCTCCAATCATCATGCTGTGTTCTAGCTGAGCACCTGCTCTGTCCATTGCCAATTCGAAAATTTCTTTATCTGGCTTGCGGTAAGCAGTGGTCTCTGATGTAATGATGACATCAAAGAATTGATCCATATTCGAGCTTTCGAGCTTTATGGCCTGAATATCGTCAAAGCCATTTGTAATGATGTGAAGTTCGTACTTCTCAGAGAGGTATTCTAAAATATCATGTGCACCGACAAAGGTTGCGGATTTTGTTGGTGCGAGTGAGACATACTCCAATTCAAGGGTCGCAGGTACATCTGCCCTATTGGCACCGAGTCTGTCAAAGATGGCTGGGAACCTTCTCTCACGAATATCAGGTCGTTGAATTTCACCAACGTTATATAAATCCCAAAGATCATAGTTCACCTCGAAGAAAGTCTTCGCTAGATCTTCTTTACCAAAACGATCTAATTTATCCAATTGATGCTTATCAAAGAGTTCAAATAATGAATCGGTCGCATTGGTGTCATAGTCCCAAAGGGTGTGATCTAAATCGAAGAAAATATGTTTGTATTTACTCAAAAGAAAATGGTTTGTCAATTAACCATAAAATTGAAGCTTAGTTTAGCGCAGCAACTGTTTATTCTGAAGTCGACTTTTGGCAAGCTCTCGGTTCGAATTGAGTACCTCGAAGGTCTCTTGGTCTTTTTGAAGAATTATGTCTTTAACCAAAAATTCCAAAACGCGATTGGTCAACTCTTCCACTTCCTCACGGATACTATAAAACACCCATTGGTCTACTTTGCGTGCACTGACCATACCCGAATTCTTCAAATAGGTAATGTGACGAGAAGTCTTCGTTTGAGTGAACTCTAAAATATGTTCTATATCAGAAATCGTCAATTCACCATTTCTATAAAGCAAATGGAGTATTCTTACCCTAGACTCATCAGAGACTGACTTAAAGACTTGGCTTCCAAAACTGAGACTGAAATTCTTGAGACGCATGGGTTAACAATTGTTAATTTGAAAAGAATAAATGTATTTCACCAATCAAAATATGGTTTTTGCGTGTTATCATTGTAGGGTAGAGTAAATCAATTAGTTAAATCAATTTGACTTACTTTGCGTTAGAGACTTATAAGTGAAGGAAATTAAAAAGAAATATTATCTCATTCTTACCATGGTATTGCTGTCAGTGGCTTTTCTACCTCAGGTAGGCTATGCTCAGGACAAGGAAGAGTTACACATCGTTCAAGTATCTGGGCTTGTGATGAATGCTGATAGTACACAAACCATTCCTGGAGTACACGTCTTTAATAAACGAAGCGGACGAGGAGACATCACTGATTATAAAGGCTGGATTAGTAAGGCTTTTTTAGCAGGAGATGTATTAATCATTAGTGCAATAGGTTTCGAGAACAGAGAAGTCGTGGTACCAGAAAATGTCGGTGATCGTTGGACAGTCATATTAGCGCTAAAAGAAGACTTTGTTGACTTAGGGGAAGTAGAGGTTAATCCTTTCCCATCCGAAGAATTATTCAAAGAAGCCATATTGGCAATGAATTTGAATCAAGATCAACAGAACGTGATCAATAGTTTTGCACCGGAAGTAATTCAAGAGTTGATAAGATCTACACCATTAAATGCTAGCCCAAGTGCAAACTACAGGTTTATGCAAAATCAGCAGTTTGTAAATCTCCAGAACAGTGCTGGACCGAGAGCTAATCCACTTTTAAACCCATTTGCATGGTCGCAATTCATCAATTCCCTCAAGCGTAAGAAGAAGTAGTAACAAAGGGTATTTAGTTTATAGCACTAAGTATATAGCAGCCCAAGAAATTCACTACTCTAATTTTCGAAGATCCTCAAAAGCGGACCATCCATACTACCAGCCTTTATCTACTTTAAACTTTTTCAAGTAGTCAGTCCCTAGCAATTTATCTTCAGCATTTGTAAACCAACTCCTATTCCTTGGTATACGAAATCCTTGCTCAATAACCATATCTTCTAATACGATATACTCCCCGTCATTCTTAGCTTCATCATGGTAAAATCTATAGCCTACCATAGCATATGTACTTGGGTTGAAGTAGAAGTACCATATATCCTCACCGACAGACTCATCATATGTGACCCTTAATGCTAAGACAGGTTTGCCTATAAAAGTTGTTTCAATAACCTCATCGTCAATCCTAGTACCCTCGTCCTTAAGCTTCATTGGCAAGCCATATAGGTAGGTATAATAGTTCCTAAGGAACTTTGCACGATCTACGGTTAAGTTCAATGAATCGGCTTGGGCCACCGTTGGTGCTACAAAATTTACTTTAAAGTCACATGAATCTTTACCATCAACCCTCCATTCTAGCAACTTATCATTATTCAATACAGATATTTCAAAGCCTCCATTGATATTATCCACCACCACATTACTCAATCGAGCTGGGCGATTCGGTGTTTTCATTTCTATCACCATATCCATTTTTACACGATCCCACCAGCCATCTGGATCATGAAATGCGATGGTTCTGTTCACCAATTGATCGGCAGTAATGGACTGGGCATAGGTGGATGCAGCGAGAAAACAAATAGCGAGACTCAATAATAACTTCTTCATAGGAATCGATTGAACTGTAATTTATAAAGCCTTGCGCCTTTATTCCAGTAGATGTTTTTATTTTTGTCTTCTCATAGCACAATCTCTTGCATGGATATCCCCGTTTGGAAGGCTGAATATTTAGAACCTGTACTCGCAATTGCGTTAGTAACAGTGGGCTTTAGCATTTATCATTTTTACTCTATCTCTGATAAAGTTAAAGAAAGCTTCGTTAAAAAATTCGGAGAAACGCGTGGTCAAACAAAGGCTACTTGGGCACACCGCTACGTGGGTGCAATGACCATTGGGATCATTCCAGCAATTATTATGGTATTAGTTTTGGACAAAAATTTGTCTGAATACGGTGTGACTTTCCAGAATCACGACATCTCTTTATATTGGATTTTCGGTCTAGCGCTGATCATTATCCCAATGAACTTCTTCAATAGTAAGAAAGAAAAGAACCTTGCTTTTTATCCTAATGTCAGAGAAAAAGAATGGACAAAAGGAATGGTTGCAAAAAATGCATTCACTTGGTGTGCCTATCTATTCGGATATGAGCTTATGTTCAGAGGCATTTTGCTGTTTGCAACTGTCTCCTTGATTGGAGAATGGCCAGCAGTTATTCTGAATGCTTCCTTTTATGCCTTAGTACATGTACCAAAAAATTTACAAGAAACCATCGGAGCAGTTCCTTTAGGAATTATTCTTTGTCTTGTTACGTTAACCACGGGAACCATTTGGGTCGCTTTCTTCGTCCATATTACATTAGCCTTGTCCAACTTCTTTTTCTCGTTGAGGCATCACCCTGAAATGAAAGTTATTTAATGTCGAAACGTATATTCATAACAGGTAGTACCGGATTTATCGGTAGAAAACTTACCATGAAATTGGCCGATGAGGGCAATGAAGTGGTGGCGCTCATTAGGTCAATGAGTAAAGCGAAAGATCTTCAACACGATCGCATCTCCTTTGTAGAAGGTGATCTTTTCGCAATTGAAGCACTCGAGCATGGGATGAAGGGTTGTGATGAAGTTTATCACCTCGCTGCATTTGCGAGTGTATGGGCTAAAGACGATACATTCAAAACAGTGAACATTGACGGAACGCTCAATGTCTTAAATGCTGCTAAGCAACAAGGAATATCAAAAATTGTAGTAACGTCAACAGCTGGCGTCATTGGACCTGCAATTGATGGGCCTGTCAATGAAGACACACCAAGACAAGTGGACTTCTTTACGGAATACGAAAGCACTAAATACGAGTCAGAGTTAAAAATTAAAGAGTGTGTAGCCAATGGTCAACATGTGGTGATTGTAAATCCAACTCGGGTTTATGGACCAGGGCCATTGAATGTTAGTAACTCCGTAACAAAGCTTGTAAAGCAATACATAGATGGGAAATGGAAGTTTATTCCTGGCGATGGCCTCAGTACAGGCAACTATGTCTATGTAGATGACGTCATCAATGGGCATATACTTGCGATGAAAAACGGACGAGCAGGTGAGCGCTACCTTCTTGGTGGTGATGACGCCACTTATTTCGAGTTATTTGATACTATAGCCGATATTGGTGGCACTAAATACAAGCTCTATAAAATGCCTTTGGGTGTTTTATTGACGTTTGGAAAGATGCAGTTATTCATGGCCGAAAAATTCGGTAGACAACCAATGATTACTCCAGGATGGGTAAGAAAGTATCTTTATAAATGGAGTGTCTCAAGTGCCAAAGCTCAAAGTGAGCTAGGTTACGAAGTCACTCCGTTGAAACAAGGAATTCAAAATACAGTAGACTGGCTGAAAGCTAACGATGTCTGATAAAAACAACACATACTCACTAATAACAGGTGCCAGCAACGGAATAGGAAAAGCCTTAGCCGAAAACTGTGCCGCCAGAGGTCACAATGTACTTCTTATTGCACTTCCTGAGGCAAAGCTCGATGAAGTAACAGAAGCGCTCAAACTGCAATATCCATCTCAATCATTTGATGCACTAGGCACCGACATGATGGACAAGGACAGCCCTCAAGCGATATACGACTGGTGTCAAGCCAAAGGCTATTCTATAGATATTCTTGTGAATAATGCTGGACTTGGCAATTCAGGAGCATTCTTGAGTAGAGATGAGAGTTTTTACTTCGGTCAGATGCAGCTTAACATGGTGGCTTTAGTCATGATAACACACTTGTTTTTACCAGATATTAAAACCCATGCAAAAGGCTACATTTTGAATGTAGGTAGCATGGCTTCATTTTTTGATATCCCTTACAAAGGGATTTACGCTGCAACGAAGCGTTTTGTCTATTCGTTTTCTAGATCGTTGAGAAAAGAATTTGAAGATTCAAATATTGGTGTGACCATACTTTGCCCTGCGGCTGTCTTGACTAATCCTGATGTGATACAACGGGATAAAGAAATGGGCAAGGCTTCACATGCTTCTCAGCAAAGTCCGGAAGAGGTAGCCCGTTATGGTTTGGATCATATGTTTAAAGGCAAACCAGTAGCCATCCCCGGGTTTATGCCAAAAGCATATTGGATTTTAGGAAAGATATTACCTTACCCTATGAAAATGCGCATGTTGGCCAACGCATTTATTAAACAATCCAGATAACCGGAAAAAGAAAAAGCCCCGACCACCAATAATGGAGAACGGAGCTTTGTCTATCTATTTATAGGTATTTCAATTATCTACCAAGTATCTGGTCATACTTCTTCCGTTCACTTCGGCATACTTCGTGTCAATATCCCATCGGACGTCAAGGCCTTTGATATCTAAATCACCTCTAACCTTTGTATACTTCATATCCAAAGACCTTTCAAATTTGGCTGCATTAAAATTAGCACCATCTCTAAATTTCGTGTACTTAAAAATTGCGTCTTCATCGAAAAAGGTTTTTGAAAAATCGGCTTGATCTTCAAATTCGGCATACTTAAATGTTGATTCCTCATTGAAAGAAGACCCTGCGAAGTTCGCAGAACGCTCAAACACAGAGTATTTGAACATGGCATTTCTATCAAACTTACAGTTCTCAAAAGTCACATCACGTTCGAAATCAGCCGTAAAAGTATATTCCGATCTATCATCATGGAAGTAAGCCAGCACATCGTCCTCAAAGGTGACGTTGACAAAAGAAATGTTCGAAGTAATGGTTTCATTGACTGTATTATCACCACCATCACGCCACCACCTTCTTCTGGTTGGCAAGTCAGGCGCCTTTTCATCCATAAAAGTGAAGTCTAGCACGCCTGTAACTGTTACATCCTTATAGGCGATATCATCTCCATTCTTTAAAGCTTCCATAATATCTGAAGCCTTTATTGTCGTTTGGGCAAATGCCGAAACCGAAAGCAGTATTAATAATGCGCAAGAAATGAGTCCGCGGGTAAAGAGTTTTTGAGTTTTCATGACCTTGTTGTTTTTTGAGATAGACTGTTAAACCAAGAATTGGTTACAGTTTCATGAATAATAGATGTACAAAAAATAGAAAAGGTTGCACAAACGGCCATTAACTTTAGCCATTACCAAATAAAAAAGGCCACTCCGACAAGTCGAAATGGCCTTTTATGAAAAATTATTTTCCTTAATCAGTAGTGGTTTGCTCTTCCTCAACCTGAGTCTTATAAATGATCACCCCATTAGCTTCAAAGGCAAGCTCTTCCTTAGCTTCAGTAATCGCATCAATGATCGATTGTGGCTTACCAGCATCCTGAGCATAGTGCTTTAGCGTTTCAACGTCAGTTACTGTTCTCGTGACAACACCCTCAATTAAGGCCTCATTACCTTCCATACCTTCTTTAGGTACAAAGAATGCATAGTCTTTGAATGTCACTCTCATTTCTTCGCCATTAGGCATAACGAGGTTCATCCAACAACCCTTCATAGCACAAGTTGCTGTAATTTCACCTTTGACCTTCACCATAATAGAATCTGACTTCGATAACTGGGCAACCATATCATCAACTGATATCATGCCGTCAGTAGTTATCTCAGCTCCGTATGTTCCTACTACCTCGGCAGTATTCTCTTCCGCCTTTTGTGGACTACATGCAAAAGCAATTAGCGCACAAACAAAAAATATTGACTTCTTCATAGATTTTTTATTTAGGCCACAAAGATATTAAGTATAAACTTGTCAGCCCAATGACTTTGGTCAGTTTTTACATTAATTCGTTTTCTTGCTCAGCCGATCAAATTCTTTTCTCAAGTATTCCAGTGCTTCTTCTACATTTACAATCTTAGATTCGCCTTCGGCATGATACATTACACCCAAACCACGCATTAGCCATTCTGCAGATATCTTTTGACCCTCTTTTTCTAAGTCAAGTATCTTTTCTAAAACAGGGCCACTAGGGTAACTCTTACGTCCTTTTGGGTTGACAATATTAAACATCACAGAACTAGACACGTCAATGCGCTTGGCAAAGCCACTTTCTGAGTCACCAAAGTCCTTTATAAGCAAGGCAATACGTTGGTTAATAGTAGACATTAAAAATAACTTGGTCTTGCTGTTGTACTATTGGGCAACAGGCTACAAAAAATACATTCAGGTTCATATATCTCCTCTTCTATCAAGCAGCTTATACATTCTTGTGGCAGTCTAAGGATTCGAAAAAAATCTTCTCTATCCGTCTGACAAGGATCCAAAAAGAACAATGGAATATCATTATTGGTCACTAATAATCGAGTAGTGTCTACACTAGCTGCCTCAAAAAAACCAAAAACCTCCTCAGTTAAATCGGAGCTAGTGAAATTACCAGGAACCGCTGCTGGTGGAGTATCAAAAATAGAACCTTGCCTTGTTGTGATTGATTGAAGAGTTTGCCAGTAGTCGTGTGTCTCTTTATTCAAACCCAATTGAATAATATTAAAATAGTGCTTTGTTTTAAAACTGAAGTCTATGGGTCTTACGGCAACTTCTCGGTTATTGAGATTGACATTCCTTATTTCTGATCCGTCAACTAAGAAAATATCTTGGCTACTCAGCTCATTGATAATGTAGCATATCTGAGGGGAATATCTGGGAAATTTCGAGCGTGGTAAATCCGCACCCTTGACCGTATACGATTCTTCCATCAACCACCTCACATAGAATTCTACTGGTAAACTCTCTAGCGTACTATTTGCAAATATTTTTACCACATCGCTACTAATGGCAGTTCCTGTGCTTGTAACTTCGTCTTGGATGTCTAGCTCGAACCTCAATTCGTCTCTGGCTAGGATTGGCATCATTTCTTGCATCGAAGAAGTGTAGGTTTTACCATCGTAGTCTACTAATAATTGATAAACACCTCCTACTTGGCCTTGAACTACATCCCTATTCAGAACATATTGACCAGGAGAAATTTCAACATATGCCTCTTCTGCCCCGTTTTCATCGATTACCTTGACTAGAGCCCCACTAATGAGTTCCGGGGCCTGTTCCTCAGGAAGCGTTCGCGTAATCTCAACGGTATTACCCATTCCACCATTTGTGATTCTACCAGCTATAACCAATTGTCCACCACTGGTCTCATTTTTCAAATCAATGACCTCAGCACAAGAAACTAGGCAAAACATAAAGAGCCATGCGACCAATGAGCAATATTTATGTCTGGTCCAAAAGCTCATTTGATCAAAAATAACTCGGTCTAATGGTACTACTATTGGGCAGAAGATTACAAAAAATACACTCCTCTTCTACAAGTCCTTCCTCAAACAAACAAGCGATACACATCACTGGAATTCTGCGTATTCTTCGCGCAGTAGCTCCTTCAATTTGGCACGGGTCCAAAAAAAAGACAGATATATCATTATTAGTTACTAAAAGCCTTGTTGTGTCGATAGCTGATGCTTCAAAAAACCCGAACACCTCTTCTAAAGGATCTGAGCTGCCAATATTGCCTAACACTGGAGCAGGAGGGGTGTCAAAAATTGAACCCTGGCGCGTAGTGAGGGATTGTAAGTTCTTCCAATAGGAATGTGCCTCTTTATTCAAAGCTATCTGGATGATATTGAAATAATGCTTAGTGCTAAAGCTATTGTCAATTGGCCTTACCGCTACCTCACGATTGTTGAGGTTTACATTTCTAATTTCTGTACCATCAACCAGAAATATTTCCTGTGCACTAAGTTCATTGGTAATATAACAGCGCATTTTTGAATAGAAAGGAAAATTATTAACTGGTAAATCTATACCATCCCTGTTATACACCTCTTCCATAGTCCAACGGATATAGAATTCATCTGGCAAATTATCCAAGGTACTGTTGGCAAATATTCTGATAACATCCTCACTTATGGGGACTCCAGCAGCAGTAACCTTATCTAGGGTGCCCAACTCAAACCTTAAATCGTCTTGTGCCATTATCGGCATCATCTCCTGCATAGAAGAGGTATAAGTTTTTCCATTTAGCTGCACTTGTAGTTGATAAACACCACCTACTTGACCTTGAACTATATCCCTATTCAGAACATATTGACCAGGAGAAGTTTCAATATAAGCTTCTTCTATCCCGTTTTCAGCGATTACCTTAACTAGAGCGCCACTAATAAGCTCAGGAGCCTGCATCTCAGGGAGGGTTCGAGTAATCTCCACCGTATTGCCCATGCCCCCATTAGTAATTCTACCAGCGATCACTAGCTGTCCGCCACTGGTCTCATTATTCAAATCAATGACCTCGGCACATTGTGTGAAAAGTATTGCCGACAGGAAGAGAGCAAACATTTTTAGTACCAGATGCTTATCAGTCCGCATTAAAATCTAAAATTATACGTGATGTTTGGAAACGCTGCACCAAGTACAGTTAGTCTGTGCGGTCTTGGAATCAAACCTAAGTCTTCAGGCCTTTTAAAGAACACCGAAAATGCATTCTTTCTAGAAAGAATATTATATACACCGAATGTCAGGGTACCTAGATAATTTCTCCCTTCAAGCTTATCTCTCAGTTCCTTCTTTAGAATGTCTCTACCAAAAGTAAAGCTCAAATCAATCCGGAAATAATCTGGAATACGAAATTGATTTCGGTCAGAAAAATGAGGGACAACAGTACTACCAATTCGATAATTTGTCACTATTCCGTTAATCGGTCGACCCGTGCTATAGACTACGTTCCAATTAAAAGAACTGGTACCCCTTAATTGCACAGTAGAAACCCATGAAAAATTATGTGTTCGATCGAAATTGGCAGGATACCAGTTGCCATCATTAATCACTTCATCAGGATTTTCTCCTTCTATCTGAACCTCCGTACGTGACAATGTATAAGACAGCCAGCCAGTCATTGGCCCTTTATTTTTCTTGATGTAAAGTTCTATCCCGTATGCCCTCCCTTTTCCTGCAATTAGATCCGTTTCTAAGTGATTGTTGAGTAACAGATCAACGAAGTCTTTATAATCCAGCAGATTATCAATGTCTCTTAAATAGACTTCCAACGAAGTCTCCCATGCGTTGTCTTGAAAGTTTTTAAAATATCCGATAGACGCATTATTCGAGATTAGTGGCTTCAAATAAGTATTACTCAATTGAAGTATATCTGTTGGCGTAGCGGCTGTGCTATTAGAAAGCGTATGAATGTATTGCCTAGTTCTATTCAGACTCAATTTGATTGAGGTACGTTCGTCAACCGTATAACGAAGACCAATTCGTGGCTCAAAACCAGCATACTTGGCGATTACATCACCCTTGGTATATGAGACTGTATCAACAATGTTAGCTAACAAAGACTGCGCGCCATCCGAGTATTGGAAAACATCGTAGGGTCCACGATTCTCAAACATAGAGTATCTCAGGCCAAGTGAAATCCCCAAGTCTTTGGTGATGTTTATATCATCATTAACAAAAAAGCCATATTCATTGCCTTGCTCCTTTTCCACTCGTTCAGCAGGAATACCTGAGTCGGGACCTAACGGGGCAGAAATTTCAGGTCTACCGTCATATCTAACCAAATCGGCTCCAAAAGTTATCGTATGCTTTTCAGATGGTGTATATAAAAAGTTCTGCTGCGCCTGATAGTATTTCATACCATTATCGACTTCTGCAGCGTCAATACCAGAGGGGTCAAACAGTTTACTCTTATACACTCCAGAGACGAGGCGTGTAGTTGAAACCAGGTTATCTGAAAGACTAGAGTTCCAGCTAAAATTTAGAATATCTGTATCCCACTCAAATCCGAAATCCTCGGCAAAGCGGAAGAAGTCACCACTACGGTAGTAACTCAAATTCACCTTGTTCCTTGTACCAATTCTATGGCTCAACTTTAAATTCAAATCGTGAAAGCGTGCCGCACTATTCTGGACATCTATATTTCTCGCTCGACCCAATATCCAGTCAGAGTAGGACGCTCGGCCAGCAACGAGAAACCTCGTTTTACCTCCATTGATCGGACCATCAACAACCAACCGACTAGCGACCAAGCCTAGCCCACCTCGAACCTTAACTTTTTCACTATTCCCCTCCTTCATACTCACATCCAACACGGATGAAATACGACCTCCATATTGAGCAGGCATATTACCCTTGTACAAGGTGAAAGCGTCCGTGGCGTCTGGATTGAAGGTTGAGAAAAAGCCCAAAACATGAGAGGCGTTGAAAAGAATAGCTCCGTCTTGGAGGATTAAGTTTTGGTCAGTACGGCCGCCTCGCACGTTGAATCCACTTGCACCTTCACCAACAGTAGAAACACCGGGTAACGATTGAAGACTTTTCACAATATCAACCTCACCCATAAAGGCAGGCAGGCTTTCAATTTCTTTAATATTGAGGCGATTTACACCCGCACTAATGCGCTGAATGTTCTTGTCTTCTCCCTCGGCCTCAATCAAGACTTGATCAAGACTCACAACATCGTCTAATAGGGCAATATCCAGCTTACCATTGCCAACAACTCTTAAATCATACAGTTTTGTCGTTTTACCCACATATTGAACTATCAACTCAAACTGACCAGTGGATATGGTAAATTCATAATTGCCCTTCTCGTCACAAACAGCTCCAATATTGGTTCCTTTGATTGCGACCGTTGCCCCAAAAAGACCGACACCATCTTCTTTACCAATAACTTTACCTTGAATTCTAACCCTCCCCGTAGAGGTTTTGGAAGGATCACCAACAACTACTCGTTCCACATTCTGAGCGAAGGCAGTTATAGACACAGATAGCATCAAGAAAATAACCACACTCCTCAGTGTACGCTGGAATATGAATTTCATTGGAAGATGATTAGTATTAAAAGGGCAATACATTAATATTAGTCCTTTTTGTACGAAATCGAGTCAAGTATTTTATGCAATCGATTTCATTTTCAATAACAGAGTCAATTATAGGATAAACGACTTAGGGTAAAGAAGGAACATTTTAAGCAAATTGATTAAAACACTAGTTTTGCCCATGCGTTTATTATTTTTGGCGTCCCGAAACAATCAGTTATTTGAGCAGGAGACTATATCTTATATCAGCTGTAATAACACTTTTAACCTTTTGGAACATAGAGGTTCCGAAGCGTGCCTTTAGGTTCTACGACCGGGGTGACCTAGATAAGACCGTAGAAGCACTTGATCGTTCGATTGAGAAAGACACACTAAATCCTGCGGCTTACTTCTTGTATGCGAGACTCTTTGTAGATACAGCATTTACTCGGTACAATGTAGATACTGCATACATTTACACCAATAAAGCCTTTGAACAGTTACAATTCATTACAGATCCAAAAGACATTGAAGACCTCAACGAATTTTCTGTAGATTCTTTGACCCTTGAAGGTCTAAAAGATAGAGTGGATAGCCTTAAATTTATTGACGTGAAGGCAGTTCATACCATTGATGCTTACAATGGGTTCATGCAAAGCCATTCAGATGCCGAGCAAATCAATGAAGCGACAAAACTCCGAAATCACATTGCCTTTGAGCAAGCTGAAGCCATCAATACATGGCAACGCTACCAAAAATTCATGCAGGAATACCCTCTTTCAGAGGACTTTAACGAAGCAAAAACAAGATATAAGAAACTTATCTACGAAGAGCGAACTGCGGATGGTTCTTACGAGAGCCTGAGTTCATTTTTGGAGGAGTTCCCCAATACGCCTTACAGAAAGCATATTGTTGCCTCTATATTTAAATATGTTACGGCTGAAAACACACTCGAATCATTCCGGTCGTTCTTAGTTGACTATGCCAGCGATGATTTTAATAAAATACTCGCCAACCGGGCTTATCATATCTATCGTACAAAGTACGCTGATAGTAACTTTTTTGAAAACTTTGATTTTGCGATTGATACCGACTCCCTAAAGAAGGCTGAGTCCCTTGAAAATAAGTTTTGGATGCCTAAGCTTGAAAATGATGGTATTGAATATGTGAATACTGCTGGTGAGGCTAAGTTACAAACGCCTTTCAAAACCTTAACAGAAGATTGTCTCTGTACTCCGTCCATTAATGACTTCGTTTACGGAATTACTGATGGAAAAAAGCAGGTCCTCGGAAGAAATGGAAACCTCATTTACGAAGGGATTTTCGATGAGGCCATCGATGGTGGATATGGATTTATTATTATCCGAAATATAGAAGGTGATCGATTAATCCATAAATCTGGAGAGGTCATTATTGATACTCCCAAAGAAGAGATCAAGGTGCTCGACAATAGTTTTATTCGCACCAAGTCCAATGGCCTTTTTGGTCTTGAAAGTATCAATGGGTTGACCTACCTGCCTAATGAGTTTATTCAATTAGATACCTTCCAAACAAAACTCTGGCTCGAAAAAGAGAGTGGTATTCAATTCGTTGACCCTAAGTCTCTTTTTTCAATATTGAAAGGTGCTGAAGCCCCATCTTTCAAGCCTCAATATGATGAGTTAGAAGAATTGCCCAACGGACGTATTTGGGTTGTGAGAAATAATGAAGAAGCCATTTTAGATCAAAGTTTCAATACAATCATTCCTTTTGGGAATTATGAAATCTATGAGAGGCCGTATGGCTGGAAGCTACAGTTTGAAGAAGGAATTCAGCTTGTTCACGATAGATATGACAGCCTACTGAAGGGCACTATTTACAATAGAGTGCTGGAAAATGACAGGTGGCTGGCCCTAGAAAAAGACAGTGCTTGGACCTTGCTCGATCAACTAGGTAATGTACAACCGTCAAATGGGTATGACTCTTTGGCGTTTTGGGGACAGAATATGGTCATGAAGTTTCGTGGTGATGCATCCTGGGCACAATTCAAAACAGGGAAAGAACTACTAATGAAGAATGACTGGACACCTAAATTGCTCATTCCCCAAGTATATATTTCAACTGGAGAAAAAGCCCTTAATGATTTCTTTATGCTGAGTAACTCAAAAAAAATCAGAAAAATCTATAATGATCAAGGGCGCGAAATACTCAATTCAACATACAATGATGTTACAGCGCTAAGCCCTAACATGCTTAGGCTACAAAAGCGAAATGCTGCACTCGCAGATAGCACAGGACATTACCTATTAAATTTCATTTATGATGGGATTGGCTCTAATAAAGATGGATATGTGAGCATATTGGATAAAGGAAAATTTGGGGTCATCAACGCTGCCAAGAACATCAACATCCCACCCACCTTTGAAAAATTGATTGAGCCTTATGCAGACACAGTACTAGTCGCATCGGATGGAAAGTATAAGGGATTTATTAACGCTACAGGCAAGTCCTTGACGAGCTTTGAGTTTGATGAAGTGAAATATTACAATGATACCATTGCCATTACTCGCATTGAGGACGAATGGCTCCTGTACGACATCTCAGCAGACGAGGCTCTTTATGAGGGTATTTTAACGTATGAATATATTATCGAAAATAACGAGGACAAAACGCTACTAATCAATACAGGAACAGGGCAAGGCCTTTACAGCTTAAAAAATGGAGAACTAATAGAACCTACGTATACCGACATTAAGCTATTGGGTACTCCAGAAGCACCTATTTACTTTGGTATGAAATTAGTACCTGAGGCAGATATCTACATTGTTATCTATTTTGACGAAAGAGGTAACAAAATTTTTACACAAAGCTTTCAGCGGGAAGAGTATTTTAGAATAGCTTGCCCTTTAAAATGATCGTATTATGAAAAAATCCATCTTCATTTTATCACTTTTTATCTTAGCCATTGGCCTAAAAGGTCAAACGGAACGTCCTAAACTCGTAGTCGGGATTATGGTCGACCAGATGAAACAAGAATACATTTGGCGATTTGAAAACCACTTTGGAGAAGGTGGTCTCAAGCGACTTATGAATGATGGTTTTGCAGCTAAAAATGGCCATTACAACTACGCTTCAACAAGTACTGGACCAGGCCATGCATCTGTATACACGGGCACTACGCCTTCTGTTCATGGTATCGTTAATAACTCATGGTATAGCAGACTTCTGAAAAGAAGTGTCTACTGTGCTGAAGATACAGCGGCTGTTGCTGTAGGCGGTTCGATGAGAAACGGGCGTATTTCTGCGCGAAACCTATACAGTTCGACCATCACAGATGAATTAAAGCTTTCTACGCAACAAAAAGGTAAAGTCATTGCGATGTCGATAAAGGATAGAGGATCAGCCTTACCTGGCGGTCATTATTCTGATGGCTCTTATTGGTACGATTCAAATACTGGAGATTTCATGACTTCGTCTTATTACATGGATGAGCTTCCAGATTGGATGAAGGCCTTTAATAACCGAAAACTAGCGGATAAGTACCTCAACGAGACTTGGAATACTATTAAATCAATCAGTGAATACAATGAAAGTGGTATAGACAACTCTCCTTACGAAGGTGGCTTCAAGGGCAAAGAGACCCCCACTTTTCCTTACGACCTTTCCAAGTTAAGGGCGGACAATGGTAACTTCGGAATGTTGCCTAGTACACCTTATGGTAATACAATTCTAAATGAATTAGCATTAGCTGCGATTGATGCTGAAGGCCTTGGTGCGGATGCCACTACTGACTTTTTAGCAGTAAGCTTTTCGAGCCCCGATTACATTGGCCATAACTTTGGCCCTCAGTCGAAAGAGGTTCAAGACACGTACATTCGATTAGATCAAGAAATTGAAAGCTTACTCAACGCGCTAGACAGTAAAGTAGGCAAAGGAAATTATGTGGTTTTCTTAACCGCAGACCATGCCGTAGCTGAAAACTCTTTACGCATGAAAAACGATCAATTCAGAGTCGACAACTTCAATAACGGAGCTTTGAGTAAAATGCTCGAAAAAGCAGTTAATGAAAAGTATGGCGAAGACGATTGGTTTGAAGTAAGTAGAGGTTATGACCTGTTCTTGAACCATGACTTGATGAAGGAAAAGAAAGTCAACTTATACGAAATGCAACTGTTTGTAGCCCAAGAAGCAATGAAGTTCGAAGGAGTATATATGGCCTTAACAGGAACTGATTTGGTCCGCAATAGCTACAGTGACCTAATGCGAGGTTTAGTTCAGAGTGCCTACCACACAAAAGAATCAGGTGATGTCAAACTAATTCTTGATCCCGCTTGGCAGTCGGGCAGAGCGAAAGGAACTGGTCATGGCAATGCTTGGACTTACGACACTCATGTTCCAATCATTTTCTATGGTTGGGGCGTGAAAAAAGGCACTTCGGTGAGAAAAATTCACATCACGGACATCGCGCCTACAGTAAGTATGCTTTTACAAATTCGTCTACCAAACGGAGCAACAGGCCAACCCATATTTGAGGCATTCAAATAATTTTTATGCATAGTATGAGCAGGTTTGCATTACAATTTATCGCTGTATTGTGTCTTGCGCTTATAGCCTGTAATTCACCTAAGGATGCTTTATTAGATCCAGCTTCAAAGGAATGGTCAGTCGTAGCTCCTGAAAGCTATGTGGTTAGAGCAGAAACTACCAAAGGTGATTTTGAGATAGCGGTAGATCGTTCAAATGCACCTATTGGTGCGGATAGATTCTATAATCTTGTAAGACTTGGCTACTATAATGACGCACGATTCCATCGTGTGGTACCTAACTTTATTACCCAGTTTGGGCTTGCAGGAAAACCTGAGTATTCGCAAATCTGGATGAACCAGCCAGTTGATGATGACCCCAATAAAATCAGTAATGTAAGAGGTACAATCGCCTTTGCATTTACCCAGCCTAATACAAGAACCACGCAATTGTATATTAATATGGTAGATAACTCGCGACTTGACTCAGGCGGTTTTGCACCATTAGGTAGGATTACAAAAGGAATGGATGTCGTGGACCGAATCTATTCTGGTTATGGAGAGAACTCAGGTGGTGGTGTTCGAAGAGGTGACCAAAGTAAAATTGTGGAAGCGGGTAATGCCTATTTAGATAGCGAATTTCCTTTACTAGACAAATTGGTTAGTGTCACGATAGTAAAAGACTAATGACCAGAATGCTCAGGTGACATTGTAAAGTCCATCTTTTGAACCGTCTTCTTCTCGATTTTGCTTGCTGATTCGACTATTTTAATATGCTGATTAATAGCTATCGTTTCGAACTTCTGAAGGGTTTCAGAAGCTGGCCATTTAACCGAAATACTTACTATACTTTCCGCACTACCAAGGCCAATTTCTAAGGCTAGGCTATTACCACCGAAACTTGCCCCGGTCGATACAACTCGATGAATCTTTTGACCATTGGAAGTCTCTAAGAATACCTCAGCACCAATTGCTTTCTTATTCGATTGGACTCCTACAAGTTCAATGTTGATCCAGTTATTTCCTGTCATAGGATTGACTAATAACTGATTTTGATAAATATCTCCTTCATGAGCTCCACCCATCGTTAAATAAATATCTTGATCTCCATCATTATCTAAGTCAGCCCAACTGATACCATGTCCTTTTTGAATATTCGAAAAACCACCATCGAAGCTAACCTCCTCGAAATACTTACCATTTACATTTCTAAACATTCTGTTCGGAACGATACTCTCAAAACCAGGATCTCCTGTACCGAAATATAAGTCAATAAAACCGTCATTGTCCAAGTCGCCATAGTTGAAACCCATACCGTAAATGGTATGATTCATTCCAGCTTCTTCGGTTGCATCTGTAAAAGTACCATCACCGTTGTTGCGATAGAGTTTTGGTAAAGCGGCCAATGGCTTATTACCCTTCAACTCAAAGGCTGTTTCATAGGCTTGCGTGTTGTCGCTAGAGCTGTAACTACAAACAAAAAGATCGGTCAGCCCATCATTGTTATAGTCAAAAGAGGCAACCGGAAAGCTAATAGTGGGTTCAGTTACCTTGTAATTACTGGCCTTATCGACAAACTTTAGATTTCCCTGATTGATGAGTAGTTTATTTTTTTCACCCATTATCGAAAGGTAGAGGTCCATAAACCCATCATTGTTGGCATCTATTGACACAACTCCTTTTATAAATTTTGTAAAGAAAAGGCCTGTCGATTTGGCCATATCTTTAAAAGTACCATCCTGTTGGTTTACGAAGAACTCAGTGCCGTAAATCTTTCCTTTGTTATTCTGATCGAATACATCCTGTGTGGCTGATGTCTCATTTCCAACAAATAAATCAAGCCAGCCATCATTATTAAAATCTGCCCAAACTGCGGTTTGCGTTGGTTTCATGGAGAGTATACCTGATGCCTTGGTCACATCAGTAAACGTTCCGTCTCCATTATTTTGAAGCAGCGAATTTGGGTGTTGTCCAGACTGTGCCAACCAACCGCCTCGAAGCACGAAAATATCAGCAAAACCGTCATTATTAAAGTCGGTCTGCACACAATTCAAGCCACCAACGAATCCATCGAGGCCAGCAGCAGTTGTTTTATCTGTATATCCGCCATCACCGTTATTCTCATAATAACGCATCTGATCAGCAGCTCTCAGCCCGCTAGAGGTAACGACAATATCTAAAAATCCATCATTATTAAAATCTTCGGTAATCGAACCTCCAGCATTGCCCTGGGTAGCAACGTTAAGCATTGGCGCCATGTCTTCAAACTTTGGCAATTCCTTATTTGTACCTGCAAAAGCCTTTACTGGAATTAGAAATTTCTTTGGTACATCTTGTGGATAACGCCCCAGTGTCTGGTAACAAATATTGAGTAGCCAAGTCAGCTCAAGATCTTCTGGACTTTCTATAAGTAGTTTTTCTATAATCTCTATGGCAGCTTCAGAACCTCTCACTACTTGATGAATACCAGCATCAGCAATTGGCAATATGCATGAAGACGATGTATGATTCAGCAAGCAATTTTCCTGCTCTCCCAACCTGATATATGCGATAGCCAACAGGCGATCAAAAAGGGCCATGTATTGGCGATCTAGTTTTTGAGTGTAGGTCCCAAGTTGTTTGAGATAGGCCTCAGTCTTTAGAATAGCATCTTCCGTATTGCCTGCATAGAGTGTCTCCCTAAAGTGCCAATAGCTATAAATGGCTTGATCCGAAAATGAAATACCCCTAATATTTCTTAATGAATCATAAATGGCTGCCTTCTCACTGTTAAAATACACCTCAGCAACCATTGGGTTGGCGATTTCATGACTGACCGCCAATAGGTCTGCCATTTCTTGATTGGAAGAAATTTCAACTATTGGCTCTTCCTTTTTTGCACAAAAAGTCAGGGTCAATACTAGGGCAATACAGCCAAAATACTTTAAAGTCCTCATTTGTGACGAAGATAGTGTAAAGTGACTAATTGTTCACCCTGAACCTTCATTCTAAGAAAAATCTGATCCACAAATAAAATTTAATTTTTCACAACAAGTATTTAAACCATTAACCTCTTTATTTGTCCAATGAAGGTTAAATCACAGCCCTATGAAAAAGCTCTTTACAGCAGCAATATTATGTTCATTCCTTAGCGGATTGACAGCACAAGAAGTCACTATTGACGGTTTATCATCTGATTGGTCAAAAGATCTATTGAAGTTAGATAAGACAACTAACTTGACGACAGCAGTTAAAAATGACGCTGAGTATCTCTATATCCTTTTTCAAGCAGACAATCAGACGAGCATTGGAAAAATGCTCCAAGCTGGAATGGAAATCACCTTCAAGGCAAAAGTAAAGCCGAAGGTGAATGCAAAGTTTGAATTTCCTTTGGAAGCTGCAAGTGGACAAGCTACTGCGCAAAGACAACGTACACAAGGTGGACAAGGAGTCGATCGTGCGGCACAATTGAAAGAAAGAATGAACGGTATGTTAGCCACAAAGAATCAAGCGAAGCTAAAGGGTTTCTCTGCTTCCAATGGGCAAATACTGCTTGCAGACCTCAATGGCATTCAAACCGGTTTAGCGTTTGACGATAGTTCCGAACAGCCCGTACTTAATTACGAATTAAGGATTCCTCTTTCAGAACTATATGGTGCCAGTATGGATTGGGATAAAATAACAGCTAAAGATTTAGACATTAATATCAAAGTCAACGGAGTTAATGCACCTTCAGGTGGAAGTGTTGGTGCTGGTGGTGGCAGAGGCGGTGCTGGTGGCGGTAGAGGCGGTGCCGGTGGTGGAAGAGGCGGAGCTGGTGGCGGCAGAGGTGCTGGAGCAGCATCTAGCAGTCAAGGTGGCACGAGTATGTTTACTGACCAGATCGTAAAACTCAGCTACAGTATCGTTAAATAACGATTATTCATAAAGTAACCTTTGCCCTCAGAGTCTCCTGAAAGGGACTCTGAGGAAAGGAATCTAACGCGGGCCTACTGCTTTCTTAAAGTATCAATGAGGGACAAATGGTTCGGACTTGTAATTCAGACTTATCTTATTTCTGACACTAGTAAAAGATCATTCAAGCAATCACTGAAAGCTCTCTGATGCTTGGAATTAAAGAAGAAGAATAGCGTCAAGTGCCCTATTCTTCTTCTTTTCCAGATACTCTTTTGATGTTATCGGAGTAAACTCGTTCTATTAAAATACGCCTAGGGTCGATTGCCGCTTTGACGGGTTTGCGATCCATTTCAAAGGATACTGTGAAGCTATCGGAATCAAACTTAATCCTTTTTTCCATGATCAAGTCCTTCTCCTCTTCATCGGCAAAGAAGCCAACATCAATCCAATCATTCCAAGCCACTCTTGTCTCATTACCCAATGTATCTGCTTTTAATTTATAGGCTTCAATGTCCATCGTCACTTCAAAGTTACCATTCGCTAACTCCGTCATCTCAGCAGACTTTAGGCGATTGTCATATAGCGTAATCTCTTTGAACCAATCGGTAATTAAATACTGAAGAGAATCTGGCACCTCTGGCTCCAAGTATTCTAAAAAGTCAAGCGAGGTTGGGTAGGGAGTAGAATACTTAAACTCATCTAAGAAGTTTCTCAAAGCGCTATTCACTTTATCCTCTCCGATATAATCTTGAAGCGCATAAAGGATAACGGCACCTTTTCCATAATGGATATACCCTTGGTTTTCTACTTTATAAAGCGGCAACTCCTTTCTACGCTCTGAACCTCTTCCCGCTAGGTATCTATCCAGGTCATATTTCAAAAACTGTTTCATTTTAATAGGATCTGAGCTTTGCTTCATGACCATTAGGGCGGAGTATTGTGAGAAACTCTCGGTTAGCATTGTCCCCCCTTGCATGCTGGCAGAGACCTCTTGATGTGCCCACCATTGGTGCGCCATTTCATGGGCTATAACAGATTCAACTACGTTGTTATCTCCTTCATCTTCCAAATCAATGATAAAGCCAAAGCTCTCTGAATAAGGCATGGTACCCGGAAAGGCTTGCGCAAAAGTCGAGTAGCGTGGAAACTCAATGATCCTAGCTTGCTTGTGATAATAGGGCCCGAATTGTTCTGTATAGTACTTCAATGATTTCTCAACAGCTCCTAACATCATATCGATGTTATAGTCATGCTTCGCATCGTAATAAACCTCAATATCAACCCCTCTCCATTTTCTTCTCGCTACTTCATAACGTGCGGAAATAAACGAATAGAAATTCTGAGATGGCTGATCTACACGATACCTAAAATATTTACGACCTTCCTCTTCCCATTCTTCGACTAATGAACCCGGAGCAATCGCTATCTGATCCGAAGAAGTAGAAATTACGGTTTCAACATTCATCCAATCTGACTTACCGTCACTCAAATAATTCTTTTCACATGGAGCACCGCAACCATCTTCTTCTACTAGTTCAGGGACTAGAATTTTCTTGGGTAAATCATATTCCTCGCGCTTATCTTTATCTGAGAGTTCAAAACTGGAGGAATAACCGAAAGCAGGAAGGATAGCCAGGTTATTAAGAAACGTACCATTCTCGATTATACTTAGATCGCTCACTTCATTTTCAAAACCTTCGGTCAAATAGGCCCCCTTAATAGAGATCTCTAGTGTATCTCCTGCCAACAAAGGCTTGTCTAACGCATAAATTTGATAGCCCAATTCTTCGTCATTAAAAACCTGCTGAGCTCTAGGGATATCGAAAGTATGCCCCCAAGACTCAGAAATGGTAAAGTGAAGGGAATCGATGGACTGACTTGTAGTGTTTTGTAAAGACACCTCTACGTTGAACTTAACATCACGCTCCTTTGGGAAAATATCAATCGCATATTTCGCAGCTACTAACTTGGGCTGTGCTACATTTTCATATTTCTTATACTGCTTTTCATAAGCAACCGCCAGTTTTTCTCTTTCATCCCCACTAGTCGTTTCATTCAGAACATGAACATTGTAGAAAACAAAAGCGGCTACAAGCACCCACAGCAAACCAGTAACCAACATATAATTACGATAAGCACCCTTGGCATTTTTCTTGGCTAAGATCCACACCTCTTTTTTGCTAACAGTTCCTCTTCGAACGAATAGAGCTGCAGCAAATAAAAGCAATACACCCAATAGGTTCCAATACGCGTTAAACCAGAGATTACTCATAACAGCTGGGCCGAACCCATTCATGTCAGAGTACAACATCGTAGGCGTGCTGCCTACGGAAAGCATGTTCGAATTTAGGTCCAAGGCTATCCACAGAAAATCGATAACAAATAGATATAAGACTGAAACAAAATATCCAATGTATTTATGGTTCACCAGTACCTGAATGAATATCAAAAGGGTACAGGTCACCAAATAAAGTGGTAAGTAATTATAGAAAAATTCGCCAAAATAAATATCGACCTCAAATTTTGTATAGCCATTGAATAGCTGATATCCCATGCCAATAAGGACATTGAAGACAAAAAGGCCACATGATACTAGAAACAGTGCTAAGGTTTGTGCAATTAGACCAAGTAATGAACCATGAGGTGTGGCATCTATGACCTCATTGATTTTACTTTCTCGGTTTCGCCAAACCAATTCCCCACTGAAGAATACAAGAATAATGATCACAAAGACGGATGTGCTATTTCCTATAACATCAGCCATTTTATAAGTGACAGGATAAGACTGCAATCCAAAATACTCAAAGTTTGCCCCTAAGTTTCCTAGAGTAAGAAACAACAGAAATATACACAGTATTATAAATGTTGAGCTTTTTACTATACTAATGAGGTCAATGGCAAAAATGCTTTTGAACTGAGCCCAAGCTGTCTCTCTTCCAAAATTTTGAGAAAGAGTGGGCTTAGGCATTGCGTCCTGAACAACAACCTTCACTGAAGTATTCTTTTTTCGCTTTCTACCGGCCTTGATTTTAAACGTAAAAAATGAATAGGATATCACTAATATCAACAACGAAACGCCTGTATAAATCAATCGGTTGGTTAGTAGCAATCCACTAAACGCAGGCGCTAAAGTGTTCTTTTCTATAGGAGTATAATACTTTGTTACAATAGCGTAAGTTCGAACACCCAATGGATCGGACAACGCACCAATCACTTCGTTTTCAATATCTGACAACAAAGAACCTGACAAGGAATACAAAATGAAAACAGCAATAATCCCTGCGAAGGAGATCATTGTACTTTTCCAGCGATTAGCCAGAGAAAATGCAATAGACCCTGCAAAAAGCATGTTGGGAATAATGAATATTAGAAAATTATTCAAATAAGTTTCATAGGAAACAGGACCTACTTTATCTGCCTCGACCCATCCTGCTGGCACGCCTATACCTATGCCTAAAAACATTCCAAAATAAATACCCAAAAGTGGTACACAAGCCAAGACTAAAGCACCACAAAAGCGGCCAAAGAAATAACCAAATTTATCTAAGGGTGTACTAAAAAGGATTTCATTAAAACCATGTTTATAATCTCTGAGCGCAGCATTGTTGAAAAATGCTGTAGCAATGATTAAAGCAAAAATTGAAAGGGTTGTAACATACTGAGTAATCGCAAAGGGAGCATTTTCATTGATAATTCCTTGCCCACCATCAAAGGTTACAAAATCACTTGTCAGTGTGGCAAAAATAAGCAACCCCATTACCAGGAAGAAAATGTAAACCATGGGCCGCTTAAAACCTTCGGTTACCTCTTTTGTGAAAAACGTTAAAAACATAATCGCAGGATTAAACGGTTGTAGAAGATTGTTGAATTTTTGAGAAGAACACATCCTCTAGGCTTGGCGCCACTTGAACAAAGCCATCTCCCGGGTTAGATTCTCCTAACACATGAATTATTGGCTTACCGGCCACCATCTTGTTCGAGATAACATCATATTTTTCTTGATAAGCTACCAACTCATTTCTTTCAACCACTCGTTCCCAAACCATTCCTTTCAGGTCTTCAAGTACACTAAATGGAGATCCTTTGTAAACAATTTTTCCTTCGTTCATGATGGCCATGTCTGTGCATAGTTCTTTCACATCATCCACAATATGAGTGGACAAAATAACTACCACTTCTTCACCCACTTCAGCTAAAAGGTTATGAAACCTATTTCTTTCTCCTGGATCCAAGCCTGCGGTAGGCTCATCTACAATAATCAACTGAGGATCGCCAATCAATGCTTGTGCAATACCCACTCTTTGTTTCATCCCACCAGAGAAGCTCTTTACACTCTTTTCTCTTTGGCGATAGAGGTTCACTTTATCGAGTAAGTACTTTACCAATTGTTTACGCTCTTTGGGATTACTAATTCCTTTCAAAATCGCCATATGATCAAGTAATTGGCTTGCGGTAATTCGTGGATACACACCAAATTCCTGTGGCAAATAGCCCAGCACTGTTCTTAAGGCTTTTGGGTTATTAATGACATCCAAATCATCTAAAAAAATACTACCACTATCGGCCTCTTGCAAAGTGGCTATGGTACGCATGAGCGAAGATTTTCCAGCACCGTTAGGCCCTAAAAGACCAAACATGCCATTGCCTATTTCTAGTGAAACATCATCTAAGGCTTTGACTCCATTAGGGTAAGTTTTGTTGAGATTGGTGATTTTTAAGACTGCCATTGAGCTGATTTAATCATTAAAATATTTGAGGTTCCTTCTTGAAAGAAAATTTAAGGTAAGAAAAAAACTAATTGCATTAATAGTGCAAAGGAGGAGTCAAGTATTTGAGGAGTAAGCGCACAAAAAAGGGTTCAACATAAATGTTGAACCCTTGTGGAGAATACCGGAGTCGAACCGGTGACCTCTACACTGCCAGTGTAGCGCTCTAGCCAGCTGAGCTAATCCCCCATTACGATTTGTTCTTACTTGTTCAGAACAATAATACTCTTTTCAATCAACCTCTGACCTTCCCGAGAGTATCCTCGGGGCGCTCTAGCCAGCTGAGCCTGTCTGCCGACAGTCAGGCTAATCCCCCGTTTTAATAAGTTGAATCACTTTTGATTCAAAATATTCTGAAGCTCTCGCATCAGAAGGGACGGCAAATATAAGTTGGTGATTGATCAATTCAAAGGATTCTTCTTGCTCGCAAAAACCGCTTCATATAGTACGGAGAGTAGAGATTACTTTCGGTTACTCCAAGAGAAGTTGATGAGTGAATAAATCGAATATCTTTCTTGCCTCTTACCGCAGTGACAATCCCAGCATGGGTGACTTCCCTCTTCTTCTTGCCAGTAGCGAAAAAGACCAAATCACCTGGCTTCAACTCCTTTAATCTCACTTTGACACCACTTTTGGCCTGATCTTTAGATACTCTAGGCATTGTAACCCCAATACTTCGGTAAGAATGTAAGATCAGTGCTGAGCAGTCAATACCCACTCTAGTTGTTCCCCCGAATTTGTATGGCGTACCAGTATATGACCGAGCTGTTTGGACAACAGTATCAACTTTTTTTGTTCGTGAAACATTCCCAGCACAGCCAACTAGAAAAAGTTGCAGGAACAATAAGGCAATCAGGGAGCGTTTAGATAATTTCAACAAGAGTTTAGCGTTGGTTCTAACAAAAATACAAGAATTCATCTATACTAATTGACCTTAAACTAGCGATTAACCTTTTAGTAACTTGAAGCAATGAAAAAAGTCTTACTCCTTCTTGTGCTTACCATCGGGTTTAACTCGTTGTCTCTGGCGCAAATAAAATGGGAGGATGAGTATTATCAGACGCTCAATGACAACAATTTCAGGGACTTTAAGCTCTTCAAAAAGCCATTGGAAGAGAGTACCGTGGATTATAAAATCCTCAGCGCAGCAGTGTTTTTCGTCACAAACGAGGCGAGAATCGAACAGGGTCTCAACATACTAGAATATCAGTCCAATTTGGAGATAATGGCTTGGAACCATTCCATTAGCATGGCTAAAAATGACTTTTTTGATCATTTTAATAAGAAAGAAAAGAAACGCAGATCACCCGAAAACAGAGCAAAGCTAGCTGGGATAGTTAACCCAAAACTAGGAGAGAACATTTCAGCCATTGGTGGGCGTTCTTTTGGAAGTTATTTAGCATTGGCTGATCATTTAGTACAGGGCTGGATAGACTCTCCGTCACACCGTAAAACACTTTATTCCAAAAATGCCTTGCAACTCGGCTGTGGTGTCTACTATTTTAACGGTCTTTGGCAAAAGAACCGAGCAGTTTACAAACAAGGGAATGGTTTTTGGTTAGCTACTCAAAACTTTCAGCTGTTTACAAAAGTTAAAAGCACAACGTCAAAGGACAAGGGACCTAAATAGACTTATGAAAAAGATAGTATTAAGTATCGTATTAACATTTGCCGTGCTGAGCGTAAATGCGCAAGCATTAAGTACCGCTGACAATAAAGCAATTGACGAGCGCACGAGTAACTTTCTTGATTTGATCAAGACCAAGAAATACACTCAGGTGCTCGATTATATCTATCCAGAACTATTTGAGCATACAAGTAAGAAAAGCATGTTTCAAATATTTAGCATACTAGAAATGGCTGGAATCGAACTACAGTTTAACAGTTTCGAAGTAGTGAATAAAAAACCAATCCCTGCAGAAGGTGATATTAAATACGCTTTAATTAAGTATAACATGGACATGACACTTCCGTTGAATACTGATGATCTAAAAGGGATAGCCGCACTATTGGTGCCCTCGATAGAAAGTAGTTTTGGAAAGGAAAATGTGGAGTATAATCGAGCTGAAAGCTATATCAATGTGAAAGGCGCAAAGTTTTTACTAGGCATATCTGATCCAAAATATAATGAATGGATGTTTATTATCTATGATGACAGCTTCAAGAGTGCCATCAACAAGACCATACCTGCAAAGGTAAATGCAGCTGCGGCCAGTAGTGCATATTAAGCAGTAATTATTAAGGCATAAAAAAACCCTGAAAGCAAGCTTTCAGGGTTTTTTATTATCTATTGCTCAGAGGATTATTTCACCTCTTCGTATTCTACATCTGATACATCGTCAGCTGAACCTTCTTCAGATCCGGCATCACCTGCTCCAGCATCTGGACCTGGTTGCTCTCCACCTTCAGCAGCTTGTTGTGCCGCGTACATCTCTTGAGAAGCAGCTTCCCAAGCTTTGTTCAATGCTTCTAGACCTGCATCGATAGAGTCAGCATCTTGACTTCCGTGAGCTGTTTTCAGATTAGCTAAAGCTTCTTCGATAGGCTTCTTATTCTCATCTGACAGTTTATCACCGTAATCTTTCAATTGCTTCTCAGTCTGGAAGATCAATGAATCAGCAGTATTGAGCTTATCTATTTTCTCTTTCTCCTTCTTATCCGATTCAGCATTTGCTTCCGCTTCCTGCTTCATTTTCTCGATTTCTGCATCTGTCAATCCAGAAGAAGCTTCAATTCTGATGTTTTGCTCTTTTCCTGTGCCTTTGTCTTTAGCAGACACTTGCATGATACCATTCGCATCAATATCGAATGTTACCTCAATTTGAGGAACACCACGTTGTGATGGTGGAATATCGCTTAGGTGGAAACGACCGATAGTTCTGTTGTCCTTGGCCATTGGACGTTCACCTTGCAATACATGAATCTCTACAGAAGGCTGATTGTCAGCCGCAGTTGAGAATACTTCAGATTTCTTAGCTGGGATCGTAGTATTCGATTCGATAAGCTTAGTGAATACACCACCCATTGTTTCGATACCTAGAGAAAGAGGCGTTACATCTAGTAACAGTACATCTTTCACTTCACCCGTTAGCACACCTCCTTGGATAGCCGCACCAATTGCAACAACCTCATCAGGGTTTACACCTTTAGATGGTTTCTTACCAAAGAATTTTTCAACCTCTTCCTGAATTTTAGGGATTCTTGTTGAACCACCAACCAAGATTACTTCGTCAATGTCTGAAGTACTGTAACCAGCATCACTCATTGCCTTTTTCACTGGGTCCATTGAACGTTTTATCAAGTTCCCGGCAAGCGATTCGAATTTCGCTCTTGATAATGACCTCACTAAGTGTTTCGGCACACCATCAACTGGCATGATATACGGCAAGTTAATTTCTGTAGAAGTAGCAGATGACAATTCAATCTTAGCTTTCTCAGCAGCTTCTTTCAAACGCTGCAACGCCATTGGATCTTTTGTCAGGTCAAGGCCTTCATCAGCCTTAAATTCGCCTGCTAACCAATCAATAATTACTTGATCAAAGTCGTCACCACCAAGGTGAACATCACCATTAGTAGATTTTACTTCAAATACACCATCTCCTAATTCAAGTACAGAGATATCGAATGTACCTCCTCCTAAATCGTAAACAGCAATTTTCTGATCCTTATCCTTTTTATCTAATCCATAAGCCAAAGCTGCTGCTGTAGGCTCATTGATAATTCTCTTTACTTCTAGGCCCGCAATCTGACCCGCTTCTTTCGTTGCTTGTCTTTCCGCATCGTTAAAATAAGCAGGAACAGTAATAACTGCTTCTGTTACTTCAGTGCCTAAGTAATCTTCAGCAGTAGACTTCATTTTTTGAAGTATCATTGCCGAAAGCTCTTGAGGTGTATAATTTCTGTCACCAATTTTAACCCTAACGGTGTCATTGTTTCCTTTTTCTACCTCGTAAGCAATACCTCTAAGTTCTTCAGAAACATTGCTAAACTTTTTGCCCATAAATCGCTTTACGGAGCTAATGGTATTAGTAGGATTAGTAATCGCTTGCCTTTTCGCTGGATCACCTACTTTTCTTTCCCCGTTGCCATTGTCTAAAAATGCAACGATGGAAGGAGTCGTTCTTCTTCCTTCACTGTTAGGAATCACAACTGGCTCGTTACCTTCCATTACCGCTACACACGAGTTGGTAGTACCTAAGTCAATTCCAATAATTTTTCCCATGATCTATAAATAAATATCTTTCAAAATTCTTTTCTACACCCTGCTTTTATCAATGGTTGTGCCAATTGAATTTCACTGACATTTGGTGACACATTGGCAGAAATGAACTTGCATACGTAAAAGATACCTGACAGATATTATATTTGCCGACAGTGAAACTATTCTATTACCTTTTTATCAAACCCTTCTCGCTATTACCATGGTCTATCACCTATGGCTTTTCTAGCTTTCTGTATTATTTCGGTTATCAAATTCTGAGGTATAGGGTAAAGGTTGTCAATCAGAACCTGACGAATTCCTTTCCAGAAAAATCGCCTCAGGAGATCAAAGTACTGCGAAGAGACTTCTACAGACACTTCTGTGATATCATGGTGGAGAGTTTCAAAATCTTCAGCATTACGGAGAAAGAGACCAAGGAGCGATTCAAAGTCACTAACCCTGAAATCCTAAAACCATATTTTGACCAAGGCAGAAGTGTACTCATTGCAGGAGGTCATTACAACAACTGGGAAATGTTAGCAGTCGGGATCGATAGTTATATAGAACATCAGTCTGTAGCCATTTATCATCGACTTGGCAATAAGTTCATGAATGACAAGGCACTGGAATCCAGAGGAAAGTATGGCCTTAAGATGGTTCCAAGACAAGAGGTGAAAGATTACTTCGCTCAAACCAAAGATTTGACAGCAACAATTTTTGGTGCAGATCAATCCCCTAGTATTGCGAAGAAGGTGTACTGGATGCAATTCTTAAATCAAGAAACTGCCGTAATGTTCGGGGTAGAAAAGTTTGCCAAAGAAAAAAACTTACCCGTCATCTTCGGAGGGATTAAGAAGGTTAAAAGAGGGCATTACGAGTTTACCATGGAAGTTCTCATTGACGACCCTAGCAAAGCCGAGTATGGAGAAATAACCGAAGCGCACGTCACAAGGCTCGAACAACAGATCATTGCCGACCCTCAGTATTGGCTCTGGACTCACAAACGGTGGAAGCGTAAAAGAAAGTCAGAGGTAACATAGGACTTTCATTCATAACAGTGTAATTATCACAATGCTGAACAAGCCATCCTTATTAAGGTAGGATGAGTATTTTTAGTACTTTTGCACCTCAATTTAGTATCAATGAGTTTAGCGCAGGAGATAGATAAAAGAAGGACTTTCGGAATCATTAGTCACCCCGATGCGGGTAAGACGACTTTAACGGAAAAGCTTCTATTATTTGGAGGAGCCATCCAAAAAGCGGGAGCTGTAAAGTCGAATAAAATCGATATGCATGCCCGTTCGGATTGGATGGACATTGAAAAGCAAAGAGGTATCTCTGTGGCTACCTCAGTAATGGCTTTCGAATACGAAGGCAAGCGCATTAACCTACTCGATACGCCAGGTCACCAAGATTTTGCTGAAGATACTTATCGAACGCTTACAGCTGTCGATTCCGTGATCATGGTCATTGACTGTGTCAAGGGGGTGGAGATTCAAACAGAGAAGCTAATGGAGGTTTGTCGCATGCGAAAAACTCCCGTGATCTCATTCATCAACAAACTAGATAGAGAGGGCCAAGACCCCTACGATCTATTAGACGAAATCGAAAACAAACTTGGTATCAATGTGCATCCATTGAGTTGGCCAATCGGTATGGGCAAAAGCTTTCAAGGAGTTTATAGTCTCTATGACAAAAGCCTCCGCTTGTTTAAAGCCAAGCAGCAGCAACTTCATGAAGAAGCCATGAAATTAGAAGACCTCGATGACCCTCGATTAGAAGAATATATTGGGGAGAAGCATGCCGCACAACTGCGCGAAGATGTTGAGATGCTCGATGATCTTTATGGTCCGTTAGACAAAGATGCCTATCTGAATGGTGATGTCGCTCCGGTCTTCTTTGGTTCTGCTGTCAACAACTTTGGCGTTAAAGAATTACTAGATGCCTTCCTGAAAATTTCTCCAAGGCCAATAGGCAGAATGCTGGATGACAAACAAGTCGAACCAGATTATAAAAACTTTACTGGTTTTGTGTTTAAGATTCATGCGAATATGGATCCGAAGCATAGAAACAGAATTGCCTTCTTAAGAATTTGCTCTGGCAAGTTTGAAAGAGGCTCTACTTACTTTCATACCCGTCAAGACAAGAAATTCAGAATCTCTCAGGCCACGGCTTTTATGGCCCAGGACAAGGAGACTATTGATGAAGCTTATCCCGGTGATATCATCGGACTTTATGACACGGGTAACTTCAAGATTGGCGATACAATCACCGATGGAGAAGAAGGTATGTATCGCGGTATTCCAAGTTTCTCTCCTGAGATATTCAGAGAGGTGATCAACAAGGATGCAATGAAGACCAAGCAGCTAGAAAAAGGCCTTAAGCAGTTAATGGATGAAGGTGTTGCGCAGCTCTTCAACTTCGAATTAGGAAGTCGTAAAGCTGTGGGTGTGGTTGGCCAACTTCAGTTTGAAGTTATTCAACACAGACTAAAGCATGAGTATGGCGCCACTGCTGAGTTTGCAGGGATGTCACTTTATAAAGCTTGCTGGATCTCTTCGAAAAACGAGAAAAAGCTAAATGAGTTTATCGCTTCTAAGCAAAGGCATATCGCAAGAGATAAAGACGGAAAACTGGTCTTTATGGCAGAATCAAAAGCTTGGCTGCAAATGGTTCAGGACAACTTTCCTGAAATTGAGTTCCACTTTACCAGTGAGTTTTAATGAATAACATTGTACAGCCCCTTTATGAAGACAATCATTTACTGATTGTCAACAAACCTGCAGGAATTCTTATTCAAGGAGATTCGACTGGAGACAAACCGCTTGTTGAGCATTGCAAAGACTATATCAAGAAGAAATACGGTAAACCAGGAGCGGTCTTCTTGCATCCAGTGCATCGCTTGGATCGACCTGTTAGTGGTGTCATTGTTTTCGCAAGAACATCCAAAGCGTTGGAGCGAATGAATAAAATCTTCGCCACTCGAAAAGTTCAAAAGACCTATTGGGCAATCGTCAAAAAACATCCTCCTCAAAAGAAAGGCAGACTAGTCAGTTGGTTAGTCAAAGATACTAAGCGAAATGTGACCACTGCCTATTCGGAAGAAGTAGAAGGAAGTCAGAAGGCAGAGACAGACTTCAGAGTATTGGGCAAGCTGAACAATCACTACCTGATTGAAGTGGAGCCATTGACGGGCAGACCCCATCAGATTAGGGTACATTTAGCCGAAATGGGCTGTCCTATCAGAGGAGACTTACGCTATGGATTCGCCAAACCCAATGAGGATAAAAGTATAAACCTCCATGCTCGAAGGTTATACTTTGAACATCCCGTTAAAAAAGAACCCCTCGTCATAAAAGCTGGTTTACCTGGAGACCAGTTCTGGGAGCAATTCCTTACCCTTGAAGACATAAAGGTGTCGGATAAGGACATCGAACGTCTCCATTAAGAGTTATTTTTCAAATACACTTACTATTAACTTTTTCACTCCTTAACTTAAGGAAATGAAAAAGGCGCTCCGCATTCTCGGTATTGTAATCCTCAGTATTGTTCTATTGTTCTTCGTAGGATTCCTCATCATTGATGAAAAACTTCCTGAAGGAGAGTCTGGCCCAGAAGCAGACCTAATGGCGGAGCAAATGCTTGCTGCCCTTAACAAAGAGGCATGGGATAAAACCGATGGTGTCAGCTGGACATTCACAGGCATTCACGACTACGATTGGGACAAAGAAAACAATGTGGTAGGTGTTAAATGGGATGATAAGGAAGTCGCACTGCAACCTGCTTCCAAAACTGGTATTGTAGCCAATGGTGAAAACTATTCTGGTGCTGAAGTTAAAGAGATGGTAGACATGTCATGGGATTTCTTTAACAACGATAGCTTTTGGTTATGTGCTCCCTATAAAGTATTCGATCCAGGTACAGAACGTAGTATTGTTACTTTAAAGGATGGTAGAAAGGGGCTTAAAGTCACTTATACCTCTGGAGGCACTACGCCAGGCGATTCTTACGTCTGGATTTTAGATGATGAATATACCCCAGTAGCCGTTAAAATGTGGGTAGGTATTCTTCCTGTTGGTGGTATTGAATTCACTTGGGAAAACTACGTCTACCTATCCTCTGGAGCCATGATCGCGCAAGATCATTGGTTGTATGGAGCCGTTAATATTGATATAACAAACGTTCAATGAGATTCTTGATAATCTTACTTCTTGGAGGTCTGACGCAAACTAATCCTCCAAAAATCACTGAAATTCAAGATTCAGAGACAAAAGAGCTTATGGGATCTCTTTTGTCTGGTGATCGATACTTAGTAAACGAATTCAGTTTGCGAATCCACCAAAAAGAGAATTCCTATGGCTCTGCCGGCAATGACAGTGGTGAAATCACTCACTCGTACTTCTTTGTTATTTCAGATAATGATGACTTCCCTAGAGAGTCGGTGTTTGAAATTGGTGAGTTCTACGGCCCGAACGTTAAAGCTGTCCGTGAAAAAGAAAACCTTATTGAGGTAGATATTGAATATTACACCAACCTAAAGAAGACCACCAAAACGATTTTTGTAAGGCATCATCAGGTTTCTTTTTAACAAAAAATTTTGTACTCACTCTTATTGAAAGGCACAAAAAAAGCCCCGACTTACGTCAGGGCTTTTACTTTATTTATGTGAATAGCTTAATCTTCGATTACCGACTCCGCTAGTACAATCACTTTATTGTTGAGTACTTCTACTACACCACCATCAATTATTACGACTTCATCTTTGCCAGAGGCCTTGATTGTCATTTTGCCTTTACCCAAGGCACTAATCATTGGTGCGTGACCGCTCAGTACTTGAAACTCGCCATCACTTCCAGTGAAAGTTGCCGAAGACGCCTCGCCTTCAAATATTTTCTTGTCTGGAGTTACAACTTCTAATAACATAGTACTATCTAGTTAGCGGCTGCTTCAGCCAATAGTTTCTCGCCCTTCTCTCTAGCTTCTTCGATAGTACCTACCAAGTTGAAAGCCGACTCAGGAAGATCATCATGCTTACCATCCATGATTTCGTTGAAACCTTTGATAGTATCCTTAATGTCTACCAACACTCCTTTAAGACCAGTAAACTGCTCCGCTACGTGGAATGGTTGAGAAAGGAATCTCTGAACACGTCTTGCGCGTGTTACAATCAATTTATCTTCATCAGACAATTCGTCCATACCAAGGATGGCGATAATGTCTTGAAGCTCTTTATAACGCTGTAAAGTTTCCTTCACACGTTGTGCAGTGTCATAATGCTCATCACCTAAGGTATCAGCTGTCAAGATTCTTGAAGTTGAATCCAATGGATCCACCGCTGGGTAAATACCTAGCTCAGCAATCTTTCTTGAAAGTACTGTAGTTGCATCCAAGTGAGCAAATGTTGTCGCTGGAGCAGGATCCGTTAAATCATCTGCAGGAACGTATACTGCTTGTACAGATGTAATCGAACCGTTCTTAGTTGATGTAATTCTTTCTTGCATCGCACCCATCTCTGTTGCCAAAGTTGGTTGGTAACCTACCGCTGAAGGCATACGGCCTAGAAGGGCAGATACCTCAGAACCCGCTTGGGTAAATCGGAAGATGTTATCAATAAAGAATAGAATGTCTTTTCCTTGTCCATCACCATCACCATCACGGAAGTACTCAGCAATTGTCAACCCAGAAAGGGCTACTCTCGCTCTCGCACCTGGAGGCTCATTCATTTGACCGAATACGAAGGTTGCTTTAGACTCAGCAAGTTTTTCAGTGGTTACCGTAGAAAGATCCCATCCGCCTGACTCCATAGACTCACTGAATTCTTCACCGTAAGTCACGATGTCAGATTCAATCATCTCACGAAGCAAATCATTTCCTTCTCTTGTTCTTTCACCAACACCAGCAAATACTGAAAGTCCAGAATATGCTTTTGCAATGTTGTTAATCAATTCTTGGATCAATACTGTTTTACCAACACCAGCACCACCAAACAAACCAATCTTACCACCTTTTGCATAAGGCTCGATAAGGTCAATTACTTTGATTCCTGTGAATAAAACTTCAGTTGCAGTAGAAAGGTCTTCAAATTTAGGAGCCGACCTGTGGATAGGTAGCCTTTTGTCACCTTTTGGCTGAGGGAGACCATCAATAGCCTCACCAACTACGTTGAAGAGTCTACCTTTAATGTCGTCACCAACAGGCATTGAGATAGCCAAACCAGTATCGATTACATCCATACCTCTTGTCAAGCCTTCAGAAGAATCCATTGCAATGGTTCTTACTCTGTCTTCACCAAGATGCTGTTGCGTTTCCAACACCACTTTTTGACCGTTTTCTTTTGTTACTTCTAATGCGTCAAGAATGTTCGGTAATTTAGTACCAACAGTGTCGAAACGAACGTCTACAACGGGTCCAATTACCTGAGTGATCTTTCCAATATTTGCCATCTGTTATTCTTTATTAAGAAAGGAAAAATGCGATTAATTTTCTGGGGGCAAAGGTATGTGTATAATGTATTAAACCAAAGTCTTATCTTGAAAATAGCAGCTATATTTTGCTTACGGATTACGCTGATAAAACGATCCGAAATACTGTGCCTACATCAGCCTGGGAATTTTTGACGAAAATACGCCCATTATGATAGTTTTCGATGATTCTTTTCACCAATGCCAAGCCTAATCCCCAGCCCCTTTTTTTAGTAGTAAAGCCAGGTTTAAAAACCTCGTTAGCTTTACCTTTGGCAATCCCTTTACCATCATCGGTAATATCAATAAACACTTCATGTGCTGATTCTTGCCCTATAGTCACGGTGATATTGCCAATACCGCTCATTGCATCCACACCATTCTTGACGATATTTTCTAATACCCATTCGAAAAGCGGCTTATTGAGGTTAGCCATAATATCCCTTGATTCGCCTTCAATTTTGAAGTGTACCTTGGACGATACCCTCGGCTTAAGATAGTCTAGCAATCCGCTGACGGTGTCATAGACATTCTGACTTTTCAAGACTGGAACGGAACCAATATTAGAGAAGCGTTCTGTGATCATCTCTAACCGAACAACATCTTTCTCAAGTTCAACAATGATATCGTCACGTCCCTTCATCTCAGCCATCCCTTTGAGGTATTCTACCCATGCGATCAAAGACGAGAGTGGTGTACCCAATTGATGTGCTGTTTCCTTCGCCATGCCCACCCAAACGCTGTTCTGTTCTGACCTTCGGGAGTAGCTAAACGCCAAATAAGCGATGAAGCCAAAAATTGCTATAACAGAAAGCTGAATGTAAGGGTAAGTACTCAGCTGCCTGAGCAAATAGGAGTTTCGATAAAAGACATACTGAATATCTGAAATCTCTCCTTCCGAACCATTACGAATTACTATCTTGAACGGATCGTTTTCTGAACGCATTCGATTAAGCATTCTTTGTCTTTCACTAAGGGCCTCACCTACATTTCTCGCATCGTAAATCTCTTGCGTTGCCGAATCCAATACTATCACAGGCAATGTGTTATCAGGCCCAATGATATTATTTGAAATGAAAGTCAGTGCTGACTCATCAACATCTGGCAAGCTTGAGAATTCAACCGCTTGCGCCCATAGTCTGATTTTCTCCTCCTCTCCTTTCTTAAGCTTACCTACAAGGCTGTTGGTATAAATGATTGACCCACCACCAATGATGATCGCTACGATCAGTATGAACCACTTGATCCGCGCTTGGTTGGTGTAAAAATCAATATTAATAGCTCCTTTGAAAGGATTTTGCATGTTGAAAATTTACGAAAATAATCACTAGGGGAACGATGTCTTCGTTTGATTGTTTCTTCGCAAGACGGAAATTTGAAGTAGATAGCTATTGTCCTTCCATATCTAAATCATGAAGAAAGCTGTCCACCACTCCTTGTTTAACGTGTTCCATAACGACAATTTTCCACCACTTTACACCCTCGCTATGGGTATCAGGTAAGAGCATGTATTTATCGGCCTGCGCTTTAGAAACAAATTCGGATTTAATGGCAACAATATTCATGAAGGGATTTCTGAAATACTCAACTCCCTTTTCATCAAGATTACTACAAAGCCTATCCGTTTTAGAAAGTAACTTTTGTATTTTACCCTTCCAGCCCTCCGAGCCATATGTTCGCATAATCATCCATATAGCAATTGCATTCGCCCCTGAACGACTTCCGACCAGCGTATAATCTTTGCCTTTTACGTAGTTAGCCTCTTCGGTTAAACCATACTCCATAAAGCCCTTCCTCGACAGATAAATTCCAGTACCATAAGGAGACTGTAACATCTTATGGCCATCTAAAGTAAACGAGTTGATCTTTGGATTTTGAAAAGTCAGTAATGAAGCTTCGTTAGAAAAAGGATAGATATAACCACCAAAAGCAGCGTCAACATGTACCTTATAATCAACCTTCAGGTCGTCTAACCAAAGCGTAATTTTACCTATATCATCTACCGAGCCAAACATGGTGGTAGACATATTTATCACTAGGATAAAGTGCTTAACCCCATCAGCCTGAGCTGCAGTGATGCAATTCTCTAGGCTTTCTTTGGTCACTGCTCTCGAAATAGGATCGACCTGAGTCACGTATGACTTCAGACTTAAGAGTTTGGAAGCCTTCGGCATGGAGTAATGGGCATCTTCAGAATAAATCACACCAATTTGATCAGCCTTCGCCTGAAACTCCGTCTCATAGTATCCCTTCAGTATCCAGATGGCCTGAATATTAGCCTCTGTTCCACCAGAGGCCACATACCCGTCAAAGTCTTCTTCTCTTCCATCAAATATTTGCTTCGCACAAATATCTATGAGTTCTTTTTCAATTTGATGCGTCCCCTCAAAAGCTACCTCAGAATCATTTAGTGTGTGACAGCCAATGTGGTTTGGGTTAGCTATCAAAGCAGAAAGGAAAGGAGCATCTTTTAGAAAGGGGGCATCGTCATAAAATACCTCAGAGTCTAAATAGGATGCAGGAAGACCCAAAACAGGCTTCTCTCGGTAGTCCAAGTTTTTATCTAAAGCGCTAAATACTTTCTCCTTAATCTGCTTATGCGAGTAACTTTCCCAAAACATATAATCTCTTCTATAACTTTGCTCAAAGTTCAGTCTTTCTTGTGAGCTCTCATAAAAAAATCCTCATTGAAGATCAATGAGGATTTTGTATTTCTTATGTGTTTAGTCTCTTAGACTTTCATAGTAAACCACTTACCAATGGTTTTCCAATTTACCTTCACTCCGTACATTAATATACCAATGCGGTAAACTCTTCCTGCCATCCAAAGTGTGCCAATGAATCCGCCAATTAAAAACACCATGGAAAGCGCTAACTGCCAATCGGGAACTCCAAATGGAATCCTCGCCATCATAATAATTGGTGACGTAAATGGTATAAGCGACAGCGTCACTGCCAAGCCTCCATTAGGATCATCTAACACAAAGAACATGGCCATTATCGATGCTATGATTGGAATGATAATAGGAAACATAAACTGCTGCGCATCTTGAATGCTGTCAACAGCCGAACCAATCGCAGCATAAAGTGCTCCATATAATAAGTATGCTCCTACAAAATAGAACAAAAAGCAAAGCAGAATTTTTACGACTGGTACCGTAGCGATCATCGCTTGAATGTTAGCAGCCATTTCCTGTTGACTCGTCAATTCCATTGCCTCTTGCGGTACCTGTTGAGAAGCAGCTTCCATAACAGCACCATCACCGGCCAGAATACTTAGGCCAACAGTTGACAACCCTCCTATCAATACAAACCATATTAATAGTTGTGTAAAGCCTACTGCACCAACACCCAGCACCTTACCCATCATCAACTGAAATGGTCTGACAGAAGAAATAATTACCTCTACAATTCGGCTCGTCTTTTCATCTAGAACAGATTGCATGATCTGCGCACCATAGATGAAAATGAACATATAAATCAAGAAGCCTGTACCATAACCTACGGCAAAACTTAATTGAGCATTACTTTCTTGTGATTCTCCGCTCTCTGATATATTGAATGAATCAAGGTCTACCCTTACTTTAAGGTTACTGATTACAGTAGGATCTAAGCCTGAATTCTGGAGTTTGATATCTTCTAATGTATTCCGGATATTGGCTTCAAGCCGCTGCATCGCCTGAACACTCGGG